>Ga0102594_1001735_pt1 | contig 12641 bp, 11 predicted proteins | sample AraplaCol_mLB_r2_2_FD_76863 | JGI IMG/M metagenome (GOLD analysis project Ga0102594, IMG submission 76863) | Arabidopsis root microbial communities from North Carolina, USA - plate scrape MF_Col_mLB_r2 (SPADES assembly) (version 2) | ecosystem: Host-associated > Plants > Roots > Endosphere...
TCGCGCTGTTCACGCTCACCACCTATGTGCTGGCGGGTTGGGCGCGCGAACAGGTCTGCACCTATATGTGCCCCTGGCCGCGCATCCAGGCGGCAATGCAGGACGAACATTCGCTGATTGTCACCTATCAGGGCTGGCGCGGCGAGACGCGCGGCAAGCACAAGGCCGGCGACAGCTGGGACGGCCGCGGCGACTGCATCGACTGCCGCGCCTGCGTGCATGTCTGTCCCACCGGTATCGACATCCGCAACGGCCAGCAGATGGAATGCATCGGCTGCTCGCTCTGCATCGATGCCTGCGACGAGATGATGGACAAGGTCGGCCGGCCGCAGCGTCTGATCGACTTTGTTTCGCTCTCCAACCTGGAGAACCGCGCGAAGGCGCAGCCGACCGCGCTGAAGCTATTGCGCACCCGCACGGCGCTGTATGCCGCGCTTCTGCTGGCTGTGGCCGCGGTCATGCTGGTGGCGCTCGGCCTGCGCAGCGACATCGTCTTCACCGCGCAACAGGATCGCAATCCGCTGCATGTCGTGCTGTCGGATGGTGCGATCCGCAACGGTTATGTCGTCAAGGTCTCGAACAAGACCCGCGCGCCGATGCATCTGCGGCTCAGTGCCGAAGGCCTGGATGGCGCCGACCTGTTCCTGGCCGGTGAACCCGGCCGCCATGCCGCGCTCGACCTCTCCATCGAGCCGGATGAGATCGCTGAATACCACGTCTTCCTGCGCGCGCCGCGCCGGACTAGCGGCCTGACCGGCCTGAGCCTGGTGTTGCGCGATCGCAGCGGCCGCGATGTGGAAAGACTGCGCACGCAATTCTCGATGCCGTAAGGACGGCGGGGCTATGTCAGGGGTGACTGCCATGCAACAGATGAAACTGATGATCCGCCAGCGCTGGATTCCGTCGCTTTTCGTGCTCGGTTTCCTGGTGGTTGTCGCCGTCAACACCGTGCTGATCGTGACCGCCACCGGCAGCTTCAGCGGCCTGGTGGTGGCGCATCCCTCGAAGAAGGGCGCGGAATATACCCAGGTGCACCAGGCGCTGGTCGAGCAGAAGGCGCTCGACTGGCATTACACGCTGGAAACGGGGGCGTTGGGTAGCGGCCGGATCCGTCTGGCCATGCAGTGGAATGATCGCGCCGGCCTGGCGCTGTCCGATCTCACGGTCAGCCTGGATGCCAGCCGCCCGGTGGAAAATGTCGCGCCGGTTGAGGTCGATCTGCGGTCGCAGGGTGGCGGCCGTTACGAAGCCGTGCTCGACCTCCCGCGCGAAGGCTTGTGGGACCTGCGCGTTACGGCCAGTCAGGGCGGCCGTGACTTCGTCGTCGCCGAACGTATCCGGGTACAGTGATGGCCACCGATACGCTGCTTCCGGCACAGGTCCGCGCCGCGCCGCAGGAAGCCTGCGCCCATTGCGGCGAACCGGCAACGAAAGCCGGCGAGCGCTTCTGCTGCACCGGCTGCGCCGGGGCGCATGCGCTGATCACCGGTCTGGGGCTCGACCAGTATTACCGCCTGCGCGATAAGGCCGCGCCGGTCGCCCGGCCTGAAGATGGCGTGGTCGACTGGCGTGAATTCACCGAGACCCTGTCGGATAACCGCCAGCGTCTGACCGTGCTGGTCGGCGACCTGCAGTGCGCCGCCTGCCTCTGGCTGATCGAACATGCGCTGCGGGCCCAGCCGATGGTGACGCGCGTGCAGATCTCGGGCGCGACCCGGCGTCTGGTGATGGAATGGACAGGCGATGTCGCTGAGGCCGACCGGCTGGTCGGCACGGTTGCCCGGCTTGGTTATCGCTGCCTGCCGGCGGGCAGCGACGCCAGCGCCGAAGGCCTGGCCGAGGAACGCGGCCTGCTGCGCGCCATGGCGGTGGCCGGCTTCGCCGCCGCCAATATCATGCTGTTTTCCGTCTCGGTCTGGTCCGGCCATGCCAATGCGATGGACCCGGCCACCCGCGACCTGTTCCACGGCATCTCGGCGTTGATCGCCATTCCCGCCATCGCCTATGCCGGCCGGCCCTTCTTCCGCTCGGCTGCCCATGCGTTGCGCCATGGCCGCAGCAACATGGATGTGCCGATCTCGATCGGCGTCACGCTCGCCGTGCTGGTCAGCATTGCTGAACTGGCGCAGTCCGGCCCGCATGCCTATTTCGATGCCGCTGTCACCCTGCTGTTCTTCCTGCTGGTCGGCCGCTATCTCGACCTGCGCGCGCGCGGCTTCGCCCGCCGCACGGCGCAGCAGCTGCTGGCCTGGACCACGCGGCCGGTCACGGTGAAGACCGCGGCCGGCCTGGTGCATCGCCCGGCCACGCGTGTGATGATCGGCGAAAGCGTGCTGGTTGCGGCCGGTGAACGCATCGGCGTCGACGGCATCGTCACCGAAGGCTGCTCGTCCATCGACGCCAGCCTGCTCACCGGCGAAAGCCTGCCGCAGGCTGTGAGCAACGGCAACGCCGTGCATGCCGGCGCGGTCAATATAGATGCGCCGCTCACCCTGCGCGTCACTGCAGTCGGCGATGCCACCCTGGTCGGCGAGATGACCCGCCTGATGGAGGCAGCGGAACAGGGCCGCAGCCGCTTCGTGCGCCTGGCCGAGAAAGTGTCGCGCTGGTATGCCCCGGTGGTGCACCTGACCGCGCTGCTCAGTTTCATCGGCTGGGTCTACCTCGGCGGTGCCGATATCCGCAGCGCCATCCTGATCTCCGCCGCCGTGCTGATTATCACCTGTCCCTGCGCGCTCGCGCTGGCTGTACCGGTCGTGCAGGTGGTGGCCAGCGGCCGGCTGATGCGGGCCGGCGTCCTGCTGAAATCGGCCACCGCGCTGGAACGCGCGGCCACTATCGACACGGTTGTGTTCGACAAGACCGGCACGCTCACCCTTGGCCGTCCGCGGCTGGTGGCGCCGGATAATGAGGCTGCCGCGCTTCTGCCGCTGGCCGCCAGTCTGGCGGCGCGCAGCAAGCATCCGCTCTGTTGCGCGCTGCTGGCTGCTGCACCCGCATATGAGGCGCGCGCGGATGTGCGCGAAGTGCCGGCCCAGGGTCTGGTCTGCGAGACGGTCGATGGTGAAATCCGTCTCGGCAACGCCCGTTTCGTGGATGTGACTGCGCAGGACGAAGACGGCTACAGCGTCCTGTGGCTGGCGCGGCCGGGACATGCGCCGGTCTGCTTCCGCTTCGCCGACGACCTGCGCAGCGACGCGGCGACGGTGATTGCAGCGCTGCGTGCGCAGGGCAAACGTCTGCTGATCCTGTCGGGCGATCATGCCGGGGCGGTGCGCCGCGTGGCCGAGGTCGTGGGGATTACGGAGTGGCAAGCCGGTATCGATCCACGCGGCAAGGCCGAGGTCATCGCGGCGCTTAAACGTGAGGGCCGTCATGTACTGATGGTGGGCGACGGGCTGAATGATGCCGTGGCGCTTGCTTCGGCCGATGCCTCGCTGTCGCCGGCCTCGGGCCTGGAGCTGGCGCAGAATGCCGCCGATGCCGTTTTCCAGGGCGACCGGCTTGACGCCGTTCTCGACGTCCTTGCCGTGGCCCGGCAGAACCGCCGGCTGGCGTTGCAGAATCTCGGCCTGGCGCTGGGCTACAACCTCTTCGCCGTGCCGCTGGCCATTGCCGGCCTGGTCACGCCGCTGATCGCGGCCATCGCCATGTCCAGTTCATCGCTGATCGTGGTCGCCAATGCACTGCGCCTCGATCTGGGTCGCAAGACAAGGAGTGCCGCATGACCGTGCTGCTGTTTCTGATCCCCGTCGCCCTGCTGCTGGGTGGCCTGGGGATGTGGTGTTTCGTCTGGGCGGTGGGCGCGTCCCAGTTCGACGACCTCGATACGGCCGGCCGGCGCATCCTGTTCGATGACGCCGACGCCAAACTGCGTGAAAGGAACTAGACCATGAAACCGAATATTTCGCTGGGTTACTGGGTGATCTCTGCGCTGCTGGTACTGCTGGGTTGCCTGGGCATCGCGCTGGCCTCGCAGGCGATCGACACCGCCATGCTGGTCTTCGGCCTTGTGCTGGCCGGCTTTGCCATCTTCTTCTGCTTCTTTGCCATCCATCGCACGCACAGTGTGACGGCGGACAAGCTCTAAAGCTCCAGCGTCATCTGGCCACCGGTGGCCGCCGGTTCGGGTGCATCCTCGCCCAGCGAGGATAATGTCACGCCGAGCAGGCGGATGCCCTTGGACACCGGGAATAGCGCTTCCAGCAGGTCCATGCTGACCTGCGCCAGTTCGTCATGGCTGGCAACAGAGGCGGGCAGGGTGCGGCTGCGCGTGATGATCTGGAAATCGGCGTATTTCACTTTCAGGGTGACGGTGCGGCCGCGGATGCCGGAGCGTTCGCAATAGCGCCAGACCTTGGCCACGATCGGCTGCAGCTCGATCTCGGCCTCGCCGCTGGTGAAGACGTCTTCCGAAAACGTGTTTTCCGCGCCGGCCGATTTGCGGATGCGGTCGGGCCGCACCGGGCGCTCGTCCACGCCGCGCGAGATCCAGTAGTAATAGGGCCCCGACTTGCCGAAATGCTGGCGCAGGACCTCCATCGACTGCGCGCGCAGGTCGGCGCCGGTGGCGATCCCTAAGCCGTTCATCTTCGCCTTGGTCGCCGGGCCGATGCCGTGGAAGCGGCCGACATCCAGCGTCTCGACGAAACCCGGACCCATTTTCGGTGTGATCACGAACAGCCCATCGGGCTTGTTCTGGTCGGACGCCAGCTTGGCCAGGAACTTATTGTAGGAGACGCCGGCCGAGGCGGTGAGCTGTGTTTCCGCCTTGATGCGGGCGCGAATCTCTTCGGCGATCTGGGTGGCGGAGTCGATGCCTTTCAGATTCTCGGTGACATCGAGATAGGCCTCGTCCAGCGACAGCGGCTCGATCAGCGGCGTGTAGTCGGCGAAGATGGCGCGGATCTGCTGCGACACGGCCTTGTAGACGTCGAATCGGTGCCGCACGAAAATCAGCTCGGGGCATTTGCGCTTTGCCGTCACCGACGGCATGGCCGAGCGCACGCCAAATTTGCGGGCCTCGTAAGAGGCTGCGGCCACCACGCCGCGTTCGCGTGAACTGCCCACCGCCACCGGCTTGCCGCGCAGGTCGGGATTGTCGCGCTGCTCCACCGAGGCATAGAAGGCATCCATGTCGATATGGATCACCTTGCGCTGGCGCGCGCCGGCCTCGGCCTGCGCGGCGGCGTCGGGGGCTGCGGTTTCGGGGCCCGATTCAGGCATCTCCGCTGCATAGCAGAGGCTTTGAATGATTGACATACCTCTGACCGGTTGCTTCGATATCCCGATGAGCGAAAAGGCCACAGCGCGGCGCGGGCGTCCCCGGTCGCTGGAAACCGAAGCGGCGATCCTGGAAACGGCCTATCGTCTGGCCGCATCCGAGGGCCTGAGTGCCACCACGGTGGATGCCGTGGCGCGCGAATCCCAGGTCTCCAAGATGACGATCTACAAATGGTGGCCGTCGCGCGAGGCCCTGCTGATCGACGCCTTCCTGCGCCAGGCGGCCCGCATGCTGCCAATCCCCGACCAGGGCGATCCGCTTGGCATCCTGCGCGACCATGCCGGCGCCTATGCAGAAGCGCTGAACGGCGACTTCGGCAAGGTGCAACTGGCGGTGATCGCCGAATGCGTCGCCAAGACCGGATCGGCCGCGCTGTTTTTCGACCGCTATCTGAAGGAGCGTCGTGGCCTGGCGCTCAAGGTGATCAAGCGCGGGCAGGAGGAAGGCCGGTTCCGCAAGGCCGAGCCGGCCGCTGAACTCTACGACCGGATTTACGGCACCTTGTTTTACCAGTCGCTGTTCGGCCTGCGCCGCATCAGCGCTGCGCATGCGCGCGGGCTGGTCGAGTCGGTTTTAACGTAGGGCAGCAGCGCGGTCGCTCAAATGCGACCACACCTCACGGACCGCATTGCGATAGCCATGGCCCTTGTGGACGATCCTGTCGTCGACCAGCGTATTCAGTTTCGGCAGGGCATGGAAGGGCACCGACGGATAGGCGTGGTGCTCGGCATGATAGGGCATGTTCCAGGCGAACCAGTGCATCGCCGCATTGGTATAGGTGGTGCGGGTATTCTCAAAGGCGCTGCGCGTGGTGGCGCAGCCGGTATGTTCCGACAGCAGATAAGGCCGCAGCATCATCTGGCCGATGGCGAGCGGCAGCAGCCAGGCCCAGAACAGCGCTGCGCTCTGGGTGGCGACTGAGCTTGCGAACAGCAGCAGATAGGCGAGCATGTAGAGCCGTGCCTCCTTCACCACCAGCGGGCGCTTGGCCTCCGGAATCCAGCGCGCGGTGACGCGGCCGGTGACGGCATGGCGGAAGGCCAGCATGAAGCGCTTGAACAGCTGCGATACCCCGGTGAAGGTCTGCAGCCGGGCCAGCCAGGTGCGCGGCACTGTCTTGAACAGCAGCTCCGGATCGTTTTCCTCGTCCTGGGTATAGCGGTGATGATCCCAGTGGAACTCGGTGTAATACTCGTAGGGCAGCATTATCATCAGGCCGGAGATCTGTCCGACCACGGCATTGGCCGGGCGCGTGCGAAACGCGGTGCGATGCGCCGTCTCGTGCACCACCATGAACTGGAAGCCGACCATATAGGCCTGCAGCAGGATCAGCGGCGCGGCCCAGAGCCAGCTGTAAGCGCTGCCGATCCAGCAGAGTAGGGCGCCGTTGCTTAGGATCGAGGCATATTGCACCAGGATGCGGAACGCCGCCGGGCCGTTGCGCTTGACGCAGAGGTCGCGCAGCTGCTGCGGCGTGATCGCGCGGATCACCGGTGACGGATCGACGGTCTCGCTCATGCTGTTCCCCCGCATGATCAGTCATGGCTAATATAGTGTACTAATGGTACATAAATTGTGCGGGCCGTCAAGCCGGTATTGCGGGCAGGGGTCATGCGGGCTAAGCAGGCGTGATGAAACTCTATCTCGCCGGTCCTGATGTCTTTGCCCCCGATGCGCCGGCGCGTTTCGCTGCCATGCGCGCTGCCTGCCGCGCGGCCGGATTCACGCCGCTGACGCCGGTCGATGGCGATCTGCCACCGGGCATGAGCGGGGCGGCGCTGGCCGCGCATATCAAGCAGGCCAATGTGGCGCTGCTGAACGCGTGTGACGCTGTGGTGGCGCATATCGCGCCGTTCCGCGGGCCCAACATGGACCCGGGCACGGCCTGGGAAATCGGCTATGCCGAGGCGCTCGGCAAGCCGGTCTATCTCTGGACCGCAGAGCCGCGCCTGCTGGCCGAGCGGACGCCCGGCCGCGATGGCAAGGACGAGCAGGGCTGGATGATCGAGGATTTCGGCCTGGCCGAGAATCTGATGATCGGCGTCAGCGCCTGGCCGGTCGCCGACAGCTTTGATGCGGCTTTGCGGCTGATCAGAAGATCGCCTTGAAAACACCCAGTACGACCAGCAGGCCGATCAGGAAGATGATCAGCACGGTCCATCCGATGAATTTCAGCATCTGACCCTGTCTCCATGTGGGACAGGTAAAACGCTCACGCCGTCGCGCGGTTCCAGTCCGGTTCCGGGCCATAGGCCTCGCGCAGATGGTCGATGAAGGCCGTGACGCTGGCGGGCACATAGGTACTGGCGGGGTGCACGGCAAACAGGCTGACATCGATGGCGCCGGGATGCTGTGGCAGGATCACCTGCAACGCGCCATCGCGCAGTTCCGGGCCGATATCCCAGGTCGAACGCAGCGCGATGCCGGCGCCGGCGACGCAAAGCTCGCGCACCACCTCGCTGGAATTGGTGCGCACGATGCTCTCGCCGCTCACGCTGACAATCGTGCCATCCGCGCCCTGCAACCGCCAGGGCAACTGCGCAGCAGCGGCGAGCAGCCGGTGCCGCGACAGATCATTGATGCTTTTCGGCGTGCCATGCTGTTTCAGATAGGCCGGGCTGGCGCAGAGCACGCGATGATTGGGCGCGAGCCGTTGGCCCACGAGGCCGGCCTCGATACCACGCGCGATGCGGATGGCAAGGTCGATGCGTTCGCCGACCAGATCGACGTAACTATCGGTGAGATCGAGTTCGACCTGCAGCTTGGGCCAGCGGTCGAGAAAGCGCTTCACATGCGGCGCCACATGCATGCGGCCGAAGGATGTCGGCGCCGACAGCCGCAGCCGCCCCGATGGTGCAGCAGCCGCGCCGGCGACCAGGCGTTCGGCTTCGCGCGAGGCGGCGAGGATGTCGACCACGCGGTCGTAGAAGCGCTGGCCGGCTTCTGTCGTGGCGAGTTTGCGCGTGGTCCGGTGCAGCAGCCGCGCGCCCAGCCGCTCTTCCAGGCGGGCGATGCGTTTAGAGACCATGGCGGGCGAGAGATTCAGCGTCCGCCCGGCCGCGGCCAGGCTGCCGGTCTCGATCACGCGGGCGAACAGCTCGTATTCCCGGTCCATTTCATTCTTTCCCTGATGGAACGACTGCTTTCAATTCTATTCGTCTACAGAATGAATGAAAGACCTGCTACCCTGATTGGGACAAGTCGATAACCCACTCAAATTATTCAGGAAACGTCATGACGAAGACCGTGGATAAGGCTGGCCTCAAGGTCGCCGCCGTTCTGGCCGATTTCATAGACACCAAGGTGCTGCCTGGCACCGGGCTGGAGGCCCAGGGCTTCTGGGCCGGCGTCGCCGATATCTACGCCCGCTTCACGCCGGAGAACCGGGCCCTGCTGCAGAAGCGCGACGCGATCCAGGCGAAGATCGACGACTGGCACAAGCAGCGCCAGGGCAAGCCGCAGGACTCTGCTGCCTATGAAGCTTTCCTGAAGGAGATCGGCTATCTCGTGCCCGAGCCGGCGGCGTTCAGGATCGCCAGCACCAATGTCGATCCCGAGATCGCGCAGATGGCCGGGCCGCAGCTGGTGGTGCCGGTGCTGAATGCGCGCTTCCTGCTCAATGCCGCCAATGCGCGTTGGGGCAGCCTGTATGACGCCTATTACGGCACCGATGCGATCCCGCACGATCCGGCAGAAAAGAAAGGCTACGATCCGGCGCGCGGCGCCAAGGTGATCGCCAAGGCAAAAGCCTTCCTCGATGCAGCCGTTCCGCTGGCCAGCGGCAGCCATGCCGATGTGACGGGCTGGAGCATCAAGGATGGCGTGCTCACGCCCGCACTGAAAGACCCGGCCGCCTTCGTCGGCTATCGCGGCGATGCCGCCAATCCGTCGTCGGTGCTGCTCAAGCATAACGGCCTGCATATCGAGCTGGTGATCGACCGCAGCCATCCGGTCGGCAAGGGCGATGCGGCCGGCCAGGCCGATGTGATCCTGGAGGCCGCGCTCACCACCATCGTCGATCTGGAAGATTCGGTTGCCGCGGTGGATGCCGAGGACAAGGTGGATGCCTATGCCAACTGGCTCGGCCTGATGAAGGGCGATCTGGAAGCCACCTTCGACAAGGGCGGCAAGAGCATGACCCGCGCGCTGGAGGCGGATCGCGAATATACGCCAGCGAAAGGCGGCGGCAAGCTCACGCTGGCCGGCCGCAGCCTGCTGTTCGTGCGCAATGTCGGCCATCTGATGACCAATCCGGCGATCCATCTGCCCGATGGCTCGGAAGCCTTTGAAGGCATTCTCGACGGCATCGTCACCAGCCTGATTGCCGTGCACGACCTGAAGAAGCAGGGCAGGTTCACCAACAGCCGCGCCGGCTCGGTCTATATCGTCAAGCCGAAGATGCACGGCCCGGAAGAGGCTGCCTTCACCAACAAGCTGTTCAATGCCATCGAGGACCTGCTGGGCCTGGCGCGCTATACCGTGAAAGTGGGCGTGATGGACGAAGAACGGCGCACCTCGGCCAATCTCGCCGCCTGCATCAACGCCGTGAAGGACCGCATCGTCTTCATCAATACCGGCTTCCTCGACCGCACCGGCGACGAGATGCATACCTCGATGCAGGCTGGCCCGATGGTGCGCAAGGCGCAGATGCGCGCCAGCGCCTGGATCAAGGCCTATGAAGAGCGCAACGTCGCCATCGGCATTGCCTGCGGGCTTTCGGGCAGGGCGCAGATCGGCAAGGGCATGTGGGCGGCGCCCGACCGCATGGCCGACATGCTGGAGCAGAAGGTGGGCCATCCCAAGACCGGCGCGAATACCGCCTGGGTGCCGAGCCCGACGGCGGCCACGCTGCATGCCACGCATTATCACAGCGTCGATGTCTTCGCCCGCCAGGCCGAGGTGGCGAAACAGCCGGTGCCGCCGCTGTCCGAGCTGCTGACGATTCCGCTGGCGACGGGGCAGAATTTCTCCGAGCAGGATGTGAAGGACGAGCTCGACAATAACGCTCAAGGGATTCTCGGCTATGTCGTGCGCTGGGTCGACCAGGGCGTCGGCTGTTCCAAGGTGCCGGATATCCACGATATCGGCCTGATGGAAGATCGCGCGACCCTGCGTATTTCCTCTCAGCACATGGCCAACTGGCTGCTGCATGGCATCTGCACCAAAGAGCAGGCGGAAGCCGCGCTCAAGCGCATGGCCGCCAAGGTGGATGCGCAGAATGCCGGAGATCCGCTCTACAAGCCGATGGCCGTCGATCCAGAGAACAGTCTTGCTTATCAAGCAGCGCGGGCTCTGGTGTTTGAAGGCGTGGAACAGCCCAACGGCTATACCGAACCGCTGCTGCATGCCTTCCGCCAGAAGGTGAAGGCGCTTTAACGCCCCGCCAGCGTCATGGCAGCGAAACTGTCGCGGATCCACTGCCGCAGCAGGATTACGGCGGGTCGGGTTTCCGATTCCGGGCGGGTCACCAGATAGAAGCTGTTGGCCGCCCGGGTGCTGTGCTGGATCGGACAGACCAGCCGGCCGTCGGTCAGATAGCGGGATGTCGTGACATTGTCGCCAATCGCAATGCCGAAGCCGGCCGCCGCCATTTCAATCGCCGTCAACGCATTCCCTAAGTAATGCCTGGGTCCTGGCGCCAGCCGCGCGCGGCCGCTGCTCGACAGCCATTTGTCCCATTCATCGCCATTGTCAGCGCAGAGCAGCGAGGCGGTTTCCAGGATCGCGAAATCGTCGCGGCGGTTGGCTGTGCCGGCCGCCAGGTCGGGGCTACAGACCGGCATCAGATGCACGTCGCTCAGGTGTTCCACGATCTGCGCCGGCCAGCGGCCATCGCCGTAGCGGATGGCAAGATCGATGGGGGCTGCGCGTGCCGGCCGCGTGTCGCTGCCGGAAACGAGGCGAAGCTGTAATGCCGGATACTCCGCCAGCAGCGCGCCGACCTGGCGCACCAGCCATAAGGTGGCCAGCGCCGGCGGTGCGCTCACCACCACCTCGCCGCCGGTCTCGCCGGTGGTGATCTGCCGCGTGGCATCGGTCAGCAGGTCGAAGGCCTGGCGCAGCGGCTGCAGCAAAGCCGTGCCGGCGGGGGTGAGGCGCAGGCGGTTGCCGCTGCGCTCGAACAGGGCGGCGCCGGTGATCATTTCCAGCTGGCGCACATGCTGGCTCACCGCGCCATGGGTGACGTTCAGCTCCTCGGCCGCCCGGGTCATGGAGAGATGCCGGGCGGCAGTCTCGAAGGCGCGCAGCGCATTCAGCGGCGGCAGCCGGGAAGACGGGGTGTTCCGAGAGTTTTTCTCACGCTGTACCATGCCGATAAACTCGCTTGTCCGCGTCCAGCCGTCTAGCGCAAAGTTGTCATGAAAACGGAAGACAGGGCCGTTTGATAGAAAACCTCCCGTTACGAGGGTATGAGGGGTTTATGGACACCAGCAAGCTGAAGGCTTTGCGCGAGAAATACGGCGCGGCCAAGGGCGGCGATATTTTCGATCCGCATTTCGCCGCCGTCGCCACCCAGATTTTCCTCGATCCGGAACGGCGCAAATGGCCGTTCGCCGATGTCGCCACCTTCATGGGCGCGCCCTACCGGCCGATCCAGTCCGATGCCGATTTCGCCGGGCTGGACTGCTGCATCGTCGGCGTGCCGATGGATCTGGGTGTCACCAACCGGGCCGGCGCCCGGCTTGGTCCGCGCGCCGTGCGTGGCATCGAGCGCATCGGGCCTTACGAGCATGTGCTGAAACGCGCACCGCTGGGCGAGATCAAGGCGGCCGATATCGGCGACGTGCCGATGCAGAGCCGTTTCAGCCTCGACCGCTGCCATGCCGATATCGAAGGCTTCTACCACCGCATCAAGGCGGCCGGTGTGATCCCGCTCTCGGTCGGCGGCGACCATTCCATCACGCTGCCGATCATGCGCGCGCTGGGCAAGGACAAGCCGCTCGGCATGGTGCATATCGATGCCCATTGCGACACCAGCGGCGAATACGAAGGGGCCAAGTTCCATCATGGCGGCCCGTTCCGCCAGGCGGTGCTGGACGGCGTGCTGGATCCGGAACGCTGCATCCAGATCGGCATCCGCGGTGCGGCCGAATATCTGTGGGAATTCTCGGTCGAGAGTGGCATGACCGTGATCCATGCCGAAGAGGTGGATGCCATGGGCATTCCGGCGGTGATCGAAAAGGCGCGCGCCGTGATCGGCGACGGGCCGCTTTACGTGACCTTCGACGTGGATGGTCTCGACCCGGCCTATGCGCCGGGCACCGGCACGCCGGAAGTGGGCGGACTGACCCCGCGCGAGGCGTTGGCGATTTTGCGCGGTCTGGAAGGCCTCGACATTGTCGGCGGCGACGTGGTC
>Ga0102594_1001743_pt1 | contig 12590 bp, 9 predicted proteins | sample AraplaCol_mLB_r2_2_FD_76863 | JGI IMG/M metagenome (GOLD analysis project Ga0102594, IMG submission 76863) | Arabidopsis root microbial communities from North Carolina, USA - plate scrape MF_Col_mLB_r2 (SPADES assembly) (version 2) | ecosystem: Host-associated > Plants > Roots > Endosphere...
CGGCGGGGCAAAGAGGGAATCAAGCTGTCGACCGAGTACGGCGGCAAGAGCCAGCTCAATCTTGGCTACCTCGTTGACCGCGACGGGAAGCAGCGTGGGGACGGCTTCGAGTTGCGTACCTCGGGTTGGGGTGATCCGCGCAGGCAAGGGAGTGCTGCTCTCCGCGTATGACCAGCCGGCTGCGAACGGGCAACAACTTGAGATGGCGCGCATCCGCGAGTTGCTGCAGCAGGCCTTGCAAGCGAGCCAATCACTGGCTGAGGCGGCCCGGACGGCGCAGGCCGAAGCGGCCGATTGCACCCGCCAGAGGACCCTGCTTGACGACACACTGGACCATCTCAAGCGCGCCGGCCTGCTGGCCGCTGCACCGGCCGGAATGGCGCTGGCGTCGGGCGCCGATCTCCAGCTTTCGGCGGGGGAGAACCTGATCGCCACGGCGACCAACCACGCGGATGTCAGTGTTCTCAAGCGCTTTACCGTGGCCGCCGGCGAGCGGATCTCGCTGTTCGCCCAGCGGCTGGGCATCAAGTTGTCGGCCGCCCGCGGCAAGGTCGACATCTGCGCGCTAACTGACGAGATGCGCCTGACAGCGGACCGCAACGTGACGGTGCGCAGTGCCAACGGACGGGTGGTGATCGAGGCCAGCGAGGAACTGCTGCTCAAGTGCGGCGGCTCGTACCTGCGCATGTCGGCCACGGGCATCGAGGACGGCACGCGCGGAGAACGCACGTTCCGCTCCAACGGTATCGGACGGCAAGGTCCGGCGTCTCTGGCGCAAACCATGAACCAGGCTGCCACGACGGCATTCAACGACGCCTATGTACTGCGCAACGAGATCACAGGGGAACTCCTGAAGCATCACCCCTACGAGATCTTGCGCGACGACGGATCGCGCATCGAGGGCATCACCGATGAGGCTGGCCGGACGTCCGTGCAGAAGAACCAGGATGTCGAGCGCGTGCGGATCCGCATCCTCAACAAGCGGGGCGATGCGTGAAGCCGCCTCTGGTGACCCTCTCTTTCCCTGAACCTCAAACTCTCAAACTCTCGAACTCTGAACCGATGTCCAGTTCCCAACCTCTCCATTCGTCCGTTCCGTATCCCGAGACCGCAGTCGAAGGGCGCAAGCAGGTTTCTGCCGACGTGGTGGTGCGACTCCCGACTAGCGTCGACTTCGACGGTACGCCGGTGGCGTCTGCCGTGCTCACGCCCGACAGCGACCAGGGCATCAAGGAGGTGCATTGCGATCCTCGTCCGCCCATACCGGTGATCTTCCTGCCTGGCGTGATGGGCAGTCTGCTGGCGGATTCACAAACCAACGATGCAATCTGGTACCCGCCCAACATGGATGGTGTGATCTCCGCCATTGAAGGATTTTTGTCCGTGGTGAGCGGATGGTTCCAGAGCGCCGGCACGCGTGCCGCCCGATTCGACCCCATGCCGGCGGTGGTGGATCCGCGCGGACCGCTGATCGACATCGACGCAGCCAAGTTGGGGTTCGACGCGGCCGAAGCGCGGCGGCGAGGCTGGAGCACCCTGCACCGCTGGAGCTACCAGCCCACGCTGGAATGGCTGCAGGTCACGCTGAACAAGCCGATGCAGTACGGAGAACCGTTCGGCGAGTGGGCGCAAGGCAGCGAGGACGGCAAGACGTCCGCGCTCAAGCCCGTGCTCGATACCCACCCATCGGCATATGGCGGGTATGGCAAAGGCGAGGCATTGACGCTGGACTCCGACGTGTTCAAGACCTTTTCCAACTATCGCTACCCGGTCTATGCCATTGGCTACAACTTCCTGCAGTCGAATGAACTGTCGGCGAAGGAGGTGCTTGAGGGCGTCGATTTTGAGGATAAGCGGCGCAAGAAGAAGATTCGCATCATGGGTATCCGCGAGATCTGCCGCGAGAACCACACGGACAAGGCCATCGTCATCACCCACTCGATGGGCGGCCTGGTAGCCCGCATGGCCGCGGTGCTGTGCGACGGCGCGGACGACATCCTGGGTGTGGTGCACGGCGCGCAGCCGGCCACCGGGGCCCCCGTGTTTGCCAGACGCTTCCGAGCCGGCGGTGAAGGCAGGAGTCCTGTCGAGGCACTGATCAACCAGAGCCTGTTCGGCAGCAACGCGCCGGAGTTCGTTGGTGTCGCGAGCTATGCGCAGGGACCGATGGAGTTGGCGCCAATGCCCGATTACAACAACGGCCAGCCATGGTGGATCGTGGTGGATGCGAAGGGCCGGGAGCGATTGCGGTTGCCGGAGACTTCGGCGCTCGAGGAGCTTTATATCAGTGATGCCTGGTATGGGCTGTTGCCGAATCCAGCGTTGCTGGATCCGGCGGGGGTGGTGAAGAAGCATCTGAAAAAGCTGGGCCGGACCTGCAGCGTTCATGAGTATTACAGGGAAATTATGAGCGCCGTCTCTAACCGACAGATTGCCCTTACCGATTCCTACCACCCCAACACATATGCCATCTTCGGCAACGGGGCGCTACAACCACCTAGTGACGCCGGGGTCGAACCCGCCAAGCTTGAAATCAGCGAATCGGAAGCTGCGCTGTTGACCTTCGGCAAGGTGATCTGGCAAGGCGATATTCCAGAGGATGTGTCCGCCGAGGAGCTGAAGGCCGCCAAACTCCACTACGACAACCATAAGGGTGAGCTCAAGCTGCTAGTGCGCGGTCAGATCGTCACCGTGAAGGTCTGGGACCAGATTCGCATGCCCGATCCCTGGAAAGACCGGCTGAAAGACAACGGCGTCATCCCTGGCGACGGTACGGTACCCGCATGGTCCGCCGAGGCGCAGGCGCGTGGCCTGATCCCCGGCGTGCCTGGCAAGCCTGCGCGCGGCGTGCAAATGGCATTCCGGCAAAAGGGCTACGACCACCAATTCAGCTTTAGACACCCGTGGGCGCGATGGGCGACGCTCTACAGCGTCGCGCAGGCTGTTCACAAAGCAAAGAAAGGCCTCGTCCAATGAATCTGCCATACGTCTCGTCAGGCGCGGCACGCGCCTTCCTGCTCGCTTGCGCGGTCGGTCTGTCGGCTTGCGCGCAATCTCGTCTTCCGGAGCCAATCATGAAGAGCAACCCTGTAATTGCCGACCTGCGACCGTGGTGCATGGGACGGATGGTGTTCGACCGTCCCGCCGAAAGCTCGCTCTCCTCGTATGAAAATACAGCTACGCCGGCAACGACATCAAGGTCAACGAAAACGTGAGCGAGCAAACGTTTCAGCGTCTGGTGGAAGCGAGGGGGCGGGAACTAAGGACGAAAAAGCGAACACGCTTCATTTCCTATGCAGAGTCCGTGGCAAAGGGCCTAAGAATTCCAATGGTCGAAACTGATCGCCATTGGCTCGAAGAGGAGGCTTCTCCATCGCGGTACTCCAAGATCTTTATCCACAAGTGGTCAGCAGATCGTCCGGAGGGACTTTTTACGCAAGATGGCTTCATCCTCGCCGGTACAACCCAGCTGAGCCTGACGGGGATGCTGGGCGCCACTGCGGTACAGGAAGTTATCCGCAGGGACAGCGAGTGGTACCGCCAAACGACGTACCGGGAAGACTGGTCCATCCCAACCACGCGTGGCTTCTGCATCAAGGGAGCGCTAATTGGCGGTGCGCCCTCTACATTCGAGTCGGCCGATCAGACCTTCATGCTGATGCCTGATCGACCCGCCATATTCATCGTGACCATGCGCTCCGCTTTGGATATCGATCAGCAGAACTCCCTGCTCAAGACGGTTCCCGATCTGCGCCGCCGCCTGGACGGCCGGCTGCTGCTCAGTAAGGTGAAGATTCTCAGAGAGCGCAAGCGCGAGTTTGCCGGCATGCCGGCCGAAGAAGTGCTGCTGTCGATGAAGGCAGACGGTGTGCAGTTGTTCCGCTTTTATCTGATCGCACCGGGCACCCCAAAGGATCGCTCGCGTCCGTACACGGCAATCCGGCTAGACCTGGGAAGCAAGCCCGACGACGACTTCCCGGCAGCGGAGGCCACCTCACCCGTCGACGAAGCCGGCGCCCTGCAGGCCTGGGACACCTTGCTGGACAGCTTCCGCGTGCGGCCGGGGGCGATTTGATGTCCAAAGAACGGACTCTTCCGATGACGCTGCCATTCCTCTCGTCAGGCGCGGTACGCGCCTTCCTGTTCCCCTGCACAGTAAGTCTGTCGGCCTGTGCACAATCTCATCTCCGGAGCCAAACATGAAACACAACCCCCTAATCGCCAATCTACGTCCTTGGTGTATCGGGCGGATGGTGTTTGACCGTCCCGCAGAAAGCTCGCTCTTCTATGAAAAATATCAGTACGCCGGGAACGACATCAACATAAACGAAAACGTGAGCGAGAAAACGTTTCAGCGTCTGATGAAAGCGAGGGGACGGGCACTGAGAACCAAGAAGCGAAAACGCTTCGTATCCTATGCGGATTCAGTGGCAAAGGGATTGAAAAATTCAATGGTCGAAACCGACCACCATTGGCTCGAGGATGAAGCTATCCCATCGCCATACTCCAGGATTTTTATCCACAAGTGGGCAGATGATCCTGACGGACTCTTTACGCAAGATGGGTTCATCCTCGCCGGTACAACCCAACTGAGCCTGACGGGGATACTGGACGCCACTGCGGTACAGGAAGTTGTTCGCAAGGACAGCGAGTGGTACCGCCAGACCACGTACCGGGAAGACTGGTCTATCCCGACGGAGCGCGGCTTCTGCATCAAGGGAGCCCTGATTGGCGGTGCGCCGCGCAGCAATGAATGGGTCGACCAGACTTTCCTTTTGATGCCAGGGCGGCCCGCCACGTTCATCGTCACCATGCGCTCTTCGCTAAAGAGCGTTCAGCAATATTCCCTGCTCAAGACGGTTCCCGATCTGCGCGGCCGCCTGGATGGCCGCCTGCTGCTAAGCAAGATGAAGGTCCTCCGAAAAGGCGAGCGGGAGTTTGCCGGCATGCCGGCCGAAGAAGTGCTGCTGTCGATGAAGGAAGATGGTGTGCAGGTTTTTCGCTTTTATCTGATCGCGCCGGGCACTGTAGATGACCGCGCGCGTCCGTACACGGAAATCCGGCTAAACCTTGGATGCAAGCCGCACGATGGATTGCCACCGGAGCGAGCCACCTCACCCGTCGGTAAGGCGGGTGCCTTACAGGCCTGGGACACCTTGCTGGACAGCTTCCGCGTGCGGCCGGGGGCGATTTGATGGGCAAAGACGGACTCTTCGTGATGACGCTGCCATTCCTCTCGTCAGGCGCGGTACGCGTTTTCCTGATCGCTTGCACGGTAGGGGTCTGCCTTCTCTTTCCCTGAACCTCGAACACTCGAACACTCGAACTTTGAACCGATGTCCAGTTCCCAATCTCTCCATTCGTCCGTTCCGTATCCCGAGACTGCAGCCGAAGGGCGCAAGCAGGCATCTGCCGACGTGGTGGTGCGACTCCCGACTAGCGTCGATTTCGACGGTACGCCGGTGGCGTCTGCCGTGCTCACGCCCGACAGTGACCAGGGCATCAAGGAGGTGCATTGCGATCCTCGTCCGCCCATACCGGTGATCTTCCTGCCTGGCGTGATGGGCAGTCTGCTGGCGGATTCACAGACCAACGATGCAATCTGGTACCCGCCCAACATGGACGGCGTGATCTCCGCCATTGAAGGATTTTTGTCCGTGGTGAGCGGATGGTTCCAGAGCGCCGCCACGCGTGCCGCCCGATTCGACCCCATGCCGGCCGTGGTGGATCCGCGCGGCCCGCTGATCGACATCGACGCAGGCAAGTTGGGGTTCGACGCGGCCGAAGCGCGGCGGCGAGGCTGGAGCACCCTGCACCGCTGGAGCTACCAGCCCACGCTGGAATGGCTGCAAGTCGCGCTGAACAAGCCGATGCAGTACGGAGAACCGTTCGGCGAGTGGGCGCAAGGCAGCGAGGACGGCAAGACGTCCGCGCTCAAGCCCGTGCTCGATACCCATCCGTCGGCATATGGCGGTTATGGCAAAGGCGAGGCATTGACGCTGGACTCCGACGTGTTCAAGGCCTTTGCCAGCTATCGCTACCCGGTCTATGCCATTGGCTACAACTTCCTGCAGTCGAATGAGCTGTCGGCGAGGGAGGTGCTCGATGGCGTCGATTTTGTGGATAAGGAAGCGAAGACAGTCACCCGGATCATGGGTATCCGCGAGATCTGCCGCGAGAACCATACGGACAAAGCCATCGTCATCACCCACTCGATGGGCGGCCTGGTAGCCCGCATGGCCGCGGTGCTGTGCGGCGGCGCGGAAGACATCCTCGGCGTGGTGCACGGCGCGCAGCCGGCCACCGGGGCGCCCGTGTTTGCCAGACGCTTCCGAGCCGGCGGTGAAGGCAGGAGTCCTGTCGAGGCACTGATCAACCAGAGCCTGTTCGGCAGCAACGCGCCGGAGTTCGTTGGCGTCGCGAGCTATGCGCAGGGACCGATGGAGCTGGCGCCAATGCCCGATTACCACAACGGCCAGCCATGGTGGATCGTGGTAGATGCGAAGGGCCGGGAGCGATTGCGGTTGCCGGAGACTTCGGCGCTCGATGAAATCTATGTCAGTGATGCCTGGTATGGGCTGTTGCCGAATCCAGCGTTGCTGGATCCGGCGGGGGTGGTGAAGAAGCATCTGGAGGATGAAGGCGTCGCCGGCAGCGTGCACGACTATTACAAGGAGACCATGAGAACGGTCGTAGGCAGGCAAAAGGCGCTTCGCAATTCCTACCAATCCAACACGTATGTGATCTTTGGCAGCGGGGCACTGCAACCACCTCGTGACGAGGCAGGGGTTGAAACACTCAAGGTGGAAATCAGCGAATCGGAAGCTTCGCTACTGACTTTCGGCAAGGTGATCTGGCAAGGCGATATTCCAGAGGATGTGTCCGCCGAGGAGCTGAAGGCCGCCAAACTCCACTACGACAACCATAAGGGTGAGCTGAAGCTGCTAGTGCGCGGTCAGATCGTCACCGTGAAGGTCTGGGACCAGATTCGCATGGCCGATCCCTGGAAAGACCGGTTGAAAGACAACGGCATCATCCCCGGCGACGGAACCGTACCCGCATGGTCCGCCGAGGCGCAGGCGCGTGGCCTGATCCCCGGCGTGCCTGGCAAGCCTGCGCGCGGCGTGCAAATGGCATTCCGGCAAAAGGGCTACGACCACCAGTTCAGTTTCAGACACCCGTGGACACGCTGGGCCACGCTCTACAGCGTGGCGCAGGCCGTTCACAAAGCAAAGAAAGGCCTCGTTCAATGAATCTGCCATTCCTCTCCTCAGGCGCAGCACGCGCCTTCCTGCTCGCTTGCGCGGCCGTTCTGTCGGCATGCGCGCAATCTCGTCTCCCGGAGCCGGCCATGAAAGACAACCCCGTTATTGCCGACCTCCGTCCATGGTGCATGGGGCGGATGGTGTTCGACCTACCTGCGGAAAGTTCGCTTTCCTACGAAAGATATAAGTACGCCGGAAATGACATCAAAGTTCAGGAAAACGTTACGCCCAGTTCGTTCCAACGTTCCGTGCAAGCCCTTGAAGAGAAACTTCAAAAAAAGAAGCGCACCAGGCTGATTCCCTGGAAGGAGAAGGAAGCAAGGGGGCTAAAGTCGATGTTTGTGGAAACGAACACTCCATCGCTGGAGGCCGTGGTTTCGCCGACGTCTAGCTCCCGGCTCTTTATACACAAGGACGAAGCGGACGACGATAAGGCCTTGTTTATCCGAGACGGCTATCTGCTAGCCGGCACAACGCAATTAAGGATGACGGGGTTTCTCGGTAGCACCGATGTGCAGAAGTTCCTTCGCATTGACGGCGACTGGTACCGTCAGACCACGTACCGTGAAGAGTGGTCAGTCCCAACCCAGCGTGGCTTCTGCATTAAAGGGGCGTTGATTGGCGGCGTGCAACGTAGCACTGAATGGATCGACCAGACTTTCCTGCTGATGCCTGGACGACCCGCCACATTCATCGTGACCATGCGCTCCGCTTTGGATATCGATCAGCAAAATTCCTTGCTCAAGACGGTTCCCGACCTGCGCCGCCGCCTGGACGGCCGGCTGCTGCTCAGCAAGGTGAAGATTCTCAGAGAGCGCAAGCGCGAGTTTGCCGGCATGCCGGCAGAGGAAGTGCTGCTGTCGATGAAGGCAGACGGTGTGCAGTTGTTCCGCTTTTATCTGATCGCACCGGGCACGCCAAAAGATCGCGCGCGTCCGTACACGGCAATCCGGCTAGACCTCGGAGGCAAGCCGCGCTATGGATTGCCACCGGAGCAGGCCACCTCACCCGTCGACGAAGCCGGCGCCTTGCAGGCCTGGGACACCTTGCTGGACAGCTTCCGCGTGCGGCCGGGGGCGATCTGATGCGGCGCTACCTACCCGCGCGAGGCCGCCGCGATGCCCGTTGATTTCGCCCGTCTGCCCGTCGAGGAGACATTCAACGTCAAGCCGCCATCGGTGCTCCGCTGGGCCGTGGTGTTCATCGTGATGGCTGTGCTCGGAGGCGTCGCCGTGCTGTGGCTGTGGCCGGAAGACATGCCGACTGACACGTGGCGGTTCTGGATCACGCTGATCTTCTTCCCCATGGCTGTGCCCGCGATCGTCGTGCTGCGCCGGTTTGCGTGTCATGAATCGCGCAGGCTCGATGTCGAGTTGCAGAACGCGGCGGTCAACGCCTTCAACGCGCGCGTGTTCCACGCGGCCAGCATTCCGCTCGCGCTGATTGGCTCCGCGCACCGATTTTCGGCGGATCCGGCGCTGAACGCCGCTCAAGCCTTGCAGAGTGGCGCGCTGAAGCTCACCACCCGGACGCCGCCTGCGCGTAACGCTACGCCGGTCAACGCGCGATGGCTTGAAGTGCCGGACATGCCGGCCGAGCCCGGCACTATCAACGCGGACGTGGAGCGGGCGCACCAGCTAACGGCGTGGCTGATGAACGATCTCCTTGAGCAACTGGCGCCGCGCCTGCTGACGTTCCCGATGCCGGTGCCGCTCATCGCGCGCTTGCAGGTCGACAATGCCTTGCCCGATGACGCCAATCGGGCTCTCTGGGAAGCCAGCTGGGGTGCCAGGTCGTTGCGATCGATCCCGGTGGAAACTGCGTTATCCACCCGATAACCTCATGATGCTGGACGGCTGGATGGACCGGCTGCTGGCCGGCGGGGCGCGCCGTGCGCTGTTGCTGGTCTCCATTCAACTCCATCCGCTGCTTTCCGGGTCGCCGCCGGCCGGATCTGCCGAGGCAGCCGTTGCACTGCTGCTCATGCCCGATTCTCTGGCCCACCAGCACGGTGTAGCGCGCCTTGCAAACTTGCACCGCCCAGTGCGCGGCATGGCCGACACCGCGCAAGAGGCATTGTCGAATGCGCTGCGCTGGGGCCGCGCGGCCGTCGGGCAGATCGGCGGCGCGTGGCAGACGGGCCTGGACACCACGCAGGCGGGGGCGCTGCAACAGGTAGCGACACGGACCGGCACGACCATCGAATCCACGGAACTCGATCGCACCGTCGGCCATGCAGGAGGCGCCGCCGCCTGGCTTGCGGTCGCGTGCGGCGCCGCTTCGCTGACTGCGTCCGCCGCGCCGCAGCTTGTCATGGTTGGACAAGGGGCAAGCGTCGATTGCGCAGTGTTGAAACGCCCTGGCGCCGCACGGGGTGCCGCCGCCGTAGACATACCCAGAAGGGAATCCCGATGACCAGACGCTACGACATCCTGCGCGGTGACACCACGTCGTCCAACGGCACCGTGCTGGGCGGCGACGCCACCAGCACGGTAAATGGCCGCGAACAAGCTTATGAAGGCGATGCGGTGTGGTGCCCGGCGTGCAAGACCACCGGGCGCATCGTCTGTCAGGGGCGGCGCCATTCGATGCGCGATGCGCAGGGCCGGGAAGCGGCCTTGAGCGACGATCTGTGCGTATGCGCCTGCTCGCCGAGCCCCGTACTTGTCGCATCCAGCCGCGACTCGTACACCGATGTCTGACCCGTCCTCAGCCATTCCCCATGCATCCGAAAGCCGCCCCCGCCATGCCAGCCAACTTGCATCGATGCCAAAACAGCGACTTGACCTCCTTACCATCCTCCTTACCGCGCTTGTGATCTGTGGCGGGATTCTGCTCTGGGGCGAACAACTGGGCGTCCGAAACGCCGAACATCAGACCACGTGGCTATCGGCGATAGCACTCGGTGCGCTGGTGCTGGCGATTGGCGTGTCGTTCATGTATTGGAGCCGCTGGGTCGATGCGGTGCGCCATGTCCGGCAATGGCTGAGCAGCCGTCAGTCTGGCCTGGCCGGTACGACCCAGGGCGCCATGCTGGCAGGTGAGGCCGAACCGGCCAATGTGGGTGCATCGCTGGCGCCGTTGCGCGATGCCTTGCGGCACAGGCATGGGTGGCGTTGGCGATATCGCCAACCGTGGCTGCTGCTCGTGGATGCCGACGGCGGGTCCGAAGCCACCGCGGGCAGGCTGTTGCCGGAACTGAAGGCGCAAGGCTGGCTCGTGACGGCCGACGCGGTGTTGCTGCTCGGCAAGACAGACGCGGATGGCCAGCCGGACGTCGCGTGGCTCAAGGAGCTTCGGAAGTTGCGCCGCTGGCGGCCGCTCGACGCCATCGTACTGGTATTTGACGAGCACATTGCGGATACGCGGCGGGACAATGCGGGGCGTAGCATGGCCACGTGGCTGCTGCGTTGTGCCGATGTCCTGCGCTGGTCCACGCCGGTATTCGCGCTGGAGGTGGCGCAGACGGCGCTGGGGTCGGCGCTGGCATCGAGGGTGGCGTCGGCGCTGGGGGCCACATCCGACGCGCCGCTCATCGCTTGCGAGTTGCCTGCGCAAGCCGGACGCGCTGAAATCGAGGCTGCGTTGCAGGCGCTCACGCAGAAGCTGGCGCGACAAAGCCTGAATCAACTGCCGATGACCGCGAGCGGATGCCATCTCGGCGTGCTGTCGAGGCGGCTCGACGGCCACGCAAGCAAGCTGGCCGACATACTCGCCGGACTGTCTGGCCATGCCCGCCATGTCCGCCAACGAGCGCCTTTGCGTGGCATCGCCTTCGTGCCGGCGTTCGACCAGGCCAGCAGCATGGCTTCCGCAGCGGATCTGCCCGTGTGGCAACACGTGGCCGATTCGGCCCAACGCAGCCCTGGCCGGCGCACGGCCTTGCATCCGCTGCTGATCGGCGCCGGCGTGGCGCTGGCTGGCATCGTGCTGTGGGTTGCGGGGATGGCCATCTCGGGGGTGCGGATCGACCACGATATCCGCATGGCCGCGCGCGCCGTGCAGGATGTCGAGGCCGCGCCCGGTGAAGCGGCGCGCCTGAAGGCACTCACTGAGCTGCAGCAACAGATCAGGCGGTACGAGTACCGTACGCGCAATCGCGCGCCGCTCTTCACGCGCTTCGGGTTGAACCGCGATGCCGAAGTGCTGGCGGCGCTTATGCGGCCTTACGCGCAGGCCAGCCGTGAACTGGTGGTCCAGCCCGTGGTGCGCAGCCTCGAAGCTACGCTGACGGACCTGTCCAGAATGCAGACCACCGGCCTGAGCGGCGAGCCCGGCAAGGCGGTGCTCGACGCACGCGATGCGCTCAAGGCCTACCTGATGCTGGCCGAGCCGGAGCGGGTCGAGACAACCTTCCTGGCCGCGCAGCTTGCCAAGCACTGGTCGACCGATGCACCGATCAGCCCAGGGCTCCGGCTCGACTATGCCGAGCGCCTCGCCAGCTTCCACGCCGAGCGCCTCGGGGCGAATCCGAACTGGCGTATCGCGCCCCGGGCGGAACTGGTTGGTGGCGCACGCCAGACGCTGCTGGCGATGATCGGCGAGCGCAATGCCGTCGATACGGTCTACCGGAATCTGCTCGACGGCGCGGGCAACAAGTATCCTGACCTGACTCTCGCGTCCCTCACGAGCGGCACCGACCCGCGTGGATTGATGCGGACCCATGCCGTCGTGCCCGGCATCTTTACCCGGCAGGCCTATGAGGGCTACGTGGCCAGTGCGGTGGAAAAAGCCGCCGCCCACCGCGATGGCGCGAGCGACTGGACGCTGGCGGCGGACCAGCCGTCCGCGCCGGGCGAATCCGAGGAAGCCGATGCCGAGGCGTTCCGCGAGGCGCTGACGGCGCGCTACTTTGCCGACTATGCCGAAGCCTGGCAGCAATTCCTGAACGGCCTGCAATGGGAGGCCGCGCCGACGGTGCCGGGCGTGGCCGACCAGCTCAAGCTGATGGCCGACGCACGCCAGTCGCCGGTCATCGCGTTGATGCGATCGGTGGCCTACCACGGCGGTGCGGGCGCGCGCCGGGCGTCGCTGTCGGACACGCTGGTCAACAAGACCCGCGAGATTCTTGGGCGCAAAGGCACGGGGCCAGACGTCGCGGTGCCGGACCCTGCCGGGCCGCTGCAAGGCGCATTTGGACCGGTGCTGCGACTCGTCGACCAGTCACAGCAACCCGGAGGCGGCGAACTGAGCCTGCAGAGATACCTGGATCGCGTCACGGCGGTGCGCTTGCGCTTGCAGCAGATGACGATGTCCAGTGATGCCGAGGCGGAGGCCCGGCAGATGGCGCAGGCGCTGTTCCAGGGCAAGAGTTCCGAGCTGGCC
>Ga0102594_1001744_pt1 | contig 12589 bp, 13 predicted proteins | sample AraplaCol_mLB_r2_2_FD_76863 | JGI IMG/M metagenome (GOLD analysis project Ga0102594, IMG submission 76863) | Arabidopsis root microbial communities from North Carolina, USA - plate scrape MF_Col_mLB_r2 (SPADES assembly) (version 2) | ecosystem: Host-associated > Plants > Roots > Endosphere...
CTGTTCCGCATCGAGACCCAGGCGCGCCCGATGCCCGCCGACGATCAGCACGAAGCCCGCCAGCGCACCGACGAACGCCTGCGCGATCCACGCGAACAGGCCGACGAACAGCACCAGCAGGATCCCTTCGAGGATGTCGATGCCGCCGCCGCGCAGCACCCACCAGATCTGGTAGGTCGCAACCAGCGTCAGCAGCGCCGCGCCGCCGATGACGGCCAGTCGCCGCATCCCCATGCCGCGCGGCGTGGTCGGCAACGAGGCGTTGCGCAGCGCGCCTGCACGCAGCGTCTGCACCGGCATCTCGACCGGGGATTCGGGCGGCAGCAGCGACAGCTCGTCGCCCGGCGGAAGCTCCGTCATCGGCATGCGAACTTCCGTCACAGGGTCCACCGGTAGAGCCAGGTTTCGGTCAGCGGACCGCGATCGTCGCCGAGCACCGCGCGCAGCTCGATGCTGCGTTCGTTGCCGGGCACCAGTTCGAAGCCCAGGCGCCAGCCGCCCGCGCTCGGGTTCGGATGCGCGGTGATGTTGGCGATCCGGCCCTTCGATGCGCTGACATCGGCCTTCACCTTGGCGTTGTCGCCCAGGCCTTCCAGGCGTCCGCCGTCGAAATCGATCACCACCAGCCGCGCCTTGCCGGCGTTCTCGCCGAAGGTCAGCCCGCCGATGCGCGTGCGCGTGACGGTCGCCAGCTCCGGCTTCCAGCTGTGCTGGTCGCACCAGTGCATGCGGTAGTCGAAGCGATGTTCGCGACCGGCGGCCAGCGGCTGCTTCGGGCGCCAGAACGCGACGATGTTGTCGTGGAACTCGTCGGCGGTCGGCAGCTCGAACAGATGCACCGCGCCCTCGCCCCACTCGCCCTGCGGTTCGATCCACAGGCTCGGGCGCTTCTCGTAATGCGCCTCGCTGTCGGCGTAGTCGGCGAAGGCGCGCTTGCGCTGCATCAGGCCGAAGCCACGCGGGTTGACGTCCTCGAAGCCGCTTTCCTGCACGGTCGAAGGATTCTGCAACGGCCGCCAGATCTGTTCGCCGCGTCCGTTGACCATGCCCAGGCCGTCGGAGTCGTGCACGGCGGGACGGTAGTCGTCGATGCCGACGCGATCGTTGGAATCGAACTGGAACATGCTCGTCAGCGGCGCGACGCCGACCTCATCCAGCGCCACGCGCGGGAACAGGCGCGCCGACGCGTCGAACACGGTCTGCACGCCCGGCGTGATCGTGAAGCGGTAGGCGCCAGCGACGCTGGGGCTGTCGAGCAGCGCGTGCACGGTGATCTGCGTGGCGCCCTTGGCCGGGCGTTCCAGCCAGAACGCGCGGAACACCGGGAATTCCTCCTGCGGCCCGCCGGTCTTCAGCGCGAGCCCGCGCGCGGACAGCCCGTAGGCCTGCCCCTTCGCGACGGCGCGGAAATAGCTGGCGCCCAGGAACGCGGCGACCTCGTCGAAGTATTCGGGCTTGTTGATCGGCGCGTGCAGGCGGAAGCCGGCATAGCCCAGGTCGGTTTCCGTCGGCGCCTTCACGCCCTGGAAGGTGAACTGCGAGGGCTTGTAGACGACCGGCGTCGCCATGCCGTCGGCCACCTGGTAGATGTCCACGCGGTCTCGGAAGAAAAAGCCGCGGTGGAAGAACTGCGCCTGGAACGGCAGCCCCTCGGCGCGCCACAGCGCCTGTGCGGGGTTGAAGCGGATGTTTCGGTATTCGTCGTAGCCGATGCGCTCCAGCGAGGCCGGCAATTGCTTGTTCTGCGGGACGAAGGGCCTGGCGGCCAGCGCCTGGGCCATCTTCGCCACGGTGTCGGCGTCGAACGCGGCCGGCGCGCCTGCGGGCGCCCATGCGCGTGCGGGCGCGCTCCCCAACAACTCCCAGACGGGCCACGACAGGCCGGCCAGCAACACTTCGCGTCGGTGCACGCGCACTCCTTGGGAATGTCAAAGCGGTTAATTCTAGGCAGGGATTTGTTAATCCGAGCGCGTTGGCGATTTCGCGACACGGAGCTTTCACGCGCGTCACAGCGGGTAACCGTTTTCAGTCGCGGTTTTTCGAATGCCGCGTCATCGCCGCGTCATGCCGCTGCCATCGCCGGTTCACCGCCGACGGCCACGATTGCGCAACGGGCTTGCTCAGGCCGGGGACCGGCGCATGCGCTACGCGATCGTCAGCGAAACCTACCCGCCGGAAATCAACGGCGTCGCCTTGACCGTGCAGGGGCTGGAACGGGGCCTGCGTTCGCGGGGGCACGACGTCCACGTCGTGCGCCCCCGGCAATCCGCGCAGGACATCGCGGCCCCGCACGAAATGCTGGTGCGCGGCGCACCGCTGCCGCGTTATCCCGGCCTGCGGCTGGGCCTGCCGGCCACGTCGCGGCTGCTTGCCGCGTGGAAGCTGGACCGCCCCGACGCCGTCTACGTCGCCACCGAAGGCCCGCTGGGCTGGTCGGCGCTGCGCGCGGCGCGACGACTGGGCATTCCGGCCGCGAGCGGCTTCCACACGCGCTTCGACGAATACATGCGCGACTACGGCCTGCCCTTCCTCACCGGCGCCGCGCTGGGCTGGATGCGCCGCTTCCACAACCACGCCGATGCGACGCTGGTGCCGACACGCGAGCTGGCGGAATTCCTCCAGGCGCAGCGCTTCGACAACGTCGTGCGCCTGCCGCGCGCGGTCGACACGGCGTTGTTCGATCCGGCGCGGCGCGACGACTCGCTGCGTGCGCAATGGGGCGTCGGCGAGAACACGCTGCTCGTGGTCTACGTCGGCCGCATCGCCGCCGAGAAGAACCTGGACCTCGCCGTGCACGCCTTCCGCCAGATCCAGACCGTGCGTCCGGACGCGCGCTTCGTCTGGATCGGCGATGGCCCCGCGCGCGCGAAGCTCGAACGCGACAACCCCGACTTCGTCTTCTGCGGCGTGCAGCGCGGCGAAGCGCTGGCGCGTCATTTCGCCAGCGGCGACCTGTTCGTCTTCCCGAGCCTGAGCGAGACGTTCGGCAACGTCACGCTGGAGGCGCTCGCCAGCGGCGTGCCGACGGTGGCCTTCGACTACGGCGCGGCGCGCGAATACCTGCGCGACGGCGTGCACGGCGCGGCGATCGCGCCGAACGACGAAGCCGGTTTCGTCGCGAAGTGCGTGCGCATCGCCGCCGACGACGCGCTGCGCGAATCGATGCGCGCCGCGGCGCGGCAGGCGGTTGCGATGTTGCGCCCGGAACAGGTCAGCACCGATTTCGACACGTTGCTCCAGCAACTGGTGGAAGCGCGCCGCGCAGGCGCGCCCGACACCCTCGCCACGACGGCCGAACGGGAGGCGTCATGAACCGTCATTCCCTGCAGAAGAAATTCATTGCCGGCGATTCCGGCTGGTGCCTGCGCGCGAACCGCGTGTGCGAACGCGGACGCTCGCGCTCCTACTTCGCCGCCGTGAGCCGGCTCGGCGACGGCGTGTTCTGGTACGCGCTGATGGGCGTGCTGATCGTCGTGGACGGGCTGGACGGCCTGGCGGCATCGGCGCACCTCGCAGCGACGGGCGTGATCGCGCTGACGCTCTACAAGCTGCTCAAGCGCTGGACACGCCGCCCGCGCCCGTTCGCGTCGGATCGGCGCATCCATGCATGGGTGGCGCCGCTGGACGAGTTCTCGTTTCCGTCGGGCCACACGCTGCATGCGGTGGCTTTCAGCATCGTCGGCATGGCGCACTATCCGGTGCTGGCGTGGGTGCTGGTGCCGTTCACGGCGAGCGTGGCGGCATCGCGTGTGGTGCTGGGGCTGCATTACCCCAGCGACGTGCTGGCGGCGACGGTGATCGGCAGCGCGCTGGCGGGCTTGTCGTTGTGGCTGGTGCCGGGGGTTACGTTGTTCTGAGGGTGCGGGACGCCGGCGATCACAAACGCTACGAAGGCTACGTAGGATGGGTTTCGCAACGCGAAACCCATCATCAGGCGCAGAGGCGATGGGTTTCGCGTGGCGAAACCCATCCTACGAAGTGCATCACCGCACTGCTCGTTTGACGTTGACGCTTCGTTACCCCTCACCCCAACCCCTCTCCCGAGGGGAGAGGGGCTAAAACCTAAGCCGCAGCGCGCACCACCTTCGCCCGCGCCACGCTCGGGAAATACTGCGCCGCCCAGTCGCGATCGTTGCTCACCTGCGCATGCGCGCGGCTGTCTTCCAGCGCGCCGAAATCCAGCGTCGCCACCGCCCAGTGCTGATCGCCGCGCGTCTGCACGACCATGCCGTCGTGCGGCAGGCCCACGTCCATCGGCGCGATCAACGCCGCCTCGCCCGTGTTGACGTCCAGCGCCGGGCTCCACGGTGCTTCGCCGGCCGTGACCGACTGCGCGACGAAACACCGGTTCTCCAGCGCGCGCGCCAGGCAGCCCACGCGCACGCGCGTCGCGCCGGCGTCGGTATCGGTGCAACTGGGCACGATCAGCAACCGCGCACCGGCCTCGCACTGCGCGCGCACGGGCAGCGGGAATTCGCTGTCGTAGCAGACCGCGACCGCACTGCGCACGCCGTCGGTCTCGAATACTTTCAGCTCATCGCCCGATTCGATCACGCCCGTCTTCTTCTCGAATCCGGTCAGGCGCAGCTTGTCCTGCCACACATGCGCTCCATCGGGCGCGAAGGCATAACTGCGATTGCGATACCGCCCGCGCCCGGTGTCGACCAGGAACGTCCCGGCTACCACATGCATGTCGCGCTCTCGCGACAGGCGCGAGAAGAGCTCGACGAAGGCACCGTGATGCTGCTGGGTCGCCGCCAGCGACGCATGCAGGTCGCCGCTGATCGAAGCATCGAACGTCGCCGCGAGCTCCAGCGACAGGTATTCCGGCAGCACCGCGATGCGCGCGCCCAGCGCCTTCGCCTCGTCCAGCCACTGCGCCTGCTTGCGCGCGAAGGCGTCGAAATCCGCCGGCGCATCGATCGTGTACTTCGCGACGGCCACTTTCAGCGCCGCCGCGCGTTCGTTTCCAAAGGTCATCGGGTGCGCTCCAGAGGTCGCAGCCAGAACGTGAGGGAATGATCGGTTTCGCCGTCCTGGCCGATCTCCCGCCACGGCAGATGCGCGCGAAGTTCGGGGCGCTGGCGATAACCGCGCTTGGTCCAGAAAGGTTCATTGCCACGATGGAACGCGGGGCGACGCGGGTGCGACGGCTCGCGATCGACCGCGCAGAACGCGGTCCATGCGTAATCGCCGTAACTGCGCGCATGCGCTTCGCGCTCGTCGAAGAACCGGTGGCCGATGCCGTGGCCGCGATAGGCCGGCAGCAGCACCGATTCGCCGCAATAGAACACTTCCGTGGTGGGAATCGAGGTTTCGGAGAACGGCTGCGTGAACTCCTCCGACTCGTCCGCCAGCGGCAGGCCGGTGGACGCACCGACGACAAGGTCGCCATCGAAGGCCAGCACCGCGACGCTGCGCGGCGAGCGCAGGTAGGTTTTCAGGTATTCGGCCTCGTAGTCCTCGTCGCCGTCGTACAGGTACGGCCAGTCGCGGAACACCGCGATGCGCAGCGCGGCCAGATGGCCCAGCCAGGGCTCGATGGCCAGCCCGTTGTAGCAGCGGATCTGGACCGGGCGTTGCGTTTCGGGTTTGACGTCCATGACGTACATGTTAGGGCCCCCTGGCTGTGGCGCGGATGAGAGTGCGGGCACGACGAAGGCGGCCGCAGAGATCCTTCCTCCGCGGCCGCGCTTACTCATGCCTCACGCACCACCGGGCGCGCACCGGCCAGCTGGTACCAGTCGACCTTGCGGGTGACCACCATCACCGTGGCCAGCACCAGGAACAGCAGGCCGGCGCCGAGCACCAGCGCGTTGTCCTCCGACACCAGCAACCCGTACAGCGCGGCGTACAGCGTGGCGAGCATCGCGGCGAAGCCCAGGCCGCGCGCGGTGCTGCGCAGGACCGCGCTCAGGTAGAAGCCCAGCAGGCCGATGCAGGCGAAGCTCGCGGCGAGGTAGGCGTACAGGAAGCGGATGTGCTCGCTCAGGCTCACCAGCAGCAGGAAGAAGATCGCCAGCGACAGGCCGACCAGGCCGTACTGGATCGGGTGGATCGGCAGCTGCTTGATGAGTTCGAACAGGAAGAACCCGACGAAGGTCAGCACCACGAACAGCAGGCCGTACTTGGTGGCCCGGTCGGCCTGCGTGTAGATGTCGACCGGATCGATCAGCGACACGCTCACGCCCTCCTCGCGCGCCAGTTCGCCCAGTGCGGCACCTGCGACGAGCTTGCCCTGCGCATTCGTCGCGACCGACGCGATGTCCCAGTCCGCGCGGAAGCCCGACGCGGTGGCGTCCTGCCGCGGCGAGGTGCCGGCGAAACTCGGATGCGGCCAGGTCGAATCCAGCGCGAAGCGGTTCTTGCGGCCCAGCGGCACGAGCGAAAGCGTTTCGGTGCCGCCCAGGACGAGGTCGAGCTGCGTGTCGAGGTCCAGCGTCTGGCCGGGCTGCGGCACGTCCAGCCGCACATGCAGGCCCGAACCTTCGCGCGATCCCTGCCCTTCCAGCAGCGGGATATCCACACCGTTGACGTGAAGCACCGGCGTGGAACGGAGGCCACGCACGTCGGCGATACCGTAGCTGAGCCACGGGCGGCCGATCTTTCGCGAGGCGTTGTCGCCCTGCGTCGGGATCACCGCATGGAAACCGGCCGCCGCCTTGCCCTTCCATTCGTACACGCGCACTTCGTGCAGGCCGCGCTTGCGGGTGTCGGGCGCGAGCGTGCCGCGCACGTCGAGCGAGGTCGGGAAGAACATCCACTGCGAGGTCTTGGCGCGACGCACCTTGCGCATCACGTTGAACTGGTCGGCCTCCTCGACCTCGACCTCCTCGGTATACGGCACCACCAGCACCGGCCCGGCGAAGGACTGCGCACCGGCGTAACTGCGCGCGATGTCGGCGACGGCCTGCTCGCGGTACATCTGCCGGTCGCTGATGACGCCGCGGATCATCAGCAGGGGGATCAGGATCGCGAGGGTCATCGCGACGACGAAACCGATCTTCACAAACAACCGCATGGTCCAGCTCCATGGAATGGGACGGCGCCAGCTTCGGCGCGCCGCGTGGAGGGACGATGGGGGGATGGTGAAGTGGGGGTGAAGTGGGCGGCGTTGCCACACGAAGAGCGGAGACTCAGGCCGGCAACACCAGTCCCGCCAGCGCCCCGCCGCCATCGCGGTTTTCCAGCGAAGCCTCGCCGCCATGCAACGCGGCGACCTCGGCGACGAACGGCAATCCCAGGCCGCTGCTCCGACTGCCATTCCCCGGACGCGGGAGCGAATAGAAACGCTCGAACACGCGACCCAGCGCGTAATCGGGAATGCCCGGCCCGCGATCGCCCACTTCCACGTGCTGGCGGTCGCCGTCGGCACGCAGGCGCACTTCGATCGCCTCGCCGCGCGGCGAGAAATCCACCGCGTTCTCGATCAGGTTCACCACCGCCTGCCGCAGCAGGAAACGGTCGCCGCGCACGGGCGCCAGGTCCGGTGCGAGGTCCAGCCGCAGCCGCAACCCCGCCTGCGACAGCCGCGTGTCGCACTGCGATGCCGCGTCGCGGACGACCTCCGCCAGCGACAGGGCTTCGGGATGTTCCAGCCGCTGCCGGTGTTCGACCGCCGCAAGCGCCAGCATCTTGTCGATCATCTGCGACAGCCGCTCGCTCTGCGCGCGGATCGTCGTCGCGAAGCGCGTGCGGTCGGCGTCGTCGAGCGGGCCCTCGAGCAGTTCCGCGCTGCCTCGGATCGCCGCCAGAGGGCTCTTCATCTCGTGCGTCAGCGTGTGCACGTACTGCTCGACGTACTGCCGGCCTTCCAGCTGCGTGCGCATGGTTTCCAGCGCGTGACCGAGTTCGCCGAACTCGCCCGCCGTGCGCGGCAGCGTGGCGCGCTCGCCGGCCGTCACCGCGTTCGCGTAACGGCGCAGCGCATTGAGCTGGCGCGACAGCCACCACGCCGCCAGCAGTCCGATCATCAGCGACACGCCCAGCAGCACCGCGCCCCAGCGCCACACGGCGCGCTGGCTGCGTTCGATGAAGGGCGCGATGGCGCGGTTGGGCTTGGCGACGGTCAGCACGCCGACGATGCGTCCGTCCGCGTCGCGGATCGGCGCGGCGACGTGCATCACCGTGGAATCCGGATCGGCGTAATCGCTGCGCGTGGAACGCGCGCCGTACTGGCCGCGCAGCGTGAGGTAGACGTCGTTCCAGCGCGAATAATCGCGGCCCACGTCGCGGCCGGAACTGTCGAACACGACGATGCCACGCGCGTCGGTGACATAGATGCGGTACTGCGAGGTGCGCTTGCCGAAGCCCCAGATCTTCGCGCCGTAATCGCGCGAGGCCATCGCGCGCACGCGCCTGGCGAAGTCGCCGGTGTCGATGCGGCCCGCGATGAGGTCGTCCGTCGCCAGCTCGGCGAGCACGTTGGAGGTATCGACCAGCGAGTCTTCCATCGCCTGCCGCACGCCCGGCTTCACCTGCGCGACGAACACCTGCGCGAGCAGGAAACCGGCGATCGCGACGATCAGGAAATAGCCCAGGAAGATGCGAAGGCCGATCTTCATGCACCCGCCTCCGGCGAGCCGACGTCCAGCGAGTAGCCCATGCCGCGATGCGTGCGGATCGGATCGTGGTCCGGCGCGACGTCGCGCAACTTCGCGCGCAGCGTCTTGATGTGCGTGTCGACGGTGCGGTCGCCGCTTTCCAGTGCATCGCCCCAGACGCGGTCCATCAGCTGCCCGCGCGAGAGCACCGCGCCCGGACGCTGCAACAGCGCCGCGAGCAGGCCGTATTCGTAACGCGTGAGGTCCAGCGCGTGGCCGCGATAGCGGATGCGGTGGCCTTCGCTGTCGTGCACGAACGTGCCGCTGCCTGCTGCGCCGTTGTCGCGCGCGGCCGACGGCTGCAACCGGCGCAGCACCACGCGCACGCGCGCCACGAGTTCGCGCGGCGAGAAGGGCTTGGTCACGTAATCGTCGGCGCCGATTTCCAGCCCGAGGATGCGGTCGGCCTCGGCGTCCTGCGCGGTGAGGAAGATCACAGGCAGGTCGCGCCCGCGGCGCAGTTCGCGGCACAGCGCGAAGCCGCCGATGTCGGGCAACCCGACGTCGAGGATCGCCAGATCGAAGCCCTGCCCTTTCGCCGCCGTGAGCGCCTCGCCGCCGGTCAGGCAGTGCACCGCCTCGAAGCCCTCGGCGCGCAGCGCATGCAGCACGACCTGGGCGATGGCGGGTTCGTCTTCTACCAGGAGGATGCGCATGGCGTTCGGGAATGGGGAATGGCAAAAGCATACGGCCTGGCGGTTTAAGCGCACCGGCATTCACGCCCGGCGAGCGCCGTGAGGCGTCCGGCCTTACGATTCCCCATTCCCGATTCCCAATTCCCGTCCCCCATGAATTACCGCCACGCCTTCCACGCCGGCAACCATGCCGACGTGCTCAAGCACATCGCCGTGCTCGCCCTGTGCGACGCCCTGACCGCCAAGCCGGCGGCGGCGTTCGCGCTCGATACGCACGCCGGGCGCGGCCTGTACGCGCTGGACAGCAACTCCGCCCAGCGCACGGGCGAGGCCGAGGGCGGGATCGGCCGGTTGATGGCCGAGGCGCCGAAGCATCCGGCCATCGCGCGCTACCTGACCGCCATCCGCGCCTGCCGCCACGACCACGGCCCCACCGCCTACCCCGGTTCGCCCTGGCTGCTCGCGCATGCCCTGCGCGAGCAGGACCGCATCGCCGCATGCGAACTGCATCCGGAGGAAGCCGGCCAGCTGGAATCGGTGTTCGCGCGCGACCCGCGCGTGGCCGTGCACGAACGCGACGGCTACGCCGCGATGAAGGCGATGCTGCCGCCGCGCACCGGCACCACGCGCATCAACCGCGGGCTGGTGCTGATCGACCCGCCGTTCGAAGCGCAGCTGGAAGAGTTCGATGCCGCGCTGGGCGCGCTGCGCGACGCGCTCACGCGCTGGCCGCAGGGCACGTATGCGTTCTGGTATCCGATCAAGCTGCGCCGCTCGCTGCAGCCGTTCTACCGCCGTGCGGCGACGCTCCCGGCGAAGTCGTCCTTCGTCGCCGAACTGCTGGTGCGCGCCGACGATTCGCCGCTGCGCATGAACGGCAGCGGTTTGCTGATCCTCAACCCGCCGTGGCAGTTCGACCAGACGATGGCCGGCGTGCTGCCGCTGCTGGCGAAGGTGCTGGGCGAGGATGCGGCCGCGGCCGGGCGCGTGGAGTGGTTGAAGCGCGAGGACTGAACGCCCCGTAGGATGGGTTCGCCACGCGAACCCATCGCCTGCGCGCCTGAACGATGGGTTCCGCGAAGCGGAACCCATCCTACGTCGAACGTTCGCGCGGCGCTTACATCCCCGCCTTGCAATCGGGCTCGAAGAAGCTCCAGCGCACTTCCGGGAAGCTCTGCTTCATCGCGCGCTCGATCACGTTGATCTGGTCCACCAGCGCTTCCACGTCGCGGCGCTCGTGCATCTGCGCCTGCACCGACACCATCACCTCGTTGCCCAGCTGCAGCGTGATCAGGCTGATGACGCGCGCGATCTCCGGGCGACCTTCGAGGAAATCGCGCATCTGCTTCTGGCGTGCCGGGTCGACGCTCTGGCCGATCAGCATCGCCTTCACCTCGATGGCGACGAACACCGCCACGATGATCAGCAGCGTGCCGATGGCGATGGTGCCCAGCGCATCCCACAGCGGATTGCCGGTGACCACCGTCAGGCCGATCGCGATGAGCGCGAACACCAGGCCCAGCAGCGCGGCCAGGTCTTCGCCGAAGATCACCACCAGCTCGGCCTGGCGGCTCTCGCGGAACCATTGCCACAGGCTGCGGTCGCCGCGTGCCTTGTTGACCTCCTGCAGGCAGGCGCGCATCGACACCGCTTCGGCGCCGATGCCGAACACAAGCACGCCCGCAGCCCAGTACCAGTGCTTGATTTCTTCGGGGTGCTGGAGTTTGTGGATGCCTTCGTACAGCGAGAACATGCCGCCGACGGTGAACAGCATCACCGCGACGAGGAACGACCAGAAGTAGATCGCCTTGCCGTAGCCCAGCGGGTAATCCGGCGACGGCGGCGCCTTGGCCTGGCGCATGCCCAGCAGCAACAGCAGCTGGTTGCCGCAGTCGGCGAGCGAATGCACGGTCTCGGCCAGCATCGCGCTGGACCCGGTGAAGAACGCGGCCACGCCCTTGGCGACCGCGATCGCGAAATTGGCACCGAGCGCGAAGAAGATCGCGCGGGTCGAATCACCACCACCAGCCATGCGTCGTCCTTAAAGATTGATCGGATGAGTGCGTCGAAAGCGGCGCGAGTCTAGCATCGGGGCATGTGCCGCTGATGCGGGGGCTGCGTGTGTGTCGCGTCAACGCGCCGGCCCGGACCGGCGCAAGGACCCAGCATCTCAGTCGGACAGTTCGCGCTGTGTCTTCTTCGGCAGTTTTTCGCGGACCAGCTCGTAGCTTCGGCGCAGGAAGGCGCGCAGCTCGTCGGGCGGCAGGCGGCCGGGTTCGGCCACCATCACCCAGTGCGAGCGGGCCAGGTACGGCGCCGGCTCGAAGCCGGGGCGTTCGGTCAGCTCCAGGAAGCGGTCGTCCTCGACCTTGAAGCTCATGGCCCCGCCGCCCTCCGCCCGGGTCACGCAGAACATCTTCCCGGCGACCGAGAACACCAGGTCCTCGCCCCATTTGATGGACTCCTCCACCCCCGGCCAGCCGCCCATCCAGCCCCGCAGTCCCGCCTGGTCCATCGTCCGTCCCCGTGAAGAATGTGAATACGGGCAGTGTGCCAATATCCGCCCATGGCCGCGCGCGAACGACTACCGCCCTGGCATGAACGGATGCGTCTTCCCAACGGGCGCGAAGTACTGATTCGTCCGATCCGCCCCGAAGACGCAGAACCGATTCGCGCCAGCTTCTCCCTGCTCCAGCCGGAGGAGGTGCGCCAGCGCTTTTCCTCCGGGATCCAGCGCGACGCGCTGACGGAGATGACGCCCGAGGCGGCCGAGCGGATGACCCGCATCAACCCCAAGAACGAATTCGCCCTGGTCGCGGCCGAGCCGCTGCCGCCGGGCGAGGCGTTGATCGGCGCGGTGGCGCGCATTTCCGTGGACGACAACGGCCACGATGCGGGCTTCGCCATCCTGGTCAGCCACTACGTCGCGAACATGGGCCTGGGCCGGTACCTGATGACCCGGCTGGTGAAATGGGCGCGCGGCAAGAAGCTCGACTGCGTCTACGGCGACGTGTTCGAGCACAACCAGGCGATGCTGTCGCTGGCCGAGTCGCTGGGCTTCGAGCGCAGCGCGGAGGAAGGCGGCACCGGCCTGGTGCGCATGCGGCTGGACCTGAAGCCGAAAGCGGCCTGATCCGCAGGCGGGCCCCTGAACCGGAGCTCCGCTGACGAGCGGCCTGGACTGGCCGCCATCGCCAGGGCCGCGCGTTGTAAAACAACGATCAGGGGGCCTTGCGGCAGGCATGACCGCGTGCGTCCAGGGAAGGACCGCTTCCCGGACACGCAGCGATGAACAGCATCAACGAAGAACGCCTGAACCAGTTCCTGGGCCACGCCGTGGGCGACCTCGGC
>Ga0102594_1001745_pt1 | contig 12588 bp, 11 predicted proteins | sample AraplaCol_mLB_r2_2_FD_76863 | JGI IMG/M metagenome (GOLD analysis project Ga0102594, IMG submission 76863) | Arabidopsis root microbial communities from North Carolina, USA - plate scrape MF_Col_mLB_r2 (SPADES assembly) (version 2) | ecosystem: Host-associated > Plants > Roots > Endosphere...
AGGTCGACCTGGTCGGCGAGGGCTTCGACGCGGCCATCGGCGGCGGCTTCGAGCTGTCGGCCGGGCTGGTGGCGCGCGAGCTGGCGCGCATCCATGTGGTGGCGGTGGCGTCGCCGGCATACATGGCCGGGCGCGAGGCGCCGCGGCAGCCGTCGGACTTGGCGATGCTCGACGCGCTGGTGCGCCGCTCGTCGCCCACAGGAAGGCTGCGCAGCTGGACGCTGCGGCGCACGAGAGCCAGGTCGGGCGGCACTCCAGGCGAAGCGGAAGCCACGGTCGACCTGCCGCGCCCGCGCGCGATCTTCAACGACCCGGAAGCCATCGCCCACGCGGCGCTGATGGGGCTGGGCGTGGCGATGCTGCCGATGCCTTTCGTGGAGCGCGGGCTGCGCAGCGGCGAGCTGGTGCGGTTGCTGCCCGACTGGTACCAGGACAACGGTGCGGTGTGGCTCTACTACCCGAGCAAGAAGCTGCTGCCGCCGAAGACGCGGGTGTTCATCGACTTCGTGCTCGAACGCTTTCGCGACGAGAAGTTCGCGCAGCGGATGCAGGTCGCCTGAGGGTCAGGCGGGCTCACGGGGTTTTCACCCGCGACGCCCACGGCGCGCGCCTGTACAAACTCGCGCATGACTTCTTTCATTTCCTCTTCCTTCCGGACGGGCCGCCGGACCGTTCTTGCCGCTTCGGTCACCGCCGCCGTCACCCTGATGGCCGCGCCCGCATGGGCCCAGGGCACCTGGCCCACCAAGCCGGTGCGCATCGTCGTGCCGTTCGCGGCCGGCGGCACCACCGACATCCTGGCGCGCGCCGTGGCGCCCGAGCTTTCCAAGGCCTTCGGCCAGCAGTTCATCGTCGACAACCGCGCGGGCGCGGGCGGCAACGTGGGCGCCGAGCTGGTGGCGCGCGCGCCGAACGACGGCTATACGCTGCTCATGGGCACGGTCGGCACGCACGGCATCAATCGCGCGCTGTATCCGAAGCTGCCCTTCGACCCGATCAAGGACTTCGTTCCGATCACGCTGGTGGCTGCCGTGCCCAACGTGATGGAAATGAATGCCGACAAGGCGAAGGCGCTGAACATCCACAACGTGCAGGACTTCATCAAGTACGCCAAGGCCAACCCCGGCAAGCTGAACATGGCGTCCAGCGGCAGCGGCACCTCGATCCACCTGGCGGGCGAGCTGTTCAAGAGCATGACGGGAACGTTCATGGCGCACATCCCGTACAAGGGATCGGGCCCGGCGCTGCTGGACATGGTGGGCGGCAATGCCGACGTGATGTTCGACAACCTGCCCTCGTCGATGGCGCAGATCAAGGCCGGCAAGCTCACGGCGCTGGCCGTGACGAGCGCGCAGCGTTCGCCTGCGCTGCCCGACATTCCGACCGTGGCCGAAGTGGGCGGCCCGACGCTCAAGGGCTTCGAGGCGAGTTCGTGGTTCGGGTTGCTGGCGCCGGCCGGCACCTCGCCCGAGATCGTGAACCGGATTCAGCAGGAAGTGGCCAAGTCGCTGGGCACGCCGGCCATCAAGGAGAAGATGCTCGCGCAGGGCGCGCTGCCCAGTGGGAATTCGCCGGCCGACTTCACGAAGCTCATTGCGAGCGAGCATGTGAAATGGGCCAAGGTGGTCAAGGACTCCGGCGCGAAAGTGGACTGACCCCCAGGCTTCGCGCACTTCGTGTCGCTTCTCCTTCCCCCTTGCAGGGGGCGGCGCCTGCGGCCCGGCAGAGCCGGTTCCGCGGCGCCTCTCGAAAGAAGGCATTGGGGCCAGGTTAGACCCTCGGGGCTTCGCGGCGTGCGGCGCAGCAGAGTTGGTTCTGCAGCGCCTCTCGAAAAGAAGACCCTGGGTCTCAGGTCTTCCAGGTCACGTCCTTGCTCTCGGCGAGAGAGTCTTTGAGCATGTGAAGCAAGGGCGCTGCACGCTGGTGCAGTCCGACATGCTGCTTTTCGGCGTCGTTGGCATGGCCTTCGACGGCGTAGTCGTCGTGGTTGTGGGCGTTGGCACCCTCGCGCGCCAGCGCGCCCTCGAGCGCCGAGATGGCACCGGGAATCTGCTCGACCGTGATGATGCCTTGCGGCGCAACGGACTTGCCGACGATGTCGAGCAACTGGCGCGCATGCACTTCGAGCATCACGAAGTCGGGGGAGGCACGGGACTGGAATCGATAGAGCATGGTGTGTTCACTCACTTGTAGATGTAGTCACGGGCAAAAGGGTACACCGATTGCGCGCCCCGCAAGACGCCCGCGCGCCCTACATTGCCGTCAGGCTTTGTCGACAACATCTGGTGCAAGGAGATCCATCCCTGCTCGAAACTCATGGCCGAACCCGCCAGGTAGAGGCGGTAGGCACGCAGGATGCGCTCCGCGTTTTCTGCCTGGCGCCCGCCGCTGCGCTGCAGCACCTCGCGCGCGGTGTCGAGCTGCGCCTCGAGTGCGTCGGACCACGCCCAGAGCGTGCGCGCGTAGTGCGGCCGCAGGCTCTCGGTGTCCACCATCTCCAGCCCGGCCGCCGCGGTCTCGCGCAGCACGTGCGTCACGTGGAGCAGCTCGCCGCCGGGGAAGATGTACTTCTCGATGAAGTCGCCCATGCCGGCACCCAGCTGGCGGTAGTTGAGCTCGCCCGAGGTGATGCCGTGGTTGAGCACGAGCCCGCCGGGCTTGAGCAGTGTGTGGATCTTCCGGAAGTAGGTCGGCATGTTGGCCGCACCCACGTGCTCGAACATGCCCACCGATGAGATCTTGTCGAAGGGCTGGGTGTCGGGCAGCTGGCGGTAGTCGAGCAGCTCGACGCGCACCCGCCCCTGCAGGCCCTTCTCCTCGATCAGCCGCTGCACGTGCGCGTGCTGGTTGCGCGACAGCGTAATGCCGGTGGCGTCCACGCCGTAGTGCTCGGCCGCCCACAGCAGCAGGCCGCCCCAGCCGGAGCCGATGTCCAGATAGCGCTCGCCCGGCTGCAGCATCAGCTTGCGGCAGATGTGGTCGAGCTTGGCTTCCTGCGCCTGCGCCAGCGTCAGCTCGGGCGTGCGGAAGTAGGCGCACGAGTACACGCGGCGCGCGTCGAGCCACAGCGCGTAGAAGTCGTCGGAGACGTCGTAGTGGAACTCGATCTGTGCGGCGTCCTTGCGCATCGAATGCGAGCCGCGCGACTTGGCGCGGTGCTGGAGGCGGCTCCACCAGCTGGTGTCGGTCTCGGCCGGATTGCCCGGCAGCATGCCCACCGTGGCGTCGATCAGGTCGCGCATGGCGCCTTCGATCTGCACCTTGCCTTCGACGTAGGCCTCGCCGATGGCACCCACCTGCCGGGCCGCAAGCTTGGCGAGCACCGTCCATTCCTTGAAGGCCAGCGTGACGCGGGCCCCCGCCTGGGCTACGCGCCGGCCATCCGGCAATTCCAGCGCGATGGGGACAGGCAGCGAAGCCAGCTGCGACTCGATCTTGGGTATCAAGTTTTGCATGGGGCCATGGTATTGATTTTTGCGAATTCCTGCATGACTACTCGCGTCGGAGAAAGCCGGAAGAAGGCGCGCCGCCCCCGTGGGTATGGACCGGCATTGACAGCAAATCGTTTATGCCTAAACTATTCAACCATGAACAGCCTCGGCAAGACCTCACCCGCTCCGGCCTCGGACCTCCAACGCATCCTTTGCATCGGCGGCGGGCCTGCCGGCCTGTACTTCGCCCTGTTGATGAAGGCGCGCAACCCTTCGTTGCAGATCACCGTGGTGGAGCGCAACCGACCTTTCGACACCTTCGGCTGGGGCGTGGTGCTGAGCGACCAGACGCTGGGCAACCTGCGCGCCGCCGACGCGCCCACAGCCGCACTCATCGGCAACGAGTTCCATCACTGGGACGACATCCAGGTGTTCTTCAAGGGCCGCCAGGTGCACTCGGGCGGCCATGGCTTCTGCGGCATCGGTCGCAAGCGGCTGCTCAACATCCTGCAGGAGCGCTGCCTCGAACTCGGCGTCGAGCTGGTGTTCGAGACCGACGCCACCGACGACCAGGCCATCGCCGCGAAGTACAACGCCGACCTCGTGATCGCGAGCGACGGCCTCAACAGCCGCATCCGTCAACGCTATGCCGACGTGTTCAAGCCCGACATCGACCTGCGCAACTGCCGCTTCGTGTGGCTGGGCACGCACCAGACCTTCGACGCGTTCACGTTCGCCTTCGAACAGACCGAACACGGCTGGTTCCAGGCGCACGCCTACCAGTTCGACGACAAGACCTCGACTTTCATCGTCGAGACGCCCGAGGCCGTGTGGAAGGCCCACGGCCTCGACCAGATGGAACAGCCCGAGGCCATCGCCTTCTGCGAGAAGCTGTTCTCCAAGTACCTGGGCGGCCATTCGCTGATCAGCAACGCCACGCACCTGCGCGGCTCGGCCAACTGGATCCGCTTTCCGCGCGTGGTGTGCGAACGCTGGACGCACCGCATCGACGTCGAAGGCCGCTCGGTGCCCGTGGTGCTCATGGGCGATGCGGCCCATACCGCGCACTTCTCGATCGGCTCCGGCACCAAGCTCGCGCTCGAAGACGCCATCGATCTCGCCAACGAGTTCGCACAGGGCGGCACCGTCGACCATGTGCTCGAAGGCTATGAGGCACGCCGCAGCGTCGAGGTGCTGAAAATCCAGAATGCCGCACGCAACTCCACCGAATGGTTCGAGAACGTGCCGCGCTACACCGGCATGCAGATCGAGCAATTCGCCTACTCGCTGCTCACGCGTTCGCAGCGCATCAGCCACGAGAACCTGCGCGTGCGCGACACGCAATGGCTCGGCGGCTACGAGCAGTGGCTGGCCGGCGGCAAGGCGATGGCACCGATGCTCATGCCCTACAAGGTGCGCGGGCTCACGCTGAAGAACCGCATCCTGGTCTCGCCGATGGCGACCTACAGCGCCGTCGACGGCGTGCCGCAGGATTTCCTGCTGGTGCATCTCGGTGCACGCGCACTTGGCGGCGCGGCGATGGTGTTCGTCGAAATGACCAGCCCGACGCCCGAAGGCCGCATCACGCCAGCCTGCACGGGCCTGTACAACGACGCGCAGCAGGCCGCGTTCAAGCGCATCGTCGACTTCGTGCACACGCAGTCGAGCGCGAAGATCGCGATGCAGCTCGGCCACAGCGGCCCCAAGGGTTCCACCCGCGTGGGTTGGGAAGGCACCGACGAGCCGCTGGAAAGCGGCAACTGGCCGCTGCTGGGCGCCAGCGCGGTGTCGTACGGCGAACAGAACCAGCTGCCCGCCGCCATCACGCGTGCCGAGATGGACACGCTGCGCGACCAGTTCGTCGACTCGACGCGCCGCGCCGTCGAATGCGGCTTCGATTGGCTCGAGCTGCACTGCGCACACGGCTACCTGCTGTCGGCCTTCATCAGTCCGCTCACCAACTTGCGAACCGACGAATACGGCGGCGACATCGAGGCGCGCTGCCGATATCCACTCGAGGTGTTCCGCGCCATGCGCGCCGTGTGGCCCGCAGACAAGCCCATGAGCGTGCGCATCTCCGCCCACGACTGGGCGCCCGGCGGCAACACCGACGCAGACGCGGTCATCACCGCACGGCTCTTCAAGGAAGCCGGCGCCGATTTCATCGACGTGTCGTCGGGCCAGACCACGCGCGCTGCCAAGCCGGTGTACGGGCGCATGTACCAGACGCCGTTCTCCGACCGCATCCGCAACGAGATCGGCATCGCGACCATCGCGGTGGGCGCCATCACCGACGCGGACCAGGCCAACAGCATCATCGCGGCAGGCCGAGCCGACCTGTGCGCCATTGCGCGCCCGCACCTGGCCGACCCGGCCTGGACGCTGCACGAAGCGGCCAAGCTGCAGAGCCGCGACATCGAATGGCCCAAGCAATACCTGAGCGGGCGCGACCAGATGTACCGCGAGATCGCCAAGCAGCAGCAGATGGCAGCGGCGGCCACCGCGGCAATCGCTGCGCAGGGCGACGAGGAGACGCACTGACATGGATCTCGAAGCGCGCGCGCACAGCGAGCACCCCGAGGCGCTGCGGCTCTGGCTGCGGCTGCTCACCTGCACCCAGCTGATCGAGAAGCAGGTGCGCAACGAGTTGCGCTCGCAGTTCGCGACCACGCTGCCGCGCTTCGACCTGATGTCGCAGCTCGAGCGCTCGCCCGACGGGCTCAAGATGAACGAGCTCTCGCGCCGCATGATGGTGACCGGCGGCAACGTCACCGGCATCACCGACCAGCTCGTGACCGAAGGCCTGGTCGAGCGCATCAACGTCGAGGGCGACCGGCGTGCATGGCGCGTGCGCCTCACGCCGCGTGGGCGAAAGCTCTTCAACGACATGGCGCAACAACACGAGGACTGGATCGTCGGGGCCTTCGCGGGCCTCACCGGCAAGGAGATCGCGCAGCTGCACAAGCTGCTCGGCAAGGTCAAGCAACACTCACACAACCAATCGATGGCGGAGACCGAATGAAGCACTACATCGGCGCAGGCAATCCCATGCGCGCGCAATTCGAAGCGAAGGCTGCGTACAAGGCCGAGCACTTTGCATGGAGTTATGACAACGGCATCGGCACCATCACGCTGAACCGGCCGGAGCGCAAGAACCCGCTCACCTTCGACTCGTACGCCGAGCTGCGCGACCTGTTCCGCGCGCTGAACTACGCGACCGACGTGAAGGTGATCGTGATCACCGGCGCGGGCGGCAACTTCTGCTCTGGCGGCGACGTGCACGAGATCATCGGCCCGCTGACCGGCATGCGCATGCCCGAGCTGCTGGAGTTCACGCGCATGACCGGCGACCTGGTGAAGGCCATCCGTGCCTGCCCGCAACCCATCGTCGGCGCCATCGACGGCGTATGCGCAGGTGCCGGCGCGATGATCGCGCTGGCCTGCGACCTGCGCTACGGCTCGCCCGCCACGCGCACCGCCTTCCTGTTCACGCGCGTGGGCCTTGCCGGTGCGGACATGGGCGCCTGCGCACTGCTGCCGCGCGTGATCGGCCAGGGCCGCGCATCGGAGCTGCTGTTCACCGGCCGCGCCATGACCGCGCAGGAAGGCCACGCCTGGGGCTTCTTCAACGCGCTGCACGAAAGCGATGCATTGCTCGAGGCTGCAACCAAGGTTGCACGCGACCTCGCCGAAGGCCCGACGTTCGCGCACGGCATGACCAAGACCATGCTCGCGCAGGAATGGTCGATGACCATCGACCAGGCCATCGAGTCCGAGGCGCAGGCGCAGGCGATCTGCATGCAGACCGAGGACTTCAGGCGCGCATACGAAGCCTTCGCGGCCAAGAAGAAACCCGTGTTCGGTGGGGACTGAAACCATGATGACCAAGGCCCCCGCTGCGCCATCGACCACGCATCTCGCGCTGCCGTTCTTCGACGCGGCGCACCATGAACTGGCCGAAGGCCTGTTGCCCTGGGTGGCATCCCAGGAGATCGACGAACGCGACGACCGTGCAGCCTGCCGCGACTGGGTGCAGCGGCTGGGCTCCGGTGGTTGGCTGCGCTATGCGGTGCCGGGCACGTCGGGCGGCGCGCTTGAGCGCCTCGACTCGCGCGCGCTCGTGCTGCTGCGCGAGACACTGGCCTTTCATTCGCCGCTCGCCGACTTCGCGTTCGCGATGCAGGGCCTGGGCAGCGGCGCGATCACGCTCGCGGGTACGCCCGAGCAGCACGCGAACTACCTGACGGCCGTTGGCAAGGGCAGCAAGATTGCGGCTTTTGCATTGAGCGAACCCGAAGCCGGCTCCGATGTGGGCGCGATGGCGATGCGCGCCGAAGCAACGGCCGACGGCTGGAAGCTCAACGGCGAGAAGACCTGGATCAGCAACGGCGGCATCGCCGACTTCTACTGCGTCTTCGCGAAGACCGATCCGGCGGGCGGCACGCGCGGCATCACCGCTTTCATCGTCGATGCAACGACGCCGGGCCTCGACACCTCTGCGCACATCGACGTGATGGCGCCGCATCCGCTGGCCACGTTGCGCTTCGAGAACTGCGTCGTGCCGCGCACTGCGCAACTGGGCGATCTCAACGGCGGCTTCAAGCTCGCGATGCGCACGCTCGACATCTTCCGTGCATCGGTGGCCGGGGCCGCACTGGGCATGGGACGGCGCGCGCTGGCGGAGGCCATCTCGCACGCCAAGAACCGGCGCATGTTCGGCCAGACGCTCGCGGACTTCCAGCTCACGCAGGCCAAGCTTGGCGAAATGGCCGCGCTGATCGATAGCGCCGCATTGCTCACCTACCGTGCGGCCTGGATGCGCGACGACGCTGAACAGCGCGGGGCACCCGCGGTCGGCGACGTGTCTGCGGCAGCGGCCATGGCCAAGATGTGCGCCACCGAGAACGCGAGCCGCGTGATCGACATGGCGCTGCAGATGCACGGCGGACTCGGCGTGAAGGTTGGCACGAAGATTGAAAGCCTCTACCGCGACATCCGCTCGCTGCGCATCTACGAAGGCGCGACGGAGGTTCAACAACTGATCATTGGCAAATCCGTTCTACGGGGATAAATACCGTGTCTGCCCAAGTCGACCGCTTCGTTCACGACCGCCTGCCGCCTGCTGCGCAGCTGCCCGTCTTTCGCTATGAGCTGCCCGAGCTGCAGTTGCCCGACCAGTTGAACCTGGTCGAGGAACTGCTCGACAAGGCAGCGGCCAAGGGCTTCGGCGACAAGCCGATGCTGCGCTCGCCGCAGGGCACGCTGACGTACGCACAGGCGGCGCTCGAGGTCAACCGCATCGCGCAGGTCCTCACGGAGGACCTCGGGCTCGTACCGGGCAATCGCGTGCTGCTGCGCGGCGGCAACTCGGTGGCGATGGCGCTGTCGTGGCTGGCGGTGGTGAAGGCCGGCCTGATCGCCGTGGCAACGATGCCGCTGCTGCGTTCGAAGGAGCTCGGCGACATCATCGAGAAGGCGCAGCCTGTGGCTGCATTGTGCGACGGGCGCCTGCTCGACGAACTGGTGACGGCACAGCGCGAGCACCCGGTGCTCGCCACCGTGGTCGCCTTCAACAAGCCCGATGCGCCCGACTCGCTGTCGGCGCGCGCTGCGCTCAAGAGCGGCGTGTTCAAGGCCTGCCCCACGGCTTCGGACGACGTCGCGCTGCTCGCATTCACCTCGGGCACCACGGGCAAGCCGAAGGCGCCGGTGACCACGCACCGCGACGTGCTCGCCATGTGCGAGACATGGCCGCGCCACGTGCTGCGAGCGCGCAGCGACGACATCGTGGTGGGCTCGCCGCCGCTGGCGTTCACCTTCGGCCTTGGCGGGCTGCTGGTGTTCCCGATGTACGCCGGCGCCTCGGTCTATTTTCCCGACGCGCCTTTCTCGCCCGAGGGGCTCGTGAAGCTCATCAACGAGGTGGGTGCGACCATCTGCTACACGGCGCCGACGTTCTACCGGCAGATGGCGCCTTTCGTGAAGCAGCACGGCATGCCCAGCCTGCGCATCAGCGTGAGCGCCGGCGAAGCGTTGCCCGACGCCACGCGCCAGTTGTGGAAGGAAGCCACCGGCATCGAGATGCTCGACGGCATCGGCGGCACCGAGGTGTTCCACATCTACATCTCGGCAGCGGGCAACGACGTGCGCCGCGGTGCGGTCGGCAAGGCGGTGCCCGGCTTCACCGCGAAGGTGGTCGACAGCGAAGGCAACGAAGTGCCGCACGGCACGGTGGGCAAGCTCGCGCTGCAAGGCCCGGTGGGTTGCCGCTATCTCGACGACGCGCGCCAGGTCGACTACGTCAAGAACGGCTGGAACTATCCCGGTGACTCGTTCGTGCAGGACGACGACGGTTACTTCTTCTATCAGGCACGCGCCGACGACATGATCATCACGGCCGGCTACAACGTCGGCGGCCCAGAAGTCGAAGACGCGCTGCTCAAGCACCCGGCCGTGGCCGAATGCGGCGTGATCGGCAAGCCCGACAACGATCGCGGCATGATCGTGAAGGCCTTCTGCGTGCTCAAGCCCGGCCATGAAGGCGATGCAGCGCTCGTCAAGGTGCTGCAGGACCACGTGAAGGCGACGATCGCGCCGTTCAAGTACCCGCGCGAGATCGAATTCGTGCCGACACTGCCGCGCACCGAAACCGGCAAGCTGCAGCGATTCAAACTGAGACAACTCAACAACACACCATGATCAACAAACTTCTTCAGCCCGAAGGCTGGCTGCCTCCCAAAGGCTATGCGAACGGCGTGGCCGCGCGCGGCACGATGCTGTTCGTCGGCGGGCAGATCGGCTGGAACGCGCAGCAGCAGTTCGAGTCGGATGACTTCATCGCACAGTGCGGCCTGGCCCTGCGCAACATCGTCGAGGTGCTGCGTGCCGGCGGCGCAGGCCCCGAGCACATGGTGCGCATGACCTGGTATGTGACGGACCGCGATGAATACACCCGCCGTCTTTCCGAGCTCGGGCCGGTCTATCGCGAAGCGATGGGGCGCAACTTTCCGGCGATGACCTGCGTGCAGGTGGCAGCACTGGTCGAGCACCGCGCAAAGGTCGAGATCGAGGTGACGGCGGTCATCCCGGACTGACGCCGTCCCGCGCACCGCCATCGCACTTCAGGCGATGGCGCGTGCGAATCGCTTGCGGTATTCCGCAGGCGTGATGCCAACCTGTCTCTGGAACGCGCGTCGCAGCGTGTCGGCATCGGCGAAGCCGCATTCGAAGGCCACCTGCTTCGGCACGGCATCGCCGGCTTCGAGCAAACGACGTGCGGCCGCCACGCGAATGTCTTCCACCCAGGCCGCCGGCGTGACGCCTACCTCCTGCTTGAACAGGCGCGCGAAATGACGCTCGCTGAGACCGATGCGCGCCGCCAGGGTGGCGACGCTGTGGTCCGAGCCGGGGTTCGCCGCCACCCAGCGCTGAACCTCCTGCAAGGCCGAACGACCTGACGGCACGGCCTCGCCCTTGCGGCTGAACTGCATCTGGCCTCCAGGCCGCTTGAAGAACATCACGAGCTGGGCAGCCACCTTCATGGCGATGTCCCTGCCCATGTCTTCCTCGACCAGAGCCAGCGCAAGGTCGAGGCCTGCAGTGACACCCGCAGCGGTGCGCAACCGGCCATCGCGCACGTGGATGGCGTCGGCGTCGACGATCACCGAGGGAAAGTCGCGCGCGAGTTGTTCGGCGACGGCCCAGTGCGTGGTCACGCGCCGGCCGTTGAGCAAGCCCGCTTGCGCGAGCACGAAGGCGCCGCTGCACACCGAACCGAAGCGACGTGCCTTCAGTGCGCGCTCGCGCAGCCAGGTGAGCACGTCGAGGTCGGACACCGTGCTCGCGGCGTGCGGAGTACCTGCCACGAGCAAGGTGTGGACAGGCTCATCCATTTCGTCGCCGACGACGGCGTCGGGCATCAGTCGAACGCCGGACGAGCTGCAGATGGCCCCAGGATGGCTCGCGATGACCCGCATGCGGTAGGCGTGCGCGCGGGCTTGCACGTTGGCTTCGGCGAACACGTCGAGCGGGCCCGAGACGTCGAGAAGCTGAACGCCCGGCATGGCGAGGATTGCGATGGTCTTCGTGCTGCGCATGGTTGCTCCTGCGTCTCCTTGAAAGGCGAAATGTCTGAATTCGCCGCAATGAGGCGATTCGAGCCAATGTAACGCCGTCCTAGAGTTGGATCCACACCCACTGGAGAACCCACATGACTTTGACGACCACCGACATCGGCGGGGTGCAGATCCCCGACAGCAAGCTCACCCGCGAGATCACCGAACTGGTGAAGGACACCGCACCGCCTCTGCTGTTCCACCACTCGAGCCGCGTTTATTACTTCGGCGCGCTGGCCGGCAAGCGCCGCGGGCTGACCTTTGACCCCGAACTGCTGTACGCCGGCGCGATGTTCCACGACATGGGATTGGTGGAGAAGCACAGCAGCGCCGTCGAGCGCTTCGAAGTCGACGGCGCGAACGTGGCACGCGACTTCCTGCGCAGCAAGGGAATCTCGCAGCGGGACGTAGACCTCGTGTGGACCGCCATCGCGCTGCACACGACGCCGGGCATCCCGCAGCACATGCACCCAGTGGTTGCGCTGGTGACTGCCGGCGTCGAGATGGACGTCCTGGGGCTCAATTACGAAGCGTACAGCGAAGCCGAGCGCACGGCGGTCGTGCATGCCCATCCGCGCACCGGAAACTTCAAGGAAAAGATCATCCAGGCCTTCTACGAAGGCATCCGTCACAAGCCGGATACGACGTTCGGCAACGTCAAGGCCGACGTGATCGCCGACAAGGAGCCGCACTTCCACCGTGGCAACTTCTGCAGTGTGATCCGCTGCTCCGCGTGGCGCGACTGAAGGGCCCCGGTACGGGTTATGGCTACTTGCCTGGTCATCGATCGGCAGTTCCGAAGGGCAAACCTCCGGATTGCTGCGCCGGCCACTGGGGTCCAATGGTCAGCTGACCCGTCCTGCCATAGGTTGACACCTATGAAGGACATACAGCCGGCTTGATCCAGCCGGCAACAGACGCCCGATGAACCTCATCGGGCGTTTTCAATTTTAGGGACAGGTGCGGTCTCTCTTGGTTGTAGATCTGCACGGCCTGCTGGACCATCCGGCTGGCCTGGGTCAGATCGGCAGGCCGGTGCAGCA
>Ga0102594_1001747_pt1 | contig 12583 bp, 13 predicted proteins | sample AraplaCol_mLB_r2_2_FD_76863 | JGI IMG/M metagenome (GOLD analysis project Ga0102594, IMG submission 76863) | Arabidopsis root microbial communities from North Carolina, USA - plate scrape MF_Col_mLB_r2 (SPADES assembly) (version 2) | ecosystem: Host-associated > Plants > Roots > Endosphere...
AGCGTTGGCCTTGATGAGCTGCTCGGTCGCCCAGAGGCGCTCGACCGGCTTGTCCGCCTGGATCCAGACGACATTCCGTTCATCGAGGCCCAGATGCTTCAGGCCTGGCAGGTGCGGTGGCTTCGGTGGACCGACGATCACGATCTGCTTGCCCTGCTCCACCAGCGTGCGCATCGCGGGCGCGAGCAGGCGCCATTCGAGCACCGAGGACTGCACCTGCAGCACCTCCGTCAGCGACTGGCAGGGCCAGCCGTGGCCAGGCAACTCCGCGTCGAGGGCTCCGAAGCCGGTGCCGACGGTCGTGGTGACCGGCGTACCGAGGGCGTCGCCGCGCCAGACGGCTGATTCGACGGCGTGCGGGAGCACAAGGGGCCGGCGCGGCGTGCCTGTTTGGGAGGAAATTCGCGGGGCCTCTGGCGTGTCATCGCCATCCGCCCATGACAGGGAGATGGCCATCTGTGGCTCCGGTTACTGTATGGATATACAGTATCGAGGACGATTCGGCACCGAGCAAGAAGGTTTACAAATTTTCCTCTGCGGACGGGGTCCGGCGATCCAGTCGACACGACCCGGGGTCGGCAGGCCTGCCATCCACATTGCCATGGACCACGACGACATACCCGCGGACATCTGGATCTTCCACTGCGCGCGGCAGCTGAAGATGCACTGGCGCACGGTCGAGCCGGAGCAACTTGAGGAGCTGGCTGGGGACCTTGCCCGGGAGCCGCATCTTCGTCGGATGTCGCCGCAAGCCGCGGCGGCGAAGTGGATGGAGCCCGTTTTAGTTCCGCGCGGAGAGGTCGCTGCTAGGCGCAATCGGCGCACCGTCTTAGCTCTCAGAGCTTCGACAACCATCTTCGAACTGTTCTATAAGGCGCTCTCAACACACGATTTTTTGCCAAGCCTAAAGACTCGATTTTCAGCAAAGCCTTTGGCCCACAGTCATGGGCATCTTGCCTTGGAAGCTGTCGCATGTGCTATTCCGCCCAAATTCGCGCCGACTACAAACAGTTCTTCCGTCTCTTCGGGGGTGTGCTCACCTTGCGCGCCTTTGGCGAGCTCTACTACGAGCGCCAAGGCAACCCGCGCTCCAGCATCGTTGTAGAGACCGTGGTCGGACCGTCCCCGGCGGCAACTGGGCCACGGCGCTGGCGCCGCACAGTGCACACACAGCCAGAAGTCCGCGGCGCAAATGAGGGGGTGGGCATGGCGGCTCGCAGTGATGACGGTGAAACGAATCTGCGAAAACACTCACTCGCTTGGCCGCGCGCGCTTCAAGTGAGCCACTTAGGACGGCAGCGCCCTCCCAACGACCGCGTGCGAGCAAGGCGCGGTTTTGTGTGAACGGGGGCTCTTCGAGCAGCAGCGCATCCGGCTGGAGGACACGGCCAGCAAGGGCATCGCGCCCACGGTCACGGTGTCGGGTCACGCCTTGCTTTCATCTGGGTGCGGGTATCGCAGTCCGACGCTGCCGTGCGGGTCGCGGAACACGGTGCCCGCGGCCGATCGCGCGGCCGCGAACGGACCGTCGGTAGGTTCGGGCTCCCTCTCGGCGAAGACGCGCTCGAACACGTCCACCTGACGCTCTGCGTTGCCGTGCCGGGCGCCGACGACGGCTGCTCCCAGACAGGCCTGACTTGCACCTACCAGTTCTGGCAGTTGCTGCATCGCGGCTGCACGCGAAGGATGCGAGGTCCGCCCGCATCACCAGGAGCCGACCATGCACACCCTCTTGATCGACAACCACGATTCCTTCACCTACAACCTCTACCAATACCTGGCCGCGTGCAACGCCGAGGAGCCCCTCGTGATCAGGAACGACGAACGGCCGTGGCGCGAGATCGAGGCGCTGGACTTCGACAACATCGTGATCTCCCCAGGGCCTGGCAGACCGCAGCGGCCGACGGATCTGGGCATCTCCGCGGACGCACTGCGCCAGACACGCGTGCCCGTGCTCGGGGTCTGCCTGGGGCACCAGGCCATGGCGCACCATTGCGGCGCCACGGTGGCACGTGCGACGCGGCCGATGCACGGACGCCTGGATCGCGTCCATCATGCAGCGACCGGCCTGTTTCGCGGCATTCCGGACCAGTTCGAAGTGGTGAGATACCACTCGTTGGCCGTCACCGACCTGCCTGCTGAACTCGAAGCGCTGGCCTGGGCGGCGGATGGCACGCTGATGGCGCTGCGTCACATTCACCGGCCGTGGTGGGGTGTCCAGTTCCACCCCGAATCGATCTGCACGGAATACGGTGCCCGACTGTTGAACAACTTCCGGGAACTGACGCTGGCATGGCGCAGCCATCGCCGCCCCGCGAGCACCATGGGCAGCTTCCTGCCGGAATTCAGCCTCGGCAAGCACGCTGCCGTGCAGGTGCATGCCCGCTGCCTCGATGTCCTGCCGGATCCCGAGCAGGTCTTCGATGCCCTCTTTGCCCAGGCCACCACATCGTTCTGGCTGGACAGCAGCCTGACCGACACCACGCGCGCACGCTTCTCGTTCATGGGTGATACCAGCGGCCCTCTGGGCAAGCGCGTGATCTACCGCGCAAGCGGCAAGGATCTCGAGATCCGCACGCACGGCACGGTGGACAGGCGTGTCCAGAGCATCTTCGACTACCTGCGCGAGCAGCTGCCGCCACCGCGGCCGGCCCCTGCGCCGCTGCCATTTGATTTCGCGGGGGGCTTCGTCGGCTACTTCGGCTACGAGCTCAAGGCCGAGCTCGGCGGCGGGAGCGTGCACCGCGCCGAAACGCCGGACGCGCTGTGGATCCTGGCGGACCGACTCCTGGTGTTCGACCACGCCGAGCAACAGACATGGGTGCTTTGCTTGGACGGCGACCAGCTCTCGACGGCCAACGCGGACTGGATCGAGGCGGTTGCACAGCAGCTTCAACGTGAGCTGCCCGCCATGCCGGCAGTCGGCGAGGATGCCGCGCGCGGGCTGGGCCCGATGCAGTGGCTGGTCGATCTCACCGATTACCGCAGGCGCATCGTGCGCGCGCAGCACGAGATCCTCGAAGGTGAGACCTACGAGGTCTGCCTGACCAACCAGCTGCGGGGCCAAGGCGCCATCGAGCCATGGCCGGTCTACCGCGCACTTCGCGCGCGCAGTCCTGCCCCCTACGCCGCCTTCCTGAAGACACCCGAATTGGCCGTACTGTGCGCGTCGCCCGAGCTGTTCCTGCGCATCGGTGCCGACGGCAGCGTGGAATCCCGGCCGATCAAGGGCACCGCCGGGCGCGGAGAAGACGAGGCGGCGGACCGGTCCATCGCACAGTGGCTTGTCGACGACGAGAAGACACGCGCGGAAAATCTGATGATCGTCGACCTGCTGCGCAATGACCTCAACCGTGTCTGCGACGTGGACTCCGTCCACGTCCCGGGACTGTTCGAGATCGAGACCTACGCCAGCGTGCATCAGATGGTCAGCACGATTCGTGGGCGCCTGCGTGAAGGACTGAGCCCGATCGACTGCGTGCTGTCGACGTTCCCTGGCGGATCGATGACGGGTGCGCCCAAGGAGCGCACCATGCACATCCTGGACGGCCTCGAGGAGGCGGCACGTGGCGTCTATGCAGGCAGCATCGGCTATCTCTCTCTGAACGGCACGGCACAGCTGAACATCGTGATCAGGACCATCGTGAGCGCTGCCCAGCGCGTCTCGATCGGCACGGGCGGCGCCATCGTGGCGCTGTCGGACCCGGACCAGGAGGTCGAGGAGATCGTGCTCAAGGCCCGCGCATCTTGCGAAGTGCTGCAGCGATGCGGCTGTGCTGGCAGTGCCGTTGGCGCGATGACGCCACATGGCACCAGTCCAGCGCCCACGCGCTCGGACAAGCCCGAGGCCGGCCAATGATTTCGGCGCCGAACCGCCGGGGCATCGCACTCATGACCGCAGCGATGGCGTGCTACGTGCTGAACGACACGCTCGTCAAGCTGACGCTGGACGCCTTCCCGCCCGGTCAGGTCCTGGCCGTCCGGGGTGTCGCCGCGACAGCGGCGCTTGCGGTGGTCTCGCACCGTCGCCTGGCAACGCCGGGGGCCATGCGCACGCTCTGGCGCCCCCTGCTGGCGCTTCGATGCGCCCTGGAGGTGACAACCGCAAGCACCTCGGTGCTCGCGCTCTCGCAGGCCTCGCTGTCGAGCGTCAGCGCCATCATGATGACGGCCCCGCTGCTGATCGCGATGACCAGCATGACGCTGGGGTGGGAACCTGCCCGCGCTGGGCGGCTCCTCGCCGTGGCGTTCGGCCTGGCCGGCGCGCTGCTGATCCTGCGGCCCGCAGCCCAATCGCTGAGCGATGGCGTCATCCTGGCATGCCTGTGCGCCGTCTCGCTCGCGGCGCGAGACCTGGCGACGCGACGCCTGCCACCGTCGCTGCCCTCCGCCATGGTGGCCGCGGCCGCGAGCTGCGCGGCGTGCGCGGCCGGTCCAGTGCTGGGCTGGGCGATGGGCGAGTCCTGGACCAGTGTGGCGCGGCGCGAGACATGGGTGCTGGTCGGCGCCGCACTGTGCACCGCGGCGGGCAACTACGCGCTCATTGCGGCATGCCGCGGCACGGACCTGGCCGTCGTGACGCCCTTTCGCTACAGCCTGCTCGTGTGGGCATGCCTCGCCACCTTTTTGGTGTGGGGAGAGGTGCCCGATGCCGCGAGCACCTGCGGCATCATCATCATCGTGCTCGCTGGCATCTTCACCATGCGCGGCGCAGAGTGGCGTTGACTGGAGCGGCCGTTCCAAAGATTTGAAACCGCCGCGCCTCACGGCGACGGCACCTCACACGCGACCGATGCGGCGGCCTGACGCTCAGGTTCGAAGGCTGAACACCGCGCAGAGGTAGTTCATGGGCGCCTCGTCGACACGAACGACGCCATGGGCAGCGGATGCGTCGAAGAGCAAGGCATCCCCCGCACCGAGGCTCACATGCCTGGGACCGTAGCGGTAGCGCGCCTTTCCTGAGAGAACGTAGATGAACTTGAGTCCCTGATGCGTCAGCGCCGCGGGGGTTTCGTCGGAAGCGTCGATCTGCACGAGGCTCGGAGCAACGCTCAAGTCCCCCGACAACAGATGCCCGAGCAGTTCATAGCGTCCGCCCGTTGCCGCCGCCAAGCTGTCCACCGGGATGCCGTGACCGGCCGGCACGTGCAGAAAGTCGACGCGTTCCGCGCGCTGCGTGAAGAATCGCGAGATCGACACGCCCATCGCGGTCGCAATGCGCTCGAGGGTCTCCACCGACGGCGATGCCAGACCGCGCTCCACGCGGGAGAGCATGGAGCGCGAGACCCCTGCACACCTGGCCAGCTCGCCGCCAGAAGTTCCTGTCACTGCGCGCAAGGCCTTGATCTGAGCACCGACGGCACCGGCTCGCTCGCTGCGAGGCGGGCGCGCCGGCCTGGTTCGCGGGGCGACGAGGCGTTGCGGCAGCCGGACGACATTCGCCGTGGGAAACGGCGATGGTGTCCGCGCGCGGCTCATGGAACCCTCCGCCGCGCATGCGGCTGCATGCAAAGAGGACGCGCGCGGGCATGCGGTGGCCGCATCGCCATCGAAACGCGTTCGTGGGCAGCAAGGCGGTGCACGTCGCGAAATCTCATGCTCATCTCAACGACCCGAGCGGTGCGTCGATGACCTCGAGTTCCAGGCGGCAGGTCTCTTCGATGACGAGCGCGTACAGCGATCGAAGGAAGTCCCCCCGGATGCCATGATTCGCCGCGAACTCGGCGGCGCGCTGCTGCACAAGCCCGATGCGTTGCGGCTGCATCATCGGGATCGCGTGCTCGCGCTTGTGCAAGCCGATGCGACAGCAGCAGTCCAGCCGTTGCCGCAGCGTCTCCATGAGCCGCCAGTCGATACCGTCGAGCTCGTCGCGCAAGGCCTGCAGCACCGCCTCCGCTTCGGGATTGTCTTCAGGGGCCGTGGCGCCAAGGGAAGCAACAGGAGTATCAGAGATGGACATGTTGGATGAAGCACGTTCGAGTGGTCGAACGTCGATCTTTGTGCCGGCGCCCAGCGTGAACAAGGCTTGCACGCCATGCACAAGGCGTCACCTCACCGTCGCAACGGCGCGCCCGTCCGATCCTGGCGTTGCAGCGCGCGCCCGTGTGCACAGCGCCAACGTGCGAGCCGGGTCTCGCCATCGATCGCTTGCATGTCGCGCAAAAACGCGCCGGGCCAGACGATTCAATGCAACGCGCCGGGTGTACCCGAGGGCGTCGTGACGGGCACGCCGCAGGCACGCAACTGCCAGATCAGGTAGTTTTGCGACGCCTCCTCCTTGTCTCTAATGGACCGACGTGCTCAAAACATCGGAGGTCCAATGAACATCGTGACTGGCACCGCGGACACCCTGCCGGCTGGCTTGCTTTTCGACATGGCGCACTACCGCTACCGCGTCTTCGTCGAGAGGCTCGGGTGGCAGTTGCAACACCACGGGCGGCTGGAACTCGACCAGTTCGACCGTCGCGACACCTTGTATGTGATCGCGCGGCAGCGAGGCGGCGAACTGCGTGGCGTCGCACGGCTGCTTCCCACCGACCAGCCCTACTTGCTCGCGACGGCATTTGCTCAGTTGCTTTCCGGTCGCCCGCTGCCGCGCAGTCCCGAGATCTGGGAGCTGTCGCGCTTCGCCGCGTTCGACCTTGATGCGTCCGGCCGAGAAGGGACCCATTTCGGCGCCTCCGAGGTCGCGCTTGCCCTGCTGCGCAGCGCCATGCAGCTCGCCGCGCAACGCGGTGCGCGCGCGCTCGTGACCGCTTCGCCGATCGGGATCGAGCGTCTGCTGCGTATCGCGGGCATTGCCGCCAGCCGAATGGCGCCACCGGTGGCGATTGGCGGCCACAGGATGTTTGCTTGCCGCATTGAACTTTCGTCGACCCGGCCAGCACCCGCGTCGGCCGCCGGCGGCGACGGCGGCACACCCGCGCCGCTCAGCCGAGCAGTCCCAGTCCGGCCGCGCTCGCCACGGCGGAAGTCTTGTTCGCCGATCTCAGTTTGAGTCTGACGTTCTTCGCATGGAAGTTGACCGTGTTCACCGAGATGCTCAAGAGCAGTGCGATCTCTTCGGACGTCTTGCCATCGGCCATCCACTGCAAGATTTCGATCTCTCGCGCGGACAATTCGGGTGGCGGCTCGCCATGGGTGCGGCGCAGCGCCGCGGAAAGTGCCATATGGGCCGCATTGGCAAGCCAGCAGAATTCGGGCTCATGGGCCCTCAGTTCTGCGCGAGTGAGCTTCTGGCTCGAGCGCGCCAGCGAAAGCATGCCCACGGACCCGGAGGCATCGAAGCTCGACTGCGCCCATCCCACCTGCAGGTCGAAGGCGCGTGCCTCCGCCCACAGCTTCGGCGTGCTGCGGAACAGCTCGCGGCTCCAGACCAGGGGCGCGGTCGAACGCACGCCGTGCGCGACCGTGGGGTCGATCTGCAGGTAGCCCGCTTCCCGGTAGCGATCCTGCCACCGCTGGTCGTAGTTGCTGATCAGCATGAACTTTTGCCGAGAGTATGGAAGGCGCATGCGCACGCCGTAGGCGCACGATTCGAACCCCAGTCTGCGCACGGTCTCGGCGACGACGTCGAACACCGACTGCAAATCCTCGGCTTGGGAGAGGGCCGTGCGAACGTCATCACCGAGGACGTCCAGACGGCGCCGCATGGAACGGGGAGACCACCGAACGCCCGCGAGGATGCACGGTTGTTCCACGACGAATGGGAAGTCCCCTTCTGCGCTCATGAGCCACCTTTCCGTTGCGGTCGCAGCAGGGCCCAAACAGGATTGCGTCTCCAGCGCGTCGGCATAAGATGCGCCGGGGGGACCGGGCCCGCAGTTCAAAGTCTAGGCACGGCGCTCGGATCGCGCAGCGACAAATCCTCCATCCTTTTCGCCACCGGTCGCGACGCGCGGCACCTGCGTCAAACCAAAGCATCAAGATGCCGCCGCCATTCGGCACCCGTGGCCCTTGTTCTTCACCTCCAGCGAGGGCAAGTCGATGTCAGAGGTCTGGTTCATTCTTCTGGACGGGTTCGATCTCTATGAGGCCAGCGCCGCGATGCAAGCCTTTGTTGTCGCCAACGGCTTCGCATGCGTCGCCGGGCAGGCCAGGCGCTACCTGGTGCGGTGTCTCACGAACGGTGCCGCGCCGGTGCGCAGCAACGGCGAAGCGACACTTCATGCGGATGCGCTGCCCTCCGCGCTTCCCGCGCGGGTGGAACATGTAATCCTGGTGGGCGGAAGCAGCGCCAGGCAGGCGCTGCTGCATCCCACGAGCAGCGAAGCGCGGCTCGCGGCTTGGATCGCGCGCGAACGCCCGCGCATCGGCCGCCTCGCGGCGATCGGCGAAGGGGCGTTCGTGGTGACGTCATGGCGCAAGCGAACGCCGCGCGATGCATCGAGCGGTGACACCGGGGTTGCCGCAAGCCTCTCGGGACTCGAGTTGGCGTTGCGAACCATCACCGGCGACATGGGCTACCGCGTCTCGCTCCAGGTCGCCGAGAAGCTCGCGCCGGCGCCAGAGCGATTCGGCGCCCCTTTTCGTTTTCGCACCGGGCTGACGGGCCACGCATGCGGTGACGAACGCGCCCTCGCACTGAACCGATGGATCGCGGCGCACCTTCGACAGCCGCTGACCAACGACCAGCTGTCGCAGCGCCTGGCCATGACGTCGCGCACGTTCTCGCGCTTTTACCCACGTGCCACGGGCTTCACGCCAGCGCGCGCTGTCGAACACATTCGCCTGGAGCATGCGTGTCACGTGCTCGAAACAACGCTCATGTCGTTCAAGCAGATCGCACGGCGCAGCGGCTTCTCCTCCGAGGAAGTCATGCGCAGGGCTTTCATCCGTGTGATCAAGATGTCGCCGTCCCAGTACAAGCGCCAGCTTTACGGGCAGGTCTGATCGGATGAGCTCGAACCTCTGACGAACGAATTCGGCGATGCAGGCGCGTGGCGCGCGGGCCTCCAGCCAGCAGACGCTCACGAAAACAAGTGCGACGCACGACGTCGTGTGCATGCGGCACGCTGGTACGCCTGCCAGCCTCGAAGCGGTCCCAATGACCCGCATCCGGGCCGCGGGCCCTGCCTCGTCCGGTGGATGGCTGTGCGCCATCATGGCCGCCGCGTTAGGCGGCGGCGCACACGATCGCCTCTTGCATGAGGCCAATCCGTTTCGGCCATTTTCTCTGGTGTTTGACGGTCGCCGACGACTGGAGCCGAAGCCCGAGATGCCAAGGGCACGCTTCGTCAGCGCGCTCGACGCCCGGTGCGTTCGGTCAGTTCGCGAGCTGATCGGTGACACTCGCTCGGTCAACGATGCCGGGACATGCCGCCGCGCTGCAGCTGTCTGCCGCTGGAGGCGTCCAGTTCGCATACGCGCTGTCGGCAACATCTGCAGGACGTACCGCCATCGGAATGCCCAGCGCGAGAAAAAAACTGCCCATCTACGCCAGTGCGACCCCAGCGACATCAGTTTCTCTTTCATACGGCACTCCATTCCAACGATTCAAGAAGACCGAATTTGTTCGAGTCAAAGCCTTGCGAGCCCGCCCGGTGTCCGCCAAGCGCTTGAAGGCACGAAGGCTCTCCAAGTGACCGGATCAAGAACGAGACCTCGACAAAGAAAGCGGGTGCTCACAACCTCAAAGTAGCTGACATCCCCTGGTGCTTCAGTCCAGCTACTACGTCACGATTCCGCCTTGCCGCTTCCTCGCGTCAAGCCAGTTTCAAAAACAGCAACGAGGGTTTCGCGGCGCCCTCTCTGACAAAAACTGCGATCGCTTGCAACTAATGTCGCAGCGCTGCCGCTTGCCTCCGAGTGGTTGCTGAACAGGTACAGGTATTGCTGCCGGTGCTCCACCCCCCTTTTTCCCTGAGCAACCGTGTCCTCCGCGGCGCCAATGCGTAACCGCTTGGCTCTCGGCTTGTCCTTCGGTGTTCCAGCGGAAGAGCTTAGAACCTAGGCGTCATCATGCAGGCACGAGAAGTTCACCCGAGCGAGTCCGAGGACTGGCTCCATTTCTTTTACAAAACCGGCCGCCGCCGCATTCCCGCAAGGATCAGCCGCCACGCGTTGGAAACGTGCTTTCGTTGCGCCGCTGGCGAAAGCCTGATCAACATCTACGTCGTCAATTCACGCGTGATTGACGACAGAGTCCATGCCAAGCTCATGGCCCCGGGTGCCACCTCGACCTCTCGCCCTGTCACGGTGGACGCGCGAGACTTCGAGGAACACAAGCGGACGATGTACGCTGATCTCGTGTCTTCATCGCTCGTCGAACGGGCCGCCAAGGATTTGAGCGGCAAGTTCACAGCCGACGAACTCGAGGCCGTGGCGTTGTGGATGCGTCGCTCGTCGGCCGCCAGCCGATAGTCGCAATGCGGACTGTTCCTCGATCGGCACGCCATCGATTTTCTTCGGCCTGCACGGAGACCGCGGACGTCGAGGCACCAGAAGCAAACCTCCAACACAAAGGTCGGCGGGCCGAAGTTCTTCGCGCTCACGAAGTAGCGCGGGGCCCGGCCGAGGTCGCTGCGCGGAGCGAAGGCGGTCCGGCCGGCGGGGCGGCGCGCTGCTGCCGTCTTCGAGTTCGGCAAGGGCACCACTCCCGTGTCTCGCGCCATGTTCAGCGAGGCAAGAAATCTGCCATGGGCCGCCCGGCCTGATAGAGCAGTTCGAATCGGCATCGTCGGTCGACCTTTCGACGGACCTGGTGGAGCTTGTCGAAGAGCAGCACGTTGCGGAGGTTGTCGCCCTCGATGCGGTACACGCCGGAAAACCGATACGGCACCCCGTCATTGAGGTAAGCCAATGCGGCAGCGGAACCCTTCGACTTGAGGACCACCGAGAGCCTGTTGAAGTCGCGCGTGGTCTGCATGGTCCAACCTCCCAAGGGGAACGTCACTCCGAACTGTGCCCATGTCGCCGGCCGACGCCGCGCGCGATTCGCTGGCTCGGTGCGGCAGATGAATCAATCTAGCCGATTCGACGCGCGCATGGGCAGTGTTTGTGCCGGGACATGCGGGCCCGCGAGCTCTTGGTCGGGACCGCTTCGCTACTGGCAGTGCGGCTCGTGGATGCCCTGTCCTGCCGTGGCAGCGGCGGCCTTGTTGCCGACCGTCGACACCCGCGCCAAGTTGCGCTCGTTGCCGATGGGGTCATAGGTATTTTCGTGCTACTTTTTCCCTCCATCATGGCCCAAGACGCATCTTCCCCATCGCGCGAACGCCGGGACGACAATTCGCTGCCTGTCGTCCACCCCACGTTCGACGAACGCTACCGTGCGTGGGCCGCGGCAGAGGCGGCCATCGTCGAGGCGACCGCGTCAGGAGCGATCCATGACGCGGACCGGCTCAGCGCGCTGTGTGCGGATGCCGTCGAGAAACACCGCGTGCTATGGGCCGAGACCGGTCTCGGATCGCTCGACACCGGCATCGCCAAGGCGCCGGACGCCGGCCGGGGCTCAGGGTCCTTGCGCGCGCGGGACGACCATGGCGCGAGCCGCAAAGTCATTGCCCAGGAGATTGCCATGCACTCGACAGACACCTCACTTCATGACCTTCGGGATCAGGTTCTGGCCGATCTGCGCCGGGATCGCGCCCGTACACGATGGATCGGTTGCGTGGCGCTTCCAGCGGTCCTGGGCGCGGTGACGTTCTATCTGTCGGTCTTCTAGCCGTGCGAGCGCAGGGGCGCTGCATCGGAATCGCCCCGTCGCCGATGTTCCCGATGCGGGGGAGGAGGAGCCCGCCCAGGCTGCCACCTTGCCCGGGGGCGCCGGCTCCCAACGAAGGGATCGTGTTCGAGTTCTTCCTGTGCGCTGCTGTAATCGCGCCAAGCGTCGACCTGCTCGAAGCGAACTCCGCAGCCCGCGGCACAGCGCGCCATTCGTGCGCGAGGTCGCGATTGCCGACCTGCCATGTTCAAGGGGCGCGTGTCAGGCGCGCTCGGCTCCGTACCCTCTCTTCCGCGCTTCTGAGCGTGACCTCATGCGACATGCGCGCACGGACTAAAAAGCATGACCCGTTCTCGAATGTGATAAATTCACATCTAGCATTGGATTAGCTCGAAAGTTTTCTTTTTCACTCCATCACCACGACGCGATGCCGCTGCAATTCCTTGTCGAACTCGCACAAACGCCGCTGCCGCTGGCAGTCACTTGCCCGCGCCAGTTGCGTTACGTCACACGCCTCAAGGCAATTGGCCTGATCGAGGCCACGTTGGCCCTCTCGCATTCGCGCGATCGCCGCACGCATGCGGCGCTGGTTCATAACGTCACGGAATCGGGCGTCCGCGAAATCATGGAAGCGACGGGACACGCGCCGACACCCGTGCGTCGGTGCGAGCCAACCAACGTCGGGCTGACCTTTCTGCGATTTTTGGAACACGCCGACTTGCCGGTCATCGTCACGCACGACGATGAACGCAACATCGCGGCGCGCCTGCTGCTCGGCGGCTGGATTCATGGCGCAGTCGACGACGTTTCGGGGGACGCCCGCGCCACCGTGATTCGCGGCCTCACGGCGGCGGGCAGGGCTGCGCTGTCTGTCCGAACGCGCAAAGACATCGCAGCGCTCAGGCCGCGTGCGCAGTG
>Ga0102594_1001749_pt1 | contig 12576 bp, 13 predicted proteins | sample AraplaCol_mLB_r2_2_FD_76863 | JGI IMG/M metagenome (GOLD analysis project Ga0102594, IMG submission 76863) | Arabidopsis root microbial communities from North Carolina, USA - plate scrape MF_Col_mLB_r2 (SPADES assembly) (version 2) | ecosystem: Host-associated > Plants > Roots > Endosphere...
TGGCGAACAGCATCACCGCGAGGATGCCGGCGACGATCACGTATTCGGCGATGACCTGGCCGTGCTGGGCCCGGCGGGAAGAAGCACGTTGCAGGCGGCGGTGGCGTGGACGCATGGCGGTCGCTCTCATTCCGGCGTTGTCTGGCTGGCGACGATGAAGTAGCCGTCGTCGCGCCTCGAGATGGTCACGACCATCTCCTCGCTGTTGCGGCGGAACACGAGCGCCGAGCGCGTGCCGCCCTCGATGGTGCGGTCCTGCAGCAGGGTCCAGCCCAGGCGGATCATCTGTTCGCGCAGGTAGAGCGCGTTGGTCTCCACGCTCACGCCGTTGGTGACCACGATCGTGCGGTTGCGCTGGCCCTCGTCGAAGGAGAGCGTGTCCGAGACCACCTGCGAGCCGGGCGGGCGCGGAAAGCCCTTGCCGATGCGCTCGGCGCGCTCCTGCATGCGCTGCTCGCTCTGCGGCTCGTCGTAGACCAGCGCCGCCACCAGCCTGCCGGCGGTGCCCTCGGGCCGTGCGCGCAGCTGCACAGTGACCTGGTACTTGCCGAATCGCGCGCCGAGCACGCGCATCGGGCCGACGGTGTTCACGCCATAGCCGGCCTTGTCGGCCAGCCATTTCTCGTAGTAGCGCGACACGGCCTCCATGGACTCCGTGGACTCGATGCCGCGGATCTGCATGGGAATGGTGTTCTGCTCGATGTACTCGGCGATCCAGAAGGTCTTCGCGCCCGAGGGAGACGGAATCGCCGGCCAGTCGAGCTGGGGCGGTGCCGCAGCGGCCGCAAGGGGCACGAGCGGCGCGCCGCACAGGCACAGCCAGGCGGCGAGCATCCATCGCAGGAACGGCGCGGGCACGGTCATCAGGGCAGCGTGTTGACCACGGGGGTCGGCGGGAAGGCGCGGTAGTAGCGGAAGTGGTCCTTGACGCTGCCGCCGTTCGCCTCGCCGTCGCCGCCGGTCTCGCCGGTGGCTCCGGGCGGGATGCGCTCGAAGCGGTCCAGCGGCGTCTTCTCGAGGGCATCGCCCGGCGTGAAGCCCATGGTGAGGTTGTTCATGTCGAAGGCGGGAAAGATCTGCTTGATCTGGTAGGCCGTCTGGTGCATGCCGCCGCGCAGCTGCTGGTAGAAGGCGCCGTCGAGCAGCTTCAGCGGCACGAGGCCCTGGATCTTCGATTCCTCGCGGTTCGTGCCGCCGGCGTTCCACGCTTCGGTGAGCATGGTCACCTGCTCGCTCATGTCCAGCGCAGGCACCAGCGTGAACTTGGTGTTGGTCTGGCTCACCTTCACCTCGTGGCGCAGGTAGCCGCTGCTCACCATCTGGAACTTGCCCAGCGGCCCGGTGATCGCGTTGGAACCCAGCGCGGCCTGCGCCACCCGGATGCCGTCGAACACCACGTCGCTGGCATTGAGCAGCGACGGCATGGGCGCGGCCGTGCTCGACGCGGTGACCGCCGTGGTGCGCGGATCGATCGCCGGCACCGTCGGCTCGAACTCCGCGATGTCGGCGGCGTGGATCGAGATGCCGGGCTCGGTGCGGTCGCGGAAGATGTGGCGGCGCAGGTCCCGCGTGACTTCCGCATCGGTCTTCTTGATGGCGCCCGACGCACCCTTGGCTTCCGTGTCGTCGATGCCGTGGCTTTCGGGCATCCACACGGTGCGCTGCCAGGCGACGAGCCTGGCGGCGGCCACGGTCTGCATGCGCTTGGTGCCGTATTCGGCAATGGCCGGGATCGCCGCCAGCGTGATGGCCGCGAAGCTCGCGATGAGCAGGGTCTCGACCATCGCATGGCCGCCGGCGGCGGCACGCCCGCGAGGCAGGCGTGCGCAAAGGTGTCGGTGCGGGCGTGTCATGCGCGGGGCTTTCCTCGTCAGTTGCCGTTGTCTTCGTCGGCCGATCCGCCGACGGCCGCGCCACCCATGGCGATGGCGCGTGCCCACAGCGAGGGCTCCACGTTGTGCACGTGCCAGTAGGGGCTGAAGAGGCTGCGGTGCTCGATGTAGCCGCCGGCGAAGCCCACGTTGTACTTTCCGACCGTCGAAGGATCGGCGACCGCGTTGTCTCGCCGCGCCCAGCGGTCCTGCGGCCGGCGGAAGTAGACCTGCGAGGTCGACACCGCCTTGATCTCGCGGCCCTGGAAGTTGTCTCGCAGGCCCGCCTTGCCGTCGGCCGCGGAATTGCCGAAGCCGGCGACCTCGCCGGTGCGCACCTTGTCGCCGCCCTTCTGAACCACGAGCGTGAAGGCCGGCCCCTTGTCGGTGTTCTTGCCCCACTTGAGCGGGTTGGCACCCTTGAAGCCGTTCTGCGCGAGCCAGTTGTCCGACTCGTTGGCCACCATCGGCGGATGGTCCTTGATCTCGGTGAAGCGGGGCATCGCCCAGTTCTTCGTCAGGCCGGTGCCGATGTCGGTGCGCGGGCTGTAGTGCAGCTTGGCGTTGAACACCAGCACCGCCATCGGCGCCAGCAGGATCTCGCCGTTGCTGTCGCGCGCGGCCCGCTCGAAGGACTCGCGCTCCATGTACGCGGTGTCGCCGATCTCGCCGTTCAGGCCGCCGTAGGTGCGGCCTTCGCGTGCGTAGCTGCGCAGCGTGAGGCGCTGGCCTTCCCAGCTCTTCATGTAGTTGGGTCCGCCCGCGGCGGCCGCGCCGGCGCCGAGCCCGAAGCGGCCGCGCAGGATGTCGTCCCAGCCGCCGATGAGGTCGGTGTAGAGCACCCCGATGGGCAGCTTGATCTCGATCGAGTCGGCCGACTGCCAGCGGATGCGCCCGGTCTCGTCGCCCACGGCGCCCTCGGTGGCGACGAGTTCGGTGCCGCCCTTCCACTCGAGCAGCCCGCCCATCATGTCGCCGGTGACATCGCCGAAGCCCGGCGGCGTGACCGGACTGCTGGAGATCATGCCCTGCAGGGCGCCCGACATGCCCGAGGCGACCCAGCCGAGCACGTTCGGCAGGAAGCGGCGGTTCTTGGTCCAGTCGTCGCGCGTGGCCTGCGCGGCGTGCGCGAAGCGCAGCACCTCGTTGAACTCGTCGTCGTCGAACGAAAGGCTGCCCGACTGGTGGTAGGTCCGGAGATAGGTGCCGATGTCGGCCACGAACTTCACGACGAAGAGCGCAGTCTCCGCGGGCGGGACCGACGCGTCGGGGTCGTTCGAGTTGATGACGTCCTTCACCAGCTGCGGCAGCTGCGCGGTGGTGCCCACGAGCATCGCGACCTGGCTGGCCGAGATGCCCTGGTTGAACGCGCGAAGGATGTCGACACCGATCTGCAGCGGCTTGGCGGAGGGTTCGACGAAACCGGCGATGCGGTCGGCCGTGCGCTGCAGCCGCTGCGCCTTGGCGAGGTTGCCCAGGTACTGCAGGAAGAAGATCGGCCCCACGATCGGTATGCGGCTGCGCTCCAGGTTGCGCACGCCCTTCAGCGCTTCTGCGACGACCAGGCCTTCCTGGATGTTGGCCGCGCTCGTGATGAGCATGGCCATCGAGGTCTGAACGCTCGCCAGCGTCGCGATGCTCGCCTCGTTGGCGGCCATCGCGCGGTTGGTGTAGGCCATGTAGTTGAGGGCGCGCGCCGTGAGCACGCTGGCGCTGTAGGTGGTCGCGTCAGCCGTGTTCTGCAGCTTCATCTTCTCGCGCGTGGCGGTGGCGGTGTTGTAGACCACCAGCACGGCGAGGAAGATGATCGGCAGCATCGCCACCAGGTACACGATCGCCTGGCCCGACTGGCGCCGGCGCGAACCGGCAGTGGCCCTGGAGAGCGATGCGGCCGCTGGAGGCATCACGCGATCCGGCTCGGCACGTGATGTGTGCGCGCCTTACTTCGCGCCGTCCGCACCGCCCTTGGTGTAGGTGCTCATGTTCATGTTCACGTCGGCGTTGGTGGACGCCTTGCCGGCGGCGGTCTGTGCCTTGGTGACTTCGGCGGAGCCGGTCTTGCCGCCCACTTCCTGCGCCATGCCGGCGACCTGGTTGCGCATGGTCTGGCCGAAGAAGCTGAACACCGCGATGGCGGCGATGGCGATGAGGCCGAGGATCACGAGGTACTCCGTCATGCCTTGTCCGCGAATCTTGATCTGCGAGGCAACGAGACGGCTCAGATGGGTCAGGCGATTGATTTGCATGAAAGAGGTTCCTGAAAGGTGGCTGAAAGAAGCAGCCGGATCGTAGGGACGCTCTTGCATTGCGTTCGATACACTTTTTGCGATTACCGATACGAATTGACTTTCTGATAACAGTGTCGCAATAGCGCGTGGCCTTTAGTTCTCCGAACTCGCGGCGCCTTCCAATCGCAGCTGGCTCTGCCTTCGAAACTCGGTCGGCGTGACACCCTTGATCTCCAGGAACTTTCGATTGAAGTTGGAGACGTTGTTGAAGCCGACCTCATAGCAGATCGACGTGACGTAGCGATCGCTGTGCATCAGCATCAGGCAGGCCTTGTTCACGCGCACCTGGTTCACGTAGCTCAGGAAGCTGTGGCCCGTGGCGCGGCGGAAGAGCCTGCTGAAGCGCCCGGCGTGCATGCCGAGCTCCGCGGCGATGTCGCCCGCGCTCACATCCTTCGACGGATCGCTGGCAATGCGCGTGACCACGTCGTTGATGCTCTCCAGGTGCGGGTCGCCGTCGGTCTGCATGCCAGACAGCAGGCGGTAGTCGTCGCACTGCGCCATGTCGGCGAGGAAGTCGCAGAACAGGCTGAAGCGCTTGAGTCCGCGCGCGGCCTTCACGCTGCGGAAGTGCTGCTCCGCACGTTCGGCCATGCCGAAGAATTCGATGCCGAAGCGTGCGCGCTCGAGCATGCGCACCGCTTCGAGCAATTCGGGAATACGCTGCGCCGCTTCGAAGATCGGATCGTGCAGGAACTGGATCACCAGGTCGCGCTGCGGGACGCCCTCGGGCGGTGCATCGAGCGAGATCCAGTTGTGCGGCAGCTTCGGACCGCACAGCACGAGATGGCCCGGATCGAAGGAGCCGATCCAGTCGCCGACGAAGGCCTGCCCCGACGTGGCGACGATGAGATGCAGCTCGTACTCCTCATGGCAATGCCAGCGCGCCAGCGGCGTGGGAAATCCGTGTTCGAGGCAACGCACGAGACCCACTTCCTCGGCGGGCTCGTAGCCGAGGTCGGGTGAGCGTGCGAGCTCGACCTCCAGTTCGGGCAGCAGGTGACGCGGCGATCGCAGGTGTGAACTCGGCATGGCTTTGCTTGAAGGACTGGCGCATTTCCGGCGATCGGCCGCACCGCACGCAGGTTGCGCGCAGGCGGAGGACGATCGTGGTGTTCGAAGTCGGCATGGCTCGCTTCAGGCGCTCCCGCATGGGGGCCGCGCGAACCGCTTCGGCGCGCCGGAAGATAGTGGGGAGCCCTTGCAAATGCCAGACCCTATGCGGGCGACAGCGGACGATATGCGCGCATGGCAAGCACCCCGGGCAGGCGCAAGGCATGCCTGCCGGGTTTGTCTATACAGCTGAGACAACGGCAACTCCCTCCGTGGTTTGCCGACGAGTAGACCCGATGGACGAAGTTGTCTGTAAGTCGAAGCGATGCCGTCGCGAAGTAAGCCTTTTTCGCGCGGCAACGAAGGTTCACATCGCGGCGAACACCGCCTGCACCACCACGCCCTGCAAAGCCAAACGTTTGCGCATGGCGAGCACCGCCTGGTCCTTGCTGATGAGGCGCGCGCGCTGCGCGACCGCGAGATCGATGAAGACCTGGTCGTCGGGGTCCTTGCACACGCATGGTGCACGCGGCGGCGCATCGGCCACGAGGTGCACGCGCGCATCGAACGCTGCGAGCACGCCGGCTGCTTCCATCTGCCGCTGTGCGAGCCGCTTCGCGATGAGCGGATAGCCGAGCACGCGTGCGAGTTCGCTGCGCATCGGCGCGGTGGCGAGCCAGCGCAGTTCGCCGGCCGCGAGCGCGCCGGCCAGCGGCGCGCAGTCGGGGTTGTCGAACACGAGCAGGTCGAGCGCGATGTTGGTGTCGATGACGACGGGGCCGGCGGCTGCCGGGATTGCGGGTTCTGTCAACGTCATGTGATGCATGGGGTATTTCGCCGATGTTGCACCATGCAGGTCCTCGTCAGGCTCGCGTCGGCTGGCTTCGGAACAATGCCGCAGCCTCCTTGCCCTCTTCCTTCATGAAACGACTTCCGCTGTTATGCATTGCCATCTTCGCCTGCACGTGCGCGAGCGCCGAATGGCTGACGCTCGCAGGCTCGCCCGGCGACGGCGACAACGACTATGTGCAGGTCGATCCGACCCGTGTAGAGACCGAGGGCTCGCACCGCATCGTCAAGCTGCGGCTGAGCCTGGCGCGGCCGCGCACCACCTCGCGCGACGGCATCGTGTTCCGCTCCTTCGATGCGAAGGTCGATGTCGACTGCGTTGCGCGCAACGCGCGTTATGTGAGCGCCACCTACTTCGGGCAGCCGAACTTCGTGGGCGAACCCATCGCGGTTCGGCACTTTGCACAGGACGATGTCCGCCCGATGACACTGGGCGGCGCGCCGCGCGAACTCGCGGCACGCACCATCAACGCGGCCTGCAGCGTGCGGCCGAAGGACACCAGGGAGCAGCAGCAGCCCGCGCCGGAGGCCGAGCTACTTCCGCGCTGAGCCGGCGACCATGTCGAAGCGGAACAGCCGGCATTCGATCGGGCCGTTCCACATCGGCACGCGGCGCGACTCCTTCAGGCGCATCTGCCTGGGAAGCTTGAGGTCGGGCGTGAGCACCCACGCGGTCCAGCCGGCGTAGTTCTTCTTCCAGTGGGTGGCGAGCTGCGGGAAGAACTCGCCGCCGTCGCCTTCGTCCGACTGCGCCGATTCGCGCGCACCCGACCGCCCGGCACCTGAAGCGCCGGCCACGCCGCCCACCTCGATGCGCTCGCCATACGGCGGGTTGAGCATGATCACGCCCGACTCGACCGGCGGCATGCGCTGCAATGCGTCGCCGCCGCGGAACTCCACCGCCTGCGCCACGCCGGCACGCTCGGCATTGCGCTCGGCGAAGTCGACCATGCGGTGCGACACGTCGGAGCCGAATATCCGCACGCCGCGGTCGGCGACGGCGGCTTCGGCTTCCTGGCGGATGGCGTGCCAGACATGCGCCTGGAACGGCAGCAGCTTCTCGAAGCCGAAGCGCCGCAACGCGCCGGCGGCCATGCCGCGCGCGATCTGTGCGGCCTCGATGGCGATGGTGCCGCTGCCGCAGCAGGGGTCGTACAGCGGCTGCGCCGACACCTCGCCCGTCTCGGGGTTCCACCAGCCGCTGGCGGCCAGCATGGCCGCGGCCAGCGTTTCCTTCAGCGGGGCGTCGCCCTTGTCCTGGCGCCAGCCGCGCTTGAAGAGCGGCTCGCCGGAGGTGTCGATGTAGAGCGTGCAGGTGTCGGTGGTCAGGTGGGCGAACACCCGGCAGTCGGGCCATTGGGTCTCGATGCTCGGGCGCACGCCATGGGCCTTGGCGCGAAAGCGGTCGGCCACGGCATCCTTGATGCGCAGCGTGGCGAAGTTCAGGCTCTGCAGCGGGCTGTGCTGCGCGGTGGTCTCGATCTTGAAGGTCTGCTTCGGCGTGAACCAGATCTCCCAGGCCACACCGCTGGCAATGGCGTAGAGGTCGTTTTCGTTGCGATAGGGCCCATGGGCCAGCTCGACCAGCACGCGCTGCGCGAGCCGGCTGTGCAGGTTGAGCTTGAGGGCGTCGCGCCAGTCGGCGCGCACGCGCACGCCGCCACGCAGCGTGAGCAGGTCCTGGCCGGCGCGGCCGGTCAGGGCATGCACCTCCTGGGCGAGGAATTCCTCGACGCCGGCGGCGCAAGGCAGGAAGAAGGAGAGATCGTTCACGGAAATTTCGCCATCGGGAAGCCCGAGCAGAGGACCTCCATTGTCGCCGCGTCACAAACCTTCTCTATATAGTCGATTCGCCGATGAACTCCACGCCCGCACATTCCACCGCCGGAAGCGACCGCTTCGAGATCCAGTGCGAGGTGCTGCGGCTGTCGATCCGCCCGATCGGGCCGGTGCTGCTGGTGCAGTACCTGCTGAACTGCGGCGTGGCGGCGCTGTTCGCCTGGCAGTACTCGCCGGCGCGTGCGCTGGTGTGGATCGCGCTCATCACCGCGGTCACGCTCATGCGCGGCTTCTTCCCCCAGCGCCTGCCGGAACCGTTCACGCCCGAGACCCTGCGCGCAGCGCAGCGCACGCACACCACGCGCACCGGCATCTGGGAGCTGGCCCACGGGCTGGCCGGCGTGCTGCTGTTCGCACCCGCGAACGTCGACCTCCAGCTGCTGCTGGGCCTGATCCTCATGGGCATGACGCTGTCGTCGGCCTTCTCGGTGTCGTTCTACACACCGGCCACGCAACTGGCGATCACGCTGCTGCTGGCACCGATCATCGTCACCGGCCTCTGGCTGGGCGCGCCGGTGATGATGGCCGTGGCGGTCATCGGCATCGGGCTCACGGCCATGATGTGGAAGCTGGTTGCCGAGCACTCGCGGCAGCTCGAGGAGAACATCGGCCTGCGGCTCAACGAGCGCACGCTGCGCGAGCAGGCGCTGGCAGGCCTGCGCGCCTCCGAGCAGGCGCAGGCCGAGCGGCTGCGCTTCTTCTCGGCGGCCAACCACGACCTGCGCCAGCCGGTGATGGCCATCGGCCTGCAGGCCGAGGTGCTGCGCCAGCAGCTGAGCGGCGGTGCCGACATGCAGGCGGTGCAGCGCACGGTCGGCTCGCTGGCCCGCGCGCAGCAGGCCCTCGAAGGCCTGACCAACCAGCTGCTCGAGATCGGCCGCATCGAAGCGGCCGTCGATCCGCTGCGCCCCGCGGCGGTGGCGCTGGCGCCGCTGCTGCACGAACTGGCGCGCCAGGCGGGCGAGGGCCGCGTGGGCGTGCGCTGCCCGCCGGGCGCCATCGCCTGGACCGACACCGTGTCGCTGCGCCGCGTGCTGGCGAACCTGGTCGACAACGCGATCAAGTTCACGCCCCGCGGGCGGGTGCTGCTGGCGGTGCGCGCGCGCCGGCGCGCCGGCGGCTTGGTCTGGCGCGTCGAGGTGCGCGACAGCGGCATCGGCATCGCCGCCGACGCGCAGGCACGCGTGTTCGACGACTTCGAGCAGATCGGCAACGTCGAGCGCAACCTTCAGCGCGGCCACGGGCTGGGGCTGGCGATCGTGCGGCGCCTGGCGGCGCAGCTGGGCATCGAGGTGTCGCTGCGCTCCTCGCCGGGGCGCGGGTCGGTGTTCGGCTTCGAGCTGCCGGCGGTCTCGCCCGGCCTCCTGGCCACCGTGCCCACCGCGGCACCGGCCGCCGCCGACGACGACACGATCGCCGCTACCGGCACGCTGCGCCCCGGGCTGGCCGTGCTGGTGGTGGAGGACAACGCGGTGGTGGCCGACAGCATTTCCGCTCTGCTGCGGCAGTGGTCGGTGGAGCCGCGCGTGTACGCCAGCGCGGCGGAGGCCCTGGCGCTGGCCGACCTGCGCGCGCTCGACGCGGCGCTGTGCGACATCCGCCTGCCGGGCGCGCTCGACGGCATCGCGCTGGCCGAGCGGCTGCAGCGTCAGAAGCCCGAGCTGGCGATCGCGCTGATCTCGGCGGACATCAACGAAGCCACGCACCGGCTCGCGGTCGAGCGCGGCTGGCATGCATTGCGCAAGCCGGTCCAGCCGGAAGAGTTGCGCGGCGTGCTGCTGCGGGCGCAGCTGCGCGGCTGACGACCCGGCGGGCCGGAACCCGGTTGGCACGCGCCGTGCAATCCTGTCATGCCTTAAGAGATATGCTCCGCGCACAGGCCGCAGGTCCTGCCCCCGATGTCTGCAGACGCCCCTTCCTTTCCTCCCGCCGTTGCGCCGCTCAGCCCGCGCTATGACCCGTTCGCCATGGCCCTGCACTGGCTGCTCGCGACGCTGATCGTCGGCTCGCTCGGCGTCGGGCTCTACATGACGGGACTGCCGTTCTCGCCGCTGCGGCTGAAGGTCTACAGCTGGCACAAGTGGGCGGGCCTGACGATCCTGGCGCTGTCGGCGCTGCGGCTGCTCTGGCGGCTGGGTCACCGTCCGCCAGCGCTGCCGCCGGGCATGTCGCGCCTGCAGCTCGCGGGCTACCGCGTGAGCCACGCGCTGATGTATCTGCTGTTCTTCGCAGTGCCGCTTTCAGGCTGGGCCTACAGCTCGGCCATGGGCATGCCGGTCGCGTGGTTCGGCGTGCTCGCGCTGCCCGACTTCGTGGCGGTGAACCAGCCCTTCGCCGAAGCGGTGCTGCAGCCGCTGCACCGCAACTGCGCCTTCACGCTGGCAGGCGTCGCACTGCTGCACGTGGCCGCCGTGCTGAAGCACCACTGGATCGACCGCGACGGTCTGCTCAAACGCATGTGGCCCGCGCCACGCAAGGAATCCGCCCGATGAATCCGCATTTTTCACGCCTGCTGCCGTTCGCGGCGCTGGCCTTCGCCGCAGCGCTGCCGGCACTCGCCGAGCCCCCGGCCTCGAAGCTGGTGGCCGACAAGAGCCAGATCGTCTTTGTCACCAAACAGATGGGCGTGCCGGTGGAAGGCACGTTCAAGAAGTTCGACGCGCAGGTCGCATTCGATCCGAAGAAGCCCGAGGGCGGCACCGTCGCGCTGCAGATCGACACGGCCAGCGCGGGCTTCGGCATTCCGATGAGCGACGCCGAGCTGCCCAAGGCGCCCTGGTTCGACGCGGCGCACTTTCCTCAGGCCAGGTTCCAGTCGGACGCCATCAAGGCGCTGGGCGACGGCAGGTTCGAGATGGCCGGCAAGCTCACGCTCAAGGGCACGACGAAACCGGTGACGGTGCCGGTGGCCATCACGGCGTCGGGCGGCAGCGCCGTGGCCACCGGAAGCTTTACGATCCAGCGGCTCGATTACAAGGTGGGCGACGGCGAGTGGACCGACACCTCGGTGGTCGGCAACGACGTGCAGGTTCGCTTCAGGTTCACGCTCACGGGGCTGGGCCCGCTGTGAGCCGCCGTGCCGGCCGGGCGCCCTCTTCTCCAGTTTCCAGAACGCAAGCCATGAACAAGCTCCTTTCCGTCGCCCTGCTGTCCGCCGCGGCCCTCGCATGCACGAGCGTCCCGGCCCAGGAGTACACCGCGCCGGCGGTGGCCGCCAAGCCTTCGGGCGGCCCGGCGAAGAACGCCGCCTACGTGGTCGATCCCACCCACACCTTCGTGATGTACGAGATGGGCCACTACGGCACCACCACCAACCGCGGGCGCTTCAGCACGAAGGACGGCACGGTGAAGATCGACGGCTCGGGCGCCAGCGGCTCGGTCGACATCACGATGGACATCACGTCCATCAACACCGGTGTCGACCTGCTCAACCGGCACGTGCAGAGCAAGGACTTCTTCAACGTGGCGGAGTTTCCGACCGGGCGCTTCGTCGCCGACAGGATCGAATTCAGCGGCGACAAGGTGGTCGACGTGCCCGGCAAACTCACGCTGATGGGGCAGACCCGGCCGGTGACGCTGAAGGCGGTGCGCTTCAACTGCTACCTGAGTCCGCTCATCAACCGGCAGGTGTGCGGCGGCGACTTCGAGACCACCGTGGAGCGCAGCGACTGGGGAATCACCTGGGGCCTGAACTTCGGCTTCGAGAACAAGGTGAAACTGCTGGTGCAGGTCGAGGCGGTCAACATACAGCCCTGACCCCGGCCCGCCGTGGCCGGGCGCTCAGCGGGCGACCGGCTTGCGCGAATCTGCGGCGCGGAGGTGCTTGGCACCGTCCTTGGGCGATTTCAGCCAGTTGCGCGCCGCGGTGATGGCGCGCGGGAGGTTCAGCAAGGCAAGCATCCAGCCGCCGGTGGCGACCGTCATGAGCGCGCCGAACAGCAGTTGCTCGGCGATGGGGGCGTCGCCCCAATAGAAGAAACTGAGCAAAAACGCCAGCACTACTGCCCAGACGGTCAGGAGAAGAAGGTTTTTCATTTTTGGCATCGTTGTTACTCCGATGGACAAAATGTAAACCAAAAGTTATCCGTGTACTACTTAGAGTTTAATTTTCAATCTTCAATGAACGTGCATTTGTGCACGCACTTCGGCCATTCGTAACAGGACCTCGAGACAGAACCCGATGAACAACACGCTTTCCCTGCTCGGAATTGCCGGAGCGATGGCCGTCGGCGCCATGAGCCCGGGCCCCAGTTTCGTGATGGTCGCCCGCACGGCGATGGTTTCCCGCCCCGAGGGACTGGCGGCCGCACTCGGCATGGGCGCGGGCGGGCTGCTGTTCGCGATCGCGGCGCTGGCCGGCCTGCAGGCGGCTTTTCTGGCGGTGCCGGGGTTGTATCTGGCGATCAAGGGATTCGGCGGTGCCTATCTGGTGTACCTCGGGGTACGCATCTGGCGCGGCGCGCGCCAGCCGCTGTCCGTGGCACAGGAATCGGGTAACTCCCCCGGCCAGCCGGCGCGCAGCGGTGTCCGGCGCGGGCGCACCTTCCTGTACGGCCTGGCCACGCAGGTCAGCAACCCGAAGACGGCGGTGGTCTACGCCAGCATCTTTGCCGCCTTTCTGCCGCACGACGTGCCGCTCGCGCTGGCGCTGGCGGTGCCGGCGGTCATCTTCTGCA
>Ga0102594_1001751_pt1 | contig 12570 bp, 9 predicted proteins | sample AraplaCol_mLB_r2_2_FD_76863 | JGI IMG/M metagenome (GOLD analysis project Ga0102594, IMG submission 76863) | Arabidopsis root microbial communities from North Carolina, USA - plate scrape MF_Col_mLB_r2 (SPADES assembly) (version 2) | ecosystem: Host-associated > Plants > Roots > Endosphere...
TCATAGCCGGCCGACCGGACTGCGCGACGCAGGCGCACGTCGAGCGCGTCGAGACCTTCGCCGGCGGCACCGGCGACGGGCACCACACGGGCGGACTCCGTCGCCAGGTTCACGCTCACGTCCTGCACGCCGGGCACGTTCTTCAGGGCACGTTCGACACGCATGACGCACGAGGCGCAGGTCATGCCGCCGACGGAGAGGTCGAGCGCGGCAAGCCTGCCGGGCGCGGTGGGAGTCTGCTGCAAGTTGTCCATGGATGAAGGCTAAGGCTTCACACGGTGGCAAGGTCAAGCAGGGGTTTCGAGTGTCCCTGCACTGGACATTGACATCGTGTGAGAGTTCAAACTTGCCTCGCCTCGAAAATTCCAACCCTTCTTCAACGGTCTTATTCCAAGGAGCGACACGATGAGCCAGAAATTCCAGGTGACGGGCATGAGCTGCGGCCACTGCGTGAGCGCGGTGCAGAACGCAGTGCAGACGGTGGACCCCGAAGCACAGGTCACGGTCGATCTCGAGACCGGCCATGTCGACGTGCTGAGCGCACAGCCGCGCAAGGACATCGTGGCGGCGATCGAGAACGCGGGCTACGCGGTCCAGTGACCGTGAACGCCGCGCAGTCCGGCCCGGTCGCCATCGGCGAAGCGGCACAGCGCTCCGGCGTGTCGGCTCGCATGGTCCGGCACTACGAGGGGCTGGGCCTGCTGCCGGCTGTGGCGCGCACCGAGAGCGGCTACCGCCAGTACGGCGAGGCCGACGTGCACACGCTGCGCTTCATCAAGCGCTCACGCGACCTCGGCTTCTCGATGGACGAAATCGCCGAGTTGGTGGGCCTCTGGCACAACCGCCGGCGCGCAAGTTCGAGCGTCAAGCGGATTGCACAGAAGCATCTCGGCGAACTGGAGCAGCGCATCGCGGACATGCAGTCGATGCGCAACACGCTCGCGCACCTCGTGCATTGCTGTCACGGCGATGCGCGGCCCGATTGCCCGATCCTCGACGATCTGAGCAAGGTTTAGCCAATTCTCTCGTCCAGAAACACCGCGGAACCGGCTTTGCCGGGCCGCTGGTGTTGCCCCCGGTGAGGGGGTTGGAGAAGCGGCACGCAGTGCGCGAAGCCTGGGGGAGAGCCTGTTTCAGGCGCCTCTTACCAGCGAAAGCACCTTGCCCGCATCCAGCGTGCGGGCCTTTTCCTGGATGGCCGGCAGGTACTGCGCCTGCAGGCCCTGCCCTTCCTTGACCACGCCGGCGAACGCGTCCTTCAGCATCTGCGTGGAGAGCGTGCGGCCGCCGGCGTAGTAGCGCTTGGCGACGTGGCCCAGCGCGTAGGTCGACGCAAAGCTCATCCCCGAGCTCACGGCCTGGTTGCCCAGCCCGCGCAACAGGCCGCCGCCGACCTTGCCGAGCAGCCCGCCCAGCAGCTTGCGCCCGGCCTGCTCCAGATACTGCGAAGTCAGGCCCACGCCCACCGTCGCCAGGAAGTCCTTGATGTGGCCGCTGTCGAGCTGGTACCCATGGGCCTGCCCGATGCGATAGACCAGTTTCATCTGCAACGGAATGATCGCCATGGTCGACAGCGTCTCGGGCAGCAGCTCGAGCGCGCCGTTGAGGATGGCGGCGTTGAGGATCGATTTGTCCAGCTCGGCGGCATCGGGCGCATTCGTCGCCACGCCTGACGCAGCGCCCGCCGCCACGGCGGTTCCGGCAGCTGCGGCCATCGGCACCGCGGCAATTTCCTCGGCCTGCTGCGAAAAGCCGGCCGCCGATGCGTCCAGCCCGAGCGAGGTGCGCACGTCCGCCAGGAACATCCGCTCCGCCTCGGACTGGGTGCCATCCGCGTCGCAGACGCACACCGCCATCTCATAAGCCAGCTGCCGCGCCTCGGCACTCCTGAGCTCGCCGGCCACCGACGCCAGCGAAGCCCGCTTCATCAGCACGTCCTGGTAGAGCGTCGGCAGGTTCAGCCCGTCGGCCTGCGACAGGCCTTCCGCGATGCGCTTGATCTCCGCCCGCTCGCGCTCGTGCTTCTCGCCATCGACAAAGGCAGCCAGCAGGGACAGGGTAACTATCGACTTTGTTTCTGAAGGTGTCATTTGTACGAAATTTCGCAACATGAAGGACCCGGTTCGGTCGCGCGAGGGACCCGAAGGTTCCGCTGCGCGTTCTCCCCACAAACCTTGGGCAACTCTGTGGATAACCTCGGCACTGCTGTGTAGGGGCGATGCAAGTGGTTGATCTACAAGGAAAATCTACAGTCTGCCTATTTTTTGAGCAATGAATTTCCCTTGCCGAAAAACGCCTTTCGCAGATTTTCGGAGGGGCGTCAAAGGACAACTCTGGGGACACTTTTTGAACAAGCCATGGCTTATCCACAGGGCCGACGGGTTACCCGATGTTGTTCATCGGCCGGGTACAAACCCGAAGCGCGGCTGCGCACAGTGACAGCGGCATGACAAGTCCTTGTCGCATAACGAAAAAAGCGGCATGTCCACAGAAGGGTGCGACCCTTATCTACTACTACTAATTTGAATAAGAAGAATAAGAAATAGGGAACAGGGAAAGCTGCGCCCGAAAAAAAAGGCCGTGAACGGCCGCGCCGGGCGCCGGCGCCTTGGACGGAACCTGTCCTCCCGTCCTCCTTCTTCCTTGCCCGTCTCGCTACCATTCGCGGATGAGCTTCAATCCCCGGATCCTGATTGCCGAAGACGAATCGGGCATCGCCGACACGCTGCAGTACGTTCTGAAGAGCGACGGATTCATTCCGGTCTGGTGCGCAACCGCCGAGGAAGCGATCGCCCAGTTCGCGCAGGAACCACCCGCGCTGGCCATCCTGGACATCGGCTTGCCCGACCTGAACGGGTTCGAGCTCTTCAAGCGCCTGCAGGCGCTCAACCAGTCGATGGGCGGCCCGGAGGTACCGATGGTGTTCCTGACCGCCCGCAGCGACGAAATAGACCGCGTGGTGGGCCTCGAACTCGGCGCGGACGACTACATCGCCAAGCCGTTCTCGCCGCGCGAACTGGTCGCCCGGGTGCGCACGATCCTGCGGCGCAGCGCCAGAAGCGGCCCAGGAGCCTCGCCAGCGGGCGCAACCTCCAACCATGGGGCTCCCCATCAAAACCCGGCCCCAGTGTCTCCAGCGGGCTCCCAGACACCTGCATTGCCCTTCCTGCTCGACAACGAGCGGATGCAGATCCGCTATTACGGCCGGCTGCTCGAACTCTCGCGCTACGAGTTCGGCCTGCTGAGGTTGCTCGTGCAGCGGCCCGGGCGCGTCTTCACGCGCGACGAACTGCTGCAGCTGGTCTGGGACGACGCCAGCGACAGCTTCGACCGGACGGTCGATGCGCACATCAAGACCTTGCGCGCCAAGCTCAAGGCGATCGCGCCCGATGTCGAGCCGATCCGCACGCTGCGCGGAACCGGCTACGCACTGAACGAAGAACTTCCATCGAAGGCATGACGGCGCCGCGGGCACGCCTTGTCGCGGAATACCGCGGAACCGGCTTTGCCGGGCCGCAGGTATTGCCCCCGGCGAGGGGGCGGGAGGCCACACGAAGTGGGCAAGCCTGGGGGAGTGCAACACCTTGACCCGGCGGACGCGGATCTTCATCGGCATCCTGCTGATCTACACGGCGGGCATCGCCTTCCTCCTGTACCGCGTCGTTTCCGACATCGACCCGCGTTATCGCGAGTCGGCGGAAGAATCGCTGGTCGAGACTTCCCAGCTCGTGGCCAGCCTGGTCGAGCAGGACGTGATCGCCGGCGCCATCAACACCGCACGGCTCGAGCCGCTGTTCCGCACCGTGTACGCGCGCGAGTTCTCGGCGCAGATCTACAACCTGCACAAGAGCCGCGTCGAGCTGCGCGTGTACGTCACCGATCGCAGCGGCCGCGTGATGTTCGATTCGCTCGGCAGGCACCTCGGCGCCGACTACTCGAACTGGAGCGACGTCAGCCGCACGCTCGCCGGGCTCTACGGCGCGCGCACCTCGCGCGACGTCGACGGCGATCCGCGCACGTCGGTGATGTACGTCGGCGCGCCGATCCGCTGGAACAACGAGATCGTTGGCATGGTCAGCGTCGGCAAGCCGGTGCAGAGCTTCGGCCAGTTCGTGGAAGACGCGCGCGGGCGAACCATCTGGGTCGGCGTGGGTTCGGCGCTCGCGCTGCTGCTGCTCACGCTGATCGTCTCCATCTGGCTGGTGCGGCCCTTCGGGCTGATCCGCGACTACTGGACGTGGGTGCGCGCCCAGAACCGCATGGGCAGCCTGAGCCTGTCGCGCATGGCGCGGCGCGCGGTCGACGGCGTGCGCACCGGCTTCAGCGAGATGCGCGATGCGCTCACCGGGCGCAACTACGTCGCTGACTACGTGCAGACCTTCACGCACGAGGTGAAGAGCCCGCTGTCGGCGATCCGCGGCGCGGCCGAGCTGCTGCAGGAACCGTCGATGCCGCAGGCCGAGCGCGAACGCTTCCTCGTCAACATCGAACGCGAGACGCAGCGCATCCAGGAAATCGTCGACCGCATGATGGAACTCACTGCGCTCGAGACGCGGCGCACGCTCGACCGCACCGATGCGGTGGCGCTGGGTCCGCTCATCGAGGACATCGCGCTCAGCGCGCAGCCCGCCGCGGCCAAGCGCAACATCCGGCTGCTGGTGAACATCCGCGACGGTGCGCGCGCCGAAGGCGACCCGTTCCTGCTGCGCCGCGCCATCAGCAACCTTCTGGACAACGCCATCGACTTCTCGCCGCGCGACAGCGAGGTGCTGCTCACGCTCGAAGCCACGTCGAAGCTCGCGCGCGTGAGCGTGCGCGACCACGGCCCCGGCATCCCCGAGTACGCGACCGAGAAGGTCTTCCAGAAGTTCTATTCGCTCGCCAGGCCGCACAGCCAGAAGAAGAGCACGGGGCTCGGGCTGGCGTTCGTGAAGGAGATCGCGGCGCTGCACCGCGGCCGCATCGAGCTGGGCAACGCGTCGCGCGGCGGTGCGGTGGCAACGCTCACGTTGCCGTTGCTGCCGGCGTCACATCACTGAACGTAAGACCGCAAGCCTCAGCCGCCTGTCAGCGCACCGTAGGCGCTGCGAGTTTCCGGACTCACCGCGTCGAGCAACTGCGCGTAAGAGGTCTGATGCCGCGCGAGCATGCGTGCCGACGCCACGGTCTTCGAGCGGCAGAACCAGTGGCAGGTGTGCTGCAGCAGGAACAACTCGGCCGACATGGTGAAGGCCTTCGACTTCGGCGTGCGGTTGGCGTCGTTGCGCATCACGCCGGCGATGCCGCGCGCATGGATCAGCAGGGCCTGGCGCAGATCGAAGGTGGTGGCGGGCACGGTGGCGTTCATCAGCGGGATGGCCACGGGCAGCCTGCTCATGCGCGTGAGCGGTTCGGGCAGGCGCGACATCTCGGCGGCGAAGCTGTCGAGCTGGGCGGAGATCTTCTCTTCGGTGGCGTCGAGCAGGTGCCAGATCTGCTGGCGGCGTTCGGCGTCGTCCTCGCCCAGGCAGCGCAGGTAGCCGGAGGTCAGGCTCTCCATGAGGCGCTCGATCTGGTAGCGGCCGAGATGGCTGCCCAGCAGCGCGATGCGCAGGCGCTGTTCCCTGGACTTGAGGATGTAGAAGCCGGCGGCAACGAGTGCCACCAGGGTGAGGATTTCCATGGATGCGTGGGGAGAAAAAAGAGAAGGCGGGTCGCAGTACCGAGTGTAGGCACCGCGACCCGCCTTCTTCGCCCTCTCTCTGTTCGACGGGCGGGATCTAGCGGAAGAAATCCAGGATCTTGTTGCGCTCCTCGGGCTGCGGCGGCGGGCCGAGCGGCGCACCGGTGAGCACCTCGACCGGCTGCGGCGCCTCGGTGCTTTCCAGGCCCAGGCTCGCCACGTTGTGGCCCGGCGTGAAGTCGTCGAAGTACCACTCGCCGTCGACGCTCACCACGCCCGGCGGCTCGGCCGGCTGCGTCACGGGCACGCCCTGCAGCGCGGTCTGCATGAAGCCGACCCAGATCGGCAGGCTCAGGCTGCCGCCGGTCTCGCCGCGCACGCCGAGCTGGCGTGGCGTGTCGTAGCCGATCCACGCGATGCCGACCATGGTCGGCTGGAAGCCCGCGAACCAGGTGTCGAACGAATCGTTGGTGGTGCCGGTCTTGCCGTAGAGGTCGTCGCGCTTGAGCGCCTGGTGCGCCTTGAAGCCGGTGCCGCTCTTCACCACGCTCTGCAGCAGCGAGTCCATGATGAAGGCGTTGCGCTGCGGAATGGCGCGGCGGGTCTCGTCGAGCACCGGCGCCTCGGTTTCCATGATGACCTTGTCGCGCAGGTCGGTCACGCGCGTGACCAGGTACGGATTCACGCGGTAGCCGCCGTTGGCGAACACCGAGTAGCCCACGGCCATCTGCATCGGCGTGACCGAACCGGCGCCCAGGCCCATCGGCAGGTTGGCGGGCTGCTTGTCCTTGTCGAAGCCGAACTTCGTGACCCAGTCCTGCGCATAGGGCGCGCCGATCGACTGCAGCACGCGCAGCGTGACCAGGTTCTTCGACTTCATGAGCGCGGTGCGCAGCGGCATCGGGCCTTCGTAGGTGCCCTCGAAGTTCTTCGGCTCCCAGGGCTGACCCCCGTTCTCCGCGGCGTCGAAGTGCAGCGGCGCGTCGTTCACCACGGTGGAGGGCGAGAAGCCCTTCTCGAGCGCGGCCGAGTAGATGAACGGCTTGAAGCTCGAGCCCGGCTGGCGCCAGGCCTGCGTGACGTGGTTGAACTTGTTCTTGCCGAAGTCGAAGCCGCCCACCAGCGCCTTGATGGCGCCGCTGCGCGGGTCCATGCCGATGAACGCGCCTTCCACCTCGGGCAGCTGCGTGATCTCCCAGGTGTTCTTCGGCGTGCGCGCGGCGCGGATCACCGCGCCGCGGCGGATCTTGATGTTCGGCGGTGCCTTGGCGGCCAGGCCCGACTGCGCAGGCTTCAGGCCGTCGCCGGTGATCTGGATGGTCTCGCCGTTGGCGCGCACCGCGCTGATTTCCTTGGGGCTCGCATCGAGCACCACCGCAGCGACCACGTCGCCGTTGTCGGGATGCTCGGCCAGCGCGTCGTCCACCGCCTCGTCGACTTCCTTCTGCTCGGTCGGCAGGTCGACGAACTTCTCGGGGCCGCGGTAGGGCTGGCGGCGCTCGTAGTCCATGATGCCCTTGCGCAGCGAGCGGTAGGCGGCCGCCTGGTCGGCCGCCACCAGCGAGGTGTAGACCTTCATGCCGCTCGTGTAGATGCTGTCGCCGTACTGCGCGTACATCATCTGGCGGACCGTCTCGGCCACGTACTCGGCATGAAGGCGGCTCGGGTCGGCGCTGTCGCGCAGGTGGAGTTCCTCCTTCTTCGCCGCCGCTGCCTGTTCGGCGGTGATGAAGCCGGTTTCCTGCATGCGATCGATCACGTACAGCTGGCGCGCCCGCGCTCGGCGCGGGTTGGCCACGGGGTTGTTGGCGCCCGGGGCCTTGGGCAGGCCGGCCAGCATTGCGGCCTCGGCGATGGTGACGTTCTGCAGCGGCTTGCCGAAGTAGGTCTCGGCGGCGGCGGCAAAACCGTAGGCGCGGTTGCCGAGGTAGATCTGGTTCAGGTAGATCTCGAGGATCTGGTCCTTCGTGAGCTGCTGCTCGAGCCGCAGCGCCAGGAGGATCTCGTACGACTTGCGGCTCAACGTGCGCTCCGAGCTCAGGTACACGTTGCGCGCCACCTGCATGGTGATGGTCGAAGCGCCCTGCTTGCGCCCGCCCTTCAGGCTGGCCACGGCTGCGCGCAGGAAGCCCTTGTAGTCGACGCCGCCGTGGTCGTAGAAGCGGGCGTCTTCCACCGCAAGCACCGCGTCCTTCATCACCTTGGGAATGTTCGCGAAGGGCGTGAGCGTGCGCCGCTCCTCGCCGAACTCGCCGATCATCTGGCCTTCGCTCGAGTACACGCGCAGCGGCAGCTTGGGGCGGTAGTCGGCCAGCTCGGACACGTCGGGCAGCTTCGGGTAGATGGCGACCACGGCCACGATGGCCGCGACGATCGCCACCAGGGCGCCGGAGCCCACCACGATGGCGCCCCACCCCGCGATGCGCTTCCAGCGGCGGTTCGGGTCGGCGGCGATCTCACCATCGGGGCCGTCGGTGCCGTCGGGAGGGTTGGAGCTTGAGCGTTTGAACATATGGAAAGGACTGGCTAGCGAAAGGATTGGAGCCGCTGCGCGCCGCGGCGTTCCAGCATCGGAAGGTCGAGCGCGCCGCGCTGCGCGGCCTGCAGCGCGCAGTGCATGGCGTCGAAATACTTGTCGTGGTCGAAGGCGATCAGCAGGAGGTCCACGCCGGCGTCGAGCGCACGGACGGTGGCATCGCAAAGACCGCGGTTGTAGGCCGCGCCCATCGTGAGGTCGTCGGTGACGAGCAGGCCTCGGTAGCCCCAGTCGCCTCGAATCACCTGCTGCACGATTCTGCGCGAGAAAGAGACCGGGTATTCCGTGTCGAGTTCCGCAAGGATGACATGCCCGAGCATGATCGCTGCGTCAGATTGTTTCGACACTTCTTGAAATGGTTTCCAGTCGAAGGCTGCCAGCCGGGCCACCGGCGTGCGCAGTTCGGCCGCGAAATGGTGGGTGTCCTCAGTCACGCCGGCAAGGCCGGGAAAGTGCTTCAGCGTGGCGCGGACGCCAGCAGATTCAAGGCCTTGCGCGTAAGCGAGCGCCACCTGCGTCGTGATGGCAGGGTCGCTGGAGATGGCGCGTTCGTCGATGCGCGTGTGGAAGTCCCAGCGCCCCGGTGCGCGGCCGGGGCGAAGGTCGACCACCGGGCTGAAGTTGAGTGTGACGCCCAGATCGGCCAATGCCCTGCCCTGCTGCGCGCCGTAGGCGCGGGCGCGCTCGGAGAGCTGGTCTTCGGGAACGTCCGCCTCGAGCAGGCTGGCCAGCGCGGGCTGGCGCTCGACGACCGGTGACAGCCGAGAGACCGCACCGCCCTCCTGGTCGGTCGCGACGACCAGCGGCGGCAGGCCGGCCTTGCGGCGCAACACCTGCAGGCCCTGGATCTCGTTGCGCAGGTCATCGGCCGAACGGCCGCGCACGTTGCGACCGGTCACGAAGATGCCGCCGATCAGGCCCTTGCGGGCCAGTTCTCGCAGGTCGTTGGCATCGTCGTAGCCGACGATGAAATGCGCGCCCAGCCTCTGTGCAGTGGTGCCCGATGCGGCACGCACTTCAGCGCGGTGCTGGCGCGAGGCGGCCTCGTTGCACAGCGCGGTGAGCAGGCCGGCGAACGCGAGGCCGAGCGCCACCGGCCGCAGCAGGCCGCGCGCGAATCGCCATGCGACGGCGATGCACACGGCCAGCGCGGCAAGCAGCAGCGGCAGCTCCCACGCGCGCATGAAGCGCAGGTGCGGGTCCTTCAGGTGCCAGGCCCAGAACCACAGCGTGGCCAGGACAAGCCAGCCCAGGGCCGCGCCGGTGACCCGCAACAGCTTCATGCCGGCTGCGCTTCGGTGGCCGGCAGCGCAGGTGCAGCGGGCGCAGCCTCGTTGCGGCGCGACAGCGCATACCAGTCGACCTTGCGCGTGACCAGCATCAGCGCGGCCAGCATGCCGAAGATCAGCAACGCGCCGAGCAGCAGCGCATTGCTCTCGGAAGCCAGCAGGCCGTAGAGCGCGGCGTACAGCAGCGCCACGAACGCGCCGAACGACAGGCCGCGCCGCCAGCCTTCGAGCACCGCGCTGAAGTAGACCGCCAGCAGCAACACGCTGGCGCTCGCGGCGCCCGCATAGGCCATCCAGAATGCGAACTTCTCGGACAGCGCGAGCAGCAGCAGGAAGAACAGCGCGATCGACAGGCCCACCAGGCCGTACTGGATCGGGTGCAGGCGCAGCTTGCGGAACAGCTCGAACATGAAGGCCGCCATCAGCACAAGGCCGATGAACAGCGCGCCGTACTTCCCTGCGCGCGTGCTCATCGAGTACACGTTGATCGGCTGCGCGAGCGACACGTCGAAGGTCTGCAGCGCGCCCAGGTTGCGGCGCGGTGCGGCACTGGCCGATTCGGCATAGCGCGACGGGCTGGTGGCCACGTCGGCATCATTGGCGTCGGTGGGTGCGGCGCGGCCCTGCAGGCCGGCGCGCACCTGTTCGCGCGCCGCGGTCACCAGCGAGGAAACGCGCCAGTGTGCGTCGAAGCCCTGCGGCGTCACGCTGCGCTCGGCCGCGAGAAATCGGCCGCCGAAACTCGGGTGCGCCCAGGGCGAGCTCAGGTGCGCGGTGGTTTCCTCGGCAATGGGCGCGATGGCCAGCGTGTCCTGCCCGACCAGGCCGAGCTTCATCTCGAAGGGGATGGGCGTGCCGGCCTGCCATGCCGCGAGGGCGGCGCCGGTGAGCGGCGCATGGATGCCGTCGGCGAACCAGGCGTCGTCGGCCAGGCCTGGCACGCGCTGCCTGAAGCGCAGCGCCTCGCCGCCCATCACCATCGCGGGCGAGCCGTCGAGGCCGCGCAGGTCGCTCACGTTGAAGGCGACGAAGGGTGTCTTGAACTCGATCTTCGAGTCGGTTTCGCTGTGCGACACCGCCTTCGGGTCGAAGGCCGAAAAGCCGCCGCCGAGCGTGGCATTCAATGTGTAGAACGGAATCCTGAAGATGCCGCGGTAGCGCTCCTGCGGCGCCATCGTGCCTTCGATGTGCAGTTTGTCGGGAAACACCACGTGGGCCATTTCCTTGCTGCGTGCCTCCTGGCCGATCACCTTGCCTTGCGCGTTGCGCTGCGGCTCCATCCAGCGTTCCACATACGGCACCAGCAGCAGCGGGCCGACCATGGTCTGGCGGCCCGCGTAGGTGGCGGCGAGCTCGCGGGCGGCTTCGCGCTGGCTCTCGCCGCGTGCGCGGTTGATCGAGTCGATCTCGGCCAGCGGAATGCACAGCAGCAGCAGCAGGACGAACAGGCCGGCCACCTTGGCCAGCATCGAGCTCTGCAGGGCTTTCAGCAACTGAAGCATTTTTCTCTCTCCTTGTGTATTCGGCGATGGGCGCGATGCTCGCCGTGCGACCCGAAGACCGTGTGAAGGGCGGACGCCGCGCCACTTCACACGGACTTCACACAGCGGCGGCGCGCGCATTCCGGCTTCAAGGAGCCTTCCAATTTCCTTCTCCTGCGCTGGCGAAAGTTGCGGCCGTGCAAGTTCGCACGGACAAGGACACCGCCATGAATGCCCACACCAGCCCACGTCCCGGCCGCTGGCTCTGGCTCGCCACCGTGAGCCTGGCCGCGGCAGGCTTCATCGCCATGGGCGTGCGCCCGGTGCAGGCGCAGGAAGCGGCCGCCGGCCCGCGCCTGAAGACCGAGAGCCCGTACTTCTTCGTGAAGAGCGACGACCCTTCGGTGGACCGCCTGCCGTTGAAAGGCACCGAGGTGTCGGTGAAGATCTCTGGCGTGATCGCCGACGTGACGGTCACGCAGACCTACCGCAACGAAGGCCAGCGCGCCATCGAGGCGAAGTACGTGTTTCCCGGCTCGACCAAGGCGGCGGTGAGCGGCCTCAACGTGCGGCTGGCCGACCGGCTCATCACCGCGCAGATCCGCGAGAAGCAGCAGGCGCAGATCGAGTACGACGCGGCCAAGAAGGAAGGCAAGACGGCCGCGCTGCTCGAGCAGCACCTGCCCAACGTGTTCCAGATGAACGTCGCCAACATCCTGCCCGGCGACGACGTGAAGGTGGAGCTGCGCTACACCGAGCTGCTGGTGCCGCAGTCGGGCAACTACCAGTTCGTGTTCCCGACCGTGGTCGGCCCGCGCTACAGCTCGCCGCAGTCGGAGAACGCCAACGCCCAGTGGGTGGCGCAGCCCACGCTGCCCGCGGGCAGCGCGCCAGCCACCGGCTTCAGGCTCAAGGCCACCATCGACACGCCGATGGGCCTGAAGGAAATCCGCTCGGCCACGCACGCCATCGACGTGAAGAAGAGCGACGAGGACCAGCATGCCGACATCGTGCTCGCGGCGGACGGCCGGCCCGCCGACAACCGCGACTTCGTGCTCGACTACCGCCTGGCGGGCGAGAAGATCGAATCGGGGCTGATGCTCTACAAGGGCCAGGGCGAGAACGCCGAGAACTTCTTCCTCGCGATGGTGGAGCCGCCCAAGGCGGTGGCCGCCAGCGCGATCTCGCCGCGCGACTACATCTTCGTGGTCGACATCTCGGGCTCGATGCACGGCTTTCCGCTCGACACTGCCAAGACGGTGCTGCAGCGCCTCATCGGCGGGCTGCGCCCGAGCGACACCTTCAACGTGCTGCTGTTCTCGGGCAGCAGCAGGATGCTGTCGCCGAAGTCGGTGCCCGCCACGCGCGCCAACATCGATCAGGCACTGGCCACCATCCAGAACTACAGCGGCAGCGGCAGCACCGAGCTGATTCCGGCGCTCAGGCGCGTGTACGCCGAACCGAAGGAAGCGAACGTTTCGCGCACCGTGGTGGTGGTGACCGACGGCTACGTGACGGTGGAGAAAGAAGCCTTCGAGCTGGTACGCAACAACCTGTCGAAAGCCAACGTGTTCGCCTTCGGCATCGGCTCTTCCGTCAACC
>Ga0102594_1001157_pt1 | contig 12534 bp, 14 predicted proteins | sample AraplaCol_mLB_r2_2_FD_76863 | JGI IMG/M metagenome (GOLD analysis project Ga0102594, IMG submission 76863) | Arabidopsis root microbial communities from North Carolina, USA - plate scrape MF_Col_mLB_r2 (SPADES assembly) (version 2) | ecosystem: Host-associated > Plants > Roots > Endosphere...
CCGGCAACCCGTATTTCGCGGACATCATGCGGCACCTGGGCACCACGCTCATCCCGCGCACGCGCATCAGCGCCATCCGCAACCATGAGGGCGGCGGGGCGCCGTACCTGAGCCGCGTGAACCGCGAGCACGAAGAGATCTATGCAGCCATCGCGCGTCGCGACCCGGAGTCGGCGCGGGCCGCCATGCGCATCCACCTGACCAACAGCCGCGAGCGGCTTCGCATGGCGCAGGAAGCCGCACAGCAGAAGGCGAAGGCCGACGCTGCCGCCGGCGGGCAGGGCGCGCCTGCAGCCTCGTCGCCCGACAACACTCCCCAGCGCTGACTTTTCTTGCGTGATCCGGGTCGCCCCGGCTGGACAAGTTGTTTTTTGAGTTGTACGATGACTGATAACTCGTGCGGTGGTCCCGTCGCGAGGGCATGACGATCATCGAACAACTGGAGGCAGCATGACCATCAACCGACGCGGCGCACTCGGCGCCGCACTGGCCACGACCCTGGCCGCAACATTGCCGGTGCGCGCGCTGGCGCAGGGCGCGGCCGGCAACTGGCCCTCGAAGCCGATCAAGATCATCGTTCCGTACCCCGCGGGCGGCTCGTCGGACATCATCGCGCGGGCCATCAGCCAGCCGTTGTCCGAAGCGCTGGGCCAACCGGTCATCATCGACAACCGCGCGGGTGCCAACGGCAACCTCGGCGCCGATCTGCTGGCCAAGGCGCCGGCCGACGGCTACACCTTCATGCTGTGCGACCTGGGCGCGCTGGCCATCAGCCCTTCGCTCTATCCCAAGCTGCCGTTCGATCCGTCGAAGGACCTTCGCAGCGTCGCGATGCTGGCCTACTCGCCGCACCTGCTGGTGGTGCATCCCTCGGTGCAGGCCAACACGCTGAAGGAGCTGGTCGAGCTGTCGAAGAAGAGCGATCTCAATTTCGCGGTGACCGCCAGCGGCAGCACCGCACACCTCGCCGGCATCGAGCTGCAGCGCAAGATCGGCGCCAAGTGGGAATACGTGCCCTACAAGGGCGGCGTGCAGGCCGTGCTCGATACCGTCGCAGGCCAGACCCAGGTGCTCATGAACGGCATGCTCGCCACCTATCCGCAGGTGCAGGCCGGCAAGCTGAAGCTGATCGCCGTGTCCAAGGCAACCCGCATGCCGCTCATCGGCAGCGTGCCGACCATCGCGGAGCAGGGCGCGCCCGGTTACGAATCGGGTACCTGGCAGGGCGTGGTCGCCGCGCGCGGCGTGCCCGACGCCGTGATCGCCCGCGTGAACCGCGAGCTGGTGCGCATCATCCGCACCGCCGACATCCGCGCCCGCCTCGCCGGCCAAGGCGCCGAGGTCGTGACCATGACCGCCGCCGAGCAGGACCAGTTCTTCGCCAAGGAGCGCGCGCGCTGGGCACAGGTCATCAAGGAATCCAACGTCAAGCTCGACTGAGCCGCCGTCCCGAACCCCTTTTTCTTTTCTCTCAAATCTTCACTGGACTCATCCCCATGAACCCGCAAGAACTCAAGACCATCATGGGCTCCGGCCTGCTCTCGTTCCCGCTGACCGACTTCGACAGCAACGGCGATTTCAACAAGAAGGGCTACATCGAACGCCTCGAGTGGCTCGCACCCTACGGCGCGAGCGCGCTGTTCGCCGCCGGCGGCACCGGCGAGTTCTTCTCGCTGACCGGCGAGGAGTACCCGGAGATCATCAAGACGGCGGTCGATACCTGCCGTGGCGTGGTGCCGATCATCGCGGGCGCCGGCGGTCCCACGCGCTTCGCCATCCAGTGCGCGCAAGCCGCCGAGAAGGCCGGTGCGCACGGCATCCTGCTGCTGCCGCACTACCTCACCGAAGCCGGCCAGGAAGGCCTGGCCGCGCACGTGGAAGCCGTGTGCAAGAGCGTGAAGTTCGGTGTGATCGTCTACAACCGCGCAACTAGCCGCCTCAAGCCCGAAACCCTGGCCGGCCTGGCCGAACGCAACCCCAACCTGGTGGGCTTCAAGGACGGCATCGGCGACATCGAGGCCATGGTCGCCATCTACCAGCGCATGGGCGACCGCTTCGCCTACCTGGGCGGCCTGCCCACGGCCGAGGTCTACGCCGCCGCCTACAAGGCGATGGGCACGCCGGTGTATTCGTCCGCCGTCTTCAACTTCATCCCGAAGACCGCGATGGACTTCTACAAGGCCGTCGCCGCCGACGACCTGAAGACGCAGCACCACCTGCTGAAGAATTTCTTCATGCCCTACCTCGAACTGCGCAACCGTGTGCCGGGCTACGCCGTGAGCATCGTCAAGGCCGGCGCCAGGATCGTCGGCCACGACGCCGGCCCCGTGCGCGCACCGCTCACCGACCTGAAGCCCGCCGAGATGGAACAGCTCAAGGCGCTGATCGACGCACTCGGCCCGCAGTAAGCGGCCGGCGCCACCAGACGACAACACCACAACGGAGACAAGACGACATGCGCATCAAGAAGTTCTTCCTCATGGCCGCCGCAGCCGCGATGTTCAGCGGCTGCGCCATGGTGCCCGCGGGCGGCGGCGCATCGGCACAGGCCGACGTGGCCGCCGCGGCCGAGCGCCTGCGCATCGCCATGATCGACCCTACCGCCGCTTCGCTCGGCGCGCTGGTGGCCGACGACCTGAGCTACGGCCATTCGGGCGGCAAGGTGGACACCAAGGCCAGCTTCATCGCCGACCTCATGGACGGCAAGTCCGACTTCGTGACCATCGTCATCACCGACCAGACCGTCAAGGTGGTCGACGCCAACACCGCCATCGTGCGCCACTCGCTGGCGGCCGACACCAACGACTCGGGCAAGCCCGGCAAGGTCGCGCTGAAGATCCTCGGCGTCTGGCAGAAGCAGGGCGGCAACTGGAAGCTGCTGGCCCGCCAGGCGGTAAGGACGTCCTGATACTCCCCCCATGCTTCACGCACTGCGTGTCGCTTCGCCAACCCCCTCGCAGGGTGCAACGCCTGCGGCCCGGCAAAGCCGGTTCCGCGGTGTTTCGCGAAGAAGACCGCAGGCGTGCGAGGCCGGCCGAACATCGGATGTGCGTATGAAAAAACGAGTGCTTCTCGCGGCGAGCCTCGCGCTCGCCGCCACCGCGATGCTGCCGCTCCAGGCCTCGGCGCAAGCCGATGCGTGGCCGCAGCAGAAGCCGGTGACCATCATCGTGCCGTTCCCGGCCGGCGGCTCCACCGACATGGTGGCGCGCGCCCTGGCACTGCAGCTGCAGGCAAGGCTCGGCGGCAGCTTCGTGGTCGACAACAGGCCCGGTGCCACCGGCACCATCGGCACCGGCCAGGTGAAGCGCGCGGCGCCCGACGGCTACACGCTGCTCGTGTCTTCGCTCGGCGCCTTCGTCGTCACGCCGCACATGCAGAAGAGCGTGCCGTACGACGCGACCAAGGACTTCGACTACATCAGCGTGCCGGTGCAGGCTCCCAACGTGCTCGTCGCCAACGTGGCGCGTCCGGAGCGCACGGTGGCCGACGTGCTGGCGCTGCTGCGCAAGACGCCGGGCAAGGTGTCGTTCGCGAGTTCCGGCAACGGCTCGTCCGACCACCTGTCGGCCGAGCTGTTCTGGCAGCAGACGAAGACCGAGGGCGTGCACGTGCCCTTCAAGGGCGGTGCGCCGGCCGTCAACGACCTGCTGGGCAACCAGGTCGACTTCTCGTTCCAGAACGTGAATGCCGTGTTGCCGCACATCCGCGCGGGCAAGCTGCGCGCCATTGCCGTCACAGGCGACAAGCGATCTCCGGTGCTCCCCGACGTACCCACGCTGGCGGAAGCCGGCGTGAGGGGCGCGGAGGTCTACTCGTGGCAGGGCATGGCCGCGCCGAAGGGCTTGCCGCCCGCCGTCCGGAGCAAGCTGGGCGAGGCGGTCGTGGCCGCGATACAGGACCCCGAGACGAAGAAGCGCATGCTCGACCAGGGCCTGGAGATCGTTGCAAGCACGCCCGAAGAATTCACCGCCTTCCAGTTGCGCGAATGGGCGCGATGGAAGACGCTGATCGAAACCCGCCACATCACGGCGGATTAGGGCACTCCCCCAGGCTTCGCGCACTTCGTGTCGCTTCTCCTTCCCCCTCGCCGGGGGCAACACCTGTGGCCCGGCAAAGCCGGTTCCACGGTGTTTCCCGAAGGGGGCCGGTCGGTTTCTGGATTGATTGACTGATTGATTGAAATGACATCTTCAAACGCTGCATCCCCCATCTCCGGCGCGCCGGTGGTCACCGGCATGCGCGTGGTCCCGGTCGCGGGCCACGACAGCATGCTGATGAACCTGAGCGGCGCGCACGGCCCGTTCTTCACGCGCAACCTGCTGATCCTCACCGACAGCGCCGGCCGCACCGGCGTGGGCGAAGTGCCCGGCGGCGAGAAGATCCGCCAGACGCTGGAAGACGCGCGCGACCTCATCGTCGGCCAGCCGATCGGCCGCCACAATGCGATCCTCAACAGCATGCGCAACGCCTTCGCCGGGCGCGACAGCGGAGGGCGCGGCCTGCAGACCTTCGACCTGCGCGTGACCATCCACGCAGTCACCGCCGTCGAGGCTGCGCTGCTCGACCTGCTGGGCCAGTTCCTCGAAGTGCCCGTGGCGGCCCTGCTCGGCGAGGGCCAGCAGCGCGACGCGGTGCAGATGCTCGGCTACCTCTTCTACGTGGGCGACCGCAACAAGACCGACCTGCCGTACGAGAGCGACCCGGAGGCCGGCAACGACTGGTTCCGCCTTCGCCATGAAGAAGCCATGACGCCCGAAGCCATCGTGCGCCTGGCCGAGGCCACGCATGCGCGCTACGGCTTCACCGACTTCAAGCTCAAGGGCGGCGTGCTGCGCGGCGAGGAAGAGGTCGAGGCGATCCGCGCGCTGCACGAGCGCTTTCCGCAGGCCCGCGTCACCCTCGACCCCAACGGCGGCTGGCTGCTGGCCGACGCGATCCGCCTGTGCCGCGACCTGCACGGCGTGATGGCGTATGCCGAAGACCCCTGCGGCGCCGAAGGCGTGTTCTCGGGCCGCGAGGTCATGGCCGAGTTCCGCCGCGCCACCGGCCTGCCCACCGCCACCAACATGGTCGCCACCGACTGGCGCGAGATGGTGCACAGCCTGTCGCTGCAGTCGGTCGACATCCCGCTGGCCGACCCGCACTTCTGGACGATGCAGGGCTCGGTGCGCGTGGCGCAGCTGTGCCAGGCCTGGGGGCTGACCTGGGGTTCGCATTCGAACAACCACTTCGACGTGTCGCTGGCCATGTTCACGCACGTGGCCGCCGCCGCGCCCGGCAAGGTCACGGCCATCGACACGCACTGGATCTGGCAGGACGGCCAGCGCCTAACGACGGCGCCGCTGCAGATCGAGGGCGGCTTCGTGAAGGTGCCCACGCGCGGCGGCCTGGGCGTCGAGCTCGACATGGACGAAGTCGAGAAGGCGCACCAGCTGTACCTGAAGCACGGCCTGGGCGCGCGCAACGATGCGCAGGCGATGCAATACCTGATCCCGAACTGGACCTTCGACAACAAGAAGCCGTGCATGGTCCGCTGAAGGTTCAGACTCCCGTTTTTTCCCTTTCCGCGGCCGGAGCCCTCACGCTCCGGCTTCTTTCTTTCCATCGAGCAGCAAGGAACACAACATGCAGAACTTCGACAACCTGATCGCCGGCGAATGGCGTGCCGGCGCCAGCTACAGCGCCAACGTCAACCCGAGCAACCTGTCCGACGTGCTCGGCCAATACACGCAGGGCGACGCATCGCACGTGGAGGCCGCCGTGGCCGCTGCCACCGCGGCCTTCCCCGCATGGGCCACCGGCAGCATCCAGGCGCGCTCCGACGCGCTCGACAAGATCGGCAACGAGATCCTCGCGCGCAAGGAAGAGCTGGGCACGCTGCTGGCGCGCGAAGAAGGCAAGACCAAGGCCGAAGGCATCGGCGAGGCCACGCGCGCGGGCCAGATCTTCAAGTTCTTCGCGGGCGAATGCCTGCGCCTGTCGGGCGAGGTGCTGCCGTCGGTGCGGCCGAACATCGGCGTGGAGATCACGCGCGAGCCGGTCGGCGTGGTGGGCCTCATCACGCCGTGGAACTTCCCGATCGCCATTCCCGCGTGGAAGATCGCGCCCGCGCTGGCCTTCGGCAACTGCGTGGTGCTCAAGCCCGCCGACCTGGTGCCGGGCAGCGCCTGGGCGCTGAGCGAGATCATCAGCCGCTCGGGAATTCCGGCCGGCGTGTTCAACCTGGTGATGGGCCGCGGCAGCGTGATCGGCGACGCGCTGGTCAAGCACCCCGGCATCCATGCGATCAGCTTCACCGGCTCGGTGGGCGTGGGCCGCAACATCGCGATCCAGTGCGTGACCAATCACAAGAAGGTGCAGCTCGAGATGGGCGGCAAGAACCCGCAGGTCATCCTGGATGACGCCGACCTCGCGCAGGCCGTCGAGCTCAGCGTGCAGAGCGCGTTCTATTCCACCGGCCAGCGCTGCACCGCGTCGAGCCGCCTGATCATCACCGAAGGCATCTACCCGAAGTTCATCGCCGCCATGAAGGAACGCATGGCGAAGATCAAGGTGGGCGACGCGCTGGCGCAGGGCACCGACGTGGGGCCGGTGTCGTCGAAGTCGCAGCTCGATCAGGACATGGAATACATCGCCATCGGCAAGGGCGAGGGCGCAACGCTCGCGGCCGGCGGCGAGCTGCTGAAGCTGGAGACCGATGGCTACTACATGTCGCCGGCCCTCTTCAGCGAATCGGCCGCCGCGATGCGCATCAACAAGGAAGAGATCTTCGGCCCGGTAGCGAGCGTGATCCGCGTGAAGAACTACGAGGAAGCATTGGCCACCGCCAACGACACCGACTTCGGTTTGTCCGCGGGCATCGCCACCACGTCGCTGAAGTACGCCACTCACTTCAAGCGCCACAGCCAGGCCGGCATGGTGATGGTCAACCTGCCGACGGCGGGTGTGGACTATCACGTGCCGTTCGGCGGCCGCAAGGGTTCGAGCTACGGTCCGCGCGAGCAGGGCAAGTACGCGCAGGAGTTCTTCACTACCGTGAAGACTGCCTATACGCTGGCCTGATTCTTTCGGTCTACTGTTTTCTCAAGCCCCCGGTTGGGGGCTTTTTTTGTGGATGCTTCTGGGCGAGTGCACAGGCCGCCGCATACCTGCTCCCTCCGCGAATGTCCCCCGGCCTGCGGCCTCCTCCTTGATTTCGCTGCGGGAAGCACCCGACGCCTTGCGCACTGGGAGTGCGGTTGCGGCGTTCGGGGATCAACTGCTGCGGCGAATTGCCGGCCTTGCGACCCAGCCGGTACGTTCGCGACGTCTGCACGTTTGCTGACCTTCGCCAATTTGCCGTGAACCTGCTTGCGGCTCAAAGAACGCGCAGCACCTCGAACTGCTGCCGGATGGGAGCGCCCTGTATCGTCACCTCATCACCCTCGCATTTGCCCAGCATGGCCCTGCCCAAAGGGGCTTCGCTGCTGATGACCTGAACAAGCAGAGCGCCATTGAGCAACTTCATGCTGCCCCCAGCCGGACCGAGAAAGAGCTGTTGCTGCTGGTCGTCGGAATCGACCAGACAGACCAGCGAACCGAGCTCTATGCCTTTGCCGGCATCGTAGGGACGCGGGCGGAATCGGCGCCAATTGGCCATCGCCTCGCGTATGGCTTCGGCGCGCCGAGCCTGGCCGGTGGCCAGGTAGGCGGCTTCGAGTCCCAATGTGTCGTACTTGTTTTCGGCGATGTTCTCTTCGTGCGTCGCCGTTTCATGCGCTTCCCGCGCTGCCTGTTCGGCTTGCAACAGGTCTTCGGCAAGCCGTTGCAGCACCTGCTGTTGCAGAAAGAATTTATCCATGGCGAAGGTCGGTGTCTCAAAAAAGCGAGAGGAGATTTTGATCACGAAGGGCTTCAGAACCTTCGACATTTCTGTTGGCGGCAGGTTGACCTCAGCGATGCGCCCGTAGCCGACATATGCGGTTTTCGAAAGCGGACGCTCGCGGAAGGTCCGGATCAGAGCACGACGTACAGCTGCTTCGGCCCGTTGCAGTCGTCCGCATTTCTGAACAGCTTTCCGCAAACCTTTCGCTCGTGCCTGAGAGTGCACGGCTGCCATCGTTAATTCAATAATCGTTGTATAGTCGAATGATGGAAGAAATCGACGCCGTCCGATCCCTTGCTGCCCTGGCACAAGCGTTGCGCCTGCGCTTGTTCCGCGCACTGGTCGTCGCCGGCCCCGAAGGCCACACCCCGGGCGCGCTTGCCGAATACCTGGGGGTGGCTGGCAACACATTGTCTTTCCACCTCAAGGAGTTGACGCATGCCGGTCTGGTCACGCAGGAGCGGCAGGGTCGCAACCTGGTCTACCGCGCTTCCTTCACCACGATGACCGAGTTGCTGGGCTACCTCACCGAGAACTGCTGCGAAGGCGCAGCGTGCTCGGCCACTGATGCGGCAGCGTCCTGCCGCTGCTGACCCTCACGCGGCCCGCCTGGGCCGTGTTCTCCTCTTCCCATAGAAGGCCCACGCCATGCTCGCGGCCATCCTGATCTTCCTGTTCACACTCGTGCTGGTCATCTGGCAACCTCGTGGTCTCGGCATCGGCTGGAGCGCTTCGCTCGGCGCCGTGCTGGCCCTGGTCTTCGGCGTCGTGCACCTGGCCGACATCGCCGTGGTTTGGGGCATCGTCTGGAACGCGACCGCCACGTTCGTGGCCGTCATCATCATCAGCCTGCTGCTGGACGAAGCCGGCTTCTTCGAATGGGCCGCGCTGCACGTGGCTCGCTGGGGCGGCGGCAACGGCCGCCGGCTGTTCGCTTTCATCGTGCTGCTGGGCGCGGCCACGGCGGCCCTGTTCGCCAACGATGGCGCGGCGCTGATCCTCACGCCAATCGTGATGGCGATGCTGGTCGCACTAGGCTTTTCGCCGGCCGCTACGCTGGCCTTCGTGATGGCCGCCGGCTTCATCGCCGACACAGCCAGCCTGCCGCTGGTCGTGTCCAACCTGGTCAACATCGTGTCGGCCGACTTCTTCGGCATCGGCTTCAACCAGTACGCGGCCGTGATGGTGCCGGTCAACATCGCCGCCGTGCTGGCCAGCCTGCTGGTGCTGCTGCTGTACTTCGGCCGGGGCGTACCGGCGCGCTACGACCTGGCCCAACTCAAGACGCCGGCTCAGGCTATCCGCGAGCCAGCCACCTTCCGCGCGGGCTGGGTGGTGCTGGTTCTGCTGTTGGTCGGCTTCTTCGGACTGGAGCCGCTGGGCGTGCCGGTCAGCGCAGTCGCGGCCGTGGCCGCCGCGGTGCTGCTGGCCGTCGCGGCCCGGGGACACGTCATCAGCACACGCAAGGTGCTGCACGGCGCGCCCTGGCAGATCGTGGTCTTCTCGCTGGGCATGTATCTGGTGGTCTACGGCTTGCGCAATTCCGGCCTGACCGACCGCATCGCCGCGCTGCTGGATGTGTTCGCGCAGGGCGGCATCTGGGGTGCGACGCTGGGCACGGGCGTCCTCACGGCCTTGCTGTCCTCGGTCATGAACAACATGCCCACGGTGCTCATCGGCGCGCTGTCCATCGAAGCTTCGCAGGCCAGCGGCGTGGTCAAAGAGGCCATGGTCTACGCCAACGTGATCGGCTGCGACCTCGGCCCAAAGATCACGCCCATCGGCAGCCTGGCCACGCTGCTGTGGCTGCACGTGCTCCAGAAGAAGGGGACCACCATCGCCTGGGGCTACTACTTCCGCGCAGGCATCGTGCTGACGCTGCCCGTGCTGCTGGTGACGCTGGCAGCCCTGGCCCTGCGGCTCAGCCTGGCCTGAGCGTGCGCACCGTCCAACTAGGAACCGACCATGAGCGACATCACGATTTACCACAACCCCGCCTGCGGCACGTCGCGCAACACGCTGGCGATGATCCGCAACAGCGGCGAGGAACCCCAGGTCATCGAGTACCTGAAGACGCCGCCCGACCGGGCCACGCTGCAAGGGCTGATCGCCGCCATGGGCATCACGCCGCGCGCGCTGCTGCGCAAGAAGGGCACGCCCTACGAAGCACTCGGCCTGGACAGTGACTCATGGACCGACGCGCAGTTGATCGACTTCATGCTGCAGGAACCCATCCTCATCAACCGACCCATCGTCATCACGCCGCTGGGCACGCGGCTGTGCCGGCCTTCGGAAGCCGTGCTGGACCTGCTGCCGCAGCCGCAGCGAGGCGCCTTCACCAAGGAAGACGGCGAGGCCGTCATCGACGACAAGGGGGGCCGCATTGCAAAGCCCTGAACTGCCCAACATCGACGTCGACCACTTCCGCCAGCCCGACCTGGCGCGGCTGCTGCCGGCCGAGCGCGCAACCCATCCGCCGCGCATCCTGCTGCTCTATGGGTCCGTGCGTGAGCGCTCGTACAGCCGGCTCGTGACCGAGGAAGCGGCGCGGCTTCTGCAGGCCATGGGCGCCGAGCCGCGCATCTTCGATCCACGCGGCCTGCCGCAACCCGATGGTGCGCCCGAAGACCATCCCAAAGTGCAGGAGCTGCGCGATCTGGCGCAGTGGTCCGAGGGCATGGTGTGGTGCTCGCCCGAGCGGCACGGGGCCATGACCGGCATCATGAAGTCGCAGATCGACTGGATACCGCTGTCGGTCGGATCGGTGCGGCCCACGCAGGGCAAGACGCTGGCCGTCATGGAGGTGTCGGGCGGCTCGCAGTCCTTCAACGCGGTGAACCAACTGCGCGTGCTGGGCCGCTGGATGCGCATGCTGACCATCCCTAACCAGTCGTCGGTGGCCAAGGCCTTCGCCGAGTTCGAGGAAGACGGCCGCATGAAGCCCTCGCCCTACTACGAGCGCGTGGTGGACGTGATGGAAGAACTGGTGAAGTTCACGCTGCTGACGCGTGACTGCGCGGGCTACCTGGTAGACCGCTACAGCGAGCGGCGCGAAAGCGCCGAGGCGCTGTCCACGCGGGTCAGCCTGCGCAGCATCTGAAGCCTGGGACAGAACTCAAAAGCGGCCGCTTGCGACTGGCGGCTGATGGCCGATGCCGGCCGGTCAGTCTCGGAGGACGAATTCGACAGGAAATTCTGTCCACATCGCGCTTGGCGCGCCATGGACGGTTCCGTGGTCGTGGCGTTCGCACCCTGCCGCCTCGATCGCCGCACGATCTAAGGCCGGGAAACCGCTTGTTTGCTTCCGCGTTGCCAGGGGCTTTACGGATCGCAGAAGAAGACCTGAATGTCCATGAAGATCGTGAAACGCCTGTGCGCGGCCATCTCCTTGCCTCGATCCCAGGTCAATGACTTGTAGAGTTCCTGAGGCAGCTTTCGCGCATTCTTGATCAGTGCATTGACGACCGTCTCGGTGTCCTTGCCAGCCACCTTCGCCAACATCAGGTAGTGCGTCTTTCGCTCGACCAGAGCCGCGATCTTGCCGTTGCCGCTACCGAAGACCAAGTCGCCTTCCCAGTGACCAGGCAATGCTCGATCTTCGACAGACGCCGGCCGCTCGCTGATGGAGACCGCATCAACAATCTGGCCATGACCTGGGGTCTTCTGCGTGTAGTGACGCGAGCGGTGCATGCCTCCTATCCCGCATCGCGCTCGCGCGATGGGCGGATGGCGTACGCCCGGACACGCGATCGCCGCGCAGTCCGGAGGACGCCCCCGGTTACCACACCGCGCGCACGCCCACGGCCCCCTGGATCGAGGACTTCACCTTCATCTCGCCACCCAGCCTGAACAGGCTGCCGACCTCGCCGTAGAGGATGAGCGTGTGCGTGAGCGACAGCGTGGCGCCGCAGCCCTGCACGCGACCGGAAATTCAACGATTGCGTTGAATGCGCACCCCAGCGGCGTGAGCGCCGCCGGAACAAACAGCGGCGCCGCAGACCAACCAATACCTAAGCCGAAGGCGCCCGGCGACTGCGCCGCATCAGGAACTCGATCAGCTCGAACACACCTTCGCTGATCAGCGCCAACGCAGCAGCCGGGAGCGCCCCCGCCATCAAAAGCTCGCGGTCGTTCAATGCCAGCCCCGTCACGATGCGCTCACCGAAGCCGCCCGCGCCGATGAAGGCCGCGATGGTGGCGGTGCCGATGGCGATGGCCGTGGCGGTTCGCACGCCCGCCAGCAGGGTCGGCAATGCGAGCGGCAACAGCACCAGCTGCAGGCTCTGCGGTGGCGTCATGCCCAGCGCCGTGCCGGCCAGCCGCAGGCCGGCCGGCACTTCGGCCAGCCCCGTGACCGTGTTGCGCATGATCGGCAGCAGCGAGTACAGCGTGAGCGCGATCAACGCGGGCAGGGCGCCGATGGCGCCGAGCATCGAGATCAGCACCGCCAGCAACGCCAGCGACGGCACCGTCTGCATCAGGCTCGCGATGCCCAGCACGACAGCGCGCAGCCGCACGTGCGGAAACACCAGGATCGCGATCGGCACGCCGATGAGGATGGCGATGCCCACCGACAGCGCCACCAGCAGCAGGTGCTGGCGCGCGAGCTTCCACAGGTCGGGTCCGAACAGCTTGGCCATGAAGCCGCGACGCGCTTCGGCGGGTTG
>Ga0102594_1001770_pt1 | contig 12470 bp, 9 predicted proteins | sample AraplaCol_mLB_r2_2_FD_76863 | JGI IMG/M metagenome (GOLD analysis project Ga0102594, IMG submission 76863) | Arabidopsis root microbial communities from North Carolina, USA - plate scrape MF_Col_mLB_r2 (SPADES assembly) (version 2) | ecosystem: Host-associated > Plants > Roots > Endosphere...
GACATCCTGCCTTTCGCATCTAATGTGATCGCGGACGCGCCTTGGAACACGACTTAACCTTATCTAAAAAATCCCACAAAACTACACTTTTTCACACTATCGCCCACTTTAGAGGATGCTCACAAGGTGGTCAAGCGATTTTCCCAAGTGAAAACAGCGATTTGTCCAATGAAATTAAGGACTTAGCGGCATTCCTTGAGAAATAGCCGAAGTAAAAACCATTGAGAAATTAGGGACTTATGAAAGATACTGAAAGTGCTACTTCACGTGCAGGGCTGGCCAAACGCTGTAAAAATGACTAAAAATAAATTTGCAAATCAGCGATTGGTTGCCTGAAGACAACGAGACTTTAGCAATTTAACAACGAGTGCCGTAGACCCGGAATGGCGGGAGAATGACTGCCTGCCGCGCTTTGCGCGCGATTCGTACCCTCGAAAAAAACATGCCGCCCAGCATGGACTGGGCGGCAACTTGTATAGACAAATGGCGATGCCGCCGCTTGCCTACATTATACGGCTTGGGATACTTTTCACTCGTAAGTTACGCCTACCGTGACGCCGCTGAACGGCTGTTTCGCTTCCAGCACGATGTAATACCACTGGTTCGCGACCGGGCTTGGGATGCTGATATTTTCAGCATTGGCCGAGTTGGTCGAGACGTAATCGTAGGACGTGGTGCTCGGGTAGCGGTTCAGGGCCACGTACATGTCCATATTACCGATGCCGCCCGCGCTCATGATCTTCACGTTTTTCGCCCCGGCCGGCACCATCAGGTGCAGGTAGGTGCGGGTACTGGAAGACAGGTTGCGGATTGCGCAGTTTTTGCCAAGATAGGTCGGCGATGCCTGGCCGCTGCAAGTCGGCAGGTTGGACACGCTGTCAGGCAGCGGTGGTTCGCCGGCCGTGGTGGCTGCGTCGGCCCAGGCGGTGAATTCGCTGTCGTAGCGGGTGCCGATGTCGCGCATGAAGTCGTTGTAGCGCGCGTAGTCGCCGACACGGAACTTGGCCAGCACCTGGTCCACGTCCGAGCGATGGCGCTCCACCATGAAGCGTGCCGCCATGTAGCCCCAGCGGTAGGCGCGGTCCTGGTAGTCGGACATCGAATAGGTATTGCCGAAGATGTCGCTCAGGCGGTACTTGCGGCTGCGCGCCATGTCGATGGCCGGCTGGTTGTTATTCTTCAGCGACAGGTATTCCGCGATGCCTTCGATCCACCACACGGTCGGCACGGACGTGCCCTGGCCGAAGTCGCCATACATGTCGAAGCGGCCGTCGATGTAGTGCACGAATTCGTGCTCCAGGTTCCACACCTTGAAGGTAGGACGCAGCCACGAGGCCTCGTGGGCGATGAAGCGCGCCTGGTTGCCGGCCACGGAAGGATCGCCTTCCAGGTACATGCCGCCATTATTGGTGTCGATGCCGTAGATGACGCCAGCGTACTTGCTGTAGTTGGAGTAGTCGTCGAACACCACCAGTTCCAGCGCGCTGTTGTTGTCATGCGCCACCGGGGTGCGGTTGGTCTGCAGCATGGTGTGGGCATAGCCCTCTTCCGTCGCCAGTGCGGAGCAGATTTCCTGCACCTGGGCCTGGGTCACGTCCTGTGCGCGCAGGCGCAGCGTCGGGCTGCAGTTATAGCTGGTCTTCAGCACGGCGTTGGCCAGCTGGTCTTCGTAATTGCACACGCCGTATTGCGCGCAATTGCTGTTGTCGTAGTACTTCACGGCCTGCGCAGCCGCCAGCCACATGCCGCTGTCGGCGCCCAGCATGGTGCTGGTGTTCAGCGTGTTCTGCACCATCGGCTTCACTTGCGGCTTCAGGCCGGCGTACTGCATGAAGCGGAAGGTTTCGTTCGACGCATCGGTCAACTGGTAGCCGGCATTGGAGTTCAGCAGCGCCGACTTGTTGTTGGTGATGAAGGCGTACAGCGTGTTGGCGTACGAAATGTCGTTCGACAGCGTGGTGCCCACGTCCGGCGAGGTATGGCCGCGGAACAGCACGGTCAGCGCGCCGGTCATGCCGCCGCCGGCGCTGTCCTGCTTCAGCGCCTCCGCCGCAGTCGGCTTGGCTGCAGTGTTGGTGAAGCGCGCCACCGTGGCTTTGGCATCGGGCAGGAACTGCACTTCGTCGTGCATATTGGTGACCAGCTTCCAGGTCTCGCCAGCCGTGGTCGGCGCCACGGTGTTGTTGGCGTACAGGCCGTTGCCTTGCACCAGGCCATGGATGGCCGTGCGCAGCGGCGCGCGCACCGATTCGGTCAGCGCCGGGATAGTGCCGCCGCTGGCCTGGTAGTAGCCGGCACGCAGGTAGAGCACCAGGTTCACCAGCTTCATGTTGGTGCCGTTGTAGCCGGCCGCTTCGCTGGCCAGGCGGCTGGCCACTGCGCTCACGTTGGCGCTGGAATAAATGCTGGTGGCCAGCGCCGGCGCGGCGGAGAACAGCGGATAGGTGCACTCGTAGTCAGGCAGCGTGGCCACGTATTCGGCCAGTGCCGCGCCGCTGTAGCTGGCCAGGGTGTTCATGTCCTTGCACTGCGGCGTTGCGGACATGGGCGCCATGCTGGTCTTCATATTGCGCGGCATCAGGTCGTTGCGCGGCTTGCGCGTTGGCGCGAGGTCGTACTTGCTTTGCTCCACCGTCGGCGGCAGGGTTTGCCGTTGGTGCGGCGCAGGCGGCTGGTGCAGCTTGTCGCCGTTATCCGCGTGGGCTTGCGCGGCGAGCAGCAGGGCTGCTGCGCCGATTGCTTTCAACATCATGTCTCCACCTCTTCTCTTTATTAAATGGGAGCGCCCATGCTAACGAGGAGAGGTGGCGCGATTTCAAGCGTGCGCGCCGCTATGGTGATTTCGCTGCTTCAGGCAACGTGAACTGCACAGGCGATGGGCGAAAAAGCCACAGGTGGACGCGCGCCGGAGCCGGTTCGGAACTGGCTTGGCGTATAACCCGTCATCGCCTTGAACTGGCGGCTGAAGGCGCTGTGGTCGGTATAGCCGCATTCGCGCGCGATGTCGGCGATGCTGCGGCCAGGGTAGGCTTCAATCAGCGCCAGCGCCCCTTCCAGCCGCGATTGCAGCAGCAATTGGCGCGGGCTGTAGTGGAAGACTTTCTGGAACAGGCGCTCGACGCGCGCCAGCGACAGGCCTTCTTCGCGCGCCAGGTCGGCCAAGTTCAGCTGCATGTGGAAGTTCTCGCGGATGCGCTGCGCGATGCGCGCCACCTGGCGGTACACCGGATGCTGCTCATCGACCAGGCCGAGGTCGTGCGAGGTGCCGACCAGGCCGACGATATCGCCCTGCTCGTTGCGCAGCGGGGCTTTATGGGTCAGGCACCAGCCGCGGCGGCGGTTCGGGTACAGGTGCAGTTCCAGGTGCTTTTCGATGGTGGCGCCCATGTCGATCACCTGCCGGTCCTGCGCCTCATAGGCGGCGGCGAGCGGGCGCGGATGCACGTCCATCACCGTCTTGCCGAGGATGTCGGACTTGTTGCGCAGGCCGCAGCGGCGCGCCAGCGTATTGTTGACAGCCACATAGCGGCCATCGCGATCCTTCACGAAGAAGGCTACTTCAGTCATCGCGTCGAACAGTTTCTCGATCGCGTCCAGCTCCACGTTCCAAGGACGGTCCATCATAAAGGTGTCTCCCAAGCTTTGGCGCGCTCTGTGGCGCGATTCCATTTTGCCAGCAACTCGGCCCGCTGGTCATCCCCCATGTTTGGCGTGAAGCGGCGCTCGCAGGCCCATTGCGTAGCGATTTCTTCCTGCGATTCCCAGAACCCTACGGCCAGGCCGGCCAGGTAGGCGGCGCCCAGCGCGGTGGTTTCAGTGACTTTCGGCCTGAGCACCGGCACACCCAGCAAGTCGGACTGGAATTGCATCAGCATGTCGTTGCGGGCAGCGCCGCCGTCGGCGCGCACTTCCGTCACCGGCATGGAAGCATCCTTCTGCATCGCGGCCAGCAGCTCGGCGCTCTGGTAGGCGATCGATTCCACGGCGGCGCGCGCGATATGGGCCTTGTTGCTGCCGCGCGTCAGGCCGACGATGGTGCCGCGCGCATAGGGGTCCCAATGCGGCGCGCCAAGGCCGACAAAGGCCGGCACCAGGAACACGCCGCCGCTGTCGGGCACGCTGTTGGCCAGCGCCTCCACGTCGCTCGACTGCTGGATGATGCCCAGGCCGTCGCGCAGCCATTGCACGGTGGCGCCGCCCATGAAGACCGAGCCTTCCAGCATATAGTCGGTGGCGCCGTCGACGCGCCAGCCCACGGTGGACAGCAGGCGGTTGTGCGAGGTGCGCGGATGGCGGCCGGCGTGCATCAGCATGAAGCACCCGGTGCCGTAGGTGTTCTTCACCATGCCCGGTTTGTGACAGGCCTGGCCGAAGGTGGCGGCCTGCTGGTCGCCGGCGATGCCAGCGACCGGGATCGCATGGCCGAACAGCGCTTCGCGCGTGACGCCTACTTCCTCGCTGGAGGAGACCACTTGCGGCAGCATTTCTTCAGGGATGTCGAACAGGTGCAGCAGGTCCGAGTCCCAGCGCATCAGGTGGATATTGAACAGCATGGTGCGCGAGGCATTCGACACGTCGGTGACGTGCACGCCGCACAGCTTCCAGGCCAGCCAGGAATCGATGGTGCCGAAGCACAGCGCACCCTTGCGTGCCCGCTCGCGCGCGCCGGGCACATGGTCCAGGATCCATTTGACCTTGGTGGCGGAGAAGTAGGCGTCCAGCTCAAGGCCGGTCGCGTCGCAGATCATTTTCGCCTTGCCGGCGGCGCGCAGCTCCTCGCAGTAATCGGCGGTGCGGCGGTCTTGCCAAACGATGGCCGGCGCGATCGGTTCGCCCGTCTTGCGGTCCCACACCACGGTGGTTTCACGCTGGTTGGTGATGCCGATGGCACGCACCTTCTTGATATCGAAGTCCTGCAGGACCTTGCGGGCCACGGTGATCTGGCTGTTCCAGATCTCGTTGGCGTCGTGTTCAACCCAACCGGGCTGGGGGAAGTGCTGGGGAAATTCCTGCGCCGCGCATCCTGCAATTTTGCCCTCGTGGTCGAACAGGATGGCGCGCGAACTGGTTGTGCCCTGGTCCAGGGCGAGGATGTATTGAGTCATCTCTCAAGAATTAGTTGAAGCAAGCCGATAGGCCGGATTTTGTTACGGCACCCGAAGGTGCTATGACAGCCATTCCTCTAGGCGACGGATTACTCCGCCGCTCAAGCTTTCTACCCGCACGCTCCGCGAGCAACATCATCGCGTGCCTATTTGAAATTGCACCAGGTGGAGGTTACCGCGTTTCACCGTAACTTAATACGCTCGTCTCTGTGGCCCTATTCCTCGCCTTATACCATTGCTGGCTTTCGGCGGACGGCCGTTAACCGTCACCCCGCTCTGTGGAGTCCGGACCTTCCTCCCGCCTCGGTATTGCTACCTCGGCCAGCGGCTGTCTGGCTTGCTTCGGGCGGTATTTTACCAAATCCGGCGTCGCAAATCGGAAAGCTATTTCTCTAGAGCAGGCATAGAATGCCAAATCCATGTATAAGAAGGCAAGTACCATGACGCAAACTCCTCGTTCCGGCGGCCAGATCCTGGTCGATGCGCTGAAAGTCCACGGCACCGATACCGCCTTCGGCGTGCCCGGCGAAAGCTACCTGGACGTGCTGGACGCCCTGCACGAATCCGGCATCCGCTTCATCATCAATCGCCAGGAAGGCGGCGCTGCCTTCATGGCCGACGCCTACGGCAAGATGACCGGCAAGCCAGGCATCTGCTTCGTGACCCGCGGCCCGGGCGCCACCAACGCCTCGATCGGCGTGCACACGGCCTTCCAGGATTCGACCCCGATGATCCTGTTCATCGGCCAGGTCGGCAGCGATTTCATGGATCGCGAAGCCTTCCAGGAAGTCGATTACCGCCGCATGTTCGGCCAGATGGCGAAATGGGTCACCCAGATCGACCGCGCCGACCGCATTCCCGAATACATTGCGCGCGCCTTCCAGGTCGCCACCAGCGGCCGTCCGGGCCCTGTGGTGCTGGCCCTGCCGGAAGACATGCTGACCACCAAGGCCACGGTCGCCGACACCCGCGCCTACGTGCCGACCCAGGGCGCGCCGTCCGCACCGCAGGTCGCGCAACTGCGCCAGATGCTGTCCGAAGCCAAGCGCCCGATGCTGCTGCTTGGCGGCGGCGGCTGGAATGAACAAGCCACGGCCGACATCCGCAAGTTCGCCGAAGCGAACCACCTGCCGGTCAGTTGCGCCTTCCGCTTCCAGGACCTGCTGGACAACACCCACCCGAACTACATCGGCGACGTCGGCATCGGCATCAACCCGAAGCTGGCTGCCCGCGTGAAAGAAGCCGACGTGCTGATCGCCATCGGCCCGCGCCTCGGTGAAATGACCACCAGCGGCTACTCCATCATCGCCGCGCCGGTGCCGCAACAGCGCCTGGTGCACATCCACGCCAGCCCGGAAGAACTGGGCAGCGTCTACCAGGGCGAATTGATGATCGCCTCCGGCATGCCGCAGGCCGCCGCCATGCTGGCGGCAATGGAACCGGTCGATGCGAGCGCATGGCGCGACAGCGTCGAGCAGGCGCGTGCCGAGTACAGCGCCTGGCAGCAACAGCCTTCGATCTTCAAGGACAACAATGCCCCGCTGAACCTGTGGCACGTGGTGCAGGAACTGAAGGCCCAGTGCCCGGCCGACACCATCATCACGAATGGCGCCGGCAACTACGCCACCTGGGCGCACCGCTACTGGGCTTACGGCGGCATGCGCACCCAGCTCGCGCCAACCAGCGGCGCCATGGGTTACTCGGTACCGTCCGGCGTGGCTGCAAAGATCATCGATCCATCGCGCACGGTGGTGACCTTTGCGGGCGACGGCGAATACCTGATGAATGGCCAGGAGCTGGCCACCGCCGTGCAGTACAAGGCGGGCGTGGTCATTATCGTCTTCAACAACCAGATGTTCGGCACCATCCGCATGCACCAGGAGCGCGAATATCCTGGCCGCGTCTCCGGCACCACGCTGCACAACCCGGACTTCGCCGCAGTGGCGCGCGCCTTTGGCGGCCATGGCGAAACCGTTGCGGCCACCGAGGACTTCGCGCCAGCCCTGCAGCGCGCCCTCGCTTTCACCCGCGAGCAAAGCCTGCCGGCCATCATCGAGCTGCGCTACGACGGCAACCTGATCACCCCGGGCGCTACCCTCGACACCATCCGCAAGCAGGCCGTCGCGGCCGGCAAGTAGTCAATCCGCGCCCCGCCGCTTCGGCGCGGGGCAGGCTTTGCAGGCTTTCGCTGCGCGGCTGAAGTCGCGCACTTTCGTCAATACCATCGCTTGCGACTGGTCGTCGCAATAGCCGCCATCCAGCGTCAGGGTTTCGCCGTTGGGCGAGAATTTGCCGCTGATGGTGCGCTCCTCCTCCCCTTCCTGCACGGTGAAATACATCATCTTGCCGCGCGGGTCGACGTTCACGTCGGTCGCCACCAGCGGCCAGCTCAGGCCGCCTGCCGTGTACTCGTAAATCACCGTATCGACCTCGGCAAAGCGCTGCAGCGTGATGCGCTGGCCGCCATACTCGCCGCTGCCTTCATGCACGCACAAGTCGGAGTAGACCACCATGCCAAAGCGCGGCAGGCCGCCAGCCTTGTTGGCCGCCAGCGCGGCTGGCAGTACGGTGACAGAAGCGAGCAGCAGTGCGCTGCCGATGCGATGGGAAGTTTTCATGTCAGCATTGTAAAAAAAAACGGCTGCGCGAGGCAGCCGTTTTTGACCAGGAACAGGCTGGATTAGAAGGTGTGACGGATGCCTACGTTGTAAGCGGAGTCACCGGTGCCGGATTCAGCGTTGTTGCCAACGGTGTAGGAAGCGCCGTTCTTGTTCTTGATCTTGCCGTAGGACATGTAGGTGGTGGTACGTGGCGACAGCTTGTGCAGGTAGCCGATTGCGTACTGGTTAGCATCGCGGTTGGCAACTTCGCGGTCGTCCGCGCGGGCTACGGAAGCCACCAGGGAGCCGGCAGCCGACACCGGCACGGTTGCGCCCAGCAGGTAGTTACGGCTGTCGGTCGACGGAGCCACTGCAGCCGCGGTGTAAGCGGTGCCGTTCGGGTAAGCGACGCTGTTCAGGCCCTTGTTGGAGTTGAACATGGCGAAAGCTTTCACTACTTTGAAGTCGTAGTTCACGGCCAGCAGGGTGTTGTGGCCGATGTCGCGGCCGGTTACAACGTTGTTGGCAACGGTGTCGTTGTTACGGTTGTTGTAAGCCAGGCGGCCTTCGAAGTCGCCGTTCTTGTAGCCGATCGCCGCGCCCAGTTGACGGCCGGTCGAGGATTCTTTCTGCTCGCCGGCAGCGTAGAACACTTCAGCGGTGATGCCCATCATGTCTGGCGACTTGTAGTACACGGAGTTGCTGTTGCGTACGTTGATGCCGTTTGCTGGGAAGATGTTCTTGGCCGAACCGGACAGGCCAGCCTGGAACGGATCGCCAACTTGCACGAAGGCGTTGTACCAAGGGGTGTACTGGCGGCCCAGGGTCAGGGTACCAGCCGACTTCGACACCAGGCCTACGTATGCCTGACGCTGGAAGATGGAGCCGGATACGTCGGATTCACCGGTATCGCCTTTGATGCCGCCTTCCAGCAGGAACACTGCGGACAGGCCGCCACCCAGGTCTTCGGTGCCTTTGAAGCCGATGCGCGATGCATTGGCTACGCCGGACGACACTTTGGTGACGTTACCGTTCTTGCCACCGTGCTCAGACACGATGCCGGCGTCCATGATACCGAAGACGGTTACGTTGGACTGGGCAAAGGCGCTGCCCGATGCTGCTGCGAGGACTGCGAGGGAAATCAGGGTCTTCTTCATGATGTGCTTCTTCCTTTTCTTTGTTATCGATCACCAGGGCTCTTCGGCGCTGATCGCCCGTCATTTTATATGAACTCAATATTTCCTGCTATTCACGTAGTAATACGTATTGCAAGATGACGCCTTTTGCCACACGAAACCGAATATTGTTTAATCAACTTGAAACTTTTTTGTTCAGGACATATTTCACACTTTCGAGGCTTTTGAGGGCTAAACTGAACGTGCCAACAATGTGTCATGGACAAGCGCCTTGAACCCCGGTTTCATAGTGAAACTAGCCTGCACTGTAGGCAACTTTGCGCCACACTTCGGCGTTAGAATGCAGGTCGCGTATCAATCTGGGGGCGCTGTCGGCGAATGAAAACGAGTGCGGTTTCTGTAACAATTCCGTCCACTATCAGCGATGTGGAACGGGACACCGGCCTTGCAAAGGAAACTTTGCGAGTCTGGGAACGTCGTTACGATTTCCCCCGCCCTGAACGCGACACGTTCGGGGAACGAGTCTATCCAAGCGAACAAGTAATTAAATTGAGATTGATCAAGAGATTGATTGATCTGGGGTACCGTCCCGGCAAAGTCATCGGCTACTCGGCGGATGAATTGCAGGCGCTGGCGCAAAAAAGTGCCGCCAGCCAGAAGGATGAGACTGTCCTGCCCCATCCCGAGCTGCAAGCCTACCTGGAACTGTGCAAATCCCATCAAATGGAAGCATTCCGCCGCAAATTGACGCAGGCGATGCTGGTGATGGGATTGAAGAATTTCGTCATCAACCTGGTCGGCCCGCTCGCCACCTTAGTGGGTGAAGCCTGGGCTTGCGGGCAGTTCGCGGTGTTTGAAGAGCATTTGTTTGCGGAATCTGTGCTGATCGTGCTGCGCAGCGCGGTATTTTCGGTCCCGCAAGTCAACCACAGCAGCGGGGCACCGCGCCCGCGCGTGCTGCTGACCACCCTTCCACAGGAGCGCCACGGCCTGGGCTTGCTGATGGCCGAGGCCATCTTTGCCGCCGAGGGAGCGCATTGCATTCCGCTAGGCGTTCAGACGCCGCTGCCGGACATTGTCGAAGGTGCGCGCGCCATGCAGGCCGACATTGTCGCCCTGTCTTTTTCCGCCACCATGAACCCGCGCCATGTCAGCGACAGCCTGCGCGAATTGCGGGCGCGCCTGCCGGAGCAGGCTGAAATCTGGGCCGGCGGCACCAATTCGGCCTTGCGCAAGCGCCCTCCCGGCCATGTGACCGTATGCGAACTCGGCGATCTTAGCCTGGCAGTCACCGAATGGCGGCAGCGCCAGCGGCAAGCGCTCAGTTAGCCTCTGGTAGAATACGCGGTTCGATTGAAGGACCCTCTGCCAACTTGTCCATGTTCAGTTTTTTCAAGAAGAAACCGGTCGCGCCCGAAGCCGCGCCGGCCGCCAGCCCTGCGGCCCCTGCTCCTGCCGCGCCAGCCAGCACCGAGGCTGCAGCGCCGCTGGCTTTTGAAGTCGACACTGCCGCCAAGCCGGAACCCAGGCAAAACTGGATGAGCCGCCTGAAGGCTGGCTTGTCCAAGACCTCCGCCAACCTGTCCCTCCTGTTCGTCGGCGCCAGGATCGACGACGAGCTGTATGACGAGCTGGAAGCGGCACTGCTGATGTCCGACGCAGGCGTTGATGCCACCGAGTACCTGCTCGATGCACTGAAGCGCAAGGTCAAGGAAGAGAAGCTGCTGGACGCCGCCCAGGTCAAGGAGGCGCTCAAGCAGCTGATGATCGGCTTGCTGCAGCCACTGCAAAAGCCTTTCGAGCTGGGCCGCCACCAGCCGCTGGTGATGATGATTTCCGGCGTCAACGGCGCCGGCAAGACGACCACCATCGGCAAGCTGGCCAAGCATATGCAGGCGCACGGCCAGTCGGTACTGTTGGCGGCAGGCGACACTTTCCGCGCCGCGGCCCGCGAACAGCTGATGGTGTGGGGCCAGCGCAACAATGTGACCGTGATTTCCCAGGAATCGGGCGATCCTGCCGCCGTTTCCTTTGATGCGGTTCAGTCCGGCAAGGCGCGCGGCACCAATGTGGTCATGATCGACACTGCCGGCCGCCTGCCGACCCAGCTCCACCTGATGGAAGAGCTGAAAAAGGTCAAGCGCGTGATCGGCAAAGGCATGGAAGGCGCCCCGCACGAAACCCTGCTGGTCATTGACGGCAATACCGGCCAGAATGCCCTGGCCCAGGTGAAGGCGTTTGACGATGCACTGCAGCTGTCCGGCCTGATCATCACCAAGCTCGACGGCACTGCGAAAGGCGGTATCCTGGCCGCCATCGCCCGCGTACGCCCGGTTCCGGTGTACTTCATCGGTATCGGCGAAAAGATTGAAGACTTGCAGCCGTTCAATGCGGCTGAATTTGTTGAAGCACTGCTCGCTTAACATCGGCCTACATGATCGAATTCCAGCACGTCAGTAAACAATATTCCCCGGACGGTGTCGCCCTGCGCGACATTTCCCTCACCATTGCCAAAGGCGAGCTGGTCTACCTGGCCGGCCCTTCCGGCGCCGGCAAGTCGACCCTGCTCAAGATGATTGCCGCCATGGAGCGGCCGAGCTCCGGCAAGGTGCTGGTGAACGGACAGGACATCGGCGCGCTGAAGCGCGCCGGCATTCCCTTCCTGCGCCGCAACCTGGGCCTGATTTTCCAGGAACAGCGCCTGCTGAATGACCGCACCGTACTGGCCAACGTCATGATGCCGCTGCTGGTGACCGGTTCGCTGCGTTCGGCCGCCGAACAGCGCGCACGCGCCGCGCTGGACAAGGTCGGCCTGCTGGACCGCGCCGATGCCCAGCCGCTGGCCCTGTCCGGCGGAGAACAGCAACGCGTCTCGATCGCCCGCGCCATCGTCAACCGCCCGCAAATCATCCTGGCCGACGAGCCGACCGCCAACCTGGACCGCGCCAGCGCCAGCAAGGTGATCGACGCGCTGCACGCCTTCCATTCGGTCGGCGTGACTTGCCTGATTTCTTCGCACGATGAACAGATCCTGGACGCCGCGGCGCGCGTGATCCACCTCGAGCGTGGCGAACTGATGAAGGAAGCCGCATGAGCACCTGGCTGCGCCATCACCTGTTCGCCCTGGGCTCCGCGCTGGTGCACGTGCGCCGTGCGCCCGGCTCTTTCCTGTTCAATATCCTGGTGGTCGCGATTGCGCTGGCCCTACCCTTCATGGGCGTGACCTTGCTCGACAATGTACGGCCGATGTCGGAACAGATGGCGGTCGAGCCTGAGCTCAGCGTCTTCATCAAGGCCGAAACCCCGCGCGAACAGGCGACCGCGCTGGCGTCGTCCTTGCGCAGCATTGCACCGACCGCCAAGATCATCTTTACTTCGCGCGAAAAAGCGCTGGAGCAGCTGAATGCCAAGAGCGGCCTGTCCGACGTGGTCGCCACGCTGGGCGAGAATCCGCTGCCGGACAGCTACGTCGTCAAGCTGAACGCCTTCCAGAATGCGGCGGAAGGCAGCAAGATCGACAGCATCGCCGACCAGATGCGCGCCCTGCCGGGCGTGGAATCGGTGCAAGTCGACTCGGCCTGGGTGAAACGGCTGGCAGCCCTGCTGGGCATCCTGCGCCTGGCCCTGCT
>Ga0102594_1001772_pt1 | contig 12461 bp, 15 predicted proteins | sample AraplaCol_mLB_r2_2_FD_76863 | JGI IMG/M metagenome (GOLD analysis project Ga0102594, IMG submission 76863) | Arabidopsis root microbial communities from North Carolina, USA - plate scrape MF_Col_mLB_r2 (SPADES assembly) (version 2) | ecosystem: Host-associated > Plants > Roots > Endosphere...
ACGCGCGCTTCGACCGCCTGGGCATCGCGGAGATCGGCTTCCGCGTCGGGCTGGCGGATGCCTCGCATTTCGTGCGCCTGTGCCGCCGGCACCTGGGAGCGACACCGGGCGCGCTGCGGGCCGGGCGCTGAGCCCCGGCCTGGCGCGAACCGGCCATCGGGCTGGCGCGCTTCGGCCATTTGCGGCGCGCTGCCGTTCCTACAGTCTTCCTCCGTCACAACCTAGGAGACTCCCATGTCCGACACCTATGTCATCGTCCATGGCGCCTGGCACACCGGCGCCGAGATCGAAGCCGTCGCCGACGGCGTGCGCGTGGCCGGCCACACCGTGCATTGCCCGACGCTCGCGGGCAACAACCCCGCCGACGACCGCGCGACCACCACGCTCGAAGATGCCATCGCTTCGGCCGTACGCTTCATCGAGGACCGGAACCTCACGCAGGTGCGCCTCGTGGGCCACAGCTACGGCGGCATGGTGATCTCGGGCGTGGCCGACCGCATCGCGCAGCGGCTGAAGCGGCTGGTGTACATCAACGCCTTCGTGCCGCTGGATGGCGAGTCGCTCAACGACATGGTGCCGCCGCATTACGTGACGATGTTCGACGCCGTGGCCGCGGCCAATGCCAACGCGGTGACGCTGCCCTTCGAGATCTGGCGCGAGGCCTTCATCAACGACGCCGACCTGGCGACCGCGCAGGCGGCCTACGACAAGCTGAATCCGCACCCGTACCGCACCTTCACCGACAAGATCAGGCTGAGCCAGCCGCTCGCGGCGCTGGCGCTCGGCAAGTCGTACGTCAACTGCCTGCAGGACACCGCGTTGCCGCACGGCCTGCCGTGGCATCCGCGGCTGTCGGAGCGGCTGGGGCTGTTCCGGCTGGTCGAGTGCCCGGGCAGCCACGAGATGTTCTTCTCGAACCCGCAGCGCCTGGCTCAGGCGATCGTGGAGGCCGGGCGCGACTGAGCGGCGCGTTCAGTTGCGGCCGAAGAGCGCGTCGTATACGCGGATCGACGCATAGGCGTCGTTCGCGGCGTAGCGCACCTGCGCCTCGGTAAGTTGCCTGTTGGCCCAGTTCGAGGTGGTCGCCTTGCGCGACTTGATGAAGCGGCGGTTGAACACCAGCGCCACCGCGGCCTTCACGCCCACCGACTTGCGGTAGCCGCGGTGGCGGAATTCGTTGTCGATGTCGAACACCGCGCCCGGCTCGATGTTCAGGCGGTTGCGGATCAGCGTGAGGTCGCCCGACAGGCCGAAGCCGACCTTGCGCAATTCGGTGGAGGCGATCAGCGCCGCCACCACCGGGTTGCATTCGGTGCGGTGAAGCTGGAACAGCCAGGCCGTATCTCGCGTGGAGAACTGCACCACGTGCGGACCGCCCGAGACTTCGTTCTTCGCGAAGGTGGGCTTGGACTCGGTGTCGAAGCCTGCGATGCCGGCCGCCAGCAGCGTGGCGGCGGCGCGCTCGGCATCCTGCAATGTGGCGACGACCACGATGTTCTTCAGGCCCAGGCCCTCGAAGGGTTCGAGCAGCGCGATCTGCTCGCGCTCGGGCAAGGGCGGGAGCGCGCGGTTGGGTTCGCTCACCGGGAGGCTGCTTTCGTCGTCTTTTTCTTCACTGCGGTTCTCTTCACTGCGGTTTTCTTTGGGGGCGCCTTTTTGGCGGGCGCCTTCTTGGCCGCCGCCTTCCTGGCAGCGGGCGGTTTCCTGGGTTTGGGCGGCTGGCCCGAGCGCAGTGCCGACTCGTAGGCCAGCCAGCCCCAGCGCGCGGCTTCCTCGCGGTCCTCGAACAGGTCGGCCGGTGCCTGCCGGTACGACATGGGCATCGACTTGCCCTGCCGCATGTACGTGAAGGGCGGCAGGTTCAGCCGGTCGAAATGCGGCGCGCTCTCGGTATCGGACTTCAGATACAGCGTGTCGCCGGTGACCAGCGCGAACATGCGGCCCTCGTGATAGATGCCGTAACCGCCGAACATGCGGCGGGCCTCGATGCGGCCCAGCCGCTCGAAGGTCTCGTGGAGGCTGTCGACGAACGCGCTCATCCAACAACCTCCGTGCTTCGCACTGCGGTGCGAGCTTGCTCGGGGCGGCCCTGCGCTGCGCTCATGCGGTGATCTCGATGCGGTTGCCGTCCGGGTCGAGCACCACGCTCTCGTAGTAGCCGTCGCCTGTGCGGCGCGGGCCGTCGAGCAGGGGATAGCCGTCGGCCTTCAGGCGCTGCGTGAGGGTGTCCACGGCTTCGTCGGAGCCCACGCTGATCGCGAGGTGCGTCCAGCCCATGCGTTGCGCGCCGGCCTCCGCCGTGACGGGCTGCAGCGTGCTCGTGGTCATGGCCTCGATGCGCGCGCCGTCGCCCAGGCTCAGGAAGCAGGAGGCGAACCCCTTGGCCGGGTTGGCATAGCCCGCGCCTGCGGTGGCGCCGAAGTAGTCGACGTAGAAGCGCTTGCAGCGTTCGAGGTCGGTGGTCCAGAGTGCGATGTGGTCGATGCGCATGGCAGATGAGAAAGGGTGCGCGAGGAAGCGGCTCAGCCCAGGCGCCACGGCGGGCGCGAGGGCGACCAATGGTAGGCGATGCGTTCGCGGCCGCTGGTGGGATGCCGGTCGACCGAACCGCGCTCGAGGCCGTAGCGTTCGTAGAAGCGCTGCGCGCTCGTGTTGGTGGTGGCCACGTGCAGGCGCCAGCCGGAGGGCATGCGCACGCAGGCCTCGTCGAGCAGCGCCTTGCCCAGTCCCTGGTTGCGCAGGTGCGGTTCCACGAACAGCTGCGCCACGTACTCGCGCCGTGCCAGCAGCACCATGAAGGCCAGCACCTGACCGTCGCGCTCCGCCAGGACCACGTCGGCAGGCGGGCCGAATTCGGTGTGCACGCGATGCAGCCAGTGGTCCACGGGCTCGACGAAGGCGGCGCCGCGGTTGGCCGAGATCCAGGCGCGGCGCCAGATGCCGGCCAGCACCATGCTCTCCTCGGCGGAGCCATCGCGCGACCGCAACTGGAAGGCAGGAATCTGGGCGGCGGACATGCGAACCATGATACGGCTCGCGAAGGCCCCGTGCAGGTCAGGCTTGCCCGAATGCCGACCAGTCCTTGCCGCCCATTCCGCGGTCGATGGCGGCGTGCATGCGCTGCTGCACGATGCGCGCGGCAGGCAGCGCCACTTGCCTTGCCGCCGCCGCGTCGAGCGCAAGGTCCACGTCCTTGAGCCCCAGGGTGAGCTTGAAGCCGGCTTCGTAGTCGCCGGTGGCGATGCGCTTGCCGTAGCGCTGGTAGCTCGGGCTCGCGAACAGCGTGGTGGTCACGATGTCGAGAAAGTCGGCCCCCGCCAGTCCGTAGGACTCGCCCAGCGCCACGGCCTCGGACATGGCCTCGATGGCCAGCGAGATCATCATGTTGCCCGCGATCTTGGCCACGTTGGCGCGCAGCGGATCGTCGCCGAGCGGCCAGACGCGCTGGCCCATGGCGTCGAACAGCGGGCGCACGGTGGCCAGGGCGTGCGCGGGTCCGGCGGCGACGATGTTGAGCTTCGCAGCGGCGGCAACGGCCGGTATGCCGAACACCGGTGCGGCGACGTAGGCCACGCCCGCCTCGGCGTGCAGGGAGACCAGCTCCGCGGCCAGCGCGGGCGAAATCGTTGCCATCATCACGTGCACGCAGCCGGGCCTCGCCGAGCGCAGCGCGCCCGAGTCGACGACGACGCTGCGCACCGCCGCGTCGTCGGCCAGCATGGTGAGCACGACATCCCGCTGGAAGGCCTCGGCCGGCGACCCGAGCACCGTGACGCCCTGCAACGCCCTGGCGGGTTCAGGATTGCGGTTCCACACCCCCACGTCGTGGCCCGCCGCGACGAGGTTCGGCACCATCGCCGCGCCCATGCTGCCGATGCCGATGAATGCTGTGTCCATTGATTCGATCTCCGAGATGAAAGCCGGGCAGTCTGCCGTCGCGCACGCTGCGCGGGTAGTGCGTGCGAATGCAAAAACGCTATACGCTCGCCGCATGCAAAAGACCCCGGCCACCGCAGCCGCAGACCGCATCGAGCTGCTGCAGACCTTCGTTCGCATCGTCGAGGCGGGCAGCCTGTCGGCGGCGGCGCAGCAGATCGGCGCGACGCAGCCCACGGTGAGCCGGCGGCTCCAGGCGCTCGAGCGCTCGCTCGGCGCGAAGCTGCTTCAGCGTTCCACCCACGCGATGAACCTCACCGAGGACGGCGAGCGCTGCTACGAGCGGGCGAAGGACATGGTGACCCACTGGGACGCCCTGCAGTCCGACCTGCGGGGTTCGCACGACGACCCCGAAGGCACGTTGCGCGTGGTGGCGCCGCACGCCTTCGGCCAGCACCAGCTGCTGGGGCCGCTTGCGGCCTTCCTGCGGCGCCATCCGCGCGTGCGCGTCGAATGGATGCTGCGCGACGGCACGCCCGACTTCATCACCGAGAACATCGACTGCGCGATCCAGGTCGGCGAGGTGACCGACCCTTCGGTCATCGCGATCAAGCTGGCCGACGTTCCGCGCATCGTGGCCGCTGCACCGTCGGTGTTCGGCGGTGCCGAACCGCCGGCGAGCGTCGAGGCGCTGGGCGCTTTGCCGTGGGTGGCGCTCAGCATGTACTACCGCGAGGAGATCGAGCTGCGCTGCCTGCGCAGCGGCGAGCAGCGCCGCATTGCCATTCGCCCGCAGATGACGACCGACAGCCTCTATGCGCTGCGCAATGCCGCCTTGATGGGGCTCGGCGTGTGCGTGGCTTCGGCTTGGGTGCTGCGCGAGGACATCGCGCGCGGCGATCTCGTGCACCTGCTGCCGACCTGGCAGGCCTCGCCGCTGCCGATGTACCTGGTGTATCCGCCCGCGCGCTTCTATCCGGTGCGGTTGCGCCGCTTCCTGGACATGGTGCGCGAGGCGATGCCGGACACCGTCGGCGAGCGCGGGCTCATCGGGCCCTGAGCTCGCCGCTCAGGCGCGCAGCGTCTGCGCGTGGTGCGCGATGTGGTCGGCCATGAAGCTCTGGATGAAGTAATAGCCGTGGTCGTAGCCCGCGTGGCGCCGCAGCGTGAGCGGCTGGCCGGCCGCGAAGCATGCGACCTCGAACGCTTCGGGGTGCAGCTGCTCGGCCAGGAATTTGTCGTCCAGCCCCTGGTCGATGAGGATGCCCTGCGGGTAGGGCGCGCTCACCTGCGACTTCATGAGCGCGCTGGCGTCGTGCGCCAGCCACTGCGCACGGTCGGCGCCGGGCTCTCCCAGGTAGCCGCCGAACGCCTTCTCGCCCCACGGGCATTGCGTGGGTGCGCAGATCGGTGCAAAGGCCGAGAGCGACCTGAAACGCCCCGGATGCCGCAGCGCGAGAGTGAGCGCGCCGTGGCCGCCCATCGAATGGCCGAAGATGCCGATGCGCTCGCCGTCGACGGCGAAGCGCTGCGCCACCAGCGGCAGCAGCTCGTGCACGATCCAGCTCTCCATGCGCCAGCGCCCGGCCCACGGTTCGGCCAGCGCGTCGAGGTAGAAGCCGGCACCGATGCCGAAGTCCCAGTGGTCCTTGGCGCCGGGAATGGCTTCGACCTCTGCGCCGCGCGGGCTGGTGTCGGGCGCGATCAGCGCGATGCCCAGGCTGGCCGCCATGCGCTGTGCGCCGGCCTTCACCGCGAAGGTCTCCTCGTTGCAGGTCAGGCCTGCGAGGTAGAGCAGGGCGGGCACGCGCTCGTGCGCGGCCTGCGGTGGCAGGTAGAGCGAGAAGCGCATCGGCAGGCCGATCTCGTGCGACGCATGCTCGTGAAAGCTCTGCACGCCGCCGAAGGCCTGGTGCGAGGAGAGGGTCTTGGGGCTGTTGTCGGTCATGGGGAGTCAGTTCTTGCGCAGTGCGGGCACCAGCTCGAGCACCGCGTCGGCAAAGATGCGCGGCGCCTCCTGGGGCATGTTGTGGCCGGTGCCAGGCACGAGACGGTGGGAGCGCGGTCCGCCGAAGCGGTGCGCGTGGGCCGACGCCTCGGCGGGTGGGCGAACGCCGTCGTCGATGCCGTCGAAGGTGATGGCGGGCACGCCGATGACGGGCTGGGCCGCCAGGCGGCGTTCGATGTCGGCATAGGCCGGATCGCCCGGCACGAGGCCGAAGCGGTGCCGGTATGAATGGATCACCACGTCCACGAAGTCGGGGTGGTCGAACGCGGCGGCGCTGCGCTCGAAGGTGGCATCGTCGAATTTCCAGGTCGGCGACCACAGCTTCCACAGCAGCTTCGTGAGCGCCTTGCGGTCCTTCTGGAGACCAGCGCGGCCGCGCTCGCTGTGGAAGTAGTACTGGTACCAGAGGCTGTGCTCGTTGTCCGGCGTGTCCGGCTCCATCGACTTCGCGATGTTCTGGATGTTGTAGCTGTTCAGGGACACCAGCCCCGCGCAGCGTTCGGGCCACAGCGCCGCGACCACGCACGCGGCACGGCCGCCCCAGTCGTAGCCGGCCAGCACCGCGCGATCGATCTTCAGCGCGTCGAGCAGCGCCAGCAGGTCGGCGCCGAACGCAGCCTGCTCGCCCGAGCGCGGCGTGGCCTCGCTCAGGAAGCGCGTCCCGCCATAGCCGCGCATGTACGGCACGATCACGCGGCAACCCGCGTCGGCCAGCATGGGAGCGACCTCGGCGTACGTGTGGATGTCGTACGGGAAGCCGTGCATCAGCAGCACCGGCGGCCCGTCCGCCGGGCCGGCTTCGAAATACGCGACCTCGAGCACGCCGGCCTCGATGCTTCGCAAGGGTTCCATTCTTTCGATCACGAGATCACCTCCACGGAGAGAGCCGGTATTGGTCCAGGAACACCGCGGAACCGGCTTCGCCGGGCCGCAGGTGTTGCCCCCTGCAAGGGGGAACGAGAAGCGACACGAAGTGCGCGAAGCCTGGGGGTCAGTAGATGACGACGCCGCGGATCGACTCGCCGCGCTTCATGAGGTCGAAGCCCTTGTTGATGTCCTCGAGCGGCATGGTGTGCGTGATGAGGTCGTCGATGTTGATCTTGTTTTCCATGTACCAGTCGACGATCTTCGGCACGTCGGTGCGTCCGCGTGCGCCGCCGAAGGCCGAGCCTTCCCACTTGCGCCCCGTGACCAGCTGGAACGGGCGCGTGCTGATTTCCGCGCCGGCCTCGGCCACGCCGATGATGATGCTGCGGCCCCAGCCCTTGTGCGTGCATTCGAGCGCCTGACGCATCACCTTCGTGTTGCCGATGCACTCGAAGCTGTAGTCGGCACCGCCGTCGGTCAGCTGCACGATGGCGTCGACCACGTTCTCGGTGTCCTTGGGATTGATGAAGTGCGTCATGCCGAACTTGCGGGCCATGGCTTCGCGCTCGGGGTTCAGGTCGATGCCGATGATCTTGTCGGCGCCCACCATCTTGGCGCCCTGGATCACGTTCAGGCCGATGCCGCCGAGGCCGAACACCACCACGTTGGCACCGGCTTCCACCTTGGCCGTGAAGATCACCGCGCCGATGCCGGTGGTCACGCCGCAGCCGATGTAGCAGACCTTGTCGAACGGGGCGTCCTCGCGGATCTTGGCCAGCGAGATCTCGGGTGCGACCGTGTAGTTGCTGAACGTGCTCGTGCCCATGTAGTGGAAGATGGGCTTGCCGTCGAGGCTGAAGCGCGAGGTGGCGTCGGGCATCAGGCCCTTGCCCTGCGTGCCGCGGATCAGCTGGCACAGGTTGGTCTTGCGGCTCAGGCAGAACTTGCACTGGCGGCATTCGGGCGTGTACAGCGGAATGACGTGGTCGCCCTTCTTGAGCGTGGTCACGCCGGGGCCGACATCGACCACGATGCCCGCGCCTTCGTGGCCGAGGATGGCGGGGAAGATGCCTTCGGGGTCGGCGCCCGAGAGCGTGTAGTAGTCGGTGTGGCAGATCCCCGTGGCCTTGATCTCGACCAGAACTTCGCCGAACTTCGGGCCTTCGAGGTCCACGGTTTCGATGGTGAGCGGGGCTCCGGATTTCCACGCGACGGCGGCTTTGGTTTTCATGGTGTTGGGTTCTTCAGAAAGCGGAAGGGATGAGGATACTCAGGCAGGGCCAGCAGGGAAGATACCCGACATGCCGATGAACCCGTGCAGGTGGCGGAAATCCCAGACCCAGTTGCGCAGTGCCGGAAATTCGTCGAGCGCGATGCCGCCTTCGCCGGCCAGCGCGACATAGGGGAAGCAGGCGAGGTCGGCAATCGTCGGCCCGGTCGCCGGGGCCAGCCAGCGCAGGCCGTTGGCCGCCTGTTCCGCGAGGTGGTCGTCGAGCACCCGGAATACCGCGCGGGCGCCCGCGCGGCAGGCGTCGATGTCGAGGTGGTCGTAGCCCAGCGCGTCGTGCAGCCGCGCGGCCGAGGCGGTGCGGGTGATCTCGTCGGCGGTGGCCAGCCACATCGCGACCTGGCCGCGCAGCTTCGGGTCGGCGGGATGCCACCGGCCTTGCGTGTCGTAGCGGCTGGCGAGGTACACGAGGATGGCTTGCGCGTCGCGCAGCACGAAGCCGTCGTCGTCGATCACCGGCAACTGGCCGAGCGGATTCACGTGGGCCAGGAACGCCGCGGACTTGTGCTCGCGGCCCGGGTGAAAGTCGACCGGCACCGTCTCGAACGCCACGCCGAGCCATGCCAGCATCTGGCGCACCTTGAAGCAGTTGCCAGACAGCGGGTAGTCGTACAGCTTCATCGTCATGCGGCGGCCCTCGTGCCGAAGCGCATGCCGCGTTCGCGCAGCCAGCGCCGGTAGGTGACCGACGAGGTGTCGCCGCGCGTCGGCGTCTCGGCGCGGCCCTCGAGCGGCATGCGCTTGAAGGCATGGTTCTCGAGGATCGGCTTGTCCTGACCGAAGATGGTTTGCTGGAAGGCGATGAGTTCGGCGTCGGTCGAGACGTCGTCGTAGCAGGCCAGCAGCGTGTGGGCGATGACGCGTTCCTCGTCGACGGGCTGCAGGAAGATGCCTATCGCGTCGAGTTCGCCCGCGCGGGAGCTCGACTTGTAGAGCATGGCCGAGAAGGGCTGCATCACGCGGTACTTGTAGAACACCTCGCTGCCCAAATCGTGTGCGGCCGACGCGCGCGGCTGCCAGAAGCGGCAGTCGGTGGCCCAGATCTCGCCGGTGGCGGACTCGATGTTCACCTGGTACTGCGCGACTTCGGTGTGCGGCACCTTGCCGAGGTAGTCGGCGTGAACGAACGGGAAATGCGCCATGTCCAGAAAGTTCTCGATCACGCGCAGGCCCGACACCGCGACGCCGATGCCACTGCAATCGATGGCGCGGCGGCCCGGTTCGCCGTACTCGGGGAAGTCGAACAACGGCCGCGCAGGACGGCCGCTGGGGCAGACCCAGAAATGACCGTAGCGCGATTGCACGGCCAGGGGCTGCTCGCCCAGGCGGCATTGTGGCGTGCCGTCCGCGTCGCTCCAGAGCCGCACGGTTTCGCCGAGCAGGCGGGTGGTGCGTGGCTCCGGCGTGGCAGCGCCGGCCACGAGCCAGTCGTCGAGCATGTTGGGATCGTCGGTGGCGAAGGGCATGGTGTCTTTCATTCGGGTGTCGGCAAGGCTTCGATGTCGCCGCGCAGGGCGCGCGCGGCTGCGTGCAGGTTCTTCATGGCGTCGGAACCGGGGGCGGCGTCGCTCCACAGGTGAACGAAGGCGAGGGCGGGTTGCGCGTCGAGGACGAGGGCGGCTGCCCGCGTGCCACCGAGTCGGCCGGTCCAGGCGCCGGTGGCATCGTCGAAGGAGAGTCCGCGCCGCTGCATCGCGGCGCGCACGGCGCCGGCGGAGGCGCGCGCCGTCAGCGTGCGGCAGAAGTGCCATCCGGCGGGGATGGCATCGGCCAGTGCGGACGGCGCCGGCGGGGCCTCGGGCGACAGATGGACCCACAGCATGCCCGCAGCTTCGGCCACCGCGAAGGTCTTCGCGCAGACATTGCGCGGCGCCTGCATGGCCGGGTGCGCCGGAATGCTCGTGCACTGGCCGCTGCCCGCAGCGTATTGCCAGCCGTGGTACGCGCAGGACAGCCGGTTCCCGACGACCTGGCCCAGGGTGAAGCGCACGCTGCGGTGCGGGCAGCGGTTCTCCCAGGCCTGGGGCGTGCCGTCGGCGGCGCGCCAGAGCGCGAGTTCCTGGCCTTCGGCGAAGCCGGCGACGATGTTGGCGCCGGGGCGCAGGTCGGCCGCGCGCGCAACCGGATGCCATCGGGCAGTGTCTTGTGTGTCGTTCATTGGATCGTGGAGTGGCCGTGGGGTGCGCCATGCGGGGCTGGCGCCGGTGATACCGTACCGCTTCCACCGCACCGATGAAAGCCACATGAAGAGACGCAACTTTTCATTCATGAAACGCCGGGCGCCATGAGCCGCATCGACCTCGCCCTGGTCGAGGCGTTCGCACTGGTGGCCAGGAGCGGCAGCCTGACCCGGGCCGAAAGCCTCTCGGGAACTTCCAAGGCCACGCTGAGCCGGCAGCTCACGCGGCTCGAGGAACTGCTGGGCGCGCAGCTGCTGATGCGCAGCCCGCGAAGCATCACGCTCACCGAGGCGGGCCGGGCCTTCCTGCTGCGGGCGGAGGGCCTGCTCGACGAAGTGACCGGCCGGCTCGAAGCGGCGAGCACCGAGATCCACGAGCTGACGACCGGTGTCTCGGGCGGCCTGTCCTTGCTGTCGGACACGCAGTTCAGCACCTCCTTCGTCTGCCACGTGGTCAAGCTCTTCCTGGAATCGCACCCGAACGTGCGCTGCCAGCTCGACGTGGCCAGCGGCTTCCACGCGCCGCGCGTGAGCGACGTCGACTGCTATGTGTGCTCCGAGCCGCCGGATGCACCGAACCTCGTGGCCAAGCTGCTGGGGCGGCTGAACTACGGCCTCTACGCGAGCCCGCAGTACCTGTCGCGCCACGGCGTGCCGTCGACGCCGGAAGACCTGGCGCGGCACCAGTCGATCGTGATGAAGGAGCCATCCGTGGAACGCGCGCAGGTGTTGCTGGTGTCGGGCGCGTCGAGCTTCGCCTTCCGGCCCGAAGCCGCCTTCGAGACCAACGACCACTGGGTGATGAAGACCTTCTGCATCGATGGCCTTGGCATCGCGCTGCTGCCGGCCTTCTTCGTGCGTCCCGAAGCGGAGCAGGGCGTGCTCGTGCCGGTGCTGCCCGCATGGCAGCCCGAGCCGCGCCGCATCTATTGCGCCTACCAGCGCCAGCGCTACATGGGCCAGAAGCTGCGCGCCTTCGTCGACCTGATGGCGCGCTGCGTGGTGGATATCGACTCTTACAACTACTACGTGGGTTCGTCGGCCGGCCGGCGCCGCAAGGCGGCTGCAAGACCATAATCGTCGTCCGGCAGACAGACCCGACCCTCATCCATCATGAAGAAAATCCTCGTCCTCAACGGCCCCAACCTCAACCTGCTCGGCACGCGCGAGCCCGAACAGTATGGGCGCGACACCCTGGCCGACGTCGAACGCCTGTGCAAGGAAACCGGCGCGAAGCACGGCGTCGACATCGAATGCCGCCAGTCGAACCACGAGGGCGTGCTGATCGACTGGATCCAGGAAGCGGGCCGCGAAGTGGCCGCGGGCAACCTGCTCGGCGTGGTCATGAACCCCGGCGCCTACACGCACACTTCCATCGCGCTGCACGACGCCATCAAGGGCGCGAGCGTGCCGCTCATCGAACTGCACATCTCGAACGTGCATGCGCGCGAAGAGTTCCGCCACCACTCCTACATCTCGCCCGCGGCGAAGGGCATCATTGTGGGGCTCGGCGTGAAAGGCTACACCCTCGCCATCGCGGCCTTGGTCCCCTGAGAGCGATTTTTCGCGAACACCACGCGACGGCCCAGGGGCCGCGGGTGTCGGGGCCAAAGCCAGAAACACCGCGGAACCGGCTTCGCCGGGCCGCAGGTGTTGCCCCCGGTAGGGGGTAGGAGTAGCGACACGAAGTGCGCGCATCCTGGGGGTGAGACCGCGGAACCGGCTTCGCCTGGCCGCAGGTGTTGCCCCGGTAGGGGGAAGGAGTAGCGACACGAAGTGCGCGCATCCTGGGGGCGAGCCCAGGAACACCGCGGAACCGGCTTCGCCGGGCCGCAGGTGTTGCCCCCGGTAGGGGGTAGGAGTAGCGACACGAAGTGCGCGCATCCTGGGGGCGAGCCCAGAAACGCCGCGAAACCGGCTTCGCCGGGCCGCTGGCGTTGCCCCCTGCAAGGGGGTTGGCGAAGCGACACGAAGTGCGCGAATCCTGGGGGCGAGCCCAGGAACACCGCGGAACCGGCTTCGCCGGGCCGCAGGTGTTGCCCCCGGTAGGGGGTAGGAGTAGCGACACGAAGTGCGCGAATCCTGGGGGCGAGCCTAATACTGCTGCTTCGGTGCCGACGCCTTCCAGCTGCGGCTCACGCGGCCGTGGCTGTCGATGCTTTCCAGGTGCACGTCGAAGCCCCAGAGCCGGGCGACGTGCTTGAGAACTTCCTCGGCGCCGTCGTGCAGCGGCAGGTTGTTGC
>Ga0102594_1001773_pt1 | contig 12446 bp, 8 predicted proteins | sample AraplaCol_mLB_r2_2_FD_76863 | JGI IMG/M metagenome (GOLD analysis project Ga0102594, IMG submission 76863) | Arabidopsis root microbial communities from North Carolina, USA - plate scrape MF_Col_mLB_r2 (SPADES assembly) (version 2) | ecosystem: Host-associated > Plants > Roots > Endosphere...
GACGTGGTCTGCGCGATCAACCCGGTGTTCCTCGACAGCGACACGCCTTCCAACCTGCATCGCATCGATGCGCCCGACTACCTCGCCGCGCTGTTCCTGCTGCGTCGCGCACGCCTGGCCTTCGTCGGCCCGTCCCTGCATGCCGAAGCGATGGCACTGGAAATCCCGCTGCTGTCGCTCGATCCGCCGCCGGTGGAAGCGCAGGGTCGCGTGCACCTGATGGTCCACGATGCGCAGGCCATCGCCGGGCACGTCTCGCGCCTGCTCGGCGAAGCGTGGCTGCCGCCGCGTCGCGTCGTGGAAATCGACCGCAACTCCATCCCAGAACTGAGCGACGCCGACGTGCGCGTCGCCGATGCCTTGGCGGGCCTGCGTCCAGCAGCTCATCCGACGACCCTGACGCGGGACGCCGGTTCGCCAAACCAGGTCGCGATCCGCAAAGCGTGGGGGGCGTCGTGAACGCCCTGCCTTTGCGCAGTTCGCAACGTGCCCCGACCCGAGCGTCGCGGACGACATACGCGCGGCGCGCCGCGTTCCCCCAGCGTGCGCTGTCGCATGCCCCGCTCTTCACCAGGTGACGAAACATGGCCACTCACGTGATCTCCCGGGCCGATGCCCCCTATAGCGTTCCTCCCGCGGCGAATGCGCGCGAGGACGACATCGACATCCCGACCCTCGTATCGACGCTTACCGACAACAAGTGGCCGATCCTTTTCGGAACCCTCGCCTTCTTCATCGTCGCGGTGGCCTATGTGCTGTTCGCCACGCCGAAGTACGAGGCCAACGCCGTCGTGCAGGTCGAATCACGACCGCCAACGGTGCCGGGCCTGAACCAGCCGACCACCGCGCCGGCACCGCCGATCGTCGATGCACCGGCCGCCACGGAAACGCAGCTGCTGACCTCGCGCCGCGTGCTGGGTGAAGCAATAGAACGCCTGGACCTCGACACCGTCGTCGAACCGGTGCGCATGCCGCTGATCGGCGACATGGTCGCGCGCATGCAGCAGCGCCTGCATCCGGGCGAAGTCGCATCCCCGTGGTTTGGCCTGGACAGTTACGCCTGGGGCGGCGAGCAGGTCGACGTCGGCCAGTTCGAAGTGCCCGAGCAGCTCATCGGCATCCCCTTGCAGCTGATCGCCGGCGAGAAAGGCCGCTACAAACTGCTCGATCCGGACGGCAACACGATGCTTGAAGGCCGCGTCGGCCAGAAGTCCACCAACGGTCGCGGGCTCACGCTCCAGGTCGAGCGCCTGGCCGCCAATCCCGGCACGCGTTTCGAGATGACGCGCCTGAACACCATGGCGCTGATGACGCAGCTGAAGAAGGACATCACCGTCAGCGAGCAGGGTCGCAACTCCGGCATCATCAACCTCACCTATCCGCATCCGGATGCGTTGCGCGCCAAGCAGGTGCTCGACCAGATCACCCAGGCCTACGTGCGCCAGAACGTCGCGCGCAACTCGGCCGAAGCGGCCAAGCGACTGCAGTTCGTCACCGAGCAGTTGCCCAAGGTCCGCCGTGAACTGGCCGATGCGCAGGCCCGCCTGAACACGTTCCAGTCGCGCACACGCACGATGGACGTGGGCGTGTCGAACAAGGCGCTGCTCGACCAGACGGTCGCGCTCGAACAGAGCATCCAGCAGTTGCAGGTGCAGCGCGCCGACATCGCCAGCCGCTATACGCCCGAGCACCCGGTGTACCAGTCGCTGATGCGCCAGATCGCCCAGTTCGAGGGCAAGAAGAACCAGATCATGGGCCAGATCGGGAACCTGCCCGATACGCAGCAGGGCCTGTTCCGCCTGAACCGCGACGTCGAGGTCATCAACCAGACCTACGCCAACCTGCTCGACCAGGCGCAGCAGCTGAACATCGCCGCCGCCAGCGCCGTGGGCAACGCGCGCGTGATCGATCCGGCGGACGTGAACATGGACAGCCCGTCGTGGCCGAAGCCGCTGATCGTCATCGGCGCGGGCACGCTGATCGGCGCGATGTTCATGGTGGCCTTCGTGCTTACGCGGCAGATGTTCCGCCGCGGCGTGGAGGACCCGGTGGACATCGAGCTGCTGGGCCTGCCGGTGTATGCGTCGATTCCCTTCAGCGCGAAGGGCCAGCAGATCGTCGCCCAGCCCGGCACGGCGGCGCGCCGCGACGGCAAGCAGCGGCTGCTCGCGTTCCGCTCGCCGTCGGACCTGGCCATGGAGGCGTTGCGCACGCTGCGTACCAGCCTGCATTTCGCCCGCTTCGAGATGAAGAACAACATGCTGATGATCGCCGCGCCCAGCCCGGGCGTCGGCAAGTCGTTCGTCTGCGCGAACCTCGCCGTGACGATGGCGCAGGCCGGCCAACGCGTGTTGCTGATCGATGCCGACATGCGCCGCGGCACGCTGCACCTGGCGCTCGGCACGCGCGCCGATGGCGGCCTGTCGGAGCTGATTTCCGGCCGCATCGACGAAGTGCAGGCGGTGCGCAAGGTCGGCGGCACGGACAACCTGGCATTCATCTCGCGCGGCACGATTCCGCCGAACCCGTCGGAACTGCTGATGCATCCGCGCTTCACCGCACTGCTGGACAAGCTCGCACAGCAGTACGACATCGTGGTGATCGATACGCCACCGGTGCTGGCGGTGACCGACGCGGCGGTGATCGGCCACCACGTCGGCACCTGTCTGATGGTGGTGCGCTGGGGCCTGAACCAGCAGCGCGAGATCGCGCTGGCCAAGCAGCGCATGGAACAGAACGGCGTGGAAGTGCGCGGCGCGATCTTCAACGCAGTGCAGAAGCGCGGCTCGGGCCAGTACGCCTATACGTACTACGACTACCAGCCGATGCGGGACGAGCCCGCGAAGGCGGGTGCGAGGTAATGGCGATGCGGACACAGATCACGATGTCGCCCTACTACGGCACGCCGGACTTCTCGCGCCTGATGCGCGAGGATGTCCCGCCGCCGGCGGTGGACCCGGTGTCGGTCGCCGACCTGCTGCGCAACGCCTTCGTATATCCGCCGTACTCGATCTACGAAGGCGTCCGCCTGGTCACGTTCGGGTTCTGCCCGCACGACGACATGCATACCGAACCCAAGTTCCGCTTCAAGTTCCGCAATGCGGGCGAAGTTCCCGAGTACGCGGCCACGGAGCAGGACTGGGTCGCCGGCTACCACCGCCGCCTGTGCGATGCGATCCAGCGCAGCTGCGCGGGCATGCAGTCGCCGTGGCTGCTGCAGAGTGGCGGAAAGGACTCGACCACGCTTGCCATCGCCATCGCCGATGCGCGTCCCGACACCACCTGCATCACCTATCTCGGCGGGCAGGAAGAGGACGAGGTCGAATCGGCGACGCACGTCGCGCGCACGCTCGGCCTTCGCCATGAAACGCTGACGTGCGATCCGGCCCGCGCCTACGATCGCTACCTGGACGTCGTCCATCGCATGCCGCTGCTGACGGCCGACTTCGCGCTTCTGTCGTGCATCGACCTCGGCACCGAAGTAGCGGCGAACAGAGGCGATGGCGTCGTCGATGGACTCGGCGCCGACAGCTATTTCGGCACGCCGATGAGCAAGCGGCAGGAAATGCTCAAGCGCCTCTCGCGCGGCCTTCCCCTGCCCGGCCGACTGTCCGAGCTGCCCGGCGTCGATCGCAGCTTCAAACTTTGTTACCTGCTCAGCACGCTGCGCATGAACGAAATCGAGCGTGCGTTCCCGGGATCGCGTTTCACCGACGATGAGGTGGACGAACTGTTGGGCCGCCCGATGTCGGAGCATTCGCGTCATCGCCTGGACCTGTATCGCGAGGAGATCGGTTCGGCGACGAGCCTGTGGGAATGGCGCGACATGTCGACCTCGATCGCCGGTTCCGCCGGCGCATTCGCCAAGGGCCTGTATTCCAGCGCCGCGCTTGGGCTGCGGGTGGCGTATCCGTTCTGCGACCTCACCCTGCGCGAGTGGATCCATCGCGAGGTGCCGCGTTACCAGAAGGTCGATCCGGTCACCAAGCTCAACAAGCTGCTGATCCGCGACCACATCGCCACGCGCTTCGACGAACTTCCCTACGTCACCGGCAAGGGCAGCTTCCGCTTCGACGTGCGCGGTCTTGCCCGCGCACGTTTCGACCGCGTTCGCGAGTTCGCGCGCGATTCGGTCGAGATGCCGGGCGCCGGCAAGTGGCTCGATCGCAATCGCCGCCGCCTCGACAACAAGTACCACGCCTCGAAGTTCTACCTGCTGGCGGTGGTGCTTCCGTGGCTGGCGTCGCGTCGCGAGCGCCGTGCGCAGGTCCAGGACACCGACACGCGCGAACGCGCCTATGCCTGACCTGTTGCGTCGGCGCATCGCCGCCTCGCTTGCGCTCGCTCCCGCGGCGCCGCTGGCGTTGGGTGCGCCCTCGCCCATCGGCGGCGCCGTCACCGATGTGCGTAAACACGGTGCGCGCGGCAACGGCGTGGCCGACGACACGCGCGCGTTCCAGGCCGCGATCGACTCGCTCCCGCCCTCCGGCGGTACCGTGCAGGTGCCGCCGGGCGACTACCTGATCGACCCCGTCGTCGGTGTGAAGCTGCGCAGCCGCATGCACCTGGCGATGTCGCCGGGCACGCGCCTGCTGGCCAAGCCCAACGCCGCCGAACGCGCGTACGTGCTCAACGCGACCCACGTGAGCGACACGACGATCTCCGGCGGCCGCATCATCGGCGAGCGCTCCAGGCACAAGGGCAAGACCGGCGAATGGGGCCACGGCCTGATGATCCGCGCCGCCGAACGCGTGAACGTGCGCGACATCCACATCTCGCATTGCTGGGGCGATGGCATTTCCATCGGCGGCGCGAAGGTCGGCGCGAAGATCATGCCCAGCCGCGACATCACCATCGAACGCGTTTCGTGCGCCGACAACCGCCGGCAGGGCCTCACCATCGGCCGATCGCGCGGCGTGCGCGTGTTCGATTCCGAGTTCATCGACACCGGCGGCACCCTGCCCAGCGCAGGCATCGACGTGGAACCGGACCAGGGCGACATCGCCGACGACGTCCTCATCGCCCGCTGCACCGTCAGCGGCAACCAGGGTCCCGGCATCCAGCTGTACAAGCGCGTCTCCGACGCGACCGTGCGCGACTGCCTGATCGAGCACAACCGCGGCCACGGCATCCTCACGCTGGGCGCGAGCGATTGCCGCATCGAGAACAACCGCATCCGCGAGAACGTCCTCGGCGGTGTCGGCGTGCGGCCCGGCACGCGCGGCCTGGTCATCGCGCGCAACGAGTTCGACGACAACGGACCGGCCGCGACCGCGCCGGACGGAAAGCGCCGTGGCGGAAAGCGCCACGTCGTGATCGGCGAGAAGACCGAACGCATCAGCGTCGAAGCGGACAACCGCTATCTCGACTGATCCCGAAGCGGGCTCATCCGCCCGTATCGGCAAAGTTCGAAGCGCCTGCATGACGTGATGGAGTCTTCACCGCGCCGACTCCGCGCGCATGCATTTCGCCGCGACGCTCACATCCGCAGCGAACTCATCAACACCGATACGGCCGCGCCCGGTTCATTCTGCGCATACGCGATCGCGCGCGCAGCATCGGCGGCGCAGTCATGAACTTGAACGCGAGACAAGATGAACAACGCAGGCGGATTTACGGGCGCGTGTGCACAAATAGTGAAATCGAGGGTTTCGATTCACGTTTGTTCGGGTAGGGTGCACGGCAGTCACGAACATGATCGTGGCGTGATGAGTTGAAGTTCGCGAGGGGGCGCGCTTCACACACCAAGCCCCAATCGAGCCGAACCGCTCACCCGGGGGCGTTCCTTAATCTCGGAACCCTACTGTGAACGATACCCAGCTGATGGCGCCTGCGACCGCCGAACGTCGCGAGTTTCTCCGCAAGTCCCTGATCCTTTCGATTCCGCCCGTGCTCGGCCTGACCGGCATCGGCAAGGTGATGGCCGCCACCGGCGCCACCACCGCAGCCACGTACAACCCCGCCGCGCGCGCACGCGGCACCGCCTCGGTCAGCGTTCGCAACTACGGCGCGCTGGGCAACGGCAGCAACGACGATACGAAGGCCTTCCAGGCCGCGATCAACGCACTGCCCTCCTCCGGTGGCACGGTTACCGTCCCGGCCGGCAACTACGTGATCGATCCGACCGTCAACGTCCGCCTGCGCAGCAAGATGCACCTGAAGCTGGCCGACGGCGCGCGTCTTCTGGCCAAGCGCAACAACGCCGAGCGCGCCTACGTGCTGATGGTCTACAAGGTCAGCGACGTGGAAATCTCCGGCGGCGAGATCGTCGGCGACCGCGACAACCACCTGGGCAGCACCGGCGAATGGGGTCACGGCATCATGGTGCGCGGCTCCTCGCGCGTCACGATCAAGGACACCCTCATCTCCAAGTGCTGGGGCGATGGCATCTCCATCGGCGGCGCCATGGTCACCGGCGCGCCGACGATCCCGTGCAACGACGTGATCATCACCAACGTCGTGTGCACCAACAATCGCCGCCAGGGCCTGACCATCGGCTGCTCGTCCAACGTGAAGGTCTACGACAGCGAGTTCAGCTATTCCAACGGCATCGCCCCGCAGTGCGGCATCGACATCGAGCCGGATTCGGGCGACTCGCGCACCACCGACACCGTGCTCATCCAGAACTGCCTGATCCGCCGCAACAAGGGCAACGGCATCCTGTCCTACAAGCGCGTGAAGGGCGTGACCGTCAAGAACTGCACGCTGGAATACAACGGCGGCTACGGCCTGCTGACGGTGGGCGCCAACAGCGGCTACATCGCGCAGAACCGCTTCCAGCACAACTACCTGTACGGTGCGATGTTCTCCGCCGCCACCAAGAGCTACCAGACCAGCGGCAACGTGTTCAAGAACAACCACACCCGCATGCACGGCGTGAACACGGCGACCACCGCGTATGTCTCGATGACGGGCCTGGTCGGCGGCAACACGGGCAACGGCGCCCACATCGCCAAGAGCTCCGACAGCACCGACATCCGCGTGACGACCAACCAGTACGCAAAGTAAAAAGCGGCTCGCAGCCGATCCGATTCCGACACTCGTCAAAGGCTAACGGCCGGCGCAAGCCGGCCGTCTTTTTGCGCGCGTTTCATACGCGCGTTTCGTGCTCGGTTCAGAAAGCACACCGTCGCGTCCGTGACCTGTCGCACAACTGTTTCGGTTTCGATACACGCACGCCAAGTCGTTTATCTCAGGATGCGAATGTGACAGCGCGGTGGAGGCCGCCAGAAAAGCGTTCGCTACCATCGAGCGACCTCCACGACGGGACGTTCCGCCGCCCAATCGCTGATGGTCCAAGCGATTGGCGGCCCGCCATGCCGATGCGAATCGTCTTCTTCGCGAACACCGACTGGTATCTCTACAACTTCAGGCTTTCCACTGCACGTCACCTCCAGGCGCAAGGCGCCGAAGTGGTGATGGTGTCGCCACCGGGTGAGTTCGGCGCACGCTTCGCCGAACACGGCATCCGCTGGGAAGTCCTTCCGATGGACCGAGCGAGCCTGAATCCCCTGCGCGAGGCGGTGACGATCCACCACCTCACGCGGCTGCTGCGCCGCGAACGCCCGCAGCTGATCCACAACTTCACCGTCAAGTGCGCCGTGTACGGCGCGCTCGCCGCGCGACTGGCCAATGTGCCGGCGGTGGTGAACGCCGTTGCAGGCATGGGCTATGTCTATGCGAGCAACACGGTGAAGGCGCGCGTGCTGCGCCCGGTGGTGAGCACGCTCATGCGATCCACGCTGGGCCATGGGCATTCGCGCGTGATCCTGCAGAACCCCGACGACGCCGCGGCCCTCACCGATTCGAAACTGGTGCCCGCCGACCGCATCCGCATCATCCGCAGCTCCGGCGTGAACATCGATCGCTTTCGTCCGGTGTCGCACGACGATGGTCCGTTGCGCGTGCTGCTGGCCGCGCGCCTGCTGCGCGAGAAAGGCGTCGGCGAATTCGTCGAGGCCGCGCGCCTGCTGCGGGATCGCGGTCGGGAAGTGCAGTTCCTGCTCGCCGGCACGCCGGACCCGGGAAATCCCTCCTCCTATGAGCAGCATGAGATAGACCATTGGCATCGACAGGGCCTGGTCGACTGGCTCGGCCACGTCGACGACATGCCCGCGCTGATGCGCACGGTGCACGTGATGGCGCTGCCCAGCTATTACCGCGAGGGCGTGCCGCGATGCCTGATCGAAGGCGCCGCGAGCGGGTTGTGCCTGATCACCACCGACCTGCCCGGCTGCCGCGAGGTCGTCACCGGTCACGGCATCGACGGACTGCAGGTTCCGCCACGCGACGCGCCTTCGCTCGCCGCGCTGCTCATGCAGCTCGACGACGACCGCACGCTGGTGAAACAGCTCGGCACCCGCGCACGCGAACGCGCCGAGCGTCATTTCGACGAACGGCTCGTCATCGACCGGACTTTGGAGGTGTACGCGGAGCTGCTGACCAATCCGTTTCCCGCGCGCTCGGCCGTCGCTGGATGACCGCCCGCATGAGTGCGAGCGCCTGGCGACCGGCGGCGACGGCGATTGGCATGCTCTGGCTGGCGACGCTGGCCGGCGCGGGCATGGTGTTCCTCGCGCAGGTGTTGCTGGCGCGGCGCCTGGGTCCGGAATCGTACGGCCTGTTCGCATCGTCGCTGGCGACGGTGACGGTGGTCGCGCCCATGGCCGGCTTCGGGCTGTCGCAGTTCCGGCTCAAGGCCTACGGCGCCGAAGGATGGGCGGCGGATCGCTGGCTTCGTCCGTCGCTGCGTTTCTCCACGTTCACCGGCGCGCTGGCGTGCGCGGCGGTCATCGCGTGGGCGCTGATGGGCGACGCCGTCGACGATGAAACGCGGTTGACGTTGCTGCTGCTGGTGCCGGTGATCGCGGGCGTGTTCGCGGTGGATCTGGTGGGCAGCAAGTTGCGACTGGAAGAGCGCCACAGCGCGCTGGCCGGGTGGCAGTTGCTCATGCCCGCCGGGCGGCTCGCCGTGGCGGCCACGCTGCTCGCGTTGCCTATCGCGAGTGCGCAGGGCGCGGCGCTCGGATACGGGCTCGTCGCGTTGCTCGTCGCGGGCCTCGCGCTGCCGCAGCTCATCGCGATGCAGCAGGGACGCATGGACCTGAAAGGACATGGCGCGCGGCCGATGCCCGTGGCGTTCGAGTCCACGCCCGGTGCGATGCAGTTGTGGTCGAGCGCCTGGGCGTACGGCGTCGCGGCCGTCCTGTATCCGGTGTTCTTCCAGGTGAGCACGGTGCTGCTGAAATACCTGGGCAGCAACGCGCAGGCGGGCCACTACGGCGTGGCGCTGGCGGTGATGACGGCCATCTATCTGTTTCCCGCGACGGTCTACCAGAAATTCCTGCTTTCGCGCCTGCATCGATGGGCGGTGCACGACAAGCAACGCTTCTGGCGCGTCTACCGGCTCGGCAACCTGGCGATGCTCGCGATGGGCGTGATCGTTGGCGCGTTGCTGGCGGCCGTATCGCCGTGGCTGGTGCCGCTCGCGTTCGGGCCGGCGTTCGTCGACGTCGTCGGGCTGCTGACGATTCTCGCGGTGTGCGTGCCGATCCGCTTCCTTTCCACCGCGGTCGGCTCGGCCCTGCTCACCGAGCATCACATGCGTTACCGCGTCGTGGCGATGCTCGTGGCCACGCTCGTGGCGGTGGCGCTCAACTGGGCGGCGATTCCCCGCTGGGGCCAGACCGGTGCCGCATGGGCGACCGTGTTCGCCGAAGCGGTCTTGCTGCTTGCAATGTGGCTCGGCACGCGCCGATTGCCCCGACCGGAGAACGCCGCATGAGGCAACACCCGCGCGTAGGATTCACCGGCTACTACGGCATGCGCAACTTCGGCGACGACCTGTTCGGCGTGCTCTGCTCCGCCGCCGCGCGCCAGTACTGGAACGCGGAACCGTTGCTGGTCGGTCCGCCGCTGCAAGGCGCGAAGGCACGCGCCATGTGGCCTGCAGCGCTGCCTGCGCACATGTACGGCGCGCCCGGCGCGCTCGGAAAGGCCGCGCGCGTCGTCGGCTTCATGCGCGGCCTGCACGCGAGCGACGTGCTGGTGATGGGCGGCGGATCGGTCATCAACGCACGCGAGTCGTTCCGCAAGCCGATGATGCTCTCGGCGGTACGTCGCAACCGCGTGCGACTCGCGGCGGTCGGCGTGTCGGTCGGCCCCTTTCCCGACGCCGCGTCGGAGTCGGCCGCCGCGGACTTCGTGAGGCAGTTCTCGTACCTGTCGGTACGTGATCGCCGCTCGTACGAACTGGCCCGCAGGATGGGGCTGGAGCACATCGTCCACGAAGGCCGCGACCTCGCCGGACTGCTTCGGAACGTGGCGCCGGTGCACGCGCAGCCGACTCGCGATGAAGAAAGGAGCGTCGCGCGTATCGGCATCGCTCCGTGTCGCTACCAGGTCCGCACGGACCATCCCGCGCCGACGCCATCGCAATGGCACGATGCCGTGGTGCATGCGGTGACGCGCGTGGCCTCGCGCATCCCGTTGGAGGTCGAGATCTTCAGCCTCAACGGCCACCCGCAGCACGGCGATGAAGCGATGTCGCAACAGTTGCAGCAGCGCCTGCGCGAGCGCGGCATCGCGACGGACCTGCACGCATACGCCGGCAGCGATCCGCTGCGCACGGTGGCGGCGATCCGTCGCTGCGATGCGTTCGTCAGCGCCCGCCTGCACGGCGCCATCGTGGCGTACTTGTGCTCGGTTCCTTTCGCCATCGTCGACTACCACCCAAAGTGCCGCGACTTCGCCGACGACATCGGCCTGCCGCCGGACCTGCGCATCACCGGGGACGCGCATGACACCGCCGCATTCATGCATGTGGTGGAGGCGTTGCTGAACGATGACGACGCGCGAGCGCGCCTTTCACCCGACGTATACGCCCAAGAGGCGCAGGACATATTCCAATGCGCTCCATGGTCGACCCCATCCATCCTCCACACGCGCACGTCGGCGGCGCCGGCCTGATGAACGCGCACGCCTCCACCGCCCCGGTCAGCGTCGTCGTCCCGTGCTTCAAGTGCGGCGCCACGATCGGCGATTCGATCGCGTCCGTGCATGCGCAGACGTTGCGGCCCGCACAGGTCGTGCTTGTGGACGATGCGAGCCCCGACGACACCGTTGGCGCGCTGCACGCGGTCGCCGCGCAGTACACGCCGGGATGGATCGAAGTGGTTTCGCTGCCTGAGAATGGCGGGCCATCGGCGGCCCGCAACGCGGGCTGGGAACACGCGACGCAGCCGTACGTCGCCTTCCTCGATGCGGACGATACGTGGGTGTCGACGAAGATCGAACTGCAGATGCGTGCGCTCCGCGCGGACCCGGAGATCGCGCTGCTCGCGCACCGCATGCTCGTTCGCGATCGCGATAGTCCGCTGCCCATCGCGCCGGAACAGGCCCGCACGCACATCGTCCCGCGCCGCCGGCTGCTTCTGAACAATCCGTTTCCGACCGCGTCCGTCGTGCTCCGGCGCGATCTTCCGTTCCGCTTCGACGAGAACTACCGCCGCGTCGAGGATTTCCTGCTCTGGGGCCAGATCGGGTTTTCCGGCTATCGCTGCGCCAAGCTCGACCAGGTGCTGGCGTACTGGCACAAGGCCAACTACGGCGCGGGCGGATTGAGTGAAGACCTGAAAGCCATGCATCGCGCCGGCCGTGAAGTGCGCCGCGAACTTCTGCGCCAGGGACTGGTGACATATCCCGAACACTGCTTCGCACGCAGCATCGGCATGGTGCGCAAGGCGCGCCAGCGGATGCTGCTGGCCTTGCGTCGGGTCACCGAAGGAGGCGCGACCTCGTGAACGCGAACGTCCCCGAGTACGGCATGGTGCAGCGGCGCTCCACCTACATACCCGCCACGACGACGCTCAGCGTGCTGCTGCTGCTCGCGGTGGGGCTGTTCGGCTGCTGGCTGGTCGGCACGCGGCCGCTCGATGTCGGCACCGATACGCAGACCTACGCCGGCTTCTTCGAGGGCCTGAGCTCCGGCGGCGGCGAAACGCGCCTGGAACCGGGCTTCGTCTACCTGACCTGGGGCCTGTGGAAACTTGGCGTCGGCGTCATCGGGTACCAGACGGCCCTGTTCGCGCTCATGCTCGGAACGGTCGTCGTCGCGACGCGGCGTTACCAGGACTTCCTCGTCGGAGACGACGTCGTGCAGCGCCGCAACTACCTGACCTTCCTCGGCGCGGCCATCATGCTGCTGTACGTCTCGCCGATGTTCGTCAACGCGACGATCAACGCCGTGCGACAGGGCCTCGCAGCGCTGCTGGTGTTCGCCTCGCTGCTGTCGTTCCAGCGGAAACAGTGGTGGAGTTTCGTGCTGCTGGGCGGGCTGGCGAGCAGCCTGCATCTGTCGTCTCTGCTCTACCTGGTGTTCGCACCGGTGTTGCTGTTCGGCACGAGAATGCAGCGCCTGATCGCCGTCGTCGCGTTCGGCGCCTATG
>Ga0102594_1001787_pt1 | contig 12389 bp, 9 predicted proteins | sample AraplaCol_mLB_r2_2_FD_76863 | JGI IMG/M metagenome (GOLD analysis project Ga0102594, IMG submission 76863) | Arabidopsis root microbial communities from North Carolina, USA - plate scrape MF_Col_mLB_r2 (SPADES assembly) (version 2) | ecosystem: Host-associated > Plants > Roots > Endosphere...
TTCGAGCTTCTCCTGCTCCACCGACTCCCGGGTCACTTCTTCGACCAGCGCCTGCGGGATCAGCACCGCGCCATCGGTATCCAGCACGATCACGTCGCCCGGATAGACGGCGACGCCGCCGCAGCCGATCGGCTCCTGCCAGTTCACAAACGTCAGTCCGGCGACGGAGGGCGAGGCGGCCACGCCATCGCAGAAGACCGGCAGGTTGGTGCCGATCACGCCGGCCACGTCGCGCACCACGCCATCGGTGACCAATGCAGCCACACCGCGCTTCTGCATGCGGGCGCAGAGGATGTCGCCGAAGATGCCGGCGTCTTTCACGCCCATGGCATCCACCACGGCGATGCAGCCGGCGGGCATGTCCTCGATGGCGCCGCGGGTGGATTTCGGCGAGGCCCAGCTGGCCGGGGTGGCGAGATCCTCGCGCGCCGGCACGAAGCGCAGCGTGAAGGCCTCACCGACGATGCGCTTCGATTGCGGCGTCAGCGGCTTGGCGCCCCGGATCCAGACATTGCGCAGGCCCTTTTTCAGCAGAACCGTGGTCAGCGTGGCGGTGGTGACCAGTTCAAGGGCGGCCTTGATCCGTGCGTCGAGCATCTTTGGCTGTCTCCGTTGTTATATGTCAGGCCGTGAGCGGCGCCGTCGCCTGCTTCATCCAGGCGCGGGTGGTGTCGTCCACCAGCGGCGCAATCTCTTCCCAGACCTGCGCATGATAGGCATTGATCCAGGTCACTTCATCCGGCGTCAGCAGCGCGGTGGCGATCAGCCGGCGGTCGATCGGCGCCCGCGTGATGGTCTCGAAGCCGAACCAGCGTTTTCCGTTTTCTGCTTTCTCTGCTTCGACACGCACCACGATCAGGTTCTCGATGCGGATGCCGTAGCCGTTGGTCTTGTAATAGCCCGGCTCGTTGGAAATGATCATGCCGGGTTTGAGCGGCACCATGCTGCCCAGCTTGGCGATGCGCTGCGGCCCTTCATGCACCGACAGATAGCTGCCGACACCATGGCCGGTGCCGTGGTCGTAATCCAGCCCGGCCTGCCACAGCGCGTAGCGTGCCAGCGCATCCAGCTGCTGGCCGGCAGTGCCTTCGGGGAATTTCGCCACCGCCAGCGCGATATGGCCCTTCAGCACGCGGGTGAAGCGGTCGCGCATCTCGTCGCTGGGCTCGCCGACGGCGACCGTGCGCGTGATATCCGTAGTGCCGTCGGGATACTGGCCGCCAGAGTCCACCAGATAGAGGTTGCCGCGTTCCAGCGGTTTGTTGGTACCGGGTGTGACGCGGTAGTGCACGATGGCGCCGTTCGAGCCGGCGCCCGAGATGGTCGAGAAGGAGAGGTCGCGCAGGTCATTCGACAGGCGGCGGAAGCTCTGCAGCTTGTCGGCCGCCTTGATCTCGTCGATGCCGCCCTTGGCGGCTTCCTGGTCCAGCCAGCAGAGGAACTTGCTCACCGCCGCGCCGTCGCGGCGATGCGCGGCGCGCGTGCCTTCCAGTTCGGCTTCGGTCTTGCAGGCTTTCGGCAGCAGGCAGGGGTCTTCGCTGCGGATCAGCACCGCGCCGGCGCTTTCCAGCCGCTGCAGCACGTAATTACCGCTGGTGGCGGGATCGACCTGCACCGTCTTGCGCGCCTCGCCCAGCGCCGTCAGCGCGGCGGGGAAGGCGGTGGCGTCATGCAGGCGCACATCGCCCAGGTGTTTACGGACCGTGTCGTCCAGCTTGCGCGGATCGATATAGAGGTCGACGCTGCCATCGCTGTGGAGGACTCCCATTGAAAGAGGGAGCGGCGTATGCGGCACGTCGCTGCCGCGGATGTTGAGCAGCCAGGCGATCGATTCCGGCAGGGTCAGCACCACGGCATCGGCCTTGCGGTCCTTCAGCCCTTTCGCGATCTCGGCCCGCTTCTCAGTTGGGCTGCGGCCGGCCAGCGCCAGGTCCTGCACCCGCACCGGCCCGAGCGGGGCCGGCGGCTGGTCGGTCCAGACCGCGTCGATGGGATTGCTGTCGGCCGCCACCAGCGTGGCGCCCACGGCCGTGCAGGCGGTGGCAAAGGTCTTCACGCCGCCTTCGGTATGCAGCCAGGGGTCATAGGCCAGCTTGTCGCCGGCTTTCAGGTTGGCCTTCAGCCAGTCGCTGGCCGGCTGGTCGCTGATATGCAGGCGCTCGAACAGCGCGCCGTCGACCTGGGCGGCCAGCTGCAGCGTGTAGCGGCCATCGCTCCAGACCGCAGCCTTGTCGGCCAGCACGATGGCAAGGCCGGCCGATCCGGTGAAGCCGGTCAGCCAGCTCAGGCGCTGGGCCCGCAGCGGCACATATTCACTCTGATATTCGTCGGTCAACGGGATAATCAGCCCGGCATGGCCTTTCGCGGCCAGATCGGCGCGCAAGGCGGCCAGGCGCTGCGCGCTGGCGGTGCGGTCCTCGATGGCGGCGGCATAGCGCGCAGCCAGTTCGGCCACCAGGCTTTCGGCCTTGTCACGGGCGATGCCGGAATCCTTCGGCAGCAGGGCCACACCCGGGAAGCCGCCGAAGACGGACGGCGCGGCGGCGATTCCACGTAACCAATCTGTAAGCACAGCGGGCAGGCCGGCCAGAAGGGCGGAGAGGGGGGCTGGCGGCTGCAGAGTCATGGTCTAACCCGTTGCTGTGTCTTCTGAATTATGGGGCGCAGGAACTCCGGAGTCCAGACCGAGGTATGCAGTTTCTGCAATGCTGCATCGGCGACCAAATCATAGGTAAGTCATTGATTTTTAATAGGTGCGGTGCAATATTCTCGTCGTGGCCGCGATGCACAGACTGCCCGGACCACAGAACGGAGAGACTACCATGACCACCCTGCGCAACCAGACCGCTTTTGCTGTTCCGGCCAACCTGACCCCGATGAGCCAGGCCGAGATTGAGGCTTACGCGCGTCGTATTCGCGCTGAAGCCATCGCCGACCTCGTCTACAGCGCCTGGGTCGCCCTCAAGGGCACCGGCGCCCGCGTGAAGGGCTACCTGGCCCAGCAGCGCGCGATGCACGAGCTCAACGGCCTCGACGACGCCATGCTGCGTGATATCGGCCTGAATCGCTCGCAGATCCCTGCTGCGGTTGCCGGCCTGATCGAGCGCCCGGTCACCGTCGCGGTGAACGAGAACAGCCTCAAGACCGCCCGCCTCGCGGCCTAAGGTCTTCGAAAGTTTACGGTCGGACCGGGCGCAGCCCGTTCCCGAAGTCCTCCTCCCCCCGTGGGGACGATGCGACCGGTCTGACCGGATAAAAAGGCGCGGCTTCGGCCGCGCCTTTTTCATTTCTGCCCTGCCATTCAAATGTTGCATGGCTGTCATATTGACCGCGCAAACCCGCTGACTCGTCAGTGGGCAGAAAATCTGTGCATTTGGTCAAAATTTGTACATAATTGAATTTGTTCAAAAATTTAACAATATTGCACTTGCAAAGTCTATATCGCAGTGCAATATTTAGGTCAGCTACACTGACGTACTAACAAGAATGCAAGGTGTGGCTGAGGAACACCCGGGTCGGCTTTTCCAAAGCAAAGGAGATAGCCATGAACCCGCGCACGACCAACACCGTCATCCCCCAGCTCTATCTCGGCCTGACCGACTACGTTCAGCTTGAGCGTGAAGCCCGCCGGGCCCGCGCCCGCCTGATCGCACTCGGCCTGCGTCGCGCCTGGACCGCCCTGTTCGGCGCCAAGCCGGCCCCCAGCACCGTTGCCGATTTCAGCCGCGCCGACCTGCTGGCCCTTGGCGTTCCGTCCAAGGATGTCCGCATCGCCCTGGCCGGCCAGTCGCTCGGCAACCTGATCGCCTCGGTCACGGAATACTTTTCGGCCCTGTGGCAGCGTGCTGCCGCCGAAGCCGAGCTGCGTGGCCTGGACGACCGCACCCTGCATGACATGGGCCTGAGCCGCTCGGACATTCCGGCCGCGGTGGCGGGCGAGATGTATCGCGGCGAAGTCTCGAACGAGAATGCCGGCGAAGCCAAGGTGCAGGTGCTGAAGCAGAAGGAAGTCGTCGCCGCCTGATCGGCGCGACGACGGTCTTCAGGCCCGCCGGTTAAACACCAGCGTGTGCCAGCCTTCGCGCGGAATGCGCCGCGCGAGGGTGAGTCCGGTCGCCCGGTAACGGGCGACGATCATGCGGTCCTCTTTGGCCAGCAGGCCGGAGAGCACCAGATGGCCGCCTGCGGCCACCAGATGGCTCAGGCCTGTCGCCATGCGGCAGAGCGGTTCGGCCAGGATATTGGCCACCACCAGATCATACGGCCCGCCCAGTGTGAGGCGCGGATCGTCAGGCCGGCTCGCGGTCAGCGCCGCGATGCGGCTGCTCAAGCCATTCAGCTTCACATTGTCGCGCGTCACGTCCACGGCGACCGGATCGATATCGGCAGCGATAATGCGGCGCGCGCCGGCTTTCGCCGCCGCCATTGCCAGCACGCCCGAGCCGGTGCCCATGTCGAGCATGCGGGCAGGGGGCTTGATGCGGCAGAGATCGTCGATTGCCAGCATGCAGCCATAGGTCGATGGCGCACGGCCGGTGCCAAACGCCAGCCCGGCATCGAGAAGAATGCTCAAGCTGCCCGGCGGAATGCTGCCGGCGTCATGCGCGCCATAAAGGAAGAAGCGTCCGGCGACGATTGGCGCGTTCAGCTTGTTGGTATGCCGCACCCAGTCGTTGGAGGGCAGGTGGCCAAAGCTGATCACGGCCGGAATATCCAGCCCGGCGGCGATCTCCTTCAGGCGGCGCTGCCATTCCTTCCTGTCGGGCGGCGCATCGAACAGCACCTGCACGCGCCAGTCGGGGCTGACTGCCACGCCGGGCTTCAGCACTTCGTAGGAGGTGACGGCGACGCCGGCCTCGCCCAGCATGTCCTCGGCGGCGGCGACCAGGTCGACCGGTACATCCAGTTCGACCGACCAGAATTCAGGCGAGACAGGCATCGGCTTGTTCAGGCTTTCTCGACGAAGGAGGAGATCACCCGCTTCTCGCCGGCCTTCTCGAAGCCGATCACCAGCTTGTTGCCGTCCATGCTGCGGATGCGGCCATAGCCGAATTTCAGGTGAAAGACGCGGTCGCCGATCTGCAGTTCGGCGTCATCGGGGCTGCGCTGCACGGCATCGTCATCCACGCGGCGCGCGCGGCCTTCGATCGTCTTGGACTTGCGCGAGAAATCCCAGTTGGTGCCCTGGTAGCCGCTGCGGCCGGAAGATGTCGCGGCTTCCTCGCTGAAACCGCCGCCGATGTAACCCAGCCCTTGCGCGCCGCGATACAGGCCCGGCTGGTTGCGCCGTTCGATATGCTCGCTGGGCAATTCGTCGACGAAGCGCGAGGGGATCGCGTTGGTCCACTGGTTGAAGATGCGGCGGTTGGCGGCAAAGGTGATCTGCGCGCGCTTGCGGGCCCGCGTCAGCCCGACATACGCCAGCCGGCGCTCTTCCTCCAGCCCGGCAACGCCGTTGCTTTGCAGCGAGCGTCCGCTGGGGAACAGCTCTTCCTCCCAGCCGGGCAGGAAGACATGGTCGAATTCCAGGCCCTTTGCCGCATGCAGGGTCATAAGGCTGACCATCTCGGCGTCTTCGGTATTCTCGGTATCCATCACCAGCGCGACATGGTCGAGGAAGCCGGCGAAATTCTCGAACTCGCCGAGCGCGCCGATCAGTTCCTTCAGGTTTTCCAGCCGGCCCGGCGCTTCGGGCGACTTGTCGTTCTGCCACATCTCGATATAGCCGGATTCCTCAAGGATGATCTCGGCCACTTCGGTATGCGGCAGTTCGGCGGCCTGTCCGCGCCAGCGCGCGAAGTCATCGAGCAGCTTGCGCAGCGTGTTGCGCTGCTTGGGCTTGATCTCGTCGGTCTGCAGCAGGTCGCCCAGCGTGGCGGTCAGCGACTTGCCGGCCGTGCGCGCCAGCTTGTGCAGCACCTGCATGGTGCTGTCGCCCAGGCCACGTTTGGGCACGTTGACGATGCGCTCGAAGGCCAGGTCGTCGTCGGGCTGCATCACCACGCGGAAATAGGCGATGGCGTCGCGGATTTCGCGGCGTTCGTAGAAGCGCAGGCCGCCGACCACGCGGTATTTCACGCCGATGGTGAGGAAGCGCTCCTCGAAGGCGCGGGTCTGGTGGCCGGCGCGCACCAGGATCGCCATCTGGTTCAGCGAAACCTTGTCGCGCTGCAGCGTCTCGATTTCCTCGCCCACCAGCCGGGCTTCCTCGTCGCCATCCCATACGCCCTGCACGATGACCTTCTCGCCTTCGTTCAGGTCGGTCCACAGCGTCTTGCCCAGCCGGCTTTCGTTATGGGCGATCAGGCCCGATGCGGCGCCCAGGATATGCGGCGTCGAACGGTAGTTGCGCTCCAGGCGCACGATCTTGGCGCCGGGGAAATCCGTCTCGAAGCGCAGGATGTTGCCGACTTCCGCGCCACGCCAGCCGTAGATCGACTGGTCGTCGTCGCCCACGCAGCAGATATTCTTGTGCTGCTGCGCCAGCAGGCGCAGCCACAGATACTGCGCCACGTTGGTATCCTGGTATTCGTCGACAAGGATGTAGCGGAACTGGTGCTGGTATTTCTGCAGCACCTGCTCATGTTCGCGGAACAGCGTCAGGTTATGCAGCAGCAGGTCGCCGAAGTCGCAGGCGTTCAGCTGCAGCAGCCGCTGGCAATACAGCGCATAGAGGCGGGCGCCCTTGCCCTCGGCGAAGCCGGTCTCGGCATCGGGCAGCTTGCCCGGCACATGGCCGCGATCCTTCCAGCGGTCGAACTGGGATTTCAGCATGCGCGGCGGCAGCTGCTTCTCGTCCAGCCCCTCGGCCTCGATCAGCTGCTTGAGCAGCCGCATCTGGTCGTCGTCGTCCAGGATGGTGAAATTGGGTTTGAGCCCGACCAGTTCGGCATGGCGGCGCAGGATGCGGTTGCAGATGCCGTGGAAGGTGCCCAGCCACAGGCCCTCGACCGCGTTGCCGACCAGATGCTCGACACGCTCGCGCATCTCGCGGGCAGCCTTGTTGGTGAAGGTGACGGCCAGAATCTGGCTCGGCCAGGCCAGGCGTCGATAGAGGATGTGGGCCAGCCGCGAGACCAGCACGCGGGTCTTTCCCGTGCCGGCGCCGGCCAGGACCAGCAGCGGCCCTTCAAGCTGGTTGGCCGCTTCGCTCTGCGCCTCGTTCAGCCGCGTCAGCCAGTCGGGCGCGGGCATGGCCGCGGCAGCCGCCGGGTCATTTTGGCCAGGACTATTTTCCGGCTCGAATCCGGAGAGATCGAAGGGGTCGGCGGACATGGCGCCTACATAGCGTAACGGGGCCCAAAGGGCCACCCATGGGCGGGCCCGCAGCGCAGCATAACTGCGCGTCCTGCGCGGCTTTTTGCTGGCCTGCCGGCCGCGGCGCAGCTTGTCCAATCGATTGCCACGGGGCCGGCAAAGCGTTACCTCTATTGGTATTCCAAGGAGAAACGCCATGGCACCCGTCGCCGCTGCCCAGCCCCGCCTGACCCCCGCCGCCACCGAGGCCGCGCTTGCCGCCCTCAAGCAGCTGCTGGGCGACCGCTTCACCACGGCCCAGGCGGTGCGCGACCAGCATGGCCGCGACGAATCGTGGGCGATGCCGCTGCCGCCCGACGCGGTGGTCTTCCCGCAGAGCACCGAGGAAGTGGTAGAGGTGGTGAAAATCTGCACCGCCCATGGCCTGCCGATCATTCCCTATGGCGCCGGCACCTCGCTGGAAGGCCATGTCACCGCCGTGCAGGGCGGCGTCACCGTCGACCTGATGCAGATGAACCAGATCCTGCAGGTCAATGCCGAGGATCTGGACGTCGTGGTGCAGCCCGGCGTGCGCCGCAAGCAGCTCAACGAGCATCTGCGCGATACCGGGCTGTTCTTCCCGATCGATCCGGGCGCCGACGCCTCGATCGGCGGCATGGTCTCGACGCGGGCCAGCGGCACCAATGCCGTGCGCTACGGCACCATGCGCGAGAATGTGCTGGCGCTGACCGTGGTCACGTCGGACGGCCGCGTGATCCGTACCTCCAAGCGCGCCAAGAAGTCGGCCGCCGGCTATGACCTGACGCGCCTTTACGTGGGGTCGGAAGGCACGCTGGGCATCATCACCGAGATCACGGTCAAGCTTTACGGCATCCCGGAAGCGATGGCGGCGGCGACCTGCTCCTTCACCTCGCTGGAAGGCGCGGTGAATACCGTGATCCAGACCATCCAGGCCGGCGTTCCGGTGGCGCGTATCGAACTGCTCGACGACGTGCAGGCCGACGCCATCAACAAATATTCCAAGCTCGACCTGCCGGTCGCCAATATGCTGATGCTGGAATTCCACGGCACCGAAACCGGCGTCTCCGAACAGGCCGAGATGGTGCAGGGCATCGCCAACGATCATGGCGGCCAGAACTTCCAGTGGGCCACCAAGGCGGAAGACCGCGCCAAGATGTGGGAAGCGCGCCATAACGCCGCCTATGCCTGCAAGGCGCTGCGCAAGGGTTGCGAGATCATGGCCACCGATGTCTGCGTGCCGATCTCGCGGCTGGCCGAATGCATCCTGGAAACCAAGGAAGACGTGGTGAAGACCGGCCTGACGGCGCCGCTGGTGGGCCATGTCGGCGACGGCAATTTCCATCTCTCGGTGGTGGTCGACCGCAACAACCCGCAGGAAGTCGAGACGGTGGAGGCCTTCAGCGAGCGCCTGGTCCATCGCGCGCTGCGCATGGAAGGCACCTGCACCGGCGAGCACGGCATCGGCAAGGGCAAGATGAAATACCTGACCGCCGAACATGGCGAGGCGGTGGCGGTGATGCGCGCGATCAAGAAAGCGCTCGATCCCGACAATCTGATGAACCCGGGCAAGATTTTCAGCATCTGACATGGCGATCGATAGCCTTTACCTCTCGCTGCTCGCCAACACGATCAAGATGCAGCGCAGCCGGCCGGATGCGCCGAAGCGGCTGTCGGCGCTGGCGCTGGCCTATCCCGACCTGCTGGTGCCCAAGGCGCATCTCGAAGCGCTGTTCGGCCCCGATCTGGTCGCCGGCATCAAGCCGCGCGAAGACGCCGAGCAGATCAAGCAGTGGCATGGGCTGAAGACCTGGGCCGATCCGGTCTACGATACGCTCAGCCTGCTGGATGCGCTGGGGATCGACACCACGGTCACCGATGTGGCGGTGGTGCGGGGCATGGAAGTGATCGTTGACCTGAACGAACCGTTGCCCGAAGACCTGCAGGCGCGGTTCGATATCGTGATCGATACCGGCACCTGCGAACATTGTTTCAATGTCGGCATGGCTTTCCGCAATACCTGCGAGGCGGTGGCGGTCGGCGGCCATCTGGTGCATGCGGCGCCGATGACGCGCATGAATCACGGTTTCTGGAATTTCTGCCCTACCATCTATCCCGACTATCTCGGCGACAACGGCTTCAAGCTCCAGTATCTGAGTAGCGTCACCGGCGGCATCATGGAGGGACAGAGGGAGTTTCCGGTCGATCCCTTCAATCGCTTCGTCCCGCAGCCGCATGCCGCGATCTACATGCTGGCCAAGCGGCTGGAACGCAAACCGCCGGTCTGGCCGGTGCAGCGCAAATACCGCCAGTTCATCAAGCCGGCTGCCGCGGAGCAGGGCGCGGGTTAGGTTTTCTTAACCGGATCGGGCTATCTGCTCAGGATGGCATTCTTCTGCAAGACGACCCGGAGGGGCTCCCGATGAGCGGGCCTGTTCCAGCCAATCTGCCGCCGCCGCTCGTGGCGGCGATCGAGGCCGTCAATCGCAATCCGGGCGATCTGGGTGCGCTGTTCCGCCTTGGTGGCATGATGCACGACTACGGCGAGCACGAGCAGGCCGCCAAGGTGCGCGACCATATCGTCGCCATGGTCACGCAGGCGATCGGGAAGGGCTCGCCGCCGCCCGATCAGATCGCGAATATCCTGCAGTTTCTCTACCAGAGTTTCGTCAAGAAGATTGAGACCGAGGCGCAGGCCCGAGCCTGCTTCCAGTCCTGGCTCAAGCCGGTTGTCGAATACGGCCGCCGCTTCCGCGATCCGGCCCTGCCGCTGCCGCTGTGGCAGCCGACCGGGCAACGGCCCTGGCGTGCGGCCTTCTTCCTGCAGGCGCCAACCATTCTCGGGCATACCGAGGCGATGCTGGAACTGCTGGAACACCGGCCGCGCGGACTGGCCGGCTGGAGCGACGAGCCGATCGTCTATCTGTTCACCGGCCAGAATCCCGACCTCGCCCAACGCGTCGCGGCATTGGGTGCGCGTCTTGTCAGCGTGCAGAGCGAAATGCAGACCCATGGCTTCTATACGCAGTTGCAGTGGCTGCGGCGCCATATCGCCGACAACGGCGTCAGCCATTTCGTCTGGGTCTCCGCGCCGCCGACCTCCGAATTGTCCATGGCGATGCAGCTCGCGCCGGTACAGGTATTCTGGACACTGAAATTCCACCCCTACCAGATTCCCGATATCGACGGCTACATCACCTACGGTGCCTGGTCGGAACAGACCCGCATCATGCATGGCGAGACCTGGCAGGTGGTGCCGTTCATGATGTCGAAGCCCTCGCCGCCGGTGAGCGAGGCCGAGGTGACCGCCACGCGCGCGCGCTTTGCCCAACACGACATTCTGTTCGGCACGCTGGCGCGCACCGAGAAGATGAACGCCACGCCATTCCTCGATGCCGTGGTGCGTATCCTGCGCGAGAATCCGAAAGCCGGCTTCCTGTGGACCGGCCGCGAACAGCATGCTGGCATCCAGGCGCATTTCGAGCGCGGCGGTGTGGCTGCGCAATGCCATTTCATCGGCTGGGTCTCGACACCGCTCTATGCCCGTGTGCTCGATATCTTTCTCGAAAGCTTCCCCTTCGGCTGCGGCCTGACCGGTATCCAGGGCCTGGAGGCGGGTACGGCCTTCCTGTCCTTTGAAGCGCCGGAAACCCAGTACGGCATGCATTTCATGCGGCCGCTGGCCGAGAACGGCGCGGCGGCGCAGGAAATCCGCGGGCTGCTGCAGCCCACGGATGGCAGCGGCCCGCTGCTCTATGCCGCGAATGCAGACGCGTATGTCGCGCTGGCCGGACGGCTGGCGCGCGAACCCGATTTCCGCCAGCAGGTCGGCGCCGCCGGCCAGGCCTATTATCGCCGTTACCTGACGGCATCCGATCGCATGGCGCAGCGCTTCATGCAGGTGCTGACCGATATGAAGAAACCTGGGGAGGGGATGTGATGAAAGCCATTCCGCTAGTCATTCTGGGCGCGGGCGGCAATTCGCTGTCGATCCTCGACGCCGTCGACGAGATCAACCGCCGCTCCCTGCGCGGCCCGGTCTACGAGCTGCGCGGCTTCCTCGACGACATCCCGGAGAACCAGGGCAAGAAGGTGCTGGGCTATCCGGTGCTGGGCAAGATCGACCAGGCGCGTGACTTCGCCGACTGCCAGTTCATCAACGGCATCGCCAGCGGCGCCAGCTACACCAAGAAGCCCGAAGTGAATGCGCGCGCGAAAATCCCGCATGAGAAATTCGAGAGCATCATCCATCCCACCGCCACCGTGTCGCCCAATTCCAGGGTCGGCGTCGGCACCGCGATCATGGCCAACAGCGTGATCTGCGCCGAGGCGACCATCGGCGACCACGTGATCATCCTGCAGAATACCGTGGTCAACCATCACTCCACCGTCGGCGACTTTGCCACGCTGTCGTCGGGCATCACGGTGCTGGGCTATGTGACGATCGCCCGCAACGCCTTCATCGGCGGTGCGGCGGCGATCCGCCCCTTCATCACCATCGGCGAGAGCGCCCTGGTCGGCATGGCCTCGGTGGTGGTCAAGGACGTCGCCGCCCATACCACCGTGGCCGGCAACCCGGCCAAGCCGCTCAAGCCCAAGGAAACCCTGCCCGAGGCCTGAGGCGGGGTGGTTTTCCCGCCCAGATCAACCTCTTGGGCATGCTTGAAGTGTGAAATATCCGCAGACAGCGCTGGCGGCTGGAAAACCTGAGCCGTGGGCACTATTCTAGCCAGACCGAAAACTTGTAAGCCTACGAAGCAGTTAAAGGCCCCGAGGACATCATGAGTGCGCGCAAATGGTCGCCGGATAGCTGGCGCAGCAAACCGATCAAGCAGGTGCCGGCTTATCCCGATCCGGCCGCCCTGGCGGCTGCCGAGGAAAAGCTGTCGAACTATCCGCCGCTGGTCTTCGCCGGCGAGGCGCGCAATCTGACCGCCGGCCTCGCCAAGGTGGCCGAGGGTCGCGCCTTCCTGCTGCAGGGCGGCGACTGCGCCGAGAGCTTTGCCGAATTCAGCGCCAACAACATCCGCGACACCTTCCGCGTGCTGCTGCAGATGGCTGTCGTGCTCACCTTCGGCGCCTCGCTGCCGGTCGTGAAGGTCGGCCGTCTTGCC
>Ga0102594_1001788_pt1 | contig 12385 bp, 10 predicted proteins | sample AraplaCol_mLB_r2_2_FD_76863 | JGI IMG/M metagenome (GOLD analysis project Ga0102594, IMG submission 76863) | Arabidopsis root microbial communities from North Carolina, USA - plate scrape MF_Col_mLB_r2 (SPADES assembly) (version 2) | ecosystem: Host-associated > Plants > Roots > Endosphere...
GCTGCGCATGCAGGCTGCCGAGCCCGGCAAACAGCAACATCGCCGCCAGACCGATGTTCGCCGCGAGCCACGGATGCCCCAGCATCAACGTCAGCCGCGACAGCAACGCGATCTCGATCAGCAGGAACGCCAGTCCCAGCGCGAGGAAGTACGCGCCCGTGCGAGTACGCGAGGACGTCGCCGTTCCCGCACCGCGTGGCAGCGCGTGCAATGGCAGCAGCACGAGGACCAGCGCGAGCACCACCGCCTGCACCAGTGTCGCAACCAGCACGAGGTAGCCGGAGTCCAGCAGTACCGCGCCACCCTGCGCGCGCAGCCGCCACAGTTCCGGGAGGCTGCGCCAGCGGAAGAAATGCGCGAAGTACGGGCGGTCGTCGCTCGCCGGTTCGATGTCGAAGCGATACCCGCGGATGTACTGGCGCGCGCGCGGCGACAGCAAGGCCTGCACGCCGTCGAACAGCGTCGGCGGATCGAGCTGGTGGAAGCGGTCGTGCGCACGCGCGCGCCAGCCGGGCGCATGCACGACATCGAAACCGCGGCGTTCGGCGAAACGATGCAGAGCGGCGAGTGAGCGCGGATCCAGCGGCGAGCGCGCGAACAGCCACGTGCTCGCATCCCAGTTTCGTATCGCGATGATGTTTCGCGCCGGATCGCCGACGCCTTCATCGCGCAGCGCTTCCACCGCCGTGGCGAAGAGCTTGAGTTCGTCGCGCGGCGGCTGCTTGCTCCACTGCGTTGCCACCAGCATGCCGCGCGGCGTGAGCGTCGAAAGATAGTCGCGCAGGGCTTCGACGGTTAGCGCGTACTGCTCGCTCGCCGATTGCACTCCGGCACCGCCGCTGGCGAGCGATTCGCCACCGGCCAGCACGATGAGGTCGTAGCGCTCGCGTGCATCGCGCACGAACGCGCGCGGCTCGGCGACGAAGTTGCTCACGCGACGATCTTCGAGCAGATGCCCCGAGTACGCGGCGAACACGTCGCGCGCCCAGTGCATGCGCTGCGCGGATTGCTCGACCGCGTCGACCTGGCGCGCGCCGAGGGAGAGCGCCTGCAACACGTCCATGCCGCCGCCGGAGCCGAGCACGAGCACGCGGTCGGGCGTGTGCAGGCGATACGGCAGCGCGGAGGTCATGTCGTCGAGCCATTGCCAGTCGGCGTGGCCGTCGTCGCGCACGATGGGCGACATTGCATCCCCATCGGTGTAGATCGCCAGTTGCGGCGGCAGTTCATCGGAGTGCGAAAGGCTCAGGCCCGGCGCGAAGCGCAGCGGCACATGCGGGCTTTCGACCAGTTCGAAGCTGCCATAGGGATCCTCGCTTTCGGCGATCACGCGCGCCCCGGGCAGCAACAGCGCCTTGCTCAATCCCTTGAACTCGTTCGGCAACGGCGCCAGCGCCTGCGTCGGCCAGAGCATCGCCAACGCGAGCACGACGATCGATGCCGCCACGCGCAGCGCGATGCGACGCGTCACCAGCCACGCCGCGATCGGGCCGCATATCGCAGCGAGCAGCAAACCGTTTTGCACGGGCAGCGCACTCGCGGCCAGCGCGGCGAGGGCACCAAGCGCCGCGCCGATCAGGTCTGCACCGTACAGCGCCGGGATCCGCGATCCGTGACGAACGAATGCCAGGCCGAAGCACGCGGCCGCGAAGAAGAACGGCACCGACAGCGTGAGGTACAGCGCGGCAAGCCACAGCAGCTGCCGCCAGTTCCACACCAGTTCCAGGCCATTGAACGGAATCGCGCGCGCGAGGACCAGCGTGATCGCGGCGCCGGTCGCGAACAGCAACGCGCATGTGGCGAACGCGACATCGAAGTCGCGCTCCAGTCGCGCGCGTCGTTCACCGCGCAGCCACAGGCTGAGCCAGGTCCCGCTCGCGCCATGGCCCAGCAGCGCGAGGCTGATGATCATCACCGCGAACGGATGCCAGTGCGCGATCGCCAGCCATCGCATCAACAACAACTGCCACGCCAGCGCGGCAGCGGAGATCAGCGCGATGGCGATGGGAAGCGCGACCGCGCCCGCCTTCGCCCCGACCGAAGCGGCGCGTTCGACGACGTCGGCATCGGCGACGCTCATGGCCCACCCGTTAGCGGCACGAAACGCACTGGCAGCACCTGGCGCGTGCGCACGCGGCCGCTCGCGTCCTTCTCCACCAGCAGCAGCGTCTGTGTGAAGAAGCTGCTGCCGACGGGGATCACCATGCGCCCGCCGGGTTTCAGCTGCTGCACCAGTGGCGGCGGAATCGAAGACGCCGCGGCGGTGACGACGATCGCGTCGAACGGCGCGTGTTCCTTCCAGCCGTAGTAGCCGTCGCCGTTGCGCACCTCGACGTCCGGATATCGCTGCAGCCGCTGCGTTGCCTGCTTCGCCAGCGGCTCGACGATCTCGATCGTATGGACCTTCGCATGCGCCTCGGCCAGCACCGCCGCCTGGTAGCCCGAACCGGTACCGATCTCAAGGATGTCCTGTCCCGCGCGCGGCGCGGCGAGCGTCGTCATCAGCGCGACGATGTACGGCTGCGAGATCGTCTGCCCGTAACCAATGCCCAGCGGCCGGTTCTCGTAGGCGTTGTCGCGCTCGGACGCGGGCACGTATTCGTGGCGCGGCACGCGCGCGAGGATCGCGAGCACGGCCGGATCGATGCGCGTCGCGGTGCCGGTATCGGCGCGCGACTGCTCGCGCAGTTCGGCGATGAGGGCGGCGCGGGGCGCGGCGTACCGGTCGGCGCGCGACGCGATCTGCCGAGCGGGCGTGGCGAACGAAAGCATGGGCAATGCCGACAGCACGATCGCCTTCACGATCGCGCGACGATGCAGGAAGCCTGCACGGGCGTCGGCGCCGGACATGCCGGCGAGTGTAGGTCGGTGCGTGTTATGGCCCGGGCAACGGCACGCCGCCCGCCGGTCTCAGGCCGGCGCCTTCTTTTTTGTCGCCTTCTTGGACGCCGTGCCGGCCTTGGGCGGGTTGCGGATCCAGATGTTCAGGTTCTCGCGCCGGCTCTGGAACAGGCCGATGGCCTCGACCAGGTCGCTCAGTTTTCCGTAGCCGTAATTGCGTGGGTCGAACGACGCCTGGTTGCCGATCTGGCTGCCGACGGTGCTCAGGCGCGCCCAGCCGTCCTCGTCGCTGGCCGCCTCCACCGCGCTGCGGAGCATCTGCAGCAGGCGCGTGTCGTTGCGCAGTTCCTGCGAGGTCTTGGGCTTGGTCAGCACGCCGCTCTCGGCGGCTTCCGGAACCCCCAGGGCCTCCAGGAAGGTGAATTTCGAGCAGGCGTTGCGGAAGGCCTCCGGCGTCTTCTTCTCGCCGAAGCCGTAGACCTTCATGCCATCGGTGAGCAGGCGCATCACCAGCGGCGTGAAGTCGGCATCGCTGGAGACGATCGCGAACCCGTCCAGGTTGCGCGCGTACAGCAGGTCCATCGCGTCGATGACCATCGCCATGTCCGAGGCGTTCTTGCCGGTGCTGTAGGCGAACTGCTGCATCGGCCTGATCGCGTATTCGTGCAGCGTCGCCTCCCATCCCTTCAGGTGGGGGCTCTTCCAGTTGCCGTAGGCGCGACGGACGTTGGCGATGCCGTGGCGGGCCACCTCGGCCAGGATCACGTCGATCTTGGCCGCCGGCGCGTTGTCGGCGTCGATCAGCAGGGCGATGCGGCGCTCGGTTTCGGCCATGGCGGGGTTCCGTGGGGCGGCGGGCGGGTTCATCGAGCCTAGCGCAGGCCGCGCGCGCCGCGCATGACGGTTAGCGCTACCCCCTGCCCGCCCGATCCGACACAATGGCCGGGCACTCACGAGAAGACACGCAAACCCCACCATGACCCAGCTCGAACAGCTCCGCGCCTATTCGGCGGTCGTCGCCGACACGGGCGACATCGACGCCATCGCCCGCTTCCATCCGCTCGACGCCACCACCAATCCGTCGCTGCTGCTCAAGGCCGCCTCGCTGCCGCGCTACGCGCCGCTGATCGACTCGGCGATCTCGCAGGCCCGCGGTACCGACCTGACGGCACGCGTGGCCGATGCCGCCGACCTGCTGGCGGTAACGGTGGGCGTGGAAATCCTCAAGCTGATTCCCGGCCGCGTCTCCACCGAAGTGGATGCGCGCCACAGCTTCGACACGCAGGCCACGCTGGCGCAGGCGCGCAAGCTGGTCGCGCTGTACGAGCAGGTCGGCATCGGCCGCGAGCGTCTGCTGATCAAGATCGCCTCGACGTGGGAAGGCATCCGCGCCGCCGAGCAGCTCGAGCGCGAAGGCGTGAACTGCAACCTGACGCTGCTGTTCTCCTTCGCCCAGGCCGTGGCCTGCGCCGAGGCCGGCGTGTTCCTGATCTCGCCGTTCGTGGGCCGCATCCTCGACTGGCACCTGGCCAACGGCGCCGAAAAGCCGGCCACGCCGCAGGACGATCCGGGCGTGCAGTCGGTCACGCGCATCTGGCACCACTACAAGCGCCACGGCTTCAACACGGTCGTGATGGGCGCGAGCTTCCGCAACACGGGACAGGTGCTGGCGCTGGCCGGTTGCGATCGCCTGACGATCTCGCCCGACCTGCTCGCCACGCTGGCCGAAAGCGAAGGCGAGGTGCCGCGCGCCCTGGTCGACAGCGGCGAACGCGCACCGGCCCCGGCCCGCATGGACGAGCGCACGTTCCGCTGGGACCACAACGAAGACGCGATGGCGACCGACAAGCTCGGCGACGGCATCCGCAAGTTCGCCGCCGACCAGCGCAAGCTGGAAGCGATGCTGGCGTCGCGGCTGGGATAAGCGCTTAGCTGCGCGACGGAGACGAAGCCCGGCTGATGCCGGGCTTTTTTTTGATCCGGGCTACGACCGATCACTCCTATGCGGCAAACTAGCGCCATGGATGCCACCGCCCCGATGACACCCACCCAGCGCCTGCGCAGCATCTTCAGCGGTTCGGTCGGCAATCTGGTCGAGTGGTACGACTGGTACGCCTACTCCGCCTTCGCCATCTACTTCGCGCCGCATTTCTTCCCGAAGGGCGACACCACCGCGCAACTGCTCGACACCGCGGCCGTGTTCGCGGTGGGCTTCCTGATGCGCCCCGTCGGCGGTTGGCTCATGGGCCTGTACGCCGATCGTCATGGCCGCAAGGCCGCACTGATGCTCTCGGTGTTGCTGATGTGCGCCGGCTCGCTGCTGATCGCGGTGGCGCCGGGCTTCGACAGCATCGGCATCGCCGCGCCCGCGTTGCTGGTGTTCGCGCGATTGCTGCAGGGCCTGAGCGTCGGCGGGGAATACGGCACGTCGGCGACGTACCTGAGCGAGATGGCGCAATCGAAGCATCGCGGCTTCTGGTCGAGCTTCCAGTACGTCACACTGGTGATGGGCCAGCTGCTCGCACTCGCGCTCCTCGTACTGCTGCAGCGCGCGTTCCTCACCGAGGAACAGCTGCACGATTGGGGATGGCGCATTCCGTTCGTGGTCGGCGCGCTGTGCGCGGTGACGGCACTGTGGCTGCGTCGTGGCATGCAGGAAACCGAATCCTTCGCCGTCGCGCGCGCGCGTCACGACAGACAGCGCGGCAGCCTGCGCGTGCTGATGCAGCACCCGCGCGAAGTGCTCACCGTGATCGGCCTCACCATGGGCGGCACGCTGTCGTTCTACACGTTCACCACGTATCCGCAGAAGTTCCTGGTCAATACCGGCGGCTTCAGCAAGGCGGATGCCACGTTGATATCCGCCGCATCGCTGTTCGTCTTCATGCTGTTGCAGCCGCTGGTGGGCGCGCTGTCGGACCGCACCGGACGTCGCCCGATCCTCATCGCCTTCGGCGTGCTGGGCACGTTGTTCACCTACACCATCCTCAGCGGCATCGCGGCGTCGCGCACGGTGATGGATGCGTTCGTCTGGGTCATGTCGGGTCTGCTGATCGTCAGCGGCTACACCTCGATCAACGCGGTGGTGAAGGCCGAACTGTTCCCGGCGCACATCCGCGCGCTCGGCGTCGGACTGCCGTACGCATTGACCGTGTCGGTGTTCGGCGGCACGGCCGAATATATCGCGCTCTGGTTCAAGCAGATCGGCCACGAGTCGTGGTTCTACATCTACGTGACCGCGTGCGTGGCGGTGTCGCTGGGCGTGTATGCGCTGATGCGCGACACGAAGCTGCATTCGCGCATCGATCGCGACCACGACATTCCCGAGATCGAACCACGCGCCGGAGAACGTGCATGACACCGTCCGATCCACGCCCGCACGTCGTCATCGTCGGCGGTGGTTTCGGCGGATTGTGGGCGACGCGCGCGCTCGCCGGCAGCGATGTTCGCATCACGCTGATCGATCGCCGCAACCACCACCTGTTCCAGCCGCTGCTGTACCAGGTCGCGACGGCCGGGCTGTCGTCGCCCGACATCGCCGCGCCGCTGCGCCATATCCTGCGCAACCAGCGCAACGTCGAAGTGCGGCTGGGCGAAGTGGTCGGCCTGGACATGCAGGCGTGCACGGTATCGCTGGCCGAAGGCGATGCGATTTCCTACGACTACCTGCTGCTCGCCAGCGGCGCGACGCATGCGTACTTCGGCCACGACGAATGGAGTAGCGACGCGCCCGGCCTGAAGACGCTGGACGATGCGCTGGCGATCCGCCGCCGCCTGCTGCTCGCGTTCGAACGCGCCGAAGCCTGCACCGATCCCGCCGAACGCGACGCGTGGCTGAACTTCGCCGTCGTCGGCGGCGGGCCGACCGGCGTCGAACTCGCTGGCACGCTTGCCGAAATTGCGCGTCACACGCTGACGCGCGAGTTCCGCAACATCGATCCTTCGCATGCGCGCGTGCGGCTCATCGAAGCCGGGCCGCGCGTGCTGGCGTCGTTTCCCGAATCGCTTTCGGAAAAGGCGCGCAAACAGCTGCACAAGCTCGGCGTTGAAGTCGTCACCGGCACGCCGGTCAACGCGATCGACGCGAACGGCTACACGCTGGGCGACACGTTCGTTCCGTCGCGCACGGTGCTGTGGGCGGCGGGCGTTGCGGCTTCACCGCTGGGCGCGTTACTCGGTGTGCCGCGCGACCGCGCCGGACGCGTGCCGGTGGACGCCGATCTCAGCGTGCCCGGACATCCGGAGATCTTCATCGCGGGCGATCTGGCCAGCGTGCAGCAGGACGGCAAACCCGTGCCCGGCGTCGCGCCCGCCGCGAAGCAGATGGGCGCGCATGTGGCGACGGCGATCAAGGCGCGCATCGCCGGCAGGGCCGCGCCGGCGTTCCGCTATCGCGACTTCGGCAACCTCGCGACGATCGGCCGCATGGCGGCCGTCGTCGATCTGCACGGCTTCAAGATCTCCGGCCTGCTCGCGTGGTGGTTCTGGCTCGCGGCGCACGTGTTCTTCCTGATCGGTTTCCGTAACCGGCTCATCGTCCTGCTCAACTGGGCGTGGTCGTACTGGAGCTACCAGCGCCACGCGCGGATCATCCTCGGACGCGATCCGCCACGGTCGCAGTGACTACGCCGCTTCGCGCGTGATGCGGCACGCGTAGCAACCGTACTTCGCGAAATGCACGTGCAGGTAATCGACGTCGTCGCGTTCGAAGAAGCGCGCGATCAGCGATTCGATGCCACTGCCTTCGACGACGTCGGCGATGCGCATCATGCCGTCCGCGCCGTAGGCACGAATCGACAGCAGGCGGCGACGCAGCTGCTCGGGCACTTCGCCGTTCGACAACGACGCGTCGGACGCGCGCTCGCGCACGAATACCGCACCGGTGCCGCGATACGGCGTCGCGACCGCGTGGTGTTCGTATGGAAGCAGGAGCAGGCGCTCGCCGGGCTCGGCATCGCGCAGGCTGACGCGACAGGGATAGGCGTGCGGCGCGTCGGCGACGGCGCGATGGATGTCGCGCGCGGCGAGCTCATCGTCGGAAAGCGCGAACAGCGGCTGGAACGGCGCGGCGGACAAGGCGTGAATGCGGAACATGGCAGGACTCCTGACTGGACGTCGCCATGCTCGTCGCGATGCGCGACGTTCGATATCCGATCCTTGTGGTCAATGACGGCGCAAAAGAAAACGGCCCGGTTTCCCGGGCCGTTCGCATGCATCGTGCGGTGCGGGGTTACGCCGCGAACAGCGCGCGCATCTTCTTCAGCGCGTTGGCTTCGATCTGGCGGATGCGCTCGGCGCTGACGCCGTATTCGTCGGCCAGTTCCTGCAGCGTGATCTTGCTCTCCGAATCCAGCCAGCGGCGCTTGACGATGTCGCGCGAGCGCTGGTCCAGGCCCGACAGGCCTTCGCGCAGGAGGGCGAGGTGATTGTCTTCCTCGTCTTCACGCTCGTAGGTCTGCGACGGGTCCTCGGCGTCGGTGCGCAGGTACGCGACCGGCGACGGCGGGGCGTTGTCGTCGTCATCGTCCGGCGCATCGAAGCCGATGTCGCGGCCGGAAAGACGCGATTCCATCTCGAGCACTTCGCGTTCGGACACGTTGAGGTCCTGGGCGACGGCGCGGACTTCCTCGGCGTTCATCCAGCCCAGGCGGGTCTTGGACTTGCGCAGGTTGAAGAACAGCTTGCGCTGCGCCTTGGTCGTGGCGACCTTCACGATGCGCCAGTTCTTCAGGATGAACTCGTGCATCTCGGCGCGGATCCAGTGCACCGCGAAGGACACCAGGCGCACGCCCTGTTCGGGGTCGAAGCGCTTGACCGCCTTCATCAGGCCGATGTTGCCTTCCTGGATCAGGTCGCCCAGCTGCAGGCCATAGCCGTTGTAGCCACGGGCCACATGCACGACGAAGCGCAGGTGCGAATGCACCAGTTCGCGGGCGGCATCCAGGTCCTCGCCGTCGCGGAATCGACGCGCCAGCGCCTGCTCGTCTTCCGCGGTGAGCACCGGAATGCGGTGCACGGCGTTGACGTAGGCGTCCAGCGAACCGAGCGCGCTCGGCACCGGAAGATTGTTGGAAACCAGCGGGAGGGACAGGGTGTTCTGGGTCATGGCAGTCATCTTAGCAGTCGATATGGTGGTCTGCTAAAGGTCGAAAGGGCCTCAGTGTTTCATGGATGGGACAAAGTCCCGCGGGCTCGACGTGGGGCATCGGCGCCGCGCAGGGCTTGCAAATCAATCATTTGGAGCGTGAGCGGAGCGTCGGGGCGCGATGACCGCGCCGTTTCCGCCGCACCCATTCATAGACCTGATCGGGCCCCAAAAGTTCATTGGGACGCCCAAGGGGTTGCACAAGGCCCGATGAGACGGCCCAACGGGGGTTCAGACCGGGAGCGCGGCCCGGCCGGGGAGCGACCAGTCGATCGGCGCCTTGCCATGGCGGGCGAGGTACTCATTGGCGACCGAGAAATGCCCCGACCCGATGAAGCCCCGGTACGCCGACAGCGGCGAGGGGTGCGGCGCCTTGAGCACCTTGTGGCGGCGCGGGTCGATGACCTTGCCCTTGGCCTGGGCGTAGCTGCCCCAGAGCATGAAGACCAGGCCTTCGCGCTCGCGGTTGAGCACGTCGACGACGTGGTCGGTGAAGCCTTCCCAGCCCTTGCCCTGATGCGCACCCGCCCGGCCTTCCTCGACCGTCAGCACGGCGTTGAGCATCAGCACGCCCTGCCGCGCCCAAGGCAGCAGGCAGCCGTGGTCCGGACGCGGGATGTCGAGATCGCGCTGGATCTCCTTGAAGATGTTGTCGAGCGACGGCGGCACCGCCACGCCCGGCTGCACCGAGAAACACAAGCCATGCGCCTGGCCGGCGCCGTGGTACGGATCCTGGCCGAGGATGACGACCTTGACCTCATCGAAGGGCGTGGCGTCGAAGGCGGCGAAGATGTTCGGCCCCGGCGGGAAGATCCGCGCGCCGGCTGCCTTGCGGTCTCGCAGGAAGGCGGAAAGCTGCTGCATCTCGGGCCGCTGCAGGTAATCGCCGATCTTCGCCTTCCACGACGGGTCCAGCCGGACGCGGTCGCCGCTGTCCGCCGCCTCGTTCATGCGTCCAGCGCCGTCGGCTCCGGCAGCCGCGCCAGGCGCAGCTGGAACAGGGTCTTGGTCACCAGCAGGCGCTCCTCGATCGGCTTGAGCACCAGGTCGTTCGCGCCGGCGCGGATCAGCGCGCTCTGGTTGTCGGCATTGCCGTCGCCGGTCATCACCAGCACCGGCAGGCGGCGCTTGCCGTAGCCGAAGTCCTCGCGCAGGCGGGCGAGCAGGTCGTTGCCGCTCAGCGCGCCCTTCAGATAGACGTCGGTCAGCACCAGGTCGCAGCCGACATAGTCCTGTCCGCGATGCGTCTCGAGGTATTCCAGCGCCTCTTCCACGCCGACGAAATGCAGCACGGTGAGGCCGTGGCGTTCGAGCATGCGCTTGGTCGCCAGCGCGACGACCTTGCTGTCCTCGACGTAAAGCACGCGCGCGCCGGGGATCGGCTGCGGCTGCACGTAGCCGCGGATGAACGCGGCCAGCGCGGTGTGGCCCAGCGCCTTGTCGAAGTAGTCGGTGACGTCTTCGGTGAAGCGGCGCGATTCCAGGTGCGACTGCGCATCGCCGGAGACGACGATGATCGGCACGTACGCCTGCCCCGCCGATTCGCGCACGGCGCGCGCCAGCGCGATGCCGTCGCCGTCGGGCAGCACGAGCGAGGTGGTGACCAGGTCGACCGCGCCGCCTTCCAGCGCGGCGCGCGCCTCGGCGATGCCGGCGCACGGCACGACGACGGCGTCGCTCAGCTCGCGCGCGAGCACGTCGCCGATGAGCTTGCGCACCAGCTTGGAACCGTCGACCACCATGATGCGGGGCGCGGCGTTGGCGAGATGGCGGAGATCCTGGCTCATGTCGTCGGGCGCGTCTGTCGCAGGTAGTGGCCGGTGACCAGACCGGCGCCGATCCAGCCCAGCAGGCCGGCGCCGATCACGATGCAAACGGCGCTGGTGAGGTCGAAACCGTGGAGGGCGAACTGGCTGCCGTAGCTCTGCGCGAGCGCGGCGAGCGGTTCGCGCAGCGCGTGGTCGGCAGCGGTGAGCAACGCCAGTGCGAGCAGCCCCGCGACCAGCCCGTAGCTCAGGCCGAGATACAGGAACGGTCGACGGATGAAACCGTCGGTGGCACCGAGCTGCTGGAGCACGGCGATTTCCTCGCGACGCGACTGGATGTCCAGCCGCACCGTGTTGCCGACCACCAGCAGCGCGCCCAAGCCGAGCAGCGCCGCCAGCACCCATGCCAGGCGCACGCCGAAGCGCAGCCATTGATCCAGTCGCTGGCGCCACGCGGCGTCGTGCTGGACGACGTCGACATCCGGCAGCGTGCGCAGCGAATCGGCCAGCAGCGTCTCGTCGCCCTTCGGCGTCACGATCAGCACGCTCGGCAGCGGATTGCCGTCCACGGCGCTGATCGCCTCGCCCAGGCCGCTGCTGCGGCGGAGTTCGTCCATGCCCTGCTCGGGCGTGCGCAGGTCGAGGGTGGCGATGTCGCCGCGACCGCGCAGTTCCTCGGCCAGCGCGCGGGCGCGCTCAAGCGTCACCTGCGGCTTGAGGAACAGGCTGATCTGCCGCGACTGCTCGACGGTGCCGGTGAAGCGTTCGACATTGCCCAGCGCCGCCCACAAACCGAGCGGCAGGGTGATCGCCACCGCCATCACGCCGATGGTCAGCGCCGTCGCCCACGGCTTGTGCAGCATGCGGCCGACGGAGGCCACGAGGCTGTAAACGTGGTGGTCGAACCACGTGCCAAGACGCGAGTTCGGACGCGCCGGGCGGGTCGAGGCGTTGGCGGTCGGTGCGCTCACTGGGCGAGGTCCTGCGGCGAGATGTCGTCGACCAGGCGGCCCTGGTTCAACACCAGCACGCGCTTCTTCATGCGCTTGACCAGCGCGAGGTCGTGGCTGGCGACGAGCACGCTCGTGCCCAGTTCAGGCAGCGATTCGAACAGCGCCATGATCTCGGCCGACAAGGTGGGATCGAGGTTGCCGGTGGGTTCGTCGGCGACCAGCAGGCGCGGTTCGCCGACGATCGCGCGGGCGATGCCGACGCGTTGCTGCTCGCCGGCCGACAGTTGCGAAGGCAGCGCGCTGGCGCGCGCGCCGAGCGATACCTTGTCGAGCACCGCGCGCACGCGCTTGCCGATGTCGCCGCGACGCATGCCGCGCAGGATCAGCGGCAGCGCGACGTTGTCGGCGACGCTGCGGTCGCCGAGCAGGCGATGGTCCTGGAACACGACGCCCACGTCGCGCCGATGCAGCGCGATGCGGCGGCCGCGCACCTTCAGCAGGTTGCGGTCGCCGAAGACGACGGCGCCGCGGCTGGGGCGTTCGGAAAGATGGATGAGCTTGAGCAGCGTGCTCTTGCCGGCGCCGGAATGGCCGGTGACGAACAGCATTTCGCCCTGCGCGACTTCGAAGCTCACTTCGCTCAACGCGTCGTGGCCGCCGTCGTACCGCTTGCTGACGTT
>Ga0102594_1001789_pt1 | contig 12370 bp, 13 predicted proteins | sample AraplaCol_mLB_r2_2_FD_76863 | JGI IMG/M metagenome (GOLD analysis project Ga0102594, IMG submission 76863) | Arabidopsis root microbial communities from North Carolina, USA - plate scrape MF_Col_mLB_r2 (SPADES assembly) (version 2) | ecosystem: Host-associated > Plants > Roots > Endosphere...
CAACGGCGACGGCCACCTCATCGCCCACGTGCCGGTGGAGCGCGGCGTTCCGATCTGGCTGGCCGGCGCGACTTTCGACCGCGACAGCACCGCCCTGGAGCCGACGCAGGCCGACAGCATCGCCAACCGCGAGCGCCTGGCGCGGCTCCATCCCGCGGCCGCAGCGTCGCTCGCCGGCGCGTTCGAGCGCGGCGATGTCGACACCTGGGTCGGCGTGCGATGCGCATCCGGGGACCGGCGGCCCCTTGTCGGACCGATCGACGCGCCGGTCGCCGGACTCTGGGCCTGCACCGCACTGGGCTCGCGCGGACTGAGCTTTGCCGCGCTGTGCGCCGAACTGCTGGCCGCGCAATGGCACGGCGAGCCGCTGCCGCTGCCGGCGACGCTGGCAAAGGCGCTCGGCACGCAGCGCCTCTAGCGGCGCCGGCTCAGGCTGCGCTCGATGCTCGCCAGGCCATCAGCAGCGCCATGCCGAGCACCAGCACGACGAAGTACTTGCGCAGCACCCGCTCGTCGAGCCGCGTGGCCAGCTGCGCCCCCGCGGCCGTGCCGACCCACAGCCCGAGCACGACGCACCCCAGCAGAAGCCATGGCAGTCCGTTCGCAACGCTCGCATAGACCAGCACTGCCGGCAGGGCCAGCGGCAAGGCGTTGACCGCAAGACTCACGGCCTGCGAGCGAAGCTGCGACCAGTGCAGCGCAACGGTCATCGACGCCGTGATGGCCAGCCCGCCACCGATGCCGAGCAGCCCGGAGGATGCGCCGGCGACGATGCCCACCGCCACCAGCGCCGCAGCCGCAGCATGCGGCTCCCCGGCCTGCGCGACGCCGCTCTCCTTCGCGGTCGACCTCCACAACACCAGCGTTGCCAGCACCAGCAGGTAGGCGACGAACATCCAGCGCAACGCCGCGTCGGCCAGGTGGCTCGCGCCCTTCGCGCCAATGAAAGCGCCCGCCAGGAAGCCGAGCGAGATCCACGTCACCGTGCGCCGCGAGGCGCCATGCCCGGCCACGCGATAGCGGACGAATCCGGCCAGGCTGGTCGGCAACAGCTGCGCCGCGAGGGAGATCGCCTGCGCATCGTGCTGGCCCAGGCCCGGCATCAATGCCAGCGCGGGCACCAGCGCGCCGCCGGGGCTGACGCCGAGCAGGCCGCCCATCGCGCCCGCGAAGATGCCGGTCGCCAGGCCCCCCAGCACCTGGACGAGGCCGAGCGCTTCGGGCATCGCTCAGCCGGCGGCCGGCGCCGCGGACGCCAGCAGATGGTCGATGCGGCTGTCGCCATAGGTGCGCAGCACCTCGGAGACGACCACCTTGTAGCCGTCGAGCCAGTTCGCCTGCGCGGCCTTGGCCTGCCGGTGCACGGGATGGTGGATCAGCGCCTGCAGGCTGTCGAGCGAGTCCCAGTAGTACACGTTCGAGACCAGCCCGTTGCCCGCGTTCTCCCACGTCTCCTCGCCGAGGTAGCCGGGCAGCGATTTCGCAGCCTCGGCGATGGCCTGGTCCAGCCGGTGGAACTCGTCGTCGAACTGCTTCTTCGCGAAGATGAAGGTGGCGGAATACATGGCGAGCCGGTCTCCTGGAAAGCGTGCGAAGCCGGCGGCCGCCGGGCGGCGCCGAGTATCGGACAAAACCCCGCAGCCCCGGCGAACGCGTGAGAATGCGGTGCATGGCCACCCAGTACGACATCACGCACACCACCGTCTACCGCTACAACAAGCCGGTCACCTTCGGCCTGCACCGCGTGATGTTCCGCCCGCGCGACAGCCATGACCTGCGGGTGCTGGCCACCGACCTGCAGGTGAGCCCGCAGGCCTTCACGCGGCTCATCCAGGATCCGCACTCCAACTCGGTGGCGCTGGTGCAGCCGATGGGCGAAGCCACCGAACTGCGGATCGTCTGTTCTTTCACCATCGAGCACGTGCCCGCGCAGGAGGACCAGCTCGCGCTCGACCCGGCGGCTGAATTCCTGCCCTTCGCCTACACCCTGCAGGAGCGCCTGGACCTCGAGCACTACCTGCGCCCGCACCACGACGACGACAGCCAGGGCACGCTGATCCGCTGGGCCCACCAGTTCCTGCAGGCCGACAAGCCCAACAGCACGCGCGAGGTGCTCACGCGCATGAACGCGCACATCGGCCAGAGCCTCCAATACAAGGCGCGCGACGAGGAAGGCACCCAGACACCGCTGCAGACGCTGGCCCTGGGCAGCGGCAGCTGCCGCGACTACGCACTGCTGATGATGGAAGCCACGCGCCGGCTGGGCATCGCGACGCGCTTCGTATCGGGCTACATCTACGACGCCGCGCTCGACACCACCGCGCAGGCGCAGGGCGAATCGACGACCGGGGCCGGCACCACCCACGCCTGGCTGCAGGCCTACCTGCCGGGCGTCGGCTGGCTGGCCTTCGATCCGACCAACAACCTGATGGGCAGCGGCCAGCTCATCCGCGTGGGCGTCACGCGCGATCCGGCGCAGGCCGCGCCCATCTCGGGCAGCTGGTACGGCGACGCCGAGGCCTACGAAGGCCTCGAGGCCTCGGTGGTGGTCACGCGCCGCAAGGACTGAGCGCCGCCCGGCCGCTGTCGCGCATGCGATAGCTGTTGCGGGAAATCCCGCAGCATCGCAGTTCGCAACACCTCTACGCTGCGCCGCCGGCCCGGTGGAAATAGCACGGTCGTTCTGCAAGACCGCGGGTGCCATGCCGCGCCGGTTTTCAATCCACAAGAAACAGGAACGGAGAGAGACAACCCATGCATTCAGCTCGCCTGACATTCATTGCCCTGGCAGCCAGCCTCGTCGTCGCATCGTGCGGCGGCGGTGGTGGCGGCGGCGGCTTCTCGCTGCCGGTGCTGCCGCCGGCCCCGGCGCCCGCACCCAACCCACCGCCCCCGCCCCCGCCCCCTCCTCCTCCACCCCCCGCGCCGGAAGAAACGCGGCTTCAGGACAGCCGCACCTCGTTCGCACCGGCCGACCCCGCGGCGACGACCTTTGCCGCCATGGCACCGGCCAACGGCGGCGACACCTTCGACTACGCAGGCACGAGCCGCTGGGCCGGAATGATCGGCGGCGCGCAGTACAACGTCGAGGTGCCGAAAAACTGGAACGGCAAGCTCGTGATGTACGCGCACGGCTACGCCGGCGACGGCAACCTGCTGCAGGTGAATGCGCCGTCGATCCGCCGCCACCTGCTGCAGGAGGGCTTCGCCTGGGCCGCGTCGAGCTACAGCAAGAACTTCTACGACGTGCGCGCGGGCGTGGAAGACACCAACGCGCTGGCGCTGCAGTTCAACGCCATCGCCAAGGCGGCCGGGCGCGAACTGGCCGCGCCCGACCGGATCTACATCACCGGCCACTCGATGGGCGGCCACATCACGGCTGCCGCCATCGAGGACGAGGCCTACGCCACGGCCAACCACAAGGTGAAGTACAACGGCGCGGTGCCGATGTGCGGCGTGGTCGGCGACACCGAGCTGTTCGACTACTTCGCAGGCGCGCAGGTCGCGGCGCAGGCGCTCGCCGGCCTGCCGAAATACCCGACGCCGAACTGGTCGGACATCTCCGCGCAGGTCACCAACACGCTGTTCACCACCTTCCCTTCGACGCCCACGGCCACGGGCGTGAAGTTCGCCTCGGTGGTGAAGAACCTGACCGGCGGCGAGCGCCCGATGTTCGACCTGGGGCTGGCCGCCGGCGGCTCGTTCGCGGCGGTGTGGGGCGTGTTCGGCAGCGACGGCACGGTCAACGGCATCCTGAACAGGAACACGCTGGACACCAACCGCTTCACCTACACGATCGACGGCGATGCGGCGGGCTCGACGGCGTTGAACAGCGCGGCCATCAAGCTCACTGCGGCCGCCGACGCCAACCGCCTGCGCACCGACGGCTTGCGCTGGATTCCCAAGGCCAATGGCGAGTTCAAGATTCCGGTGGTCACGCTGCACACGCTGGGCGACCTGTACGTGCCTTTCAGCATGGAACAGATCTACAACAAGCGCGTGGCGGCCAAGGGCAACAGCAACTGGCTGGTGCAGCGCGCGGTGCGTGGCATCTCGCATTGCGACTTCACCGTTGCCGAGCAGGTCGAGGCCTTCGACGCGATGGTCAAGTGGGAGCGTGACGGCGTGAAGCCGGCGGGCGACGACGTGGTCACGGCCGCGACGGTGGCGGCGCCGAGCTACGGGTGCACATTCACGCGGCCGCTGAGCGCGCTCGACGAAAGCGCCACGAGCAACGCGACGCGTCCGGGCGCCGCGGCGGCACGCCCCTGCCCACCCTGACCGGCGAGCGAGCGGTCAGCGCGCGGGCGGCACGGCCGCCCGCGCCGCCGCGAGCTTCGCTTCGAGCTGCGCGACGAGCGCCCTCGCCTCGTCGCCCTCCGGAATGTCACGGCCGCTGTCGCGCCACGCGACGGCGCTCTTGAAGCCTTCGGCCTCCGCCTGCCGGCGAAACCACATTCCCTCGGGGTTGTGGCGCGTCACGCCGTCGAACACGGTGGCGAACATCTGGCTCTGCTCCAGCCCCATCGAATGCCACACCTGGTTGACCACCAGCTTGTGCATCATCAGGTGCGAGCGCGGCACGCCCGCGATGCGCTGCGCGAGCTTCAGCGTAGCGTCCTCGAGCTGCTCAGCCGGCACGGAGAAGTTCGCCAGCCCCCACTCGGCCGCCTGCTTGCCGTCGATGGTGTCGCCGGTGAACATGAGCTGCTTGGCGCGCAGCGCGCCGAGCCGGTAGGTCCACATCGCGGTGGTCGGGCAGCCCCACACGCGCGTGGGCATGTAGCCGATGCGCGCGTCGTCCGCCATGGCGAGCAGGTCGCAGCACAGCGCGATGTCGCTGCCGCCGGCCACCGCGTAGCCATGCACCTTCGCCATGGTGGGCTTGTGGCAGCGCCACAGCGCCATGAAGTCGTCCGTGTTGCGCTTCATGGCGGCGTAGTCGAGCATCGGGTCCCACGGCGTCTTCTCCTGCCGGCACGGGTGGTCGCCCCGGTCGTCGCGGCCGTGGCCTTCCGCGTAGTCGCCGAGGTCGTAGCCGGCGCAGAAGGCGCGCCCTGCGCCCTCGACGACGATCACGTGCACCTCGTCGTCGGCTTCGGCCCATTCCACTGCCTTGCGTATCTCCGACGGCGTCGTCTCACCGATGGCGTTGAGCTTGTCGGGCCGGTTGAGCACGAGCCGCGCGATGCGCGGGTGCCGGGGGTCCTTGTCGATCAGGACGGTGTCGAAGGCGGGCATGTGGCTTGTCTCCTTGCGGTGAGGTCGGCTGCTGTCGCGCCGCTCTTGTAGCATCGACCGCCGCACGCAGGCAAACCATGAAAGCCCCGATGACCGCGACCTTCCGCATCTCCGAAGACGACTACCTGGCCGCCATGAAGCTCTACGCCCGGCTCACGCCGCTGCGCCTGGTGCTGGTGGCCGCCATCGGCGTGCTGCTGGCGCTGGCCGCGGCCTTCGGTCCACCGCTGGTGCAGGCCGGTTCGGTCGGCGGACTGGTCGGCGGCGGCAGCGTGCTGCTGGGCACCCGCTTCATCGTGCTGCCGCTGATGGCGCGGCGCCACTACCGCAAGTACAAGGCGATCCAGGAAGAGTTCAATGCCGAGGTGCTCGACCACGGCCTGCGCCTCACGCTGCCGAACACCGATCACACGATCGTCTGGCAGAACGTGCTCAAGTGGCGCCACGACGAGCGCTTCGTGCTGCTCTATCCGATGCCGCGGCTCTTCCACATCGTGCCGAAGGCGCTGGCCGCGCAGGGTTTCGACCTGAAGGGCCTGCTGGAGCGGCTGAACCGGCACGTCGGACCGCCGGTCTGACCTGCCAATGCGGGGCCACCGGGAAGCCCCCAGCCCGGAGCCTCAGGCCGCCGCGCCGCCCAGCCGGAAGCGGAACACCGCCCCCTTGTCGGGCTGCTGCACCAGCCGGATGTCGCTGCCGTGCAGCTGCAGGATTCGCTTCACGATCACCAGGCCCAGCCCGCCGCTGCTCGCGCCGTCGGTGCGCGAGCCGCTCATGAACACGGGCCGCATGAAGAGCGCGGGCTGCAGTTCGCCGGGAATGCCGGGACCTGTGTCGCTCACCTGCACCGTGACGCCACCGTTCTCGGCCCGAAGCTGCACCACGATCTCGCCGCCCTCGGGCGTGTGGCGGATCGCGTTGTCCAGCAGGTTGGTCAGCACGCGCTCGATCATGCCGAGGTCGGCCGACACCACCGGCAAGCCGGATGCGATGTCGGGCTTCAGGCGCTGGTGCCGCGCCTCGGCGGCCAGCTCGAATTTCTGGAACACGTCCTGCACCAGGTCGGCCAGCGCGAAGTCCTCTTTCTCGGGCTTGACCACGCCGTACTCGAGCCGCGCGAGTTCGAACACCTCCTGCGCAAGCCGGCCGACCTTGCGGCTCTGGCCCAGCGCGATCTCGAGGTAGCGGCGGCGCTCCGCCTCGTCGAGCGTGCCGGACTTGAGCAGCAGCGTCTCGAGGTAGCCGTGCAGCGACGTGAGCGGCGTGCGCAGGTCGTGCGAAATGTTGGCGAACAGCTCGCGGCGCTGCTGGTCCTGCAGGGTGAGCTCGCGCCACTGCTCGGCGATGCGGCGCGTCATCTGCGCGAAGGCCTGGCCGAGCTGCGCGATCTCGTCGGTGCCATGCGAGAGCCGCTGCAGCGTGGGCGCCTGACTCTCGAGCGAGGCGATGCCCTCGGTCTCGAAGCGCTTCACCGCCGAAGTCAGCTCGCGCAGCGGCCGCGTGATGAGCCGGAACGCCGCCAGCCCCGCCAGCAGCCCGAGCAGCGCCACCAGCCCCATCGACCAGAGCGTGGTCCGCAGCACGTTGTCGGCCACCGCGCTGGCGACCAGCGCATCGTGGTCCTCGCCCTGCAGCACCACGTACACATAGCCGGCGTCGCGCCCGCCCATGCGCAGCGGCGCGGCGCTGAAAACCTTGCTGCCCGCCGGGCTGCGCGGATCGTCGCCGGCAATCGGCAGCGGCGCGCCGGACAGCAGCCGGCGCACCGGGGCCAGGTCGACCTTGTCGCGCTTCAGGTGGCCGGGCGGCGCGGCCTGCGCCTCGATGCGGCCGTCCAGCCCCAGGACGTAGACCTCCACGCTCGGGTTGACGGCCATGAGCTTGTCGAACAGGTCCTTCACCGCGCCCTGGTTCAGGCCGCCGGGCTCCATGAGCTCCGCGTTCTCCGCGATGTGCGCGGCGAGCCCGCCCGACAGCCGCTGGATCAGCTCCTGCTCGTGCATGCCGCTGGAACGCACCTGCAGCCACACCGAGGCGCCGCAGCACACCAGCAGCAGCACCGCGAACACGGCCGACAGCCGGCGCGAAAGCGTGGCCCACGCCATCACGGCGCGCCCTCCTCCGTGCCCGTGGCCGAGAGCTTGTAGCCGCGCCCCCATACGGTGAGGATGCGCCGCGGCTCGGCCGGATCGGTCTCGACCTTGGTGCGCAGCCGGTTGATGTGCGTGTTCACCGTGTGCTCGTAACCATCGTGCTGGTAGCCCCACACCTGGTTGAGCAGGTCGAGGCGCGAGAACACCTTGCCGGGGTTGCGCGCGAAGAAGTACAGCAGGTCGAACTCGCGCGGCGTGAGTTCGATGAGCCTGCCGTCCACCCGTACCTCGCGCGCGAGCGGCTCGATGTCGAGGTTGCCCAGCGTGAGGCTGCCCGACTCCAGCCGCGCGTTGCGTGCCAGCGCATCGGTGCGCCGCAGCAGCGCCTTCACGCGCGCCACCAGTTCCAGCACCGAGAACGGCTTGGCCAGGTAGTCGTCCGCGCCCAGCTCCAGGCCCAGGATGCGGTGCACCTCGCTCGAGCGCGCGCTGATGATGATGATCGGCGTGTAGCGCGTCATGGCGCGGGCGCGCCGGCAGATCTCGAGGCCGTCGATGCCGGGCAGCATCAGGTCGAGCACCAGCGCGTCCCAGTTGCCGCGCTCGAGTTCGCGCAGGCCGGCGTGGCCGTCGGCCGCATGCTCGACGGCGTAGCCCTCGTCGCGCAGGTGCATGCGCAGGAGTTCGGCAATGTGGGCGTCGTCCTCGACGATCAGCACGCGCTTGGATGGGTCCATGGACGCGATTGTCCCGCGATACGGCCCGCCGAGTTATCACGATTAATTGAACTTTGCGTGATGAATCGGCCATGGGGTGCGCCCAACAATCCGCCCCATGCACAGCACCGCCATCGCCCCTCCCGCCGCTGCGGCCGATGCCCGTCCCATCCACCCGCTGTGGATGCGCATCACGCATTGGCTCAATGCGCTGGCCGTTCTGGTGCTGGTGACCAGCGGCTGGCGCATCTATGACGCCTCGCCGTTCTTCCCGTTCACCATCCCCACCGTCATCACGCTCGGCGGCTGGCTCGGCGGCGCGCTGCAGTGGCACTTTGCGGCGATGTGGCTGCTGGTGTTCAACGGCCTCGTCTACCTGGCCCTGAACGTCGCCAGCGGCCGGCTCGCCCGCAAGTTCTTTCCGGTGACGCCGGCCGGCGTCCGGCATGACCTGGTGGCCGCGCTCAAGGGCAAGCTCTCGCACGCCGACCCGCGCCACTACAACAGCGTGCAGAAGCTGGCCTACCTGTTCGTGATGCTCGACCTGATCGTGATCGTGCTGTCGGGCCTGGTGCTGTGGAAGTCGGTGCAGTTCGCCGTGCTGCGCGACCTGATGGGCGGCTACGAGTTCGCGCGGCGCATCCATTTTTTCGCGATGGCCGCCATCGTCGGCTTCGTCGCGGTGCACCTCGTGATGGTGGCGCTGGTGCCCCGCACGCTCCTGACCATGATCCGCGGCCGCGCGCCGAAGCAGTGACCCCGCCATGAAGATCTTCAAAGCACCCACTCTCTCGCGCGCCACCGGCGTCGACGGCGACGCCGTGCTGCACGAGGCCCGCACGCTGATCGCGAAGAAGCTCGACCAGCCATCGCGCCGCGCCTTCCTGCAGCGCTCGCTCACGCTCGGGGGCCTCTCGATGCTGACCGGCTGCAGCATCAGCGACAACGCCCAGGTGGAAGCCGCGCTCACGAAGATCTCGCGCTTCAACGACAGGGTGCAGGGGCTGATCTTCAGTCCCACGCAACTCGCGCCGACCTACACCGAGGCCGAGATCACCCGGCCCTTCCCGTTCAACGCCTATTACGGTGAGGACGAGGTCCGCGAGGTCGACGAGGCGAGCTACAGACTCGAGGTGACCGGCATGGTCGCCGACAGGCATGCGTGGACGCTGGACGAGCTGCGCGCCATGCCTCAGCACGACCAGATCACGCGGCACATCTGCGTGGAAGGCTGGAGCGCCATCGGCAAGTGGGGCGGCGTGCGCTTTGCCGACTTCCTGCGCCGCATCGGCGCGGACACCACGGCCAGGTACGTCGGCTTCAAATGCGCGGACGACTACTACACCAGCATCGACATGCCCACCGCGCTGCATCCGCAGACGCTGCTGACGCTCACCTACGACGGCCAGCCGCTGCCGCCCAAGTACGGGTTCCCGATGAAGCTGCGCATGCCGACCAAGCTCGGCTACAAGAACCCGAAGCACATCAAGGCGATGTTCGTGACCAACACCTATTCAGGTGGCTACTGGGAAGACCAGGGCTACAACTGGTTCGGAGGGAGCTGAGGGGCTGCCGCAGCCGCTCGACTGCCGAAGAAAGCGCGTGGCCGCAGCCGGTGTAACCGGAACGGCCTTTCAAACGAAATCGACTCAACAGGAAGACACCCAATGAACAAGCTCACCGCCACTCTGCTCGCCTCCTGCATCGCCCTGGCCGGCGCCTCGGCATTTGCCGCGGACACCATGGCCAAGGACGGCATGGCCAAGGATTCGATGGCAAACGACGCCATGAAGAAGGATTCGATGTCGAAAGACGCCATGAAGAAGGACTCGATGGCCAAGGACGGCATGTCCAAGGACGCGATGAAGAAGGACTCGATGTCCAAGGACGCCATGAAGAAGGACAGCATGGGCAAGGACGAGATGAAGAAGTAAGCCGACGCGGCGCCTTCGCCGCGCATCCACGCGATTGCGTGACCGCCGCATTGACGCCGGAGCAGTTCGGCGTCAATGTCTCTCCCCCAAAGGAACTTTCACCATGAAATCCCTCGCCCTCACTGCCGGTACCCTGGCCGCCGCCGCGCTGGTCTGGCATGCCGTGCCTTCGTTCGCCGAAACCGCCCGCCGCGTGCCCGCACCCACGGCCGACCTGACGGCGCCCGCTGCCAAGTCCGAGACTGCCGTGTTCGCCGGCGGCTGCTTCTGGGGCGTGCAAGGCGTGTTCCAGCGCGTCAAGGGCGTGAGCAATGCCGTGTCGGGCTATGCCGGCGGCGACGCCAAGACGGCTCACTACGACGAAGTGGGCTCGGGCCGCACCGGCCACGCCGAGTCGGTGCGCATCACCTACGACCCGCAACAGGTCAGCTACGGCAAGCTGCTGCAGATCTACTTTTCGGTGGCGCACGACCCGACCGAGCTCAACCGCCAGGGCCCCGACACCGGCACGCAATACCGTTCCACCGTGTTCGCGGAGAACGCCGAGCAGGCGCGCATCGCCACGGCCTACATCGCGCAACTGAACCAGGCCAAGACCTTCGGCAAGCCGCTGGCGACCACGGTGGAGTTGTCCAAGCCCTTCTACGCGGCCGAGGACTACCACCAGGACTACCTCACGCTGCATCCGAGCCAGCCCTACATCGCGATCAACGACATGCCGAAGATCGATGACCTGAAGAAGCTGTTTCCCGAGAGCTACAAGGCCACGCCTTCGCTGGTGAAGGCGGCCAGGGCGGGCTGACCGGCCGGCTGGCGCCGCGGGCCTACAGCAGCTTCAGCAGCCTTGCCTGCTGCGTCAGCTCCGCGCGGAAATCGGGGTGGGCGATGCCGATCAGCTCCTGTGCGCGCTGCCTGGCCGACTTGCCGCGCAACTGCGCCACGCCGTACTCGGTGACGACGTAGTTGATGTCGTTCTTGCTCGTGCTCAGGTGCGTGCCGGGCGACAGCGACGGCACGATGCGCGAAATGGTGTCGCCCTTGGCCGTGGACGGCAGCACGATGAAGGCCTTGCCGCCGCGCGACCGGTTGGCCGCGCGCACGAAGTCCGATTGCCCGCCCGTGCCCGAATACGGCGCGTGGCCCAGGCTTTCGGAGCCGCACTGGCCCAGCAGGTCGATCTGCATCGTCGCGTTGATCGCCACGAGGTTGTCGTTGAGCCCGGCCAGCGCCGGGTCGTTGGTGAAGTTGACCGGGTGCATCTCCAGCGCGGGGTTGCGGCCCATGAAGCGGTAGAGCTTGGCCGATCCCAGCGCGAAGGTCGCGACCGACTTGCCCGGCAGGTAGTTCTTGCGACGGTTGGTGACCGCACCGCTCTCCACCAGCGTGAGGATGCCGTCGCCGATCATCTCGGTGTGGATGCCCAGGTCCTGCTTGCCGGTCAGCTGCATGACCACGGCGTCCGGGATGCCGCCATAGCCGATCTGCAGCGTCGAGCCGTCGTCGATCAGGTCGGCCACGTACTTGCCGATGGCCTCCTGCACCACGCCGATCTTCGGCAGCCCGACCTCCATCACCGGCGCCTCGTTCTCGACCAGCGCGGCCACCTGCGACACGTGCACGTGGCAGGCGCCGTAGGCAAACGGCACGTTCGGGTTCACCTCGAGCACCACGGCACGCGCCCTGGCAATGGCGGCCATGGTGTAGTCGGCGCCCAGGCTCAACGCGAAGTAGCCGTGCGCATCCATCGGCGAGGCCATGCTGAAGACCACGTCGGCCGGTATCTGGCCGCGTTCGATCTGCGCCGGGATCTCCGAGAAATAGTTGGGGACGAAGTCGATCCAGCCCTCCTGGCCGCCCGCCCGCGTGGCGCCGCCGAAGAACAGCGCCACGTGCCGCACGTGCTCCACCGTCTCGGGGTCGATGTAGGCGTACTTGCGCATCGCAAGGATCTGCGCGACCTTCACGTCGCGGAAATTGCGGCGCTGGTCCGACAGTGCGGTCAGCAGCGTCGGTGGCTCGCCGACGCCGGTCGGCACGACGATCATGTCGCCGTTGCGCACCTGGCGCACGGCATCGGCGGGAGATGCCAGCTTCTGGCGGTACAGGTCCCGGGGAGTCGTCATGCGCGTACCTGTGCCTCTTCCTTGTAGATGCCGCGGCGCGCGGTCTGGTTGGCCCGGGTGCGGAGAACCAGCGCCTGCTGCGCCAAAGCCACGTTGGCGGCGTCGCCCTTCCACGCATCGAGCGCCGGCTGCTGCACCGCGCGCGAGAACGAGAAGGTCAGTGCCCAGGGCATGCGCGACTTGAACCGGACGTTCATTTCGTTCAGGCGGGCCGACGCGAGGTGCGCCGCCTGCCCGCCGGAGAGAAAGGCCACGCCGGGCAC
>Ga0102594_1001790_pt1 | contig 12364 bp, 10 predicted proteins | sample AraplaCol_mLB_r2_2_FD_76863 | JGI IMG/M metagenome (GOLD analysis project Ga0102594, IMG submission 76863) | Arabidopsis root microbial communities from North Carolina, USA - plate scrape MF_Col_mLB_r2 (SPADES assembly) (version 2) | ecosystem: Host-associated > Plants > Roots > Endosphere...
TCATCGTGCAGTCGGGCATCCTGCCCGAGGGCGCGCTGCAGCTGGTCATCGGCAGCACGGGCGACCTGCTCGACCGGCTCGAAGGCCCCGACGTGGTCACCTTCACCGGCTCGGCCGACACCGCCGCGAAGCTGCGCGTGCACCCGAACATCGTTCGCCAGTCGATCCCGTTCAACGCCGAGGCCGACTCGCTCAACTGCGCGATCCTCGCGCCCGACGTCACGCCCGACGACGAGGAGTTCGACCTCTTCGTGAAGGAAGTGGCGCGCGAGATGACCACCAAGGCCGGCCAGAAGTGCACGGCCATCCGCCGCGCGATCGTGCCGCGCCAGCACCTCGACGCGGTGGCCGAGCGCCTGCGCGCGCGGCTGGCCAAGACCGTGGTGGGCGACCCCTCGCTCGAGAACGTGCGCATGGGCGCCCTCGCCTCGCGCGACCAGCAGGCCGACGTGGCCGAGCGCGTGGCCACGCTGCTGCAGGGCGCGGAGCTGGTGTACGGCGAGCGCGACGGCTTCTCGCCCGTGGGCGACGGCGTGGCCGAGGGCGCCTTCTTCGCGCCTACGCTGCTGCTGAGCCGCAAGCCGCTCGAGCACGACGCGGCGCACGACGTCGAAGCCTTCGGCCCCGTCAGCACGCTGATGCCCTACGACGGCATCGACGAAGCGCTCGCGCTGGCCGCGCGCGGCCGCGGCAGCCTCGTGGGAACGCTGGTCACGCGCGACCCGGCCATCGCGGCCAAGGCCATTCCGGTGGCTGCCGCCTGGCACGGCCGCCTGCTGGTGCTCGACCGCGAAGCCGCCACCGAATCGACCGGCCACGGTTCACCGCTGCCGCAGCTCAAGCATGGCGGCCCGGGACGCGCCGGCGGCGGCGAGGAACTCGGCGGCTTGCGCGCGGTGAAACACTACCTGCAGCGCACCGCGGTGCAGGGCTCGCCCACCATGCTGGCCGCCATCACCGGCGAGCATGTGCGCGGCGCGGCCGTTCGCGAGAGCGAGGTGCACCCCTTCCGCCGCTACTTCGAGGACCTGCGCGTGGGCGATTCGCTGCTGACGCACCGCCGCACCGTGGGCGAGGCCGACATCGTCGCGTTCGGCGGCCTGTCGGGCGACTATTTCTACATGCACTTCGACGAGATCGCCGCAAAGGAATCGCCCTTCGGCAAGCGCATCGCGCACGGCTATTTCGTGCTGTCGGCGGCCGCCGGCCTGTTCGTCTCGCCCGCGCCCGGCCCGGTGCTGGCCAACTACGGCCTGGACACGCTGCGCTTCACCAAGCCGGTGGGCATCGGCGACACCATCCGCGCGCGCCTGACCTGCAAGCGCAAGATCGACCGCAACAAGAAGGACGCCACGGGCCAGGGCCAGGGCGTGGTGGCCTGGGACGTCGAGGTGACCAACCAGGACGGCGAGCTGGTGGCCAGCTACGACATCCTGACGCTGGTCTCCAAGAAACCCGAGGCCAGCGCAGCCTGATATGCGCCCGGGCATGGGCCGGGCCGTGTAAATTCGGCCGCCATGCTCTTCTGGTTCCAGATCGTCCTTCTCGCCGCCGGCACCGCCGCCTTGCTGTACGTGTCGCGCGGGCCGCTCAGCCGGCCCGGCTCGCACGGCTTCTACCGCTTCTTCGCGTGGGAATGCATGCTGGTGCTGATCGTGCTGAACCTGCCGATGTGGCATGACGATCCGTTCTCGCCGAAGCAGGTCGTCTCCACACTGTTCTTCGCGCTGTCGATCTGGTTGCCGATCCATGCGGTGCGGCTGCTCAAGGCACAGGGCAAGCCCACCGACGCGCGTGATGACGACCCCGCGCTGTACGGCTTCGAGAAGACCTCCTCGATCGTGCGCAGCGGCGCCTTCCGCTACATCCGCCACCCGATGTACACGGCGCTCATGCTGCTCGCATGGGGCGCCTTCCTCAAGCAGTTCACCTGGCTCACGCTGGCGCTGGTGCTCGCGGCCACCGTGCTGCTGTTCCTGACGGCGCTGCGCGACGAGCAGGAATGCATCGCGCACTTCGGCAACGACTACCGCGACTACATGCGCGGCACGCGGCGCTTCATTCCCTTCGTGCTGTAGCGCGCCGCCGCCGTTCCCGATGCACTCCCCCAAAGGCGCGGCCTTCCCCTCGGCCGCACAGGCTGCCCTGCTCTTCGTGGCGCTGTTTCTCTGCGAGTTCGTCGTGGGTGCGGCGCTGCGCGACGCCAACGGCTGGCTTGGCCTCAACACCATGCAGATCGGCGTGCTCTCGGCCGTGCTGGGCAACGGGCTGATCTTCGCGGTCGTGATGCATTTCCAGCAGCTCACCTACCGCGAACTCTTCCATCACGCGCCATCTTCCGTGCGCGCCACGCTGATGCTGGTGGTGCCCCCGGTGCTGCTGCTCGTGCCCGCCCTGCTTCTGACGCTCACCTCGGCACTGCAGTTGCTCGCGCTGCTGGTGCCGCCTTCGGCCTGGGAGCAGTCGTACTTCAGCCGGATGGCCGACGGCAGCGTGGACGCGGTGCTCGCGGTGTGCGTGATGGCGCCGATGCTGGAGGAGATGCTGTTCCGCGGCATCGTGCTGCGCGGCTTCCTGCGGCGCTACCCGCGCTGGCAGGCCATCTTCATGTCGGCGCTGCTGTTCGGCGCGGCGCACATGAACATCTACCAGTTCGTGGTCGGCTTCGTGATGGGCACGGTGCTCGCATGGCTCTACGAACGCACCCGCTCGCTCATTCCGTGCATCGCGCTGCATGCGGCCTACAACACCACCACCCTGCTGCTGGCCGAACGGCTCGACGACATCACGCCGTCGCGCCTGGTGTGGGCCGTGGTGGTCGCTCTTGTCGCCGCCGTGTGCGGCGTGCTGGTGCTGCGCGCGATGCTGCTGCCCCGCAAGGCGCAGGGCGCCGCGCCGCGGGGCTGAACCAGGGCGTTTCCGGCGTTGCCGGAAATGGTGTGGACACGCCCTAGGCGCGGGGCGCCAGGGGCTTCGCGTCGACTGCGTCGCCGTCGACGATGAAGTGCCCGCCCGCCACATGGTGCAGCGTGCGCAGTTCGTCGTGCCCGGTGAAGTCCCAGTGCCCGTTGTCGAACACGCGCGCGTCGGCCTGCGCGGCGATCACCTCGCCCAGGAACAGGTCGTAGCGCTCCTGGATGTGCGCCTCGGGCAGCAGCCGGCATTCGAGCCAGGCCGCGCAGCCCTCGAGCAGCGGCGCGTCGGTGGCGGTGCCGGCGAATGTCTCGAGCCCGTAGGCGGCGAACTTGTCGCGGCCCGACTGCTCGACGATCTCGCGGCCCGAGCTGTTGCCCAGTGCTTCGGTCAGGTCGAGCTGCGCGCGCACGGGCACCTGCAGCGCGAAGGTGCCGGCACCCTCGAGCAGCACGCGCGTCCAGGTGCTCTTGTCGAGCACCACGGCCACCTTCGGCGGGGCGAAGTCCAGCGGCATGGCCCACGCGGCGGCCATGATGTTGCGCTGCCCGCCGTGCGCGGCACTCACGAGCACGGTGGGCCCGTGGTTCATCAGGCGGTAGGCCTTCTCGAGCGGGACGGGTCGGCGGTGCGCGGCGTTGTTCATGGTGCGGTGCTCAGGTGGTCGGAGGGCTCGTCCGCGGACAGCCGGCGGACTTCGACGGTGCGGATGCGCTGCGCATCGACATCGGTCACGACGAAATCGTACCCGTCGTGCACCCAGTTCGCATGCGCCAGCGGGAGGCCGCCGAAGCGTGCCAGCAGGAAGCCCGCCACCGAGGTGTAGCTGTCGTCGTCGCCGACCAGACCGTGCGTCTGCAGCGCCTGCTCCAGCAGGTGCAGGTCGGCGCTGCCCGAGACGGTCCAGGCATCGGGTGCGGTCTGCTGGATCTCCAGCGTCTCGTCCTCGTCGGGGAACTCGCCGGCAATGGCTTCCAGCACGTCGATGGGCGTCACCACGCCGGTGAGCGTGCCGTGCTCGTCGTTCACCAGCGCGAGCTGCCCGCGCGCGCCGCGCAGCGTGTCGATCAGGCGGATCGCGGTGGTCGACTCCGGCACGTAGACCGGCGCGCGCAGGCCGCCGCTCTCGTCGATGCGCCCATGCCGCAGCAACTGGCCCAGCAGGTCCTTGGCGCGCGCCACGCCGACGACCTCGTCGAGCGAGCCGCGGCATACGGGAAAGATGCCGTGCGGCGTGTCGAGAAGCTGCTCGCGCACCGCCTCGGGATCGTCGTTCAGGTCCACCCACGAGATGTCGGCGCGCGGCGTCATCACCGAGCGCACGGTGCGCTCGGCCAGCGACAGCACGCCGCTCACCATGTTGCGTTCTTCCACTGCGAAGGCGGGCTCCGGGGCCGAGCCGGCATCGGGCGCGGCACCGGCCAGCGCGGGCTCGCCGCGCGCGCGGCCGCCCAGCAGGCGGATGATCGATTCTGCGGTGCGGTCGCGCAGCGGCCGGCGTGCCTCGTGCTTCATCGCGTTGCGCCTGGCCCACTGGTTCAGCGCCTCGATCATCACGGAGAAGCCGATGGCGCCGTACAGGTAGCCCTTAGGGATGTGGAAGCCCAGGCCCTCGGCCACGAGGCTCAGGCCGATCATCAGCAGGAAGCTCAGGCACAGCACCACCACCGTCGGGTGCGCGTTGACGAAACGGGTGAGCGGCTTCGATGCCCACAGCATGATGACGATCGAGATGACCACCGCGGCCATCATCACCGGCAGGTGCTCGACCATGCCCACGGCGGTGATCACCGCGTCGAGCGAGAACACCGCGTCGAGCACCACGATCTGCGTCACCACCAGCGTGAAGCTGGCGTACGCCGCCGAGCTCGTGGCCGTGTGCGTCACGCCCTCGAGCCGTTCGTGCAGTTCGGAAGTGGCCTTGAACAGCAGGAACAGGCCGCCCACCAGCAGGATCAGGTCGCGCCCCGAAAAGCCCTGCCCGAACACGGTGAAGAGCGGCGTGGTCAGCGTGACCAGCCACGAGACCACCGACAGCAGCGCCAGGCGCATGAACAGCGCCAGGCTCAGGCCGATGAGGCGCGCCTTGTCGCGCTGGTGCGGCGGCAGCTTCTCGGCCAGGATGGCGATGAAGATCAGGTTGTCGATGCCCAGCACGATCTCCAGGACGACCAGCGTCAGGAGACCGATCCAGGCGGCCGGGTCGGTGAGCAGTTCGATCATGGCGTGTCGGGCGCAATGCACGCAGAGTGCAAGCGGGTGCGGCCCGGCATGGCGCGGGCCATGTCGGGCGACGGGATGGGGAAGGCGTGGGGGAAGCGTTGCGGCGCAACGCGGCAGGCGGAAGCTGGCGGCGCCAGCGGCCTACTGGGAGGCTCGGAAGAGGATTTCACGCGGCCAGTTTATCGAACGGCCCCTCGAACAGCCCCGCGGCCCGAGGGCCCTTTCCGCCTCGCGGCATCAGCGCATCAGCGATAGGCGTCGCACAGTGCGAGGTATTCGTCGCCCGATATCTCGAGCGCCATCGCGCGGCGCAGCACGCGTGCCTGCGGCTTGGGCAGGTCGGTCCTGATCTGGATCTGCTTGCCGATCGGGATGCCCATGTAGCTCTGGTTGACCCAGATGTTCTCCACGATGTTGTGCCACGGGATCACCATGCCGTTCTCGAAGGCCAGGCCCTGGTGGCCGACCACGAACGCCGGCTGCGCGATGTTGCGCAGCGTGTTGAAGCACTTGAAGGTCAGCCACGCCGTGAGCAGCGCGAAGCATGCCGCGATGAGGATGCCGACGTTCTTGTCCTTCGCGCGGATGCACACCACCGCCAGCAGCACGGTCACCACCGCCCACAGCACGATGCCCGCGATCAGGCGCGAGCGCGAATAGAACACCGGGCGGTCCTGGCGGGTCTTCTCTTGTTGGGCGGCGGAGCTGTAGATTTCCATTTTCTTGAATTCGCTTTGCGTCTGTTGGAGTGGTTGAAAAAAGGAAGGAGCGGAAAAGAGAGGAAGAGGATTCACTCGGCCGGCAGCCGCTGCAGAAGGCAGGCCAGCAGCACCGGCTCGTTGTCGATCTTCGAACGGTCGATCTTTCGGGTCTTGCCGCCCGCGACGATCACGAGGTGTTCATCCACCTCCATGCCGTCCTCGTCGGACTGCGTGCGGATGGTGTCGATGCTCGACCACGCAATGAGCTGGCCCTTGTGCACCAGCCCTTCGGCGTGCAGCGACAACGCGCCGAACGGCACCGTCTCGCCCGCATGCACGCGCCGCTCGATGTCGTTCTTCATCGCCTCGCCGATGGCCTCTTCGACCTCGGCGAGCAGCACCGGTGCGCGGTCCCAGAGTTCGAGGCGCAGGCGCAGCGTGCGGCCGTCGGAGGCCATCAGCAGCAGGTGGTTGCGGTTGTGCCGGTGGCGAAAACGCACGACTTCGTTGAAGGCCATCTGCCGCTCGCCGACCTGCAGGCCGCGCGAGCCCACCGTCATTTCCTGCGGCGTGCCCCACCATGCGAAGAAGTCGCTGCCCTTCCAGCAGATCAGGTAGATCGCCGCAGGAATCGCGAGCACGAGGATGAAGAACGCGCCCTTGTAGTGGATGAAGTCCGGCGTGACCAGGTACGGGAGGATGTAGACCTTGGCCGGCACCAGCATCATGGCGCAGAAGACATAGATCGCAGCGAGCCCGCCGAGTACGCAATAGAACGACTGGCGCGGAAAGATTCGAGCGTGACGAAGGGGCATGTGGAAGGCCCTGGGCGTCGACTGCTGACGGGGCGTGCGAGAGAGAGATCGGGGTGAAAAAACTACGGGCACACCTTACCAGTGCAACGTGGCGTCCACGAGGTCCGGCATGTCGTCCGATGCCTCTTTTTGCAACTATCGCGGCACCGGTTTCAGAGATGCTAGGTCGGAAGATTTAAATTTTTTCGCGCAACCGGGCAACTCCTTCTTAAGCATTCACGCGCGGCCACGCGTGGTGCGGAAGCCATGCAATGCGCGGCCGGCGCCGGCGCGATCCACCGGCAATCCGCAACTGCGGCTCGCGGGGCGCACGCCGTCAGCTTCCCGTCTGCAGCACACTGGCAGCTTGCAGCACGAAGCACACGTCCCGCCATGACCGCAGTCCTCTCGCCCCCGCCCGCAGGCTCGCGCCGCCCCGGTCGCCCAGGTCTGGTCGACCTCGTGGCGGGCGTCTCCATCGCGGGCTTGCTGCTGCCGGAGGCGGTCGCCTATTCGGGCATCGCGGGGCTGCCATCGCAGGCCGGCGTGATCGCGCTGTTCGCGGGCCTGCTGGTGTACGGCCTCTTCGGCAGCAGCCGTTTCGCGATCGTCTCGGCCACTTCGTCGTCGGCAGCCGTGCTGTTCGCGGCAACGATGTCGGTGACGGGCGCCGACGCCGCCACACGGCTTGCGATGGGCGCGGGCATCGTGCTGCTGGCCGGCGTGTTCTTCGTGATCGCGGGTGTCGCGAAGCTCGGCGCGGTGTCGAGCCTGATCGCCAAGCCGGTGCTGCGCGGCTTCGCGCTCGGGCTCGCATTGACCATCGTCGTCAAGCAGTTGCCCAAGGTGCTGGCGGTGCAGCCTGCGCACAGCGACTTCTTCCGGCTTCTTGCGGGCCTGGTCGGCGAATGGCGCCATTGGAACCTCGCTGGCGCGGCGATGGCGCTGGTGGCGCTCGTGCTGCTGCGCGGGCTCGCGCGCTGGCGCGCGGTACCGGCCGCGCTGCTGGTGATCGTGGCCGGCATCGTGCTCGACGTGCAGGGCCTGTGCCAGGCATGGGGCGTCGCGGCGGTGGGACCGATCTCGCTCGACTTCTCGCACCCGGGCGTGCCGCAGATGGACCGCGCGCAATGGCAGAACCTGGGCGGGCTGGCGTTCGCGATGGCGCTCATCCTCTACGCCGAGTCGTACGGCTCCATCCGCACCTTCGCGCTGCGCCACGGCGACAACGTGTCGGCCAACCGCGACCTGCTGGCGCTCGGCGGCGCGAACCTGCTGTCGGCCCTGTTCCAGGGCATGCCGGTGGGCGCGGGCTACTCGGCGACCTCGGCCAACGAATCGGCCGGCGCGCGCAGCCGCGCGGCGGGCATCGTCGCGGGCCTCGTGGTGCTGGTGGCGGTGCTTACGCTGCTGCCGTGGATCGCGCACACGCCCGAGCCGCTGCTCGCGGCCATCGTGATCCACGCGGTGAGCCATACGCTGAACCCCGCTGCGCTGCGGCCCTACTTCCAGTGGCGGCGCGACCGGCTCGTGGCCGTCGTGGCGGTGGCCGCGGTGCTGGTGCTCGGCGTGCTCGACGGCCTGCTGGCGTCCATCGGCGTGAGCCTGCTGTTGCTGCTGCGCGGCTTCTCGCGCACCACGGTCAGCTGGCTCGGGCGCCTGGGCCAGAGCCACGACTACGTCGACACCGCACGCCATCCCGAGGCCGTAGTGCCGCCGCGCACCCTGATCGCGCGACCCGAGGTGCCGCTGTTCTTCGGCAACGCCGATGCGGTGTTCGCATCGATCCGCGCGCGCGTCGACACGATGCCGGGCCTGGAGCGCATGGTGCTGAGCCTCGAGGAATCACCCGACCTCGATGCCACCAGCATCGAGGCGCTGTGCGACTTTGCGGCCTACGTGCGCGCACGCGGCGCGCGGCTGTCGCTGGCGCGCGTGAAGGACGGCGTGCGCGACCTGCTCGCGAAGGTGAACTCGCCGGACCTGCGCGCGGAGGTGTATGCGCCGTGGAGCGTGGACGATGCCGTGCAGTGAGTGCGAACCCAGTCTGACCTCTACCAGATCTTCCACCATGCCTTCGGCTTGGCTCCGCGCCTCTTCTCATGCGAGTCTTCCACGCCGCAAGCGCGACGGACGGAAGCCCTCGCCGCGTCCGCATCGAATGAAAAGGATGACGGCACATGCTTCACCGTGATCGACGGCACGACCCTCTGCGTGAAATCAGGTGCCACCGGGACCATGACCGGAAGCGGTTCAGCAGCGAAAGCTACCGCCGGTGGCGCGACGAAACCGCCAAGAAGCGCCGCGGAGTTGTGCCATCGACCGCGATGTTCCAGCGCTCCGCCCGACATGAACTCCTTGTACGCATACGGCGGCTGCAGTTCTTCATAAAACGAAAGCTGCCTGATGGCTCCGAACGCCGCTTCACCGCCCTGTAGAGCAGTCACGAAAATGCGCGCGTCCTCCTCGGGGTCGTTGAGCAGAAATACCTCGGTTGGGTCCATGACGAGGAATGGCAGCGCGAGCCTGCTCAGAGATTCGATGGCCGCTTGCCTATAGTCCTCGACCAGTGTCCTGTCTCCAACGAAAGCCTCGAGCCGCACGCGCGCCTGCGTCAGATTGCGCACTGCTTTCTCGACACGAACGCACGGCAACAGGACCTCCTGCTGCACGGCACGGCCGTGCAGCCTGAAGCTGAAAACCGCAGGAATCAAGTCTTCCTCGCTGAAGCAGAAAAACCAGATCGCGGGAATCTGGTCGACGCCCTGAGCCACCTCGACATAGGACGATCCATCGCGCACCGAAACCTCGTCGAGCTGGGCGCGATTGCAAACAGGGACGGGTATTGAACAGGTATGCGCGGTTGGGCATGACCAAGAGTGCCACATCCCGAACCGGAAACTGCGCTCGCAGCCCTGAGCGCGGCACCGGATATGACAGCTTGCGACAGCCCGATGTCAGGCCTGGAGCGCGGCAATCTCCTGAGTGATGCGCAGGAACTTCTCCATGTCCGCCACCGAGTTGCAATGCAGCGGCGACACGCGCACCGTGCCTGCCAGCCCGAAGGACTCGAGCATGCGCTTCGAGTAGATGCTGGTGGCCACGCGCTCGTACACGGTGACGCCGCGCTTCGCGTACTCCACCACCGCCTGCGTGCAGTCGATGCGCTCGAAGCCGATGCCCAGGATCAGGTCGCGCCGGCTCAGGTCCTCGTGATCGAGAAACACCTCGACGCCGCGCATCTCGCGCATGCCGGTGGCGTTGGCGTTGCCGTCCAGCAGCACGGCGAGCAGCGCGCGCTCGTGCAGTTCGATGTGGGTGATGCCCGCGACGAACAGGGCGCGGCGCTCGGTGGCATCGGTGAAATGCCCGCCCAGCCAGCACACGTAGTCGACGATCTCGGTGAGCACCGCGAACTGCCACGGCGCCGAGCTGCCGAGGTCCCAGTAGCCGGGCTTCTTGCCGGCGAGCTTGTGGTGCGGCAGCACGGCCGCGCGATCGGACAGCCACGACAGCCCCGAGCCCCGGCAGCCGAAGAACTTGTAGGGCGCGAGGTTGATGCCGTCCACCGGCGTCTTCTGCAGGTCGATGAGGCCGTGCGGCGCATGCTGCACCGCGTCCACGAGGATGTACAGGTCGGGCTTGATCTCGCGCGCGCGTCGCACGATGGCCTCCATGTCGAGCTTGGCGCCCGAGATGTTCGACGCGTAGATCACGTTGAGCAGGCAGGTGTCCTTGTCGACCAGCCGCACGATCTCCTCCACGTCGATGCCGCCGGTGACCGGGTTGCTCGGCGCCACACGCAGCTCGCGGCCCAGGCGCTCGGCATAGAGGCTCATCGCATCGAAGGCCGAGGGGTGCTCGAGCACGGTGGTGACCATGTTCGTGCCTGGCACGTTCTCGGCGATGGCGCGCACCATGTCGAACATGGCGCCCGAGGCGGAGAACGAGGCGTACACGCTGCCACCCTGCGCGTTGAGGATGGTGCGCAGGTCGTCGCTGCCCCTGGCCTGGATGTCCTGCAGCTCGACGGCCGTGGCATGGATGCGCTCGGCGTTGTCGGGAATGGCGTCGACCTCGGCGAAGCGCTCGACCGCCGCCTTCAGGCGGAACGAGCCGCCGGCGTTGTCGAAGTAGAGGCGATCGCGGCCATGGTGGTCCCGGTCCAGTCCGAGGAAGCGCTGCTGCACCTCGCGCATCAGCGCATCGGGAAGCACCAGGCCCTGCGGGTACTGCTTGTTGTCGGAAGCCATCGGTCAGACGCCCTTGTTGTTCGGGTTCTTGTAGATCTCGCGCACCGCGTCCGACATCGGGAAGTTCAGGTTCGCGTTCTTCGGCGGAATCGGCGACATGAACCACTTGGTGTAGAGCTGCTCGATGGCGCCGGACTTCATGAGGCCCGTGACGGTCTCGTCCACCAGCGCCTTGAACTGCGGGTCGTCCTTGCGCAGCATGATCCCGTAGGGCTCCTGGCGCAGCGACTCTTTCAGCAGCTTGTAGTCGCCCGGGTTGCTGGCGCTGGCGACCATGCCGGCGAGCTGCACGTCGTCGAGCACATAGGCATCGGCGCGGCCGGTGGACAGCAGCAGGAAGCCGTCGGAGGTGTCCTTGCCCGCGATCTCGTTGACCTCGATGGTGCCGCTCTTGCGTGCGCCGCGCAGCAGCTGGATCGAGGTGCTGCCCGAGACCGTGGCCACGTTCTTGCCGTTGAGGTCGGCCAGCGAATTGATGCCCGAGTTCTTGCGCACCGCGGCGGTGATGTTGGTGACGAAGTGGCTCGGCGCGAAGTCGACCTGCGCCTGGCGCTGCGTGGTGTTGGTGGTGGTGGCGCAGTCGAGGTCGACGGTGCCGTTCTGCAGCAGCGGAATGCGGTTGGTCGAGTTCAGCATGGTGTAGCGCACCTCGATCTTCGCGAGGCCCAGCTTGGCCTTCACGGCGTCGACGATCTTCAGGCAGATGTCGTTGGTGAAGCCGATGGGCGCGCTGTCCGCGCTGAGCTTGTACGAGAACGGGATCTGGCTGTCGCGCGCGCCGATCTGGATCGTGCCGCTCTCCTTGATCTTCTGCAGCGTGCCGCCGTCCTGGGCACTGGCGACGCCGCTGGCAAGAGCGAGGGTGAGGCCGAAGGCGAGCACGCTGGCGATGGGCAGTTTCCTGGAGTTCATTGGCATTCCTTGAAGAGTCGTGAAGAGTCGGTGAGGCTGTCTCGGGCGCATCTTCTGCCTCTCGATGAATTTCTAAAAGCGATTTTTTGTGATCGAATTGCATGAGCAAAAGCGATATGTAGCCCACCTAGCACCCCAGGCCCGCTCCATGATGACCTTCAAGCAGCTCGAAGCCCTTTACTGGATCGGCCGGCTCGGCGGCTTCGCGCAGGCGGCCAGCCAGCTCAACACCTCGCAGTCGGCCATCTCCAAGCGCGTGCACGAGCTGGAGCTGCTGTTCGAGACCGCGCTGTTCGACCGCAGCCTGCGCACCGCGCGCCTCACCGAGAAGGGCGAGGAGATGTTCGTGCTCGCGCAGAAGCTGCTGGCACAGCGCGATGCGGCGGTGGAGCAGTTCGGCAAGCCCGGCGTGGTGGAGCGGCGCATCCGCATCGGCGTGACCGAGCTCACCGCCATGACCTGGCTGCCGCGGCTGGTGGGACTGATCCAGCAGCACTATCCCAAGGTGATCCTGGAGCCTGACGTGGACGACAGCCTGCAGCTGCGCGACAAGCTGATGGCCGACGAG
>Ga0102594_1001796_pt1 | contig 12321 bp, 9 predicted proteins | sample AraplaCol_mLB_r2_2_FD_76863 | JGI IMG/M metagenome (GOLD analysis project Ga0102594, IMG submission 76863) | Arabidopsis root microbial communities from North Carolina, USA - plate scrape MF_Col_mLB_r2 (SPADES assembly) (version 2) | ecosystem: Host-associated > Plants > Roots > Endosphere...
CGAACTGCTGCTGCCGCTGGCGCATGCGCTGTCGCCGCATGCCTACGTGACGCCAGTGTCGGTGAAGGTCGGACCCGGCCCGGGCGGCGCGCGCGCATTCGAGGTGCGCACCGAGCTGTTGCAGCGTCCCGTCGACAACACGCCGCTGCTCGCCGCCGACGCACTGGCCGAGGCCCGCCGCCACTGGCAGCGCGTGACCGAAGGGCCGCTCTACGTGAACCTGGTGAACCAGCTGTTCCGCCTCGACCCGGAACGCCGACGCCACGAGAACCGGCGCCGCCGCGCACCGCACCTGCCGCACTGGGACGGCACCGAGCACGCCGCCCGCGCGCGCGAGCTTGCCGCCGTGCAGCAGCAGGCGCAGGGCCTGTTCGCGGAGATCATCGAGCTGGAAGGCCAGGCGCTGCTGGCGCTCGTCGGCGAAGCCGACGCGCCGCCCGACCTGGCCGCGTGGCGCGCGCGCTTCACCGGCTTCAAGCAGCGCGCCTTCCACGCGGTGCGGCCGGACAGCAGCGTCTGCACGGTCGGTCTCTACGCCTCGCCGGCGCTGGCCGCCACGCTGCATGCCGCGTGGACCGAGGCCGCCGCACTCGCCGGCTTCGAGGTGCGCTCGCAGGTGGTGCGGCTGGGCGACGAGCCCCAGAAGCCCTCGCCGCGCGCGGCCGAGGCGCAGCAGGCGGCGGCCGAGCGGAAACGCGAGGGCAAGCCGGACGACCGGCGAGAGGACGCGAAGCACGACGCGAAGGAAGAAGAAGCACCGCCCAGCCAGTACCTCAAGTTTCCGTGGCCGCAGGCCTCGGGCCGCAAGAGCCTGGTCGTCGGTTTCGAGATCGAACTCAGGGGCCCGGCGGTGTTCGACTACTTCCGCGGCGAAAGCGGCGTGTGGCGCATCTGGGAAGGCGACCGCAAGTCCGACGCCTGGGTTTCCGTGCTCAACAAGACGCTCGCGGCCTTCGCCACGCCCACCAACGTGCATCGCCAGCATTTCTTCGACAGCCGTCCCGTGCACCGGGTGCTGAAGCAGGGACTGCTGGGCGCGCCGCAGGCCGACTGGCGTTCGGAATTTCCCGACGCACCCGCATGGAAGCGCGTGCTCGACAACCACTTCAACGCGCTCATGGACCGCATGCTGCTCGGGGAGGAGGACCAGTGAGCGGCCAGGGCAGCCTGCGCGTTCCGGTCTTCGTCACGCACCGCAAGGAGGCGGGCTTCCGCCTGCGCTGCCTGTTCCTGCCGGAGATCGAGGCGACGGCCGTGCGCTACGAGCTGGCGCTGAACAAGCTGCGCCAGGCGGTGGTGCGCCATTTCCAGGGCACGCGCAGTTCTCGGGACACGCTCGACGAGCGCCTGTGGCTGAGCTTTTCGCCGGAGCTGCGCTTCGAACTCGTGCCGCTGGGCTTCGACAGCGGCCGGCGCTGGGTCGAGGGCGCGTTCGCCGCCGCGCACTTCAGCGTGGCCGGGCGGCGCTACGCCTGCCTGCCGCAGCTCGACGCGCTGGTGGCCGACCTGGGCGAACCGCACCTCGACAAGTCGCAGCGCACCGAGCGGCTGGTGGCCGCCATCCAGGCGTGGTTCCGCGAGCAGCGCAAGGACCTGGGCGATGCCTTCGACCCGCAGCGCTACCTGGCCTCCCCGAACGACGAGCTCGGCGAGCTCGAGCTGTCGATGCATCTCGCGCAAGGGCACTTCCCGTTCGAGAGCGGCCACGACCGGCGCAGCGCGATGCGCGACGACGGCATCGGCGACGGCCCGAGCGAAATGGCGCGCGCCGCCGTCGACCTGAACGACCTGTACCCCGACGCGCTCGCACGGGCGATCCTGCGCGACGACGCGGTCGAGGAACTGCGGCGCGCCATCTACCGCGGCGAAGGCGCCGGTGGTGCGGAGGGGGGTGCCGGCGCTATCGTGCTGGTCGGCCCGCGCGGCGCCGGCAAGACGGCGCTGGTGCACGGCGCGCTGCGCCGCCAGATCGACATCGAGACCGGCCGCGACCGCCAGCGGATGCAGAAGATCTGGCACCTCGACCCGATGCGCGTGATCTCGGGCATGAGCATCATCGGCCAGTGGCAGCGCCGCATGGCCGTGCTGCTGCAGTACCTTCAGTTCCGCCTGCGCGACGATTTCCGCATCGCGCGGCCCGACCATCTCTACTGCGACAACCTGGTCGCGCTGATGGCGATCGGCAAGAGCTCGCAGAACACGCTCACGCTGGCCGACGTGCTGCGCCCGCTGCTCGAGAAGCGCGCCTTCACCATGATCGGCGAGGCCACGCCCGAGGCCTGGCAGAAGGTGCAGCAGCGCGACCGCCGCTTCGCCGACCTGTTCCGCGTGATCCGCGTGGAGGCGCCGCCGCGCGCCACCGCCATCCGCATCGTCAACTGGCGCCGCGCCGAACTCGAGCAGCAGCACGAGTGCCGCATCGAAGCGGGCGCGGTGGCCGAACTGCTGAAGATGGAGCGCCGCTTCGCCGCCGACGAAGTGCTGCCCGGCTCGGCGATCCGCGTGCTCGACCGGCTGGCCGTGCGGCATGCGCGCGGCGAGGTCGGCCGCGCCGAGGTGCTGGCCGCGTACACGGCCACCTACCACTTCCGCGAGAAGCTGTTCTCGCGCCAGGTGGGCCTGGCGCCGGCCGAGGCGGCGGCGCACTTCGCGGCGCGGCTCATCGGCCAGGGCGAGGCGCGTGCGCAGCTGGTCGACGTGGTGGCGCTGGTCAAGTCGGGCCTTGCCGCGCCGGGCAAGCCGCTGTCGTCGCTGCTGTTCATCGGCCCCACCGGCGTGGGCAAGAGCGAGGCCGCCAAGCTGCTGGCCGATTTCCTGTTCGCCGACGAAGGCGGGCTGGTGCGCTTCGACATGAACGAGTACGTCGACGGCGACGCCACGGGCCGGCTGATCGGCGACGTGCACCGGCCCGACGGCCAGCTCACCGCCGCCGTGCGCCAGCGGCGCGCCTGCGTGCTGCTGCTCGACGAGATCGAGAAGGCGCATCCCTCGGTGCACGACCTGCTGCTGCAGTTGCTCGGCGAGGGCCGGCTGACCGACGCGATGGGCCGCACCACCGACTTCTCGCAATGCGTGGTGGTGCTCACCTCGAACCTCGGCGCGAGCGCGGCCAGCCGCCACACCGGCTTCGTGCGGCAGGCGGGCGACGTGGCCCACACCTACCGCGAGGCGGTGGAGCGCTTCTTCCGGCCCGAATTCCTGAACCGCATCGACCAGGTGGTGGGCTTCACGCCGCTGGCGGCGGACGACATCGCAACCATCGCGCGGCTGCAGCTCGAGCGCGTGCTGGCGCGCGACGGCTTCGTGCGGCGGCTCACCTTCCTGAACGTGTCGGCCGAAGCGCTCGATCATCTCGCGCGGCTTGGCCACGACGAGGCGCTGGGCGCGCGCGCGCTGAAGCGCGGCATCGAGCGCGCGCTCACGCAGCCGATCGCGCAGCGGCTGGCCGCGTCGCACAGCGGCCAGCCGATGCTGCTCGACGTGGCCTTCGACGGCGCGCCGGGCGAGGGCGCTCTTGCCACGCGCGCCACCGTGCTCGACTACGCGAAGCAGCGCACGGTGGCGTTGCCCGGCGACACGGGCTCCGCCGCCGACTACCAGCGGCTCGCGGCCGCGGCCGACGCCCTGCACGACCGGCTGCGCGGCCAGCTCGATGCCGGGCCGCCCGACGCCCAGGCGCTGGCGCTGCGCGCGCTGCAGGTGCGGCTCGATCCGTTGCGCGAAGTGCTGGCGCGGCGCAGCTGGGACCTGTCGGAACGCCGCGCCGCGCCGGTGCGTACGGTGAAGCAACTGCCGCCTCGCGCGCGCGACTGGCGCTGCATGGGCCGCCCGATGACCGACATGCTGGCCGCGCAGCACGACATCCATGAGCTGTTCGAGCAGCTGCTGGCAGGCTCGCAGCCGCTGCGCGGCGCCGATGCCGAAGCCGTGCGCTGGCAGCTCGAGATCGACCAGCTCGCGCGCCGCGCGGACAGCCTGGCGCGGCACGGCATCGAACGCATCGGCGTGGAGATCGTGCCGCTGCAGACCGGCGCGGGCGAGGCGGCCGTGAAGACCGCATGGGCCGACTACGCCGCGCTGGTCGCGCAGCTCGACCTGCACGAACTGCCGTCGCCGCGCGCCGGCGTGCGCTGCTTCGAAGGCATCGGCCTGCGCGACGCGTTCGCCGGCGAGTGCGGCATCCACCTCTGGTACATGGGCGACGACCGGCCGCTGCCGCTGGCGGTGCGGCTGCTGCCGATGAAAGACCGGGCCGATGCTTCGCCGCCGCCCCTGCCCACCGAGATCGTGCGGCTGCGCCTGGAACCGGCGCGCGCCGGCGACCACCGCTGCCTGAGCGACCTGCGCTCCGGCCGCGTGCGCAAGTTCAGCGGCCCGCTCAGCGAGGACGACTGGCGCCTGCTGCTGTGGGACGCCCGCGCCGCGCAAGACTGAGACCCACGCATGGCGACGCTTTCCTATCCCCTCGTGTGCTGGCAGCTCGACGACGACGCCGTCTGCGGCATCCTGCTCGGCACCGACTACCAGGTGATCGAGCGCAGCGCGCGCCGCGTGAAGGCGGCGCTGGCCGAGACCCTGCAGCGCGAACGCGAGCGCGACGGCTACGTGCCCGAGCCCGACATCGACGACGCGCGGCTCAAGCTGGTGCACGTGTCAGTGAGCCTCGCGCACCGCACCGAGCGCGGCAACTTCCCCGAGCCCCGCGCCACCGATTTCCACGTGGCTGCCGTGTTCGGCCAGAACGAGGAAGACGGCTACGCCAAGTGCTATCTGCCGTGGCTGGACCAGAGCTTCTACTACTACGACGACGCGCAGCTGCCGGTGCTGATCGAGCACTACACCCGCGAATGCCTCGACGGCCTGTCGCCCGAGACGGCGCAGCGCTATCTCATGCCCTCGGTGCCGTGGCTCGACCAGATCGACGTGCGGCGCGACGACCGCGCCACCGGCCGGCAGCAGGTGCCGCGCCACCTGCGCGAAACCTACGAGGCGCTTTCGGCGGTGGCCGACCGGCTCCCCGAGGTCGGCGCGCGGCGCGGCCTTCATGTCTTTCCCGAGGTGGCGTGGGAGCAGGGCGCGCTGGTCGACGAGATCGCCGCCCGGCTGGCGCGCGGCGGCAACCTCCTGCTGGTGGGCGAGCCCGGCGTGGGCAAGAGCGTGGCGATCCTGGAGGCGATCCGCAAGGCGCACCGGCTCACCGCCGGCCGCGATGCACCGCCGACCTTCTGGCGCAGCCATGCCGAGCGCCTGATCGGCCGCGCCAAGTACCTCGGCGAATGGCAGGCGCTGTGCGACCGGACCGTCGAATGGCTCGACATGGCCGACGGCCTGCTGTGGGTCACCGACTTCGTCAACCTGCTGCAGGTCGGCGGGCAGAGCCCCGAAGAGTCCATGGCCGCGTACCTGCTGCCGGCGTTGCGCCGCGGCACGCTGCGGCTGGTGGGCGAGGCCAATCCGAGCGAGCTGGAAACCGCGCGCCAGCGGCTGCCCGGCTTCATCGACTGCTTCGAGACGCTGCAACTGCCCGAGATGGACAGCCTGCGCGCGCGCCGCGTGCTGGAGCTGTTCGCGGGGCACGCGCAGGGCGCGCTGTCGGTCGAGATCGAGCGCCCGGCGCTGGACACCGGCTACCGGCTGCTGCAGCGCTACGTGCGCTACGAACGCTTTCCGGGCAAGGCGGTGCGCTTCTTCGGCGACTGCGTGCGCGAGGCAATGGCGGCGCAGTCGGGCGTGGTGACCGAGACCGCGGTCATCGCGCACTTCGCGAAAAGCACGGGACTGCCCGAGACCTTCCTGCGCGACGACCAGCCGCTGGACGACGCGCAGGTGCACGGCTTCTTCGCGCAGAAGCTGTTCGGGCAGGACGAGGCCGTCGGCCACCTGAAGGACGTGGTCTACCTGTTCAAGGCCGGCCTGAACGACCCGGCCAAGCCGATCGCCACGCTGCTGTTCGCGGGGCCGACCGGCGTGGGCAAGACCGCCGCGGCGAAGGCGCTGGCGCAGTACTTCTTCGGGGCGGGCAGGAACGGGAACGGTGCCACCGGGGCGGCGGCCGATCCGCTGTTCCGCATCGACATGAGCGAGTTCCAGCACGCTTTCCAGGTCGCGCGGCTGATCGGCACCGGCGCACGCCCCGGCAAGCTGGTGGAACACGTGCGGCAGCAGCCGTTCTCGGTGGTGCTGCTCGACGAGATCGAGAAAGCCGACCCGTCGGTGTTCGACCTGCTGCTGACGGTGCTCGACGAGGGCCGGCTGCGCGACAGCCGCGGGCGCATGACGGACTTCCGCAGCACGGTGATCGTCATGACCACCAACCTCGGCGTGCGCCACGGCGCCTCACCGGGCTTCGGCCAGGACGCCGGCCACGCCGGCGGCGGCAGCACCATTCACGACATCCGGCAGTTCTTCCGGCCGGAGTTCTTCAACCGCATCGACCGCGTGGTGCCCTTTGCGCCGCTCACGCGCGAGGCGATCGAGGCGATCGCATTGCAGGAGCTGGATGCGATCGCCCGGCGCGAGGGGCTGGTGCGCCGCGGCGTGCGGCTGGCGTTCTCGCCCGCGCTCGTCGCTTTCGTGGCGGACAAGGGCTTCAGCCCGGCCTACGGCGCGCGGCCGCTGCAGCGCGCCGTCGAGCAGCTGGTGGTGGCCGCGGTGGCACGCGCGATGTTCGGCGAGGTGCCGGACGGCACGCTGCTCAAGGTCGACATCGCGGACGCGGCCGTGGTGGTGCGGCCCGTCTCCGGCTGAAGAGCCGCCGTTACAGGCTGGCCGCGACGTTCATGTCGCGCGGCAACCGCAGCTTGGTGGCCTGCGATCCTTCCGGGCACGGGCCGTCGGAGTAGGCGGCTTCGCCGCCCGGCGTGAAGCACTTGGTCACCTCGACGACCGCCGGTGCGGCCGCCCTGGCGTGCACCACGGCGGGCGGTGACAGCGTCTCGGCAGCAACGGCGGCGACCGCGGCTGCAGGCACCTGCATGGCGGGCGCGATCGGCTCGAAACGCGGCATGTCGGGCGCCACCGGCGTCTGGCGAGCGGCCGCCACGGCTTGGTCGAACTGCATCGCGGCGTGCGCCGCGCTTTCCCGCACTAGCCCCTGGAGCGTCACGTAGAACATGAACATCGCCAGCAGTGCGACCGCCAGGCACAGCGGCCAGTAGCGCCGGTCGGGTGTTGCCGCGGCGGCGGGCACGGCGCGGCTCCTCAGCGGCGCGGCCATGCCCAGCCTCCGGACTGCAATGCGCCTGCCAGCTTCGCAACGCCGCCGGTGCCGCTGGCCGCGCGCCCGATCAACGCCCCGCCGGCCGCGCCCACGGCGATGCGCGCCAGGAACGACCGGCTGCGGCCCGCCGCGAGCAGCAGCAGGATGCCCGCGCCGAGCACCATGAGGTGCTCGCCGGGGTAGTCGGCGCGCGCAGCGTCGACTTTCTTGAACTCGTTGATCGTCGATTCGAGGGTCATGGCCAGGCTCCTTGATTGCGTTGGTTCATTCATAGTCCGCGCCGCCATGCACCTCTGTAGGCGCGCACCATGCCCGCCGCCGGAAAGCGTCCCGAAAAAGCCGCAGACCACGGCGCATCAGGGTTTATGTGAAGGTTGTGAGGAAAAGTAGCCGGGACGCGCGTCACACGGACGTCATCAGCTATGAAAACAATAGCATTCATCGCCGCTCTGCAGATCGTTCCTCGTAAACGCTATATCTAGCCCGACTCTTGCTAAGCAAAATCCCCGACGGATTTCACGTCACGCAAGTTCGAGGACACCACAGCAATGAACCCTTCGCGTCTCCGGCGGCCATTGGCCGCGCTGGTTTTGAGCGGCACAGCAGCTTTCCTCGAGGCCTTCGGCTCGGCCCATGCGTTCTCGAACCCGCCCATCCAGGTGGCACAAGGCATCGAATACATGTGCGGCGGCGCCGCGCGAGACGAGGCCGCCTTCATGGAAATGGTCTCGCCCCGCTGGGCAGCCACCATCGCGCTCGGCGTGAGCGACGGGAAGGGCGCGCAGCAAGGCGGCTTCCCGGCGCAGGCAGCGGTGGAAATCCGCCAGCGGTACACCGGCCAGCTGGTGATGGACGTGCAGACCCGGTCGCCCTATATGCTCGCGCGCCTGAACCCCGGCGCCTATGACGTGAACGTGACGCTCGGCGGCCTCACGCTGACGCAGTCGCTGGTGGTGATCGCGGGCGTGCCGGCGCGCGCCTCGTTCGTTTGGCCGTCGAACTTCGACATGGCCTCGGTGACACCGCCGCTGGCGCAGACGCTGGCGCAGAGCTCGGCCACCGCGCGCTGAGCCTTCCCGGCCGCGGCGGGGCCGGTCAGCCTTTCCTAAGCCACGCGCCGCACAGTGGCAACGTGGCTCTTCGCCACGACGAACAGGAAAGGACCCAGACCATGACTCCCCGTTTTTCATCGCGCAGGCCGGATGCAGCGAGCATGCGGCCCCTGGCGGCCGCGCTGTTGTGCGGCGCCGTCCTGCTTGGCGCGTTCTCGTCGGCGCAGGCGGCGGTGAATCCGCCGATCTACATGTCGCACGGCATCGAGTACATGAGCGGCGGCATCGGCAGCGACGAGGCCCAGCTGATGGAGACGGTCTCGCCGCGCTGGCCCGCCACCCTCGAATTCGCGGTCAAGGACAGCAAGGGCGCCGACTTCGCGGCGAACGTGCACGTCACGGTGCGCGACGGCAGCGGCACCGCGCTGATCGACAACGTGACGTCGGGCGGCCCGTTCATGGTCGCCCGCCTCGACCCGGGCACCTACGAGGTGGAAGCGCGCCTGGGCAACCAGGTGCTCAAGCAGCCGCTGCACGTGCTGCAGGGCGCCCCGGCCAAGGCGACTTTCGTCTGGCCGGCAGGCACCGACATGGCCTCGGCCGGCACGCGCGCGGTGCAGTAACGACCGCGGGACTGCGAATGCCGGTGCGGCCGGGCACCGGCATTGCACGCGCAAACATTTGGCCGGCGTAAACTCGAGATGCCTCCTTGAGCTGCAACGCCCGCTATCCGGGCGCGCTGCGCTATAGAAAAAATAGCGACGCCAACGCCTTGCCGTGCCTTGAATGCACGGCACGCGCCTTGCAGATGGCGTATCCCGGGCAGTGCCCGAACCCATTGCCCCGATGCCGATCCGTCCCTTGAGCGCCCTGACCGCGCTGTTGCACGTCTACATCGCGCTGCGCCTCGTGCCAGCGCTGTCCGTGCTCACGCCCGCATGGCCGCTGGCGCTGGTTGCGCTGGCGGTGTCGGCGTTCACCATTCCGCTGCCGTTCCTCTCGCGCCGCGGCGGCGCCTCGCCGGGCACCGCACTGAAATGGATCGGCCTGATCAGCATGGGCTGGTTTTCGTCGATGTTCGTGCTGACGCTGGTGCGCGATGCAGCCCTAGGCCTGACCTGGCTGGCCGGCGTCGCCGGTGGCGTGCAGGTGCAGTGGGCGGCACTGAAACCCTGGAGCGCGCTGGCGGTGCTTGCAATGGCCACCGCCACCTCGGCCATCGGCTTCCTGAATGCGCGCCGCACCGCCGGCGTGAAACGCGTCGAGGTGCCGATCCGCGGGCTGCCGCAGGCACTCGAGGGTTTCACGATCGCACAGCTCAGCGACATCCACGTGGGGCCGACCATCCGCAACACGTACATCCAGCGCATCGTCGACGCGGTCAACCGCCTGGGCGCGGACGCCATCGCGATCACCGGCGACCTGGTCGACGGCACCGTGGCTGAACTGCGCGAGCACATCGCGCCGCTGGCCGGGCTGCGCGCGCGGCACGGCACCTTCGTGGTCACCGGCAACCACGAGTACTACGCGGGCGCGCACGCCTGGATCGACGAGCTGCGCCGGCTCGGCCTGAAGGTGCTGCTCAACGAGCACGTGGTGCTGCAGACGCGCAACGTGCGCGGCGCGCAGACCGACGAGGAGCTGTTCGAGAGCGCGCTGGTGCTGGCGGGCGTGACCGACTTCACCGCGGGCCATTTCGACGCCGCCCACGCCAGCGATCCGCACCTGGCGCTGTACGACGCCCCGCCGCTGGTGCACACGCGCGTGCTGCTGGCGCACCAGCCGCGCAGCGCGCCGGTGGCGGCCGCCGCAGGCTACCAGCTGCAGCTGTCGGGCCACACGCACGGCGGCCAGTTCTTTCCGTGGAACCTGTTCGTGCCGATGCAGCAGCCTTTCACGGCGGGACTGCATCGCCTGCACGACATGTGGATCTACGTGAGCCGGGGCACGGGCTACTGGGGGCCGCCGAAGCGCTTCGGTGCGCCATCGGAGATCACGCTGCTCACGCTGGTTCCGGCGCGGGACTGACGCGCGTCCCGCTTTCCCGCTTTCCCGCTTTCCTGCTTTCCTGCTTTCCTGCTTTCCTGCTTCCCGCCGGAAGTTCAGGCGCCGCGGTCGGCCAGCCGGCGCGCGTTCGACGTGGCGGCCGCCCGGATCGGCTCGAGGCCGTCGTTCGCGATGCGCGCCGCGATGTCGGGCAACTGGCTCGCCGCATCCACGGTGCCCGCCGCCGACTGCACCAGGGCGTCGCTGTGCGCGGCCGCCTGCGCGGGCGTCACGCTGCCGGCCAGGGAAAAGAACGCGCTGGTGCTCTGCAGCCATTGCTGCAGCACGCGGTTGGCCAGCGAGAGATGGCTGCTGTGCCACTGCCTGGCCATCGCCAGGCCGGATTCGCTGGCGGCGGCGAGCTTTTCCTGGCCCATCAACTGGAATTCCGCGAGATCGTCGGCGCTGGGCGCAAGGCCGGCGCGGGCGATGCGCTCCGTGCGCATGCGGATCACCGAGCCGGAGGACAGCAGCATTTCCTGGGTCTTGAGGGCCAGCTCGAACCACTGCGCGAGTGGGCCGGCCTGGGCGAGGGTGGGGGCAGGGAACAGCATGTGAGGCAGTGGTTGTCGTGAACGAGGTCGGCCCACTATAGGCGCCTATGAGCGGGATTGCTGCGCTGCAACAACTCCGACCCTGCATTCCTGTTGAAGAAGTCCTACCGCCCGATGTGGAAATTACGTGCGTTGCCGATGCGTCACACCTCTGAAATTGATCATGTCCCCTGTTTCCACACCTTGCATTCAAAAACCATCTCATGACAAAAAGAATCAATGTGTCCAAGGTCCTGCGCGCCGCCGCCGTGACGGCCGGCCTGGTCGTGTTGGGCCAGGCCGCCTGCGCCTTCGAAGACAACGCCCGCGGCGTCTACTTCGATGCCGGCCACGCGGCGCATGGCGAAATGGGCAGCACCAACTCCGGCACTGTCGGCATGATCTTTCCCTGGTGGCCCGGCAAGCCGGTGCAGCAGGGAGCGCTCACAGGCTATTGGGACGTCTTCATCAGCAACTGGCACGCGCCCGCGCTCGGCGACGGCCCTCGCAACTACGCGCAGATCGGCGCGCTCTACACCTGGCGTTACCGCTTCGGCGAAGGCAGTTCGCCGTGGTACGCCGAAGGCGGCATCGGCGGCAGCGTGATGGACCACATCTACCAGACGCCCGACCGCAGCTTCAGCACCGCCTTCCAGTTCACCGAAGTGCTGGGCATCGGCCGCAGCTTCGGCGACAACGGCGCGCACGAACTGTCGCTGCGGGTGCAGCATTTCTCGAACGCCGGCATCAAGAAGCCGAACCCGGGCGAGACTTTCCTGAAGGTCCGCTACACGTACAGGTTCTGAGCGTCAGCGCGCGGTCCGGGCGCGCAGCCGCCTGGCGCGCGCCTCGGTGAACAGGTAGCCGAGCGTGGCCACCACCAGCGGCAGCAGGTAATAGAGGCCGCGGTACGCCAGCAGCGCGCCGAGCAGCTGCGCCTCCGGCACCTCGTGACCGAGCAGCGCGACGAACACCGCCTCGAGCACGCCGAGCCCCGCCGGCACGTGCGTGATGACACCGGCCACGGCGGCCACCAGCAGCACGGCGAGCACGTGCACGTAGTCGACCCGGCCCTGCAGCAGGAACCAGATCACGCCGCCGATCAGCGACCAGTTGGCACACGACATCGCCAGCTGCAGCATCGCCATCGACAGGCTGGGCGTGCTGAACGAATGCCCGCGCACGCGCCATGTGCGCCCGCTTGCCGAGGCGCACAGCACCACGTAGGAGAGCGCCGCGCACATCAGCACCGCGCCGAGCACGCGCAGGCCTTCGTTGCCGATCTTCCAGGTCGGCGGCAGTGCCAGCGGCCAGAAGCAGAAGGCCGCACCGGCCACCACCAGGTAGCCGAGCCAGTTGGTCAGCATGCTGAAGCCCAGCACGCGCGTGATGGTGTCGTTGGAAAGCCCCAGCCGCGAATAGAGCCGGTAGCGGAAGGCCACGCCGCCCACCAGCGAGCCGAGGTTGAGGT
>Ga0102594_1001798_pt1 | contig 12319 bp, 7 predicted proteins | sample AraplaCol_mLB_r2_2_FD_76863 | JGI IMG/M metagenome (GOLD analysis project Ga0102594, IMG submission 76863) | Arabidopsis root microbial communities from North Carolina, USA - plate scrape MF_Col_mLB_r2 (SPADES assembly) (version 2) | ecosystem: Host-associated > Plants > Roots > Endosphere...
GGCCTGTGTGTGCTGGTTGCACTGGCTCTGGCACAAGGCGCCGGCTCTAGTTCGAAAGAACCCGAGGAAGCGGAGCCAAAGTAGAGCCTTGCCTTCAATAAGTCCCAGGCACAAAAATCCCGCTATCCACCGCCTTGATATCCGTCCGCCCGCAAAACGCCATGGTCGGGTCCAGCTCCTTGTGGATGATCTCCAGCGCCTTGGTCACGCCTTGTTCGCCCATGGCACCCAGGCCATAGAGGAAGGCGCGGCCTATGTAAGTGCCCTTGGCGCCCGGGGCAATCGCCTTGAGCACGTCCTGGCCGGAGCGTATGCCGTAGTCCATGTGCACTTCGATCTGCTTGCCGGCGGAGGCTCAATGCGTCCTCCGTGGTTACACTGGGCAACAAGCGGCTTTTTTGAAGACGGCTCGGGTATGCAGAGGCAAATCGTATGAGATGCCAATAAGTCAATAAGAAACCACATACGATCCTCTGTCGATCATTTCACGAATGACTGAATCGTTGCCAAGGCGCTCCGAGCTTATCCAACCCGCGGTAAAAAAACTTATCGCGGCGGGCGCGTTAGCCGGAAACCCGGCCTCTTCTTCCGCTGCGTTGCCCGGTAAAACCTTGACGCTCGGCAGTTCGTCATACCGGCCTGACATCGACGGCCTGCGTGCGATTGCCATACTGGCGGTTGTCATTTATCACGCCTTTCCCGGCAGCCTGCCTGGCGGGTTTGTCGGCGTAGACATCTTTTTTGTCATTTCCGGTTTTCTCATATCCAGCATCATTTTCAAAGGACTGGAGAAGGGAGACTTCAGTTTTTCCCTCTTCTACGCACATCGGATCAAGCGGATCTTCCCGGCCTTGATTCTTGTACTTGCAGGGTCCTATCTATTCGGCTGGTTTACGCTCGTCGCCGATGAGTTCAGGCAGCTGGGCCGGCATACCGCGGCGAGCATTGGCTTCATTCAGAATTTCGTTCTCTGGACGGAGGCGGGATATTTTGATACGGCGACAGAATTCAAGCCATTGATGCATTTGTGGTCCCTGGCCATCGAAGAGCAGTTCTACCTGGTTTATCCACTGGCAATCTGGTGCGTATGGAAAGCACGCGTGAATGTTCTGGCGTTTGTCCTTGTTCTCGGCTTGCTCTCTTTCGGATCAGGCTTGGGGTCTCCCACCAAAACATTCCTCCTGTCTCAAACAAGGTTTTGGGAGATATTGGCGGGATCCGTGCTGGCGTATGTTCAGTTGTTTAAAAAACAGCAGCTGATGGCGTATCTGAATTTCTGGGCCTCCAGATTATTTTCTCCAGAAACGGCGGGCTCGCGGTTTGGCCGGACTGTCAGAAGCTCACTGTCCATAGCGGCTTTGCTCCTCCTGGCCGCAACGATTTTCGGACTGGACAGTACGTGGGAATTCCCTGGGTGGTGGGCCTTGGCGCCCGTCACAGGAGCGGTTTTGTTGATTGGCGTGGGGCCGGACGCATGGGTCAATCGAGTGATTCTCGCCAATCAAGGGATGGTGTTTGTGGGGCTTATCAGCTATCCCCTTTATCTGTGGCACTGGCCCCTCTTGTCGTTCTTGCAAATTCTGGCGCTCGGAGACGCATCCGGCATAGCCCGGCTTGTCGTGGTTGCACTGAGCTTTCTGCTGGCATGGCTGACGTACAGCTTGGTGGAGACTCCCATACGTGGCGGTTCGAACGGCCGTTTCAAAGTGGGCCTGCTTTGCGTGCTTGCCGCGGTGGTGTGGTGTGCCGGATATCACTCGGTCCTTTCGAAAGGCATAGCGTCCAGGCATGTTGTTGAACTTAACCCCGCGATTTCATCCGGACGGCTCCCCGCCTATCAGCACCACACGGTCTCCCGCTGCGGACTGGATGCGAGTGTCGAGAAAAAGTTTGAAAGATGCCTGAGCGACACCCGTGGTGCGGCGAGATTCGCATTATTGGGTGACAGCAAGGCTGCTGCGCTGGCGCCTGGTATTTTTCGGGAGTCAACTTCCAATGGCTACTGGGTATTTATTGGCGGAACGAATCGCTGGGGTTCCGTTGTACCGGTAGTGACCGATGCTGTGCAATACGCCCCCTATCAAGAGGCAACAAAAATAGCTTTTGACGCCGTGATCGCAAACCCTGAAATTGAGGTGGTTGTGCTCACAACTGCTACCCGCGCGCTTTTTAAATTGAAGAATGAGCACTCCATCGAAGATCTACCCGCGCACGGAGGCTTCAACCTTGCGCTGGATGGGATGGACCGAGCTGTGGACCGGCTTGTCAAAGCGGGGAAAAAAGTGGTCATCACAGTGGACAACCCCACGTTGAAAGAGCCCAGGAAATGTGTTTCAAGAGCCAGCGGGCTTGACTTTGTGAATGATTTTCTGGGGCTGGTTCCAAACCAGTCTCTTTGCAATATCACTTTTGACAGGCATATGGAACTGTCGAGGCAATACCGCGGCTTGCTTGAAAATTTGCAAGTGAAATACGCGGGCCAACTCCGTATTTTTGATCCCCTGAATCTGCTTTGCGATATGAAGAGCCGAATATGCGGTTCATTCCTGGATGGTTTTATCCTTTACGGCTATTCAGACCATATTTCTGAGCGTGCAAGCGTGCTTGTTGCGAGCAAGCTGCTTCCGTTTGTCGAAAGCTTTGCTCGAGAGCGAAACAGCAGCGGGAGCCCGTCGTCAAGCCGAGGCGCGATTGATAAAAAATAGCAAGTCCGCGGCCTTATTTTCGGCAAGCGTGCCTCGATGCTTCCGCTGCGTGCAGAGATCGGTGCAGGCGAGCACTGCGTCGTGAAGCTCTCCCCGCCGCAACAGGGGCTGTTTGGGAACTCGCCGACGAACTGGCTGAATACCCGGCCAAAGGACGATGGTCGGTCGCGGCGCTCTGCCCTCAATAAGTCCCAGGCACAAAAATCCCGCTATCCACCGCCTTGATATCCGTCCGCCCGCAAAACGCCATGGTCAAATCCAGCTCCTTGTGGATGATCTCCAGGGCCTTGGTCACACCTTGTTCGCCCATGGCGCCCAGGCCGTAGAGGAAGGCGCGGCCTATGTAAGTGCCTTTGGCGCCCAGGGCAATAGCCTTGAGCACGTCCTGGCCGGATCGTATGCCGCCGTCCATATGCACTTCGATCTGCTTGCCGACGGCCGCGATGATTTCGGGCAGGCAGGAGATGGAGGACATCGCACCATCAAGCTGGCGGCCGCCGTGGTTGGAGACGATGAGTGCATCAGCGCCTGAGTTGACGGCGAGTTTTGCGTCCTCGACGTCTTGTATGCCCTTGAGGATCAGCTTGCCGCCCCAGCGTTTTTTGATCCACTCCACGTCGCCCCAGTTCAGGGCCGGGTCGAACTGTTTGGCCGTCCATTCCGAGAGCGAGCCCATGTTTTCCACGCCCTTGACATGGCCCACGATGTTGCCGAAGCCGTGGCGTTTGGTGCCCAGCATGCCTAAACCCCAGCGCGGCTTGGTCATGAGGTTCAGGATGGTGGAGAGCGTAGGCTTGGGCGGGGCGCTCAGGCCGTTCTTGAGGTCTTTGTGGCGCTGGCCGAGGATTTGCAGATCCAGCGTGAGCACCAGCGCCGAGCAATTGGCGGCCTTGGCCCGGTCTATCAGGCTTTCGATAAAAGCGCGGTCCTTCATCACATAGAGCTGGAACCAAAAGGGGTGGCGGTCTGTACCCGCGGCCACGTCCTCGATGGAGCAGATGCTCATGGTCGAGAGCGTGAAAGGGATGCCGAATTTTTTGGCGGCGCGGGCGCCCAGGATTTCACCGTCGGCATGCTGCATGCCGGTGAGGCCCGTGGGTGCGATGGCGACCGGCATGGCGACCGGCTGGCCGATCATGGTGGTCGCCGTGCTGCGGTTTTCCATATTGACGGCGACGCGCTGGCGCAGCTTGATCTTCTGGAAGTCGCTTTCATTGGCGCGGTAGGTGCTTTCGGTCCACGAGCCGGAGTCGGCATAGTCGTAGAACATGCGGGGCACGCGTTTTTTGGCCAGGACGCGCAGGTCTTCAATATTGGTGATCACGGGCACGGCGATAGTCTCCTCAGGTGCCCAATGCTAAGGGTTTGGGCCGCCCGGCGATTGAATAAATTTTGCCGGGCTTCAAATTATTTCAACAGGGGTACGCCGGCCACGGCCGTCCCTCTACCAGCTGCCCGAGGCACCACCGCCGCTGCTGGAGCCGCCCGACGAGCTCCGGCTGCTGGAACTGGAACTGGAGCTTGAACTGCTGCTCGATGAGCTGCCACCTCCGCTGCTGGTGCTGACGCTGCCCGGGAAGAAGCCAAACAGCATCGCCAGGCCGGCCGCGATTCCGGTGGGCAACCAGGATTCCCAGTCCATAAAAAGCAGGTCGGGCGGGTTTTTGAAGGCCACATAGCCCACGATGCCGGCCACCACGGCGCAGCGCACGCCGAACTCCAGCAGGCTGCGCTTGAAGGCCATGTAAGCACCCGCACCGATGATGCCCAGCAGCAGGCAGGCAACAGCGCCACCCGCGGCGTAGAGCAAACCCAGGCCGAAGCTGTTGGCACCCACCGCATAGGCAATGCCGGCCATCAGGCAGATCACCAGCGCGATACCGCCGACCACCCTGCGCAGGGTGCGCGAGCGGCCGCAGCCGAAACCCAGTGCAAACGCCAGCGGCACCGGGAAGGTGAGCATGACAATCGCCAGGCCGGGCGCCTTCAGGGCGGCGGCCGCCACCAGCGGCAGGGCGGCGGCCACGCCCATCGTCATCGGCCATTTCCATTTCCACTTGCGGTGCGCGCGAGCCGCACCTACGGCGAAACCCCACAGCAAGGAGGCCAAAAAGGCCCAACCAAAGGGCGTAACGCCGCGGCCCGTATCTTCCACGGGCTGCGCATCACCGCGCACCGCTGCGCCTATGTGGTCAATGGCCGCTTGCAGCCCGCCCGCGTAGTCCCTGGCCTGAAAGCGCGGCTTCATCTGCTCGTCGATGATGCGGCCCGCCAGCACGTCGGGCACGCTGCCTTCCAGGCCCTGGCCCACCTCGATGCGCATGCGCCTGTCCTCTGTGGCGACCAGGATCAGGATGCCGTCGTCGCGCTTCGTGTCACCCAATTTCCATGCTTCGAACACGCGCATGGCGTATTCCTCTATGGCTTCTACGCCCGTGGTCGGCAGCATGAAAACGACCACGGCCGCCCGGGTGTCGGCCTCCAGCGCCAGGATTTGTTCGTTCAAGGCCGCGACCTGCGCGGTGTTCAGCGTGCCGCTGGTGTCGAGTACGCGTGCGCTGTAGGGCGGAACGGGCACCTGCACGGCATCGATCGGCGCGGCCATCTGCGCGGCATCAGCCGACACGGCTGTCTGCGCGGCATCGACCGGCGGGGCGATCTGCCCGGCACCGGCGGTCAGCACGCACAGCGCCGCCCAGAGCACCAGCAGGGTTTGAAAGAGGCGCCGTGTGCTCGGCAGTGCTGGGGAGGGAAGGGCGGTCTGGAACTGAGGCATGGCGGGTTTGGAAAGGTCAGCGTTTGGCGGCTGGGGCGCCACGCGCACTGGCTTCGCGCACGCCGGCGCCGCGCACTTCGAAGCGGATTTCATCGGCCACCTTGCCGCTGGCGTCGAGCAGTTGCACCACATGCCGGCCCGGCCAGGGCAGCCACTGGGCCTGCGGGCCGCGCGCGAACTCCTTGCCGTCCATCAGCCAGCGCGTGCCGCGGCCTTCGGCGCTGAAGCTGATGCGCTGGTGTTTGGGCGGGATGTCCGGGTCCAGCGCGATGATGGTGCCCGAGGCCGGGGCGGTGATGCGGGGCGGGGCGTCGGGCTCGGCCGCCGTTTTTTTGCCGGACCTGGAGGCCTTGGCCGGGCCGAAATCGCCGGTGCTGGAATTCGCGGCAAATACCGCTTGCTCCGTGCCCTGGATAAACCACTCGCTGCGCGCCGCCTCCAGCGGCGTGCCGCCTTGCTTGCCGAATTGCGTGCGGCTTTGCACCAGGCCGGCGGGTGGTGTGGGCGCGCGGCTGCGTTCGGTCCTGTGCAGGTAGTTCATCAGCGCTGCCCAGATGGGCGCTGCGCCGCTGGTGCCGCTCACGTCCCACATGGGCGCGCCGCTGGCGTTGCCCACCCACACGCCCACGGTGTAGCGCTGCGAAAAGCCCATGGCCCAGTTGTCGCGCATGTCCTTGCTGGTGCCGGTTTTGACGGCCGTCCAGAAGCGCGTGGCCAGCACGCTGTCGGTGCCGAAGGTGCGCGCGCGCGCCAGCGGGTCGGCCATGATGTCGGTGGCGATAAAGGCGGCGCGCGCATCCAGCGCCGGCCTGAAGACGGGCTTGGGATTTTTCGCGAGCGAGGGCGCGCTGTAGCGCCCGCCGTTGGCCAGCGTGCGGTAGGCGTTGGCAAGCGACAGCAGCGAAACCTCGCTGCTGCCCAGGGCCAGGCTGTAGCCGTAGTAGTCGCCTGATTCTTTCAGTGGCAGGCCCACGGCCTTGAGCTGCTTGTGGAAGGCATCGGGCGAGACCATGACCAGCGTGCGCACGGCCGGCACATTGAGCGAGGCGCCCAGCGCGGTGCGCGCCGACACCAGGCCCTTGAACTGCCGGTCGTAGTTTTGCGGGATGTAAAGGCCGCCAGAAGTCTGGATTTGCGAAGACGAGTCTTCGAGCAGCGAAGCCGCGGTGATGCGGCGTTCGGCAATCGCCTGCGCATACAAAAAGGGCTTGAGCGTGGAGCCCGGCTGGCGCAAGGCCGTCACGCCGTCGACTTCGGCCGCGTCGCTGAGTTCACCCGAGGAGCCCACCCAGGCCAGTACCTCGCCCGTGGCGTTGTCCAGCACGACGATGGCGCCGTCTTCCACGTGGCGGCCACGCAGCTCGCGCAGCTGCTGGGTCAGGGTCTGTACGGCGAAGCGTTGCAAGGGTGCGCGCAGGGTGGAGGCCAATGCCCGGGGCGCGTTAACCCGGCCCGGGGTGTTGCTGGCCTGGGCGGCCAGCAGCCGGCGCGCCAGGTGCGGCGCCACGCCCTCGCTCGCATCAAAAGCCTTGCGCTGCAGCGCAGCGCTGGCAAACAGGTCCAGGCCCGTGCAATCCACCTTGGCGGGCGCTTGCATGGCTTTGAGCACGCCGCAGGCGCGCTGCGAGACCTGCGCCGCCTTGGCATTGGGCGCGCGCACCAGCGCGGCCGCGATCGCCGCTTCGCGCTCGTCCAGGCCGTGCGCGGCCTTGCCGAACAGCGTGCGGCTTAGCGCGTCTATGCCCACCATCTCGCCGCGAAAGGGCACGAGGTTGAGGTAAGCCTCCAGGATCTGGTCCTTGCGCCAGCGCGCCTCCAGCACCTGGGCCGAGACGGTCTGGCCGACTTTTTGCGTGAGGCTGCGCCCACCCGCACCGGCGCGCCAGTCTTCGTCCAGCAGGCCGGCCAGCTGCATGCTGATGGTGGAGGCGCCGCGCGTCTTGGTGTTCCACAGGTTGCCCCAGGCCGCGGCCGAGACCGCGCGCCAGTCCACGCCGCTGTGTTCGTAAAAACGCTTGTCCTCGCTGAGCACCAGCGCCGTGCGCAGTGCCGGCGACACATCGGGCAGCGCCACCCACTGGCCGCGCCGCACGGCCTTGTCGGTGCGCAGGCGCTGCAGCAGCTCGCCGTTGCGGTCCAGCACCAGGGTCTCGGAGGGTTTGAAGTCGCGTTTGACTTCGTCGAAGGTGGCCGCAGCCGACACCGTCTGCGCCTGGGCAGCCATGAGCAGGCCGGCCAGCAGCAGGGGTTTCAGGAGGGTGTCGCGCGGAAATGTCATGAGGCTCAAGGCGGTTGAATGGCGAGGTGAAAAGACAGCCAGGTCGCAGCTATGCCTGCCACTACCAGCGTGCTGATAGCCGCGCCCAGGAGGGTCAGGACTCTTTCTTTGCCTTGTGTGTTCTTCACGCCTATCCACTGGAGCGGCGCCGCCACTACCTGGCTTCCAAGCAGCCAGAAGATGGCGTGGAAAAAGCAGGTGATCTGGTTCCACCCTCGGCAGTTGATGGCCCCGCCATAAGCCTGGGCGCTGAAGATGGCCATGCCGGCGCCGAGGGCGCCGATCACCTGGCCGATGCGACCTATGAGCCGGGTGTTCATGGTATGGCTGTCTTCACTTTACCGCCTCCACCTTCACCTGCGCATGCATTACCTGCCGGAACAAGAGCTGGCGCGAAGCTTGAAAACGTCTTGGGCTTGCGATTCATTTCTTTGTGCAGAGTTTCAGGTTGGTTCGGGTCGCGCGTACGGCCGGCAGATACATGTCTGAATCGGCCGGTGGATAGTTCCCTGTGACTTCCTCGTCGGACATCGCGGCATCCTTTGCAAGGTCCTTCAAGGTCTGGACGCAGCCGGCGCGGTCGCCCAGCTTGAACTGCGTCAAGGCCAGGTCGTTCAACACCCAGGCTGAATCAACCCAATGAAGGAACGGTTTGCATTGCGTTGCAACCGGGTTGAGCACGGCCAAGGCAATGGTGTAGTTTTTGGCCTGGTACTCTTTTTTGAACTTTTTTCTCGACGCTTCCATATTCTTGAACTCGCAAAGCGGCGGGGGCTTTCGGTAAAGCCCCTCAAACCAGGCCCGCGCGCCGCAAAAATCCTGGCACGCGTCGGACCCATTGGTCGTCACCTGGAAATCCGGGCCTTGGGCTTTAAAGCTGAGCTGGCAAGCGGAGTTGTCGATCTTCGATTTGCCATTGACGATGACGCCGTCCAGGCCGCATATGTGTGCGTTGGCCCCTGTGGTTTCCAGCCTGAACTTTCCACGCGGTTCAACACTCAGCACGCCCCACGCGCCGTCATTGATCACATAGTCCCCCTCAGGGGGCGTGCTCAACTGTGCCGAGGCCGCGCTGGCGGTCAGCAACACAAGGGCGTAAACGGCCAGCTTCACTTCGCTGCCTCCACCTTCACCCGCGCATTCGGCCACTCACCGAACATCTCGGGCGCATACATGGCTTCCACGCGGCTGGGCGGCAGCGCGAAGTCGCCGACGTTGTTCAGGCGCACCGTGTATTCCATCTTCACCACACCTTTGGGCAGGTATTCGTAATAGCTGCGGAAGGCCTCGAAGCTGCGTTCTTCAAACGCGGGCCAGCCCGCGCCGGTCTTCTTCTCGCCGCTGGTGGCAATTTCAGAATCACGGCCCAGGCCACCGCCCAGGATGGTCGCGCCGCCGGGTACCGGGTCGCTGATGACGACCCAGGTCATGTCGGCGCTGGCGTTGACTTCCAGCGAGATGCGGATCACGTCGCCGCGGGTGTAGACACCCTTGACGGCCTGCTCCACCGGCGTGATGGTCTTCTTGATCTGGTAGCCGGCGTTAAACGGCGCCTTGAGCTGTATGGCCGCGATGGACTGCAGTGTGAGCCAGGGCTTGCCCGGGCCCTGGTGTGTCACCGTCAGCGTGTCCTTGGGCGCAGTACCCCAAGGCAGGAACATGCTGTTGTTGCGCAGGTTGCCGGGCGAGGCGGGCGCGCCGAAGAAGGTGGTCTGGTTGGGCGCGCCGGCCGCGTCCGTGGTCTTGACGCGGTCGACCTTGCTCCAGTCCACGCTCGCCACACTCGCGGCGGCCGCGGCCAGCGTGGCCTTGGTGACGCCGGCCACCGGCGTGGCTTCAAACTTGGCCGAGAACTTGTCCAGCGCCAGGCCGCCCCAGAGGTTGGCCGTGGTGGTGTGCCAGGCGCCTTTTTGCTGGCGCGCGATAAAGCCGTTGGCCAGGCGGCCCATGTCGTCTTTCCAGGCCGGGTCGTCCATCACGGCCAGCATCAGGCGCGCGGTGTTGACGTCGCCGTTGGTCATCAGCCACCACCAGTAGTCGTCTTTCTCGGTGCTGAAAATCAGCTTGGTGCCCTGGAAAGACAGGCGCGAGCGCAGCACCTGGTTGGCCTCGGCGATGCGCTGCTCGCGCTGCGGCGCGTCGGCCACACGTTTGAGGATGTTGAGCCAGTCGATCACCGCATGCGTGGGCCACTGGTTGGGCGCGATAGTGATGCTGCCCAGCATGCGGCCCTGGGCCTTGCCGTAGCGCGACAGCGCCTCCAGCGCGGCCAGCTTGCGCACGTCCAGGTCCTTGCGCGGGCTCCAGAAATCGCGCTGGATCCGGCCTTCCACGAACGCGATCAGGCCGCGCTCCATGGGCGCGCGGGCCTCGTCGGGCAGGGCAAAAGCCGGGTTGATGCCGGAGGCCTCATGCGTGGCGGCCAGCAAATAGGCCGTCAGCGCGTCGCTGCCGCGGTTGGCTTCACCGTCGCGCGGCGGGAAGTAGTTGGCCAGGCCGTCGCTGTCGAGGTAGGTGGGCAGTTGCGCCAGCACGGTCTGCCAGAGCTTGCCGTCGCGCAGGCCCACGGCCTTGCTGGTTTTTTGCTCCAGGCAGATAAAGGGGTACATCGCGAAGTAGTCGCGCACGCCGTCCATGCCTTCGGCCAATTTGGGCTGCAGCGACATCTTGAGGCCGCCGCGGCCGGGCAGGGCGTCGGCTGGCGGGTTCACGTCCAGCGTGAAGCTTCCGTCGACCTGCACCAGCGTGGCCTGCTGCACCGTCAGCGGCACAGCGGGGATGATGCGCTGGCGCGCCTTGAGGCCGTCGCGCGCGCCGCTGATCGTGTCTTTCGCTTCGATCTCCCACAGAATGGCCTCGGCCCGCGTGAGCGCCAGCTGCGCGGGCGCGGTGACCATCCAGGCCACCTCGCGCGTCTCGCCGGCGGGGATGTCCACGGTCTGCGGTTTCAGGTCGAGCAGGGTGGCGCGCGGGCTCACCTCGACCTTCATCGCGGCCTTGGTGGTGTTGCGCAAGGTCAGCTGCGCGCGGAACTGGTCGTCCTCGCGCACCAGCGGCGGCAGGCCGCTGATGATCTGCAAATCCTGCGTGGCGCGTATGGAGGTCTGGCCGGTGCCGAAGAGGCCGGTGCCGGCGTCCGCCACCGCGACGATCTTGAAGGTGGTCAGCGCGTCATTGAGCGGCACCGTCACCACGGCCTGGCCCTTGGCGTCCAGCACCACGTTCGGGTTCCACAGCAGCAGGGTCTCCAGCAGCTCGCGCGTGTTGCTGCGCCCGCCGCCGCCGCCGGCCGCCACGGCCTTGCGCCCGTAGTGCCTGCGGCCGATGATTTCCATCTGCGCGGTCGAGGTCTCCACGCCCCAGGAACGGCGTTGCAGCATGGCGCCCAGCAAGTCCCAGCTGTCGTTGGGCATCAGCTCGAGCAGCGCCTGGTCCACCGCGGCCAGCGCCACTTCGGCATTGGCGGCCGGCTGGCCGTTGGGCAGCTTGGCCGTGATGGTGACCTTGGCCTGGCCGCGCACCGCGTAGCTTTCCTTGTCGGCCTTCACGCCCACCTCAAGCTGGTGGGCCTTGGTGCCCACGCGGATTTCAGCGAGGCCCAGGCGGAAGGCCGGCTTGCTCAAGTCGACCAGCGCGGTGGGCGCCACGTATTCACGGCCTTCGTACCAGAAGGAGGTCCACCATTCGCGCGGCGCCTTGTAGCCCCAGGTGAAGAAGCTGTACCAAGGCACCTCGCGCAGCCGGCCGCGCAGGGCCAGCACGCTGACGTACACATTCGGGCCCCAGCCGTCCTTGATCTGCAGGTTGACGGTCGGGTCCTGGCCGTTGAGCTGCACCACCTGGGTTTCGATCACGCCTTCGCGTTCAATCGCGACCAAGGCCGTGGCAAAACGGAAAGGCATGCGCACCTGGAATTTGGCGGTCTCGCCGGGCTGGTAGCTTTTCTTTTCGGGCAGCACGTCCATGCGGTCGTGGTCTTCGCCGCCGAACCAGAGCTCGCCCTGGCGCGTGACGTAGACATTGCTGGCCGCCTGGATGCTGTTGCCGTCCTTGTCCTTGGCCGTCACGATGAGTTCGACCTCGCCCGGCTCGCCGAGCTTGGTGTCGCACAGCAGCAGGCCGCGTGAATCGCTCTTGCCGCTGCAGACGCTGCCGAGGTCTTTGGTTTCCGTCTTGTTGTCGTAGGTGTAGAAGCCGCCCACCATGCGCTTGCGGCTGGTGGTGGTGATGCGCGCCACGGCTTTCACTTCAAGCGATACGTCCGGTGCGACTTTGCCCGTCAGGTCCAGCGCCAGGGCCTGGAACTTGATTTTCTGGCTGCTCGAGACCCAGCCCTCGGTCTTGATGCCGGCCACCACGGCGGCCGGCCAGACGGTGGAGACGCTGCGAATCGTCTGCACCTCGCCGTTGGGGTCGGCGTAGCTGGCTTCCAGCAGCAGCTCCTGGGGCTGCTTGTGCGCAGGGATGTCGTTGATGGTGAGCTTGCCCGCGCCGTTGCGGTCCAGCGTGAGCGGCAGCTTGTCGGCGATCACGCGCTGGTCCTGCGAGGCCGTGCGTTCA
>Ga0102594_1001801_pt1 | contig 12287 bp, 10 predicted proteins | sample AraplaCol_mLB_r2_2_FD_76863 | JGI IMG/M metagenome (GOLD analysis project Ga0102594, IMG submission 76863) | Arabidopsis root microbial communities from North Carolina, USA - plate scrape MF_Col_mLB_r2 (SPADES assembly) (version 2) | ecosystem: Host-associated > Plants > Roots > Endosphere...
TTGCCGCGGGTGTCGGTGAAGCGGAAGTCGACGAACTTGACCTCGTTTTCCTTGACGAGCTTGAGTACATCGGCGACGGTCTTTGCCATCAGTTTCTCCTGAGTTGGATGGTGGTTAGGAATACAGGCAAGAGGGATTGCAGGTTCTGTGCCATTGTCGCTTCAGCGGATGAGGCTTTGGTGAACGCTGCAGACCCCAAATGAAGGCGGAAATTCACTTATTTGGTGCATTGAAACTCAACGCACCAATTCGGGGCCAAGCTTCGCATCGAAACCGTGCAGGCCCTCGATCAACTGCGCATAGGCCGCATCGAGCAGGCCAGGATCGCCCTTGACGCCCAGCTCGATATGCCGGCCGTACTGCGGGTGATCGACGCTCGGCAGGCTGAACACCTTGATGCCGGCGTGCCGGTTTTCGATGGCCTCCATCAGGGGGGTCAGCGTTGCTTCCATGGCACCGAAAACGATCACGGATTTCTCGGCGACGCCGTTGCGGGTGAACAGGTCCTTGTAGCGGCCGTCGAGCACCGACTCGACCATGGGCCAGGCCATGACCGGGAAACCGGGCACGAAATGCACGTCGCCGACGCTGAAGCCGGGGATCTTGTTGTACGGGTTGTAAATGAGCGTGGCGCCCTGCGGGAACACGCCCATGTTCAGCCGGTGGATGTTGTCGGCGCGGTCGGCCTCGTAGGGCACGCCCTGCTCGCGCGCGGTGTCCTGCATGCGTTCGCGGATCAGCAATTCGGCCTCGGGATGCAGCTCGAGCGGCACGCCCAGCGCGCTGGCGGCGCACTGGCGCGTGTGGTCGTCGGGCGTGGCGCCGATGCCGCCGGTCGAGAACACGACGTCGCCCGAGGCGAAGGCGCGGGCGAGTGCGGCGGTGATGCGGTCCGGCTCGTCGCCGACGTACTCGGCCCAGCTGAGCTGCAGGCCGCGCGCGGCGAGCAGCTCGATGACCTTGGCCATGTGCTTGTCGGCCCGCTTGCCGGAAAGGATCTCGTCGCCGACGACGATGAGACCGAATGCGCGTGTCATGGTGAACCCCATTGAGAAAGAGCGGCGCGGTTGGCCTCGGCGACCTCGAGGGCCGGCGTTGCATTCACGGACGACGCCGCGGCCGCGGCGCGCTGGGTGCGCAGCTGCGCCAGGGCATCGAGGCAGTAGTGGGCGAACCAGAGCGCCGAGAACGCGAACACCAGCGTGTAGATCCAGATGGCGAGCGGCACCAGCACGAAGAAGGCGGCCGCGAACAGGAGCCCGGAAGCCCAGACGATGCTCGGCGCGGCGCCCAGATAACCGCACAGCACGCCGACGCACAGGAGCGGCACGCGGTGCGCGCGCATCAGCGCAGCGCGCTCCTCGGGGCTGGCATGCTCGGCCAGCGCGTCGAAACTCATCACCCGGTAGGTCAGCCAGCCCCAGATGAGCGGCGGAAGAATCAGCACCAGCGGCGGGATGAGCCACAACGGCATCGACACCACCAGCGCGATCAGCGCCAGCACGGTGGCGCCAAGGGAACGAGCCACGCTGCCGAAGAAAGAAGCGCCCTTCTTCTGCTCGAGCGATGGAAAGCGCCGCTCGGCCACCAGCCTGGTGAGCGCCGGCGCCATGAAGCCGGCCACGATGAGCAGGCAGATCACCACGATCAGCGGCGTGGCTGCCAGCACCACGACCAGCGGCGCGAGCATGCCGGTGACGTCGCCCGAGAACAACCGGCCGATCCAGGCCCAGAAACTCGACAACAGCGGCCACGCGTCGAGCGCGCCGTGCGTCCAGGCCACCGCCGCATCCCAGAAGAAGTAGCCGAGCCCCGCGGCCAGCACCACCATCAGGCCCAGCGGCAGCAGCGACAGCACGATCACGCGCGGCAGCATGCAATAGGCGACCGCGCGCCAGAAGGAGTCGAGGAGCAGGCGCATGAGGCAGGGAGGATAACGCCTCGGGCGAGGCCTTCAGGGGACGGAGCCCCTCAGCCGCGCCCGACCATTCGCTTCAGGCCGAGCCACTGCTGCGCCCAGAAGCCGCGTCCGTACTCGCGCACGCGCCCGTCGGCGCCGGGTTCGACCTGGTCGCGGATGCCCGTGGGGTCGTAGCGGTTCTCGAAGTTGGCGGTGCCGAACATCATGTCCCACCACGGCAGCAGCACGCCGAAGTTGTGGCCGCCGAGCGTGCTCCTGCCGTGCGACTCGTGGCCCAGGCCGATGCTGTGGTGCAGCCGGTGGAAGCGCGGGCTGATCCACAGCCGCTCGCCGATCGCGCCGAAGCTCAGCCGCAGGTTGGCATGCTGCAGGCTCTCGCTGAGCTGCGTGAACGCGACGAAGGCGATGAACTGGCCCGGCGCCACGCCGATCAGCTGCGCCACGATGACGATGAGCGTGTCGTGCACGATGTCGTCGAGCAGGTGATTGCGGTCGTCGCTCCACATGGTCATCTGCCGCTGCGAGTGGTGCAGCGAATGCAGGCCCCACCACCAGTTGAACTGGTGCTGGCCGCGGTGGATCCAGTAGCCGACGAAGTCGAGCACCACGAGATAGATGGCAAAGGCGACCACCGGCACGTCGGTCACGCCGGGCCACACCTCGTCGAGGTGGAAAGTGCCCCACCCCGCTGTGCGCAGGCTGCCCATGGCGTCGTCGAAGAAGGGCTGCAGCGTGAAGAAGATCGCCAGGCGGAACAGGCCGAGCCGATGGATCAGCGTGTAGAGCACGTCGATGCGGATCGCATGGCGGTCGGTCACGGGCTCCACCGAACGCCATCGCTGCAGCGGGCCGATCAGCGCGACCAGCACCACGACCTGGATGACGCCGACCAGCAGCCAGCCGGTGGCGTCGAAGGCGTCTTCGGTCCATCCGCCGAGGCCGACGGCGAAGACCAGCGGCTGCACGACGGCTTCGAAAAACCAGCCCTGCAGCGCGGAGAACATGTCGGTCAACCACTCGATCACGGCACGGACCTCAGGGATGGGATGCGATCCAGGCGCGGAAATCGGGGTGCTGGCGCAGGGTCTCGAAGCAGAAGCCCTTGGCCTTGAGGCCGACGATCAGCGGCTCGAGGTTGGCCGGCGCCCAGGGATCCTTGCGCGACCAGATGCCCAGGTGCGCCAGCAGGATGTCGCCGGGGCGGATGGTGTCGAGCGCCTGCGTGAGCAGCTTCGCATTGCTGAACTTCTCGCTCGGCAATTCGTCGCCCAGGAAGCCCGCGGGCGCCCAGCCGACGTACTTGTAGCCGCAGCCCTCGGCCGCGGCCAGCAGCGCGGGCGAGGTCTTGCCGCCCGGTGCACGGTACAGCGGCAGCGGCTTCTTGCCGGTGATGGCAGCCAGCCGGTCGGACGACTTGCGGATGTTCGCGCAGTACTCGGCCGCGCTCCAGGTCGATTCCTTGCCGTTCTGCGGACCGGCCGACGGCTTGATGCGGAAGCTCGGCGGCGCGCCCTTCACGTCGGCGCGCCAGTAAGCGTGGTCGTAGGTGTGCGAGCCGAACTCGTTGCCCTCGGCCGCCCTCGCCTTCCACCATGGCGCCCAGTGGTCGTCGAGGCTGTCGCCATCGGTCTGGGTGCGCTCGGCGGCGGCGAAGAAAGTGACTCTCACGTTCTGGCGCTTGAGCACGTCGGCCACCAGCGGGGCAATGCCCATGTGGCCTGTGTCGAAGGTCAGGTAGACCGGCTTCTCGCAGCTGGCCGTGCCCTGCGCCGCCCAGGCGCCGGGCATGACGCTGCCGGCCAGCAGCAGCGCGAGCGCCACGCCGGCGCTTCTACGTGCGCTTGCCATGGTCCAGGGTCCAGACGCCGTGCGGCGAACGGCCGACGTTGACCTGGCGCACGACCTTCTGGGCGACGAGGTCCACCACCGTGAGCTTCTTGGCCCAGCGCGAGGTCACGTACAGCGTCTTTCCGTCGGCCGAGACATCCATGCAGTCGGGGCCGCCGGGCACGGAATAGGTGGCGATCACCTTCAGCGTGGTCAGGTCGATGCGGCTGATGGTGTTCGCCACGCGGTTGCTCACGAACACGGTCTTGCCGTCGCCGGCCGAACGGAAGGCATGGGCGCCCTTGCCGGTGGGGATCTTGCCGACCAGCTTGGGCTCGGCGCCGGCCACGTCGAACACCTGCACGCCGTCGCTGCCGGTCAGGCCGACCAGCAGCGTCTTGTCGTTGTGCACGCCGAAGATGTCGGCCGGCATCGGGCCGGTGACGGTGCGCCACTTGATGGCCTGCGTGGGCAGGTCGACGGCGATCATCTCGTCGCTGTCCTGCATGGTCACGTAGGCGATGGTGCTGGTGTTGTCGATCCAGATGTGGCTGGGCGTCTTGCCGGTGGCGATGCGCTTGGCCAGCTTGAGATCCTTGCCGTCCCAGCGGTACACGTCGACGTGGTTCAGGCGGTTGCCCGCGGTGACGAACCACTTCATGTCGCGGGAGAACTGCAGTTGGTACGGATCGGTGATGCCGTACACCACCCGCTGCACTTCGGCCGTCTTCGGATTGAGGAAGGTCAGCGAGTCGCCCGCCGAATTGGCCACGATGACCGACTTCTCGTCGGGCGTCATGTAGATGTGGTGCGGCTCCTTGCCGGTCGCGATGCGCTGCTTCTCGGTCCAGTCGACCGGATTGATCACGCTCACGCTGGCGTCCAGCGAGTTGAGCACGAAGATCGGAGGAGGCTCGGCCGCAGCGGCGGCGGGCGTCATATGTACCGAAAAGGCCGCAAGGCAGGCAAGCAGGAAGGCCGAGAGGCGGCCGTTCGGTCGGGCAGAAAGTCGCAAGGGGAGGTTCCGGGAGAGAGCTTGGCGAGATTAACGGCCGAGCCTTAAGACTGGCTGACCGTCCGGGGGCGCTTTCTTGTGCTTATTTCGGTGTCTTGGCGGCTTTGGCCGGCGCCCGCAGGCCAGCCACCTCGTCGGCGGTCAGCCAGCGCCATTGGCCCGGCGCCAGGTCGGCCGGCAGCGCCAGATCGCCCATGCGCGAGCGGTGCAGCCCTTCGACCCGGTTGCCGACCGCGGCCAGCATGCGCTTGACCTGGTGGTACTTGCCTTCGGTCAACGTCAGGCGCAGGTGCAGCGGACTGTCGGATTCGCAGGCGGCGGCGCGCACGGGCTTCGGGTCGTCGTCGAGCACCACGCCGCCCAGCAGCTTCGCGATCTGGGCCTCGTCCACCGGATGCTTGGCCGTCACCTCGTAGACCTTGGGCACGTGGTGCTTGGGCGAGCCCATCTTGTGGATGAACTGGCCGTCGTCGGTCAGCAACAGAAGGCCGGTGGTGTCCTGGTCGAGCCGGCCGATGGCCTGCACGCCCTGCACCGCGCCCTTGTTGGGCCGCAGGCGCAGCGGCGACGGCAGCAGCGTATAGATGCTCGGATAGGTCGAGGGCTTCTGCGAGCACTCGGTACCTGCCGGCTTGTGCAGCATCAGGTAGGCCTTCTCGTGGTAGGCCCACGGGGTGCCCTGTACGGTGAAAAGCAGGCCCTCGGGATCGAGGTCGGCGAAGGGGTCGGTCACGGCCTTGCCGTCGATGGCCACGTGGCCTTGCTGGACCAGGCCCGCGCACACGCGGCGCGTGCCGAAGCCCTGGGTGTAGAGGATGTCTTGCAGATGCATGGAAATGAAAAAAGCGGCCGCGCCGGCATGGCACGACCGCCCCTGAGTTTGCTGGATCAGTACCCTGCGGCCAAACCGGTGTTGCGGCGCGGATCGTTGGCGCCGTAGAAGCGGTTGCTGCCCACCGGCTTGCCGCCCAGCGTGGGTGCCCCCACGATGATCGCCGCCAGGTGGTTGGCAGGTTGCGGCACGCCCAGGTTGTGGCCCATGTCGGTCAGGATCTTGCGCGTGTCGGGGCTGATCGCGAAGGTCTCGACGTTGGTGACGTCGGGCAGCCACTGCTGGTGGAAGCGCGGCGCATCGACGGCTTCCTGCACGTTCATGTCGTAGTCGACCACGTTCAGGATGGTGTGCAGCACCGCCGTGATGATGCGGCTGCCGCCCGGCGTGCCGACCACGAACACCGGCTTGCCGTCCTTGGAGACGATGGTCGGGCTCATCGAGCTCAGCGGACGCTTGCCCGGCTCGATCTTGTTGGCCTCGCCCTGCACCAGGCCGTAGAGGTTGGGCACGCCGACCTTCGACGTGAAGTCGTCCATCTCGTTGTTCAGCAGCACGCCGGTCTTGGCGGCCGTGACCTTGGCGCCGAACCAGTCGTTCAGCGTGTAGGTCACCGAGACCGCATTGCCCCATTGGTCGGTGATCGAGTAGTGGGTGGTGTTGCTGCCTTCATGCGGCGCCACGCCGGGCTTGATGTCCTTGGAAACACCGGCCTTCTTCGGGTCGATGCTCGCGCGGATCTTCTCGGCGTAGCCCTTGTCGAGCAGGCGCTCGAGCGGGTTCTTCACGAAGTCTGGATCGCCCAGGTAGCTGTTGCGGTCGACGTAGGCATGGCGCATGGCCTCGATCTGGTAGTGCACCGACTGGGCCGAACGGAAACCCAGCTCCTTCAGCGGGTAGCCCTCGAGGATGTTGAGCATCTCGCAGATGATCACGCCGCCCGAGCTGGGCGGCGGCGCCGACACCACGCGGTAGCCGCGGTAGTCGCATTCCACCGGCGCGAGTTCGCGCGTCTTGTACTGGTCGAGGTCGGCCTGGGTGATGATGCCCTTGCCCGCCTGGCTCGAAGCCACGATGGCCTGGCCCACCCAGCCCTTGTAGAAGCCGTCGGTGCCGTTCTGGCTGATGGCGCGCAGCGTCTTGCCGAGGTCCTTCTGCACCAGCTTCTGGCCGACCTGGAAGGGCTGGCCCTTGTTCAGGAAGATGGCACCGGAGACCGGATCCTTCTGGAAGTCGGCGGTGGACGTCCAGAGCATGTCGATGTCGCCCTGTTCCAGCGCGAAGCCCTTTTCGGCCAGCTGGATGGAGGGGGCGATCAGGTCGGCGCGCTTCATGGTGCCGTACTTCTCGCGGGCGTATTCCATGCCCGAGACAGAGCCCGGCACGCCCACCGCGAGGTGGCCATTGGTGCTCAGGCCCTTGATGACGTTGCCGTCCTTGTCGAGGTACATGTTGGCCGTCGCGGCCAGCGGCGCCTTCTCGCGGAAATCGAGGAAGGTCTTGCGGCCATCGGCCAGCTGCACGGTCATGAAGCCGCCGCCGCCGAGGTTGCCCGCGGCGGGATACACCACCGCCAGCGCATAGCCCACGGCCACCGCCGCGTCGACGGCATTGCCGCCGCGCTTGAGTACGTCGACGCCGACTTTGCTGGCCAGGTGCTGCGCGCTCACGACCATGCCGTGCTCGGCCGCGACCGGCGCCTGCGACGCGGCATTCGACGCGCCGGCGGCAGCCAGCGCGAGCACCGCCGCCACGGCGGCGCGCAGCTTTGGAGTCCAGTGGATGTGTTGCATGTAGAAGTCTCCTCTTTGAGTGCGATGAAGAAGGATGGCGGCTCTGATCGTGTCCGGGTGGAGCGGCTCAGGCCGTCAGCAGCGCCTTGCGCCGCAGGCTCGCCAGCGCCAGCGCGACCTGCTGCCTGGCAAATTCTTTCACCGCCGACGGATCTGTCAGCGGCTTGTCGTCCTTGACGAAGCGCAGCCGGTCGCTGCGCACTTCCGCCTCGAGGTGCTGCGCGAGCGCTTCGTGCGAATGCTTGCCGTCGAGCAGCGGCAGCAGGCTGCGCTCGAGCAGCGACAGCACGACCGGCTCGTGCCATTGATTGCAGGAGCCGAAGGTGTCGCCGGCGCCAGTGCGCAGAACGGAGAGGGCACGGATCGCAGGCAACGCCACGGGGCTCTCGGACACCGAGGCGACCACAGGCACCGTCGTGCGACGCACCCGCAAGGCACCCAGGATCAGCAGTTCCTCGAGCATGGCCATCACCGCGGGCTCGACGGCAGCCGGCGGCTGGTCGACAAGCCGCGATACTCCGTCGACCAGCGCCTGCGGCGATATCGAAGTGGGATAGCCCGCATCGAGCAGTTGGGCAACGGCCTTGTGCACCGGGAGCCGCAGCGTGACCTTGAGGCCGCGGATCGCGTTGCACGGTTGCTCGCGGGCGTCCAGCGTGAACGCCGTGCCGTCTGCGGAAGCGAAAAGGCCCGCGAATTCGAGTTCGCGCAGGCGCGCAGGATCGAGCCTGTAGCGGATGCGGTCGGCATTCTGCTGCCCGACCAGCAGCGTCTGGCGAAACGTGCGGTTGACCAGGAAATCGAGGTACTGCTCCATGAGGATCTGGCTGCCCCCGCACTCGCGCAGGAGCGGGCCATGTACCTTGTCGCCGTAGTTCTGCACGAACATGGTCGAAGGCTCGGCATCGCACAGGTAGGCAAGGCCCTCCGCCTGTGCACGCGCCACGAACTCCTTGAAGTAGCACGGCGCGTTGCAGGGCTCGAGGAACTCGTGCAGCAGGTACGAACTGTTGGCGCTGCGCACGATCGGCATGGCCTCGTCGAGCGTCTTTTTCAGCACACTGTCGGGACGGGCCGACTGCTCGAGAAACTCGAGCATGCCGCGCGCATACGAGAGCTTTTCGTCCGGCGTGTCGCGCGGCCCGCCGCGCAGGATCATGGCGTCGCGCACGATCTCGCGCGCCTTCCAGCCCGGGTACACGTTGTAGCTCACATACGCCACGCCGTTCGGCGCGAGGTTCTGCGCGCAGATGCGCAGGATCGCCTCCTGCACCGGTTGCGGCACCCAGCTGTACACGCCGTGGCAGACGATGTAGTCGAACTGGCCGAACGAGGCATCGATCTGCGAGATGTCGAAGGCCTTGAGCTCCACGTTCGACAGGCCCGCACGCTCGATGGCGGCCACGCCCTGCGCCACCTGCACCGTGGACAGGTCGACGCCGATCGCGCGGGCATCGGGATGGCGCGCCGCGAACGGAATCAGGTTGCCGCCAGCGGCACATCCGAGCTCGAGCACGCGTGCGCGCGATGGAGCAGGCGCGTCGAGCCCGAAGAGATAGGCCAGCGCTTCCAGGTGCTCCATGGCCGACTGAGGAAACGGGTGCGAGTCGTAGGGCACCGCGTCGTAGTAGCGAGTCAGCGTGGAGGTCAGGGAATCCGGCACGAAGGTCCTTGTTCGGGATCTGGGCAAGCGGGACGCGTTGCCTGCGAGTAAGCGGAGAGAGGCTTGCAGTGACTGCAATGTGACAGCGCTGGCCGACTATAGCTTCGCGCCCCGGCAAAAAGAAGCGGGCCTGTGCGGGATTGCCGGGGCTGCATATCGATGACGCATAAAAAAAGCCCAGCACGGTGGCTGGGCTTGAAAAGCCTATCGGCGTGGCAATGCGTCAAGGCCCCCGCACAGGTTGACCAGCGGGGGACGGGTTACCCGTCAAGGAGAAATTCGGGACCATGGCGGAACTGCCGGATGTGATGGGGCGAAGCCAATCCATTGCTGCTTCTTCCGGCCACATGGCGCGCAACCGTTCATCGCGCCACAGGCCGCGCGCGACCTCTTCCAGTTCAATGAAGTCCACACTGTGCCAACGCTGCTGCAGCCGATGCGCGCAAGCGGCTATCCAGAGCGGGGCAGGCATGTGTTCCATGCCTGCAGTTTACTGTATGTTCATACAGTATTTCAAGTGGCATGACTGAATACGAGGATGTGGCTTCGATTCCGGTCGAGCGCGCCATGATGCGCTGGCCTGAACCTTGAAATTTGCTCGGACCTTACACGCCTTCGAGCTACTGCGTTGAAGCCCCGAGCACCGACTGCCCCCATCAGGAGGCCGATGCTCTCCCAGAACGCCAAGCATGAAGATTCCGCGCAACTTGCGAGGCTTCTTTCCGGCAACCTGGCTATTGCATCAGGTGCATCCCATCCGGTGCACGAATGAAGTGCCGTCTTAGAATGCCCCGATGAACTGGCGCCCATTGCTTCCACTCGCTCTGCTGATCCTCGCAGGTTGCTCGACTCCCCCAAACGAAGTGACACCAGTGCGCGAAGGCGTGCTGCGGGCCATGACCTATGTCCAAGCCTCGGACTACTGCGACGCAAGAAGCAAGACGCCACGCTGGCTTGGCAAGGCCCCTGCGGAACAGGGCGTCCTGTTCCAGTGTGACTGAAGCAAACGCCAAGCAATTTGAGACCGTGTTGCCGACCTTCGGAGGCAGCGCACGAAATGCCGTGTGAGAAAGAACGCCACCTGCAAAGTGAGTGGGTTCCAGATCGAGCGCTGACGTTTGCCGTCGGCGTCGATCATTCAAGATGGTGGAGCTGGGGGGATTTGAACCCCCGTCCGCAAGCCTTCATCGCGCAGTTCTACATGTTTAGCGATCTGGTTTAAGTCTCGCTTCCGGTGTCGCGCAGTCGCACGCTACACCGGACGCCAGCACCCTATTTTCTCGCCCCGACCCAAGGTACCCGGATCGAAGCCAGCCCATGTAATTATCCTTGCAGCCGGGAGGTCAGGATTGCTCCGGACCCCCTTGCCCAGCCCATCGGCCAACTGTTGCAAGGCTCACTGGCAATTAAGCAGCGAGTGCGAAACGTTCGTCGTTTGCAGTTAGTTTGTTTGAATCTGTTTTACGAGCGCATTCAGCTCGACATGCCCCGCTGCGATTCCGAACCCACGTCGAAACCAGTGCAGCCCCAAGAGGCTCATTTTAGGCGCTATTGAGCAACTTCAAGAGCTCCAGGGGCGAAGAGATTGAGGCATCTGCGTTCCACAGCGCCGAATCAGCCTGCGAACCCATGTAGCCGTAGGTGGCGGCCACGGTCCGCATGCCGGCAGCACGCCCCGCGATGATGTCACGCTCGTCGTCGCCGACGTAGATGCAGGCCTCGGCCGCCACGCCGAGCCGGCGCGCAGCCTCCCGCAGCGGCTCCGGATGCGGCTTCGAGAACGGCGTCGTATCGCCGCTCACCACGGCACCCGCGCTGGCGAACAACGGGATCGCGCGCGTCAGTGGATCGGTGAAGCGCATCGACTTGTTGGTGACAACGCCCCATGGAAGGCCCTGCTCTCGCAGGCCCTCGATCATCGCTTGAACACCATCGAACACCTGCGTGTTGAGCAGCATGCGGCGCTCGTAGGTGACGAAGAATTCTTCACGCAATACGTCGAACTCGGGCGACTCCGGCGTGATGCCGAACGCCACGCCCAGCATGCCGCGGGCGCCCGCGCCGGCCATCGGCCGGTAGCGCTCCAGTGGATACGATGCAAGTCCACGGTCGGTTCGCATCTTGTCGGCGGCAGCACCGAGGTCGGGAGCACTGTCGATCAAAGTGCCGTCGAGGTCGAACAGCACAGCCTTGGTTTCGATGTCCATCACCCTTGCGATTCCTTGACTGACTCGGACGGCTTCTGCGTGGCGAACATGTAGTTGACGCTGGTATCGCCGCTGAGCCAATAACGTCGCGTCAGCGGGTTGTGCTCCATGCCACGGGTGTGCCGCAGGTCCAGCCCAGCTGCACGGCAGTACCCCGCCAATTCACTGGGACGGATCAGCTTGGCATATTCATGCGTGCCTTTAGGCAGCATGCCCAGCACGTATTCGGCGCCGACGATGGCCAGCATGAAGGCCTTCAGGTTGCGGTTGATGGTCGAGAAGAATACCCAGCCGCCCGGTTTGACCAGTGCGGCGCAAGCCCCGATGACCGAGTCCGGCTGCGGCACGTGCTCGAGCATTTCCATGCAGGTGACCACGTCGAAACTGCCCGGCTGCTCGGCCGCCAGCGCCTCAGCGCTGATTTCCCGATACTTCACGCCACGCGTGCCGGCCTCCAGCGCGTGCAACTGAGCGACCTTGAGCGCCTTGCCGGCAAGGTCGATGCCCAGCACATCCGCCCCCTTGCGCGCCATCGAATCGGCAAGGATTCCGCCGCCACAGCCGATATCGAGCACACGCTGCTGCGAAATAGGCGCAATTCCATCAATCCATTCGAGGCGCAGAGGATTGATCTCATGCAAAGGGCGAAATTCGCTGTCCAAATCCCACCAGCGATGTGCAAGTTCTGAAAACTTGGCCAGTTCGGCCGGATCTGCATTCACGTTTTCTGTCATGCAGCGATTATGAAACGAGCAATGTCCGATAAACGATGGACGGGCTTCCGCAAAGGCCCATCGGCAATTCGACAGGCATAAAAAAACCCCGCCTGAGCGGGGTTTTCATGGTCGATGGAATCGATCGATCAGTTGGCGCGGGTGCCGACCACTTCGATTTCCACGCGACGGTTCTTGGCGCGGCCTTCCTTGGTGCGGTTGTCAGCCACTGGCTGCTTCTCGCCCTTGCCTTCGGTGTAGACGCGGTTGCGTTCGATGCCCTTCGAGACCAGGAAGGCCTTGACGGCTTCGGCGC
>Ga0102594_1001806_pt1 | contig 12251 bp, 10 predicted proteins | sample AraplaCol_mLB_r2_2_FD_76863 | JGI IMG/M metagenome (GOLD analysis project Ga0102594, IMG submission 76863) | Arabidopsis root microbial communities from North Carolina, USA - plate scrape MF_Col_mLB_r2 (SPADES assembly) (version 2) | ecosystem: Host-associated > Plants > Roots > Endosphere...
TTGCAGCCTTCCTTGGTGCCGGTGCAGCGGGCGTCCTCGCGCAGCCAGTCGAGCACGGAACGGGTCGGGTGGACGCCGGTGACGTCGACGATCTTTCCGCGATGGAAGAAGCGGATCGGTTGAATCTGGCTGCTGTGGCTGCTGTCGGTGCTCATGCTTTTGGGGCTCGTGGGGACCCGTCGTGGGTCAGTCATGGACGTTAGCGGCTAGTCCGGCGTCGTGCATACGGGGTCGCCCATAACGCGTATGTGGGGGTCGGTATGCCACGTACGGGGAAACCCTTGGCGCCGCGCTGCAATTCCCGGGCCACGTCGCGCCGGGGGCCGCCTTCCAGCGGCGGCAAGGGAGGCTACACGCGAGGCCGGCCGGTCGACTCGCGCACGACCAGCGACACGTCGACCTCATGATGCAACGCGGCCGGCCGACCCGCCAGCGACTTGACGAGGTATTCGCCGGCGCGCGTCCAGACCTCGTCGGTCGGCACGTGCATGGTGGTGAGGCTGGGGCGCAGGTGGCGGCTCCATTCGAGGTCGTCGAAGCCCATCACCGACAGGTCGCTGGGCACGTTGAGGCCGCGGCGCTCGGCTTCGAGCAGCACCCCGTAGGCGATCACGTCGTTGCCGCAGACCACCGCCGTGGGCCACTGCTCGCGCGACGACGACAGCAGAACGCGCGCGCCCTGGCGCGCATCGTCGAGGTGGTAGGGCACCTCGATGTACCACTCGGGCCGCAGCGCGAGGCCGCTTTCGGCCAGCGCACGCCGCACGCCCGATACGCGCGCCGTGGCGCGGTCGTTGTTCGAGGAGATGGCGGCGACCATGCCGATGCGCGTATGGCCCAGCTCCATCAGGTAGCGGCAGGCGCGGTAGGCCGCGGCCTCGTTGTTGCCGCCGACCGAGGCATAGGGCTTGTCGGGGTGGTACACGCCCACGTTCACGAACGGGATGCGCTGCGAGGCCAGCAAGCGGCGCAGCGCGTCGGTGTGGGTGTCGCCGCGAAGGATCAGCCCATCGATGCCGCGGCTGGCCATGTTCTGCGCCTGGCGCGCCTCGGTCTCGGGGTCGTAGCCGCTGGTGGACAGCAGCAGCAGGTAGCCCTGCAGCGAGAGATAGCTCTGCAGCGCCTCGATGCCGCGCGCGAACATGGCGTTGTCCACCGTCGGAATGATCGCGCCGATGGTGCGCGTGCGGCGCGACGACAGCGCGCGCGCCGCGGCGTCGGGAATGTAGCCGAGCTCGGCGATGGCCGCGTCGATGCGCATGCGCAGCTCGGGGCTCACCGACTCCGGGTTGTTGAGCGTGCGCGAAATCGAGGCCGTGGAAACGCCCACGTGCTTGGCAACGTCGCGGATTCCCACTGATTTCGGCTTCATGATGAAACAGTTTACAGGAAGCGGTACGTAGCCGTTTACAGCCATTTTTGCGGGAAATCCCCTATCAATTTCTCCTGTGAAGCGTCTTCCCTGGCGTTGACATCGACCGGCACCGTTCCGATAATTTTGTAAACGGTTACATGGCGATTCGCACGCCGTGACGACCTCGCCTTTGACACGTCACAGGAGACAAAGAAATGAGACAAGCCTTCCGCGCCACTGCATCCGTTCGCGCCGTCGCCATGCTCGTCGCGGCTTCTTGCGCCGGCGCCGCCTTCGCCCAGGAGTTCAACTGGAAGAAGCACCAGGGCAAGACCCTGACCTTCCTGGCCAACAACAACCCGGTAGCCAATGCGCTGCTCAAGTACAAGGGCGACTTCGAGCAGCAGACCGGCATGACGCTGAAGGTCGACTCCTACCAGGAGCAGCAGATGCGCCAGCGCCTGGTGACGGTGATGAACTCCCGCAGCGACGAGGTCGACGTGTTCATGTCGCTGCCCTCGCGCGAGGGCATGCAGTTCGCCAAGGCCGGCTGGTACGCCGACCTCAACGAGTTCGTGAAGGGCGCCAGCGCCAAGGACTACGACTTCGCCGACCTGAGCGCCGGCATGCTCAAGGACGCCACCTACGACAAGCAGCTCACCGGCATCCCGATGAACGTCGAGGGCCCGGTGCTCTACTACCGCAAGGACCTGTTCCAGAAGTGCGGCGTGTCGCTGCCCAAGAGCCTGCCGGAACTGGAGGCCGTGTCCGCCAAGCTCAAGAGCTGCGAGCCCGGCGTCACGCCTTTCGTGTCGCGCGGCCTGAAGCCCGCCCTGCCCTTCACCTACAGCGTGTTCCTGCACAACATGGGCGGCCAGTACATGAAGGACGGCAAGTCGCAGCTGTGCAGCAAGGAAGGCCAGGCCTCGCTGGCGCTGTACGCCAAGCTGCTGAAGGACTACGGCCCGCCCGGCGTCGTGAACTACAGCTTCTATCAGATCTCCTCGCTCTACCGGGAAGGCAAGGCCGCCATGGCCTTCGAGTCGTCCAACGAGCTGCGCAACGTGATGGACGGCGGCGCCCGCCTGAAGGACACAGCCGTCGCGGTGCTGCCGGCCGGCCCGGGCGGCTCGCACCCGACCGTGATCGGCTGGACCATGTCGGTGTCGGCGCACAGCAAGAACAAGGAAGCCGCCTGGTACTTCGTGCAGTGGGCCACCAGCCCCGCGGTGCAGGCCAAGCTCGCGCTCGACGGCGTGGCGCCCCCGCGCACGGCCGTGGCCAAGGCGCCCGGCTACAAGGCCTGGACCGACGAACAGCCGGTGCGCGCCGAATGGGTCGCGGCCGTCAACGAACTCAGCCGCACCGGCACCTCCGAAGTGGGCTACCCCATCGTCGCCAACCCGGCCTCGCGCGACTTCATCGGCCAGGCCGCCACCGAACTGCTGCTGGGCCAGAAGGCGCCCGCACAGGCCTGCGCCGACGCCGACAAGCAGCTCGACGCGCTCATCGCCAAAGACTGACCCGATGGCCGTGTTCGATTTTTCCGCGGACCACCGCGTGCTGGTGGTCGGCGGCGCCGGCGACATCGGCGCCGCCATCTCGCGCGCCTTCCTGGAGATGGGCTGCAGCGTCATCGCCACCGGCGTGGACGAAGCCGCGCTCGCCGCCAGTTCGCTGGCGCCTTCGCCGAAGCTGTCGCTGCGCACGCTCGACGTGACGAGCGACGCGCAGGTCGCCGGCTTCGTCGGCGGGCTCGACCGGCTCGACACGCTGGTCAACTGCGCCGGCATCCTCGCGCGCTTCAAGGAGTTCGAGATCGAGACCTTCCAGCGCGTGCTCGACGTCAACCTCACCGGCACCTTCCGCCTGTGCAACGCGAGCCTGCCGCTGCTGGAACGGGGCAAGGGCAGCATCGTGAACGTGGCGTCGATGAACGCCTTCGTCGCGCTGCCCTTCATCCCGGCCTACTGCGCGAGCAAGGGCGGCGTGGTCATGCTCACCAAGTCGCTCTCGCTGGCATGGGCCGAGCGCGGCGTGCGCGTGAACGCCATCGCGCCGGGCTATGTCGAGACCGCCATCAACGCGGCCGGCCGGCAGGACAAGGCGCACTACGAGCGCATCCGCTCGCGCATCCCCCTCGGCCATTGGGCGCAGCCCGGCGACATCGCGGGCAGCGCGGTGTTCCTGGCATCGCCCGCGGCGCACTACGTGACCGGCACCGTGCTCGCGGTGGATGGCGGCTTCCTCGCGGGCTGAAGGCCAGGGACCACGCATGAGCCAATCCATCGGCACGCGAGGCCAGCTCGCGTTTCTATCCCTGCCGGCCGTGATCTTCACGACCGCGATGATCGCCTTCCCCTTCGCCTACACGGTGTGGTTCAGCCTTCACGAATACAGCTTCGGCGGCAAGCCCAAGCTCAACTTCGGCATGAACTACGTCGAGATGGCGTCCGACGGCGAGTTCTGGAACGGCCTGAAGATCACGCTGGTGCTCTATGTGCTGTCGCTGGTGCTCCAGCTGGTGCTCGGCACCTGGGTGGCGCTGCTGCTGCACGGCTCGAAGAAGCTCTCGGGCATCGTGCGCACGCTCATGATCTCGCCCTTCGTGCTGCCGCCGGTGGTGGTCGGCATGATGTGGCTGGTGGTGCTCGACCCCTCCATCGGCGCCGCCAACTACCTGCTGCAGGCCGTGGGGCTGCCGCGCTCCGACTGGCTGGCCTCGCCCGTGTGGGTGATCCCCACGGTCGCGATGATCGACACCTGGCAGTGGACGCCCTACGTCGCGCTGATCGTGCTGGGCGGGCTTCAGTCGCTGCCGCCCAACGTGTACGAGGCCGCGCAGATCGACGGCGCCTCGCGCTGGAAGACCTTCTGGCGCATCACGCTGCCGCTGCTGATGCCCACGCTGGTCACCGCTGCCATCCTGCGCAGCGTCGACCTGCTGCGCTTCTTCGACATCATCTACATCACCACCCAGGGCGGGCCGGGCAACGCGTCGAACACGCTGAACATCTACGGCTTCCGCAAGGGCTTCGAGCTGTTCGAGATCGGCTACTCGAGCGCGCTGATGATCACGCTGTCGGCCATCGTGCTCGGCGCGGTGATGGTGCTCACCCAGGCGCGCAAGCGCGTGGCCTGGTGAACGGGAAGACGTCATGAACGACAAGCTCGTGCAACGCCTCAACCTGCTGCAGATCGCCTTCGTGGCGCTGCTGATCCTGCTGCCCATCGCGTGGATGGCGCTCTCGTCCTTCAAGCCCTCCGCCGAGGTCACGGCTTACCCGCCCAAGCTGATGTTCTCGCCCACGCTGGAGAACTACCGCACGCTCTTCGGCACCACGCCGTTCCTGCACTACACCTGGAACAGCACGGTCATCACCGTGGGCTCGACCGCCATCGGCCTGCTGCTGGGCATTCCGGCGGCGTTCGCGGTCTCGTGGACGCGCATCACCTGGCCGGCCACGGTCACGCTGCTGGCGCGCATGGCGCCGGGCACGCTGTTCCTGCTGCCCTGGTACGTGATGTTCCGCGAGGCCGGAATGATCGGCAGCTACTGGGCGCTCATCCTCACGCACGCGGCCATCACCATGCCGATCGTCATCTGGGTGCTGCTGCCCTTCTTCGACAACATCCCGCGCAGCGTGCTCGAGAGCGCGCAGGTCGACGGCTGCAGCGTGCCGCGCATCCTGTGGCGCATCGCGCTGCCGCTGGTCATGCCGGGCGTGGTGGTGTCGTCGATCCTGTCGTTCGTGTTCTCGTGGAACTACTTCCTGTTCGCGCTCGTGCTGTCGAACGGCGACACCAAGACGCTCATTGCCGCGTCGTTCAACTTCATCGGCGAGGGCGCATCGAACTGGGGCGCGCTGATGGCGGCCGCCACCCTCATCGCGCTGCCGCCGCTCGCCCTCGCATTCATCGTCCAGCGCAGGCTCGTGTCGGGCCTGGCCATGGGCGCCGTCAAAGGTTAGGAGACCCTCATGCAAGCTGCCATTTTTCACGGCGACAAGAACATCACCATCGGCGAGGCGCCCATGCCGGTCGCCGGCGCGGGCGAGGTGCTGCTGCGCGTGCGCCGCACCGCGCTGTGCGGCTCGGACACCAAGCTGTGGTTCAACGGCGCCAGCTTCACGCCCGGCCACGAGATCTTCGGCGTGGTGCAGCAGCCCGGCCACGCGCTCGACGGCCGGCGTTGCCTGGTCTACATCCCGGTGCACTGCGGCCACTGCGAGTCGTGCCGCGCGGGCGACACGCAGATGTGCCTGAACGAGTCGGTGCTGGTCGGGTGGAACCGCCCCGGCGGTTACGCCGAGTACCTGACCGTGCCCGAGCAGTGCCTGCTGCCCGTGCCCGACGACATCGAGGACGAACTCGCCCCGCTGCTGCTGGACACCATCGGCACCGCCGCGCACGGCATCCGCTTCGTCAAGCCGCTGGTGCCGCCCGAGACCACCGGCCCCGTGCTGGTGACGGGCGCCGGGCCGGTGGGCATCGGCGCGCTCATCGCGCTGCAGAACATCGGCTACACCGACGTGTACGTGTCCGATCTGAAGGAAGAACGGCTGCAGCTGGCCGAGTCCTTCGGTGCGAAGCGCCATCCGGTGGGCGACGCCAGCAAGCGCTTCAAGCTGATCGTGGAGTGCAGCGGCGCGCACGCGGCGCGCAGCCTGGGCATGGAGATCGTGCTGCCGCGCGGCGTGCTCATCCTCATCGGCGAGAGCGACAAGCCCTGGCCGGTGCAGGAGAACAAGGCGATCCGCCGCAAGGACTTCTACATGGTGCGCACCTTCTACTTCCCCAAGAGCGACTTCGCGCTCAACGTGGAACTGCTGCGCGGCGAGAAGGCGCGCTACCGCAAGCTGGTGGATGCGCAGTTCGGCATCGACCGGCTGCCCGAGATGTTCGGCCGCTTCGTGGCGGGCGAGCTGGTGAAGCCGCTGCTGGCCTTCGCCTGAGGACGCACAGGCATGGCGTCCATCCGACTGAACGGGCTGGTCAAGCGCTTCGGCGACGTGGCCGTGATTCCCTCGCTCGACCTGGAGATCCGCGACGAGGAGTTCGTGGTTTTCGTCGGCCCCTCGGGCTGCGGCAAGTCGACGCTGCTGCGCATCATCGCCGGCCTGGAGCCCATCGACGGCGGCGACCTCTTCATCGGCGACACGCGCGTGAACGACGTGGCACCGGCGCAGCGCGACATCGCCATGGTGTTCCAGGACTACGCGCTCTACCCGCACATGACCGTGCGCGACAACATGGGCTTCGGCCTGGAGATGCGCAACACGCCGAAGGACGAGATCGAGCGCCGCGTCGACCGCGCCGCCGGCATGCTGCGCATCGAACCCTACCTCGACCGCAAGCCCAAGGCCCTGTCGGGCGGCCAACGCCAGCGCGTGGCCATGGGCCGCGCGATGGTGCGCAACCCGAAGGTGTTCCTGTTCGACGAGCCGCTGTCCAACCTCGACGCCAAGCTGCGCGGCGAGGTGCGCACCGAGATCAAGGCGCTGTCGCAGCAGCTGAAGACCACCATGATCTTCGTCACGCACGACCAGGTCGAGGCCATGACCATGGCCGACCGCATCGTGGTGCTCAAGGCCGGCGTGGTGCAGCAGTTCGGCACGCCCGAAGAGGTCTACAAGTCGCCTGCCAACCAGTTCGTGGCCGGCTTCATCGGCTCGCCGACCATGAACTTCTTCGACGTGCAGGCCGAAGGCAGCCATGTGCGCATGGACGACGGCACGCTGTTCGCCATGCCGCCGCGCTGCGCGGGCGTCACCGGCGCCGCGACGCTCGGCGTGCGGCCCGAGCACATGCAGGTGCTGCCGGCCGATGCGCCCGGCCTGCGCGTGCAGGTGAGCGTGGTCGAGCCGCTAGGCTCCGACACGCTGGTGTATTTCGACCGCGCCGGCAAGCGGCATGTGGCGCGCGTGGCGCCCGAGCTGCAGGTGCATCCGAAGGACACCATCACGCTGGCCTTCGACATGGACAAGTGCCACCTGTTCGACGCGAACGACGGCGCGGTGCTGCGTTGCTGAGATGAGCGCATCGCACCAGCCCGTTCCGCGCGTGACCTGCCTCGGCCTGTCCGCGCTCGACATCACCTGGCAGGTCGACGGCCTGCCGCAAGGCGGCGGCAAGACCCGCGCGAACGACGTGCGCGAAGGCGGCGGCGGCATGGCGGCCAATGCGGCCGCCGCGGCTGCGCGCCTCGGTGCCGCCGTTCGGTTCTGGGGCCGCGCCGGCGAGGACAGCGCCGGCCACGAGATGAAGGCGCAGCTCGCGGCGCTGGGTGTGGACGTGGCGCATTTCCGCCTGTTCGAAGGCGCGCGCTCGTCGCTGTCGGGCATCGTGGTCGACACACGCGGCGAACGCATGATCGTCAACTTCCGCGGTGCCGGGCTGCCCGCCGATCCCGGCTGGCTGCCGCTCGAATCGCTGGCCGCCACCGACGCCGTGCTGGCCGACCCGCGCTGGCCCGAAGGCGCGCTCGCCCTCTTCGGCGCGGCGCGCGAACGCGCCCTGCCCACGGTGCTCGACGGCGACGTGGCCGATGCCGCCGTGTTCGACCTGCTGCTGCCGCACACCGACCATGCCGTGTTCTCCGAACCAGGCCTCGCCGGCTACGCCGCCGGCGCGCGCACGGTCGACGACCAGCTGTCGTTCGCCCTCGCGCGCGGCTGCCGCCTTGCGGCCGTGACGCTCGGCGAGCACGGCCTGCGCTGGGCCGACGCGAGCGGCCTGCACAGCCTGCCCGCCTTCGAGGTGAGGGCCGTCGACACCACCGGTGCCGGCGACGTATTCCACGGCGCATTCGCCTTTGCGCTCGGTGCCGGCTGGCCCGTGCGCCGCGCCTTCCAGTTTTCCGCCGCGGTGGCGGCCCTGAAGTGCACACGACCCGGCGGACGCGCCGGCGTGCCCGACTTCGCCACCGCGATGTCCCTCGTCGATTCCATCAAGGAGTGAATCCCCTCATGACTACACCTGCCCTGAACCTCGGCAAGAAATGGGGCATGCGCCGCATGGCCACGCCCCAAGGCCACTTCACCATGGTCGCGCTCGACCAGCGCCCGCCCATCGCGCAGCTGATCGGCGCCAAGCGCGGCATCGCACCCGCCGACGTGAGCTTTGCCGACATGGTGGACGTCAAGCGCACGCTGGTCGACACGCTCGGCGCGCACGCCAGCGCGATGCTGTTCGACCCGAACTACGCCTTCCCGGCCGCGTTGCAGAAGCTGCCCGCGCACACCGGGCTCGTGGTCACGCTCGAAGACCACCGCTTTCGCGACACGCCGGGCGGGCGCCTGTCGCATTCCATCAACGACTGGAGCGTGGAGAAGATCAAGCGCGCCGGCGGCGACGGCGTGAAGGTGCTGGCGTGGTACCGGCCCGATGCTGAGCCCGACGTGCTCGCGCACCAGCAGGACTACGTGCGCCGCATCGGCGAGGAATGCCGCCAATGGGACATCCCGCTGGTGCTCGAGCTGCTGGTGTACCCCTTTCCCAAGAGCGATCGCCACACGGTCGACTACATCGAATCGCCGGAGAAGATGCCCGAGCTGGTCATCGAGAGCGTGCGCGAGTTCGCCAAGCCCGAGTACGGCGTGGACCTGTTCAAGCTCGAGAGCCCGCTGCCCGGCGCCACGCTGCCCGCACGCGACGGCAGCGCCGCGCACACCGCCGCGCAGGGCTGGTTCGACCGGATGGGTGCCATCTGCAAGGACGCGAACATTCCGTGGGTGATGCTGTCGGCCGGCGTGACCTCGCCGCAGTTCGTGCGGGTGATGGAGTACGCCTACGCGGCGGGCGCGCACGGCTTTCTGGCCGGCCGCGCGGTGTGGTGGCAGGCGCTGCAGAACTTCCCGGACCTCGGGCGCTGCGCCGAGCAGCTGCGCAAGGAAGGCAGCGCCACGCTGGCCGAGCTCGAAGCGCTCACGCTGCGCGCGGGCAATGCATGGCATGCGGACTACAGCGCCTTCGACGCGATGAAGGCCGAGGGCGAACTCTGTGCGGCCTATGCCTGACGGCATGCGCGGGACAAGCGCGCACGGGACAATCGGCGCATGACTTCCACTGCACCGGACTCCGCCGCCTTCACCGTCGAGCGCCTCGACGTCTTCGTGTTCCGCGCACCGGCCGATCCGCCGGTGCAGACCTCCTTCGGCGTCATGCGCGACCGGCCGGCGGTGCTGGTGCGGCTCACCGATGCCGACGGCGCGGTGGGCTGGGGCGAGATCTGGTGCAACTTTCCGACGGTGGGCGCGGAGCACCGTGCCCGCATGGCGCTGGCCTACTGCCGGCCGGCCGTCACCGGCCGCGCGTGGTCGCATCCGCGCGAATGCTTCGACGAACTCACAAAACGCTTCGCGGTGCTCGCCCTGCAGACCGGCGAGCACGGCACGCTGAACCAGATCGTGGCGGGCGTGGACACCGCCCTGTGGGACCTCTACGCGCGCCGCCAGGGCAAGCCGCTGTGGCAGGTGCTCGGCGGCGAAGAGGCGCGGCCGGTGCAGGTGTATGCGTCGGGCCTGAACCCGACCGAACCCGAGAAGCTCGCGCTGCAGAAGCGCGACGAGGGCTACCGCGCGTTCAAGCTCAAGGTGGGCTTCGGCGCAGAGCGCGACCTGGCCAACCTGCGCGCCCTGCGCGATGCGCTCGGCAGCGAGGCCACGATGATGGTCGACGCCAACCAGGCCTGGGACTTCGACGAAGCCTGCAAGGCCGGCCATCGCATGGAGGACTTCGACCTGCTGTGGCTCGAGGAGCCGCTGCGCGCCGACCAGCCCGCGCAGCGCTGGAAGGAACTGAGCGAGCGCCAGCCGCTGACCCTCGCCGGCGGCGAGAACCTGGCCGGCTTCGCGCAGTACCGCGACTTCATCGCGACCGAGGGCATGGCCATCATCCAGCCCGACCTGGGCAAGTGGGGCGGCTTCAGCGGCTGCCTCGATGTGGCGAAGCAGACGCTGGCAGCGGGCAAGTGGTATTGCCCGCACTGGCTGGGCGGCGGCATCGGTCTCGTCGCCTCGATGCACCTCAAGACCGCCGTGGGCGGCCCTGGCTACGTGGAGGTCGACAGCAATCCGAACCCGCTGCGCGAACTGCTGGCCGTGCCCAACTTCACGGTCGACGACGGCCGGGTGCAGCTGTCGGACGCGCCGGGCCTGGGCGTGGCGCCGGACCTGGCGGCATGCAAGGGGTACGTCGTCGAGATCCCGATGGTCGGCATCTAGCCGGCACCGGCCGCAGGGGCTTCAACCCTGCGCGATCGCCACCCAGGCGCTGGCGAGCAGCGTGGAGCCCGCGGCGGCCAGCAGGCCGCCCACCACCCATTTGAGCGTGCGCGGCTTGAGCTTGTTGGGCAGCCGGTGGTGCAGCCGCGTCACGCCATAGACGACAGGCATCGCGCAGCCGGCCAGCAGCGCGGAGTACCAAGAGAAGTGGCCCGTGGGCACCACGATCACCAGCCGCACCAGCGAGTTGAACGCGAACATCAGCAGCAGCGCGCGGCGCACCAGTTCGCGGTCGAGCGGCTGGCGGTACATGTGGAACACGATGGGCGGCCCCGAGCTGGAGAACAGGCCGCCCAGCACGCCCGAGAGCCCGCCGATCAGCGCGAAGCTGGTGCGGCCCGATACCGCCGGCAGCGGCCGGCCCTGCATCACCAGCAGCAACGCGCATCCCAGGATCGACACGCCCAGCAGGCCGCGCAGCCAGTTCACGGCGCCGCCGCTGAGCCAGGTGAGCAGCACCAGCCCGACGATGACGCCGACCGTGCTGCCGTTGAGAGCCGGCTTCATCAGCTGCCACGGCACCACGCCGGGACGCGCGCGGAAGTAGGTCCAGGCGTTGATGAGGCTCAGCACGGTCGCCGCGTTGGCGGTGTCGCTCACGCTGGCGATATGGAACACCGACACCAGGCCCAGAAGGATCAGGCTGAACGCGAACCCCGTGAGGTTCTGGGCGTAGGTGGCGAGCGCCACGCAGGCCATGAAGACCAGCACGGGGCCGGCTTCGGAAAGAATCGCTTGCACCGGATATACGTGAATGGGCCGCTGCCGAGGCCGCGTGACGCGGCTCGGTGGCCAGGGCGATGCCTTGGCCTGCCGCAGTGAAAAAGGAGGGATGCAACCCACGAGGCCGCCAGCGGGCCTGGATGTCGCGGGGCGTATTGTCTCCCGAACGCGGGGCGTTCCGCTGCCGGCGCGCCGGTACTCCGGCCTTGCAGTCGGACATGGTCCGGCATGCGGCGCCCGTTGCACCCGCGCGGCGGTGGCCGCGGCGGTTCAGTAGATCGGTGGTTCCGGCGTCGGCACGTTGCCGGCAAGGCTCGCAAAGTCGCAGCCCAGGTGCGCCTGCGTCACCTCGTGCTGGAAGATCTTCGTGTAGCCGCGCACGTAGGCCTGCGCGGGCGGCTTCCACTGCGCGCGGCGCGCGGCCAGTTCCTCGTCGGACACCAGCATGTCGAGGCTGCGCGCGCCGATGTCCAGGCGCACCGTGTCGCCGGTCTTCAGCAGCGCCAGCGGTCCGCCGATGGCCGACTCGGGCGACACGTGCAGCACGCAGGTGCCGTAGTGCGTGCCGCTCATGCGCGAATCGGAAATGCGCAGCATGTCGCGCACGCCCTCGCGCAGGAGCTTCTTCGGGATCGGCAGGTTGCCCCATTCGGGCATGCCGGGGCCGCCGACCGGCCCACCGTTGCGCAGCACCAGCACGGTGGAAGCGTCGCAGTCGAGGTTGTCGTCGGCCATGGCCGCAAGCATCTCCGCGTTCGAGTCGAACACCAGCGCACGCCCGGTGTGGCGCAGCAGTCCGGGCGTGGCGGCCGAGGGCTTGATGACCGCGCCGTCGGGGCACAGGTTGCCGCGCAGCACCGCCAGCGCGATGCCGGCCTCGGGGCACTCCG
>Ga0102594_1001808_pt1 | contig 12224 bp, 11 predicted proteins | sample AraplaCol_mLB_r2_2_FD_76863 | JGI IMG/M metagenome (GOLD analysis project Ga0102594, IMG submission 76863) | Arabidopsis root microbial communities from North Carolina, USA - plate scrape MF_Col_mLB_r2 (SPADES assembly) (version 2) | ecosystem: Host-associated > Plants > Roots > Endosphere...
AGCTGGCCGATTTCACGCACAAACTGCTGGCGCGCAGTAATCTGGTGATCGGCGCCGTGGGCGATATTCCGGCGGCCGATCTGGCCCGGCTGGTGGATGCCAGTTTCGGCAGCCTACCGGCCGACCCGCAGATCGCCCTGCCGCCGCCGGTCGTGCCGAAGACGGCCGCCGCGCCGGTGGTGATCCCGTTCCCCAATCCGCAGAGCATCGTGATCTTCGGCGCGCCGGGCATCGCCCGCGAGGATGCCGACTGGTATGCCGCCACTGTACTGAACCAGGTGATCGGCGGCGGTGGCATGGCTTCGCGGCTGTTCGAGGAAGTGCGCGAGAAGCGCGGCTTGGTCTATTCGGTCGGCACGCAGCTCAGCCCCTACAAGGCAACCTCGCTGGTCTCTGGCTCGCTCGCTACCTCCAATGCCCAGGTCGGCGATGCGCTGAAGCTGGTGCGCGCTGAACTCGCCCGCGTGGCCAAGGACGGCGTCACCGATGCCGAACTGGCGGCGGCGAAATCCTACATGACCGGGTCCTTCCCGCTGCGGCTCAGCTCCAATGCCGCGATCGCAGGTATGCTGGTGGCGATGCAGAATACCGGGCTGCAGCCCGATTACATCGATGCCTATCCCGGCTTGATCAACATCGTGACGCAGGATGATATCCGCCGCGTGGCGCAGCGCCTGTTCGCGCGCGAGGATTACCTGACCGTCGTGGTTGGCCAGCCGGCCGGGCTCGATGCACCGCAGCAGAAGAATGGCGGCTGATCGATGAGTATTCGCCGCCTGCCCGAGACGCTGGTCAACCGCATCGCCGCCGGCGAGGTGGTCGAGCGGCCGGCCTCCGCCGTCAAGGAGTTGATGGAGAATGCCATCGATGCCGGCGCCAAGCGCATCGACGTTGCCATCGCCAGTGGCGGCCGCAGCCTGATCAGCATCAGCGATGACGGCAAGGGCATGAGCCGCGACGAACTGCCTGTTGCCGTGGAGCGTCATGCCACCTCCAAGCTGCCGGGCGACGACCTGCTGGACATCCGCTGGCTCGGCTTCCGTGGTGAAGCCCTACCATCGATTGGCGCGGTGGCGCGCATGAGCATCGTCTCGCGTACGGCAGACAGCGACAGCGCCTGGGCCATCGAGGTCGAAGGCGGCGCGGTCGGCGGCGTGAAGCCCGCGGCGGCCGGTCCCGGTACCCGCATCGAGGTGCGAGATCTTTTCTATGCCGTGCCGGCGCGGCTGAAATTCCTCAAATCCGACCGCGCCGAAGACCTGGCCGTGCAGGAGATCGTCAAGCGGCTGGCCATGGCCCATGCCGGTATCGCCTTCACGCTCCAGCAGGACGGCCGCACCAGCTTCCGCGCCGATGCGGTACAGGGCGAGCTGTTTGCCCGCCGGCTTGGCCGGCTGGAGCAGATCCTGGGCCGCGACTTCGCCGACAATGCCGTGCAGATCGAGGCCGAACGCGAGGGTATCAAGCTGACCGGTCATGCCGGTTTGCCGACCTACAATCGCGGCAATGCCCAGCATCAGTATCTCTTCGTCAACGGCCGCCCGGTGCGCGACAAGCTGTTCGTCGGCGCGGTCCGGGGCGCCTATGCCGATTTCCTCAGCCATGACCGCCATCCGGTGGTGGCGCTGTTCCTCGACGTGCCGGCCGAGCAGGTCGACGTCAACGTGCATCCCGCCAAGGCGGAAGTGCGCTTCCGCGATCCCGGCCTGGTGCGCGGGCTGATCGTCGGCGCGCTGCGCCATGCGTTGGCCGAGGCCGGCCATCGCGCCAGCACCACTGTGTCGCAGGCGGCCCTGGGCGCACTGCGCCCGCAGGCGGCGCCGACACTCAACCTGCCTTTCGGCAGTGCCTCGCGCTGGCGCGGCTACGACAACCTGCGGCCCAGTTCTGTGCCGGGGCTGGCGGAAGCGGCTGCGCTCTACAATGCGCCGCAGGGTGATTTCTCGGCCCAGGCGCTGGCACAGGATGAGGGCCTCGAACCGGGCGCACGCGGCGACGAGGCAGCGGCGGTGTCGCCGGTGCAGCTGCAAGCCTATCCGCTGGGCGCCGCACGGGCCCAGGTGCATGAAACCTATATCGTGGCGCAGACGACCGACGGCATCGTCGTGGTCGACCAGCATGCCGCGCATGAGCGCCTGGTCTACGAGCGCATGAAGGTCAATCTCGAAGCCGGCAAGGTGCCGCGCCAGGCCCTGCTGCTGCCCGAGGTGGTCGAGTTGAGCGAGGCGGAGGCGACGCGGCTGTCATCGCGCGCCGCCGAACTGGCCGAACTGGGCCTGGTGCTGGAAGGCTTCGGCAATGGCGCCGTGGTGGTGCGCGAGGTGCCGGCCCTGCTGGGTGACGTTGCCGTGCAGAACCTGGTGCGCGACCTGGCCGACGCCATCGCGGAATATGATTCCGTGCTGCCGCTGAGGGAAAAGTTGGAAGAGGTCTGCGGTACCATGGCCTGCCATGGTAGCGTACGCGCCGGCCGCCGACTGACGCTGGACGAGATGAACGCCCTGCTGCGACAGATGGAAGCGACTCCTCATTCTGGCCAGTGCAATCACGGCAGGCCTACTTACGTCGAGCTCAAGCTCGCCGATATCGAGAAGCTATTTGGTCGACGCTAATTGGCAGCTGACTGGACCCTTGGTTCTTTGCTAGAGGTTACATAATCCGGAGCGTCGTCCCGCATGGCGGGCTGATCTCCGGGTTTTTTGTTTCAGCACGGAGCCGTCGTTGGACAGCGTCGACCAGTACAGTCCGGAAGTCCGGCTGCTCGCCCAGAAGATCAACCTGCCGGCCCGCTGCGTGCGGTTCGGGATCACCGACCTGACGCGGCAGAACCTGTCGGTCGCGCTGCCGATCCTGATCGAGCATCTGAACGGCCTGTCGTCGCGGTTCTACGAGTTCCTGCGGCATTTCCCAGAGATCGACCGTATTTTCCGCAGCCATGATCGCGAGGTTTTGCGGGATCGGCTGCAGCGGCACTGGGTGCGGGTACTGCAGGGGGCTTACGACGAGGATTACCTGCTGTCATCGCTGATGACCGGCTACGCCCATTACCGCGCGCATGTGCCGCCGCATATGTACATGGCGGGCTACAACTACTTCCTGTCGAGTTTTCTGCAGGTGCTGGCCAGCGAGTATTACGGCAACGAATTCACCGCCGCGACCAGTACGGTGTCGAAGGTGATCATGTTCGACATGTCCAACAGCCTGACGGCCTTCATGGTTAGCGCCTTGCATGGCGACGAGCGCGAGTGACGCCGCATTAACCTGGCGGTGAATTATAGTGCCGCTCCGGCGGCTGCGAAACTTCATCAAAAACCACAGACCCTTCCCGCGATGATTGGTGGCACTCCCTGCGGCCGCGTGGCAGAAAACAGCATCCGTCCCATGCCGTTCAAGCCAGGGGTATAAACATGGCCATCATCAAAACCGTCGAGGAACTGGAAGCCATCTATGGCGTGCCGGGCGAAACCTCGACCGCCAAGGAAATCGACTACATCGCGCCGGCCTATCGCCGGTATATCGAGGTCTCGCCCTATGTGGCGCTGGCGACATCCGGGCCGGAGGGGCTGGATTGCTCGCCGCGGGGCGATGGCGCCGGCTTCGTGCGCATCCATGACGACAAGACGCTGATGATGCCGGACCGGCGCGGCAACAACCGGGTCGACAGTTTGCGCAACATCGTGCGCGATCCGCGTGTCGGCCTGCTGTTCATGATTCCCGGTATGACCAACACGCTGCGCGTCAACGGGCAGGCCCACCTGGATGCCGATCCCGCCCTGCTTGATAGCTTCAAGATGGAGGGCAAGGCGCCGCGGTCAGTGATGGTGCTGAAGGTGGAGGCCGTCTATTTCCAGTGCGCCCGTGCGCTGATCCGCTCCAACCTGTGGGACCCGGCGCAGCATATCGATCCGAAAACGCTGCCCAGCGCCGGCCAGATCCTGGCCGAGCTCAGCAAGGGCCGTGTCGGCGGCGAGGTCTATGACCGCGAATGGCCGGAACGCGCTGCCGCCTCGATGTGGTAGCCCGGCACGGAATACAGCCATTCCGTGAGGGCGGATGGGGGCCATATTGTCCCTCTGTCTCAAAAGCCTTTCGTATATGTCTCGTCTGTCTCGCCGCAGGGTGCTGCCTAAAGGATAGTCACGGCCGCGGATTCCCTGACGCGGCCTGATTTGTGCGTTGCCTCGACACGATCTCGCTGGCTAGAGTTGCGCCGCAACCCGTCGTGGTGGATGGGTCAGGGGATTGCGGCACAGAATGGCCACCCGTATACCAAAAGCATCCGTGGCGCGGGGATTGGCGCCGGACGAGTGGCTGCAGCCGCTGTTCAGCCAGAGCATTGCCGCCTATTTCGATGCGCAGCCGGTGCTCGATCCGGCGCAATCCAAGGCTCCGCCGGAAATTCACCAGTATCATCTCGGCCAGGCCCTGTTCCTGGATTCGAAATTCGAAGCCCAGCGCTTCCGGCGCGATGCGGGCATGATGGCGCGTTATGACGACGCGGATCACCTCTCGCTGCAGTATTTCGTGCGCGGCAGCAACATGGTGGTGAATGGCGACCGGGAATATGTCGAAAAGCCCGGGAACATCTTCGCCGTCAACCTGGCTTACCAGATCGAAGCGGTGTCGCAGGATTCCGAAGTCCTGCTGCTGGTGCTGCCCCGGGATCTGGTGCGCCGGGAGATTCCTCAGCTTGCCGATGCCCTGGGCGGGATTTTCGCCGACGGATCCGGCGCCGCGCGGATCTTTTGCGATCACATGATGTCGCTCAAGAACAATCTTAGCCATGCATCCACGGCGGAATCAGAACATATCATCCAGAGTGCGCTCGGACTGCTGACGTCGCTGGTGCAGAATGACGACATCGCCTCAAGTGCTGCGCAGGAAGCCACCCTGCGCACGATCTGCAGCTTCATCGACCAGCATCTGCACGAGCCTGCCTTCGGCGTGGAGGCGATCTGCCGGCAGTTCCGTTGTTCACGCGCGACGCTCTATCGTCTGTTCAAGCCGCTGGGCGGCGTGCGGGAGCATATTCAGCGTCGCCGGCTGATGGCCTGCTTCAGGGCCATCGTCAGTCAGACCCATCGTGGCATCTTCGATATCGCGATGGATTATGGCTTTACCTCGTCCAGCCATTTCAGCCATCTGTTCCGCACGGTCTTCGGCATGACGCCGCGCGATGCCCGTGAAGCCGGGCTGGGGCAGCCGCATCTGCGGACGCGGATCGATCTGGTGACATCGCCGGGTGTCTCGGTCCGTGACGATGCCGAGATGATGTGGCAATGGGGCAAGACCCTGGCGAACAGGGTGCGGATCGGCAAACCGGTCTGAAGCGTCAGCCGCGCCGCAGGAACGTCAGCCGCGCCGGGCCCTGCTGGCGGGTATCCAGCAGAGTGAAGCCGGCAAGCGCGGGGAAAGGCGTCTCATCCTTGGCGCTTTCCACCACGGCCAGCGCATGGGGCTTCAACCAGTCGGCAGCCGCCAGCGCCTGCAGGGCGCGGCTGCCCAGATCGGTGCGGTAGGGCGGGTCGAGGAAAACCAGATCGGCGGCGGCGACAGCCGGACCGGGGTTGAGTGCGTCGTTGCCGCGCAGGGTGATCTGTCCGTCCAGCTTCAGCGTCTGGGCGTTGCGCAGGATCACGCGACGAGCCTCGGCATCGCTTTCAAACAGGATGGCGCGGGATGCGCCGCGCGACAGGGCCTCGAAGCTCAGCGCGCCGCTGCCGCCAAAGGCATCCAGCACGATGCCGCCGTCCAGCCGGCTGTGGCCATCGGCATCCAGCAGGGCAGGGCTGTGTGCCAGGATGTTGAACAGGGATTCCCGCACCCGGTCGGTCGTCGGCCGCGTGGTGCGCTCCGGCGGCGCTGCCAGAGGCCGGCCGCGATGGCTGCCCCCTACAATGCGCATGGGACGATACGCATGGTCAGGTTTTCTTTTTTGCCGCCGGCTTGGCCTGCGGGCCGGGTTTGGCTTGCAGAACGGGACGGCCGACGCCGAGCTGTTCCTTCAGCACCTTGCCCGGAACCTCCTTCACCTTACCGGGCTCGATGGCGCCGAGCTGGAAGGGGCCGTAGGCGGTACGGATCAGGCGGCTGACCTGATGGCCGAGATGCTCCATCACCCGGCGCACCTCGCGGTTCTTGCCCTCGCGCAGGCCCACCACCAGCCAGCTGTTGTCGCCCTGGCTGCGTTCCACGCTGGCCGTGATCGGGCCATAGGCGACACCCTCGATGGTGATGCCATTGGCCAGTTCGGCCAGGTGCTGTTTGTGCGGCAGGCCATTGACGCGCACGCGGTAGCGGCGCAGCCAGCCGGTGGCCGGCAGTTCCAGCCGCCGCGCCAGTTCACCGTCATTGGTCAGCAGCAGCAGGCCTTCGGAGTTGAAATCGAGCCGGCCTACTGAAATCACGCGCGGCAGGCCGGGCGGCAGGTTGTCGAAGACGGTGGGGCGGCCCTGCGGGTCCTTGTGCGTGGTCATCAGGCCGCGCGGCTTGTGATAGAGCCACAGCTTAGTCTTTTCCGGCCCGGCCAGCGGCTTGCCGTCGACGCGGATATCGTCCTTCTCGGTGACCAGGAAGGCCGGTGTGGCAAGCTTCTTGCCGTTGACGATGACGCGACCCTCGGCGATCCAGCGTTCGGCATCGCGGCGCGAACAGATGCCGGCGCGGGCCAGCCGCTTGGCGATGCGTTCGCCCTTTTCGGTGTCTTCGCTCATCGCTTGCAGGCCTCGATGAAGGCGCTGAACAGCTTGCGGTCGCCGTCGCTGATGAAGAATTCCGGATGCCACTGCACGCCGATGCAGAAGCGGTAGTCAGGGTGCTCGATGCCCTCGATCACGCCATCGGGCGCCACGGCATCGCAGACCGCGCCGGGCGCGACGGTCGCGACCGCCTGGTGATGGGCGGAATTCACCGGCAGTTCGTCTTCGCCTACAATACGACGCAGCAGGGTGCCGGCGCTGACCTTCACCGGATGTCCGGCCTGGTCGCGCGGATTGGGCTGCTCATGCGCCAGCGGGTTGCTTACGCTGTCCGGGATATGCTGGATCAGGGTGCCGCCCAGCACCACGTTCAGCAGCTGCTGGCCGCCGCAGATGCCGAAGACCGGCTTGTCGCGTTTCAGCATGCCTTTGGTGATCGCCCATTCGAACTGGGTGCGTGCGCCCTTCAGCTTGACGGTTTCATGCCGGGTGGTGGCACCGAACAGCGCGGGGTCGACGTCGAAATTGCCGCCGGTGACGATCAGGCCATCCAGCAGGTCAAGATAGGTATCCACGGCGGCCGGTTCATGCGGCAGCACCAGCGGGATGCCGCCGGTGGCGGTGACGGCCGAGCAGTAATTCTGCCGCAGGGCATACCAGGGGAATTTCGAATAGCCGCCGGGCTCCTCGGAATCCAGGGTAATGCCGATCAGCGGCGGATGGGCGGATTTGGGCGTGGTCATAAGGTCTTATAGGCTGCCCCGCCCGGCTTGACGAGAGGGTGGCGGTGGCTCCGCCCCAGCTTGACTGGGGGCAGGGGCTCCCGCAGGCTCCGGCCCCATGAGCCAGCCTCCCGGCCCCCCAAATAGCGTTTCCGGCAGTCCCATGGATATTGCCCTGGACGAGGCGCGCGCCGCCGAGGCCCGGGGCGAGGTGCCGATCGGTGCTGTCATCGTCGATGGCACCACCGGCCAGGTTGTGGCCCGGGCCGGCAACGAGACCCGGGCGCTGAACGATCCCACGGCCCATGCCGAGGTGCTGGCGATCCGGCGCGCCGCCGCAACCCTGGGGGCGGAGCGGCTAAGCGGTTGCGACCTCTACGTCACCCTGGAGCCCTGCACGATGTGCGCTGCAGCGATCAGCTTCGCCCGGTTACGGCGGCTTTACTATGGCGCCGAGGATCCCAAGGGCGGCGGCGTGGCACATGGCGCGCGGTTCTATGCGCAGGCGACCTGCCATCACCGGCCCGAGGTCTATGGCGGGATCGGCGAAGCCGCAGCGGCTGCGTTGCTGCGCGATTTTTTCGCCGCAAAGCGCTGACCCCAAAAATGCACTGATCCTGCTGTCGGTCCATTCCCTATATTGCTCCCGTCCCTAGCCGAAGCCTGCCGGCAGGCCTAAACTCGCCGGCGTATCCGCTATCGGTAAACTTGCAATAAGGGATGGAAACAATGGACTTCACATTCTCTGATCGGGTCAAAGACCTGCAGGAAAAGCTCTCTCGGTTCATGGATGACCACGTCTATCCGAACGAGCATCGCTTCCACGAAGAAGTCGCCAAGGGCGACCGCTGGCAGCCCACCGCCGTGGTGGAGGAACTGAAGGCGAAAGCCAAGGCGCAGGGCCTGTGGAACCTGTTCCTGCCCGAAAGCCATCGCGGCGCGGGCCTGAAGAACCACGAATACGCCACGCTGTGCGAGATTATGGGCCGCGTGCACTGGGCGCCTGAAGTGTTCAACTGCTCGGCGCCCGATACCGGCAACATGGAAGTACTGGAACGCTATGGCACCGATGAGCACAAGAAGCAGTGGCTGGAGCCGCTGCTGAAGGGCGAAATCCGCTCGGCTTTTGCCATGACCGAGCCAGCCGTGGCATCGTCGGACGCCACCAACATCGAATCCTCGATCAAGCGTGACGGCGATTCTTATGTAATCAACGGCCGCAAGTGGTGGACCTCCGGCATCGGCGATCCGCGCTGCAAGATTCTCATCTTCATGGGCAAGTCGGATGCCAACAATCCGAACAAGTACCAGCAGCAGTCGATGATCCTGGTGCCGCGCGATGCGCCCGGCGTCAATGTGCTGCGCATGCTGCCGGTCTTCGGTTATGACGATGCCCCGCATGGCCATGGCGAAGTGACCTTCGAGAATGTGCGCGTGCCGGCGTCCAACATGCTGCTCGGTGAGGGCCGCGGTTTCGAGATCGCCCAGGGACGCCTCGGTCCGGGCCGCATCCATCACTGCATGCGCCTGATCGGCCAGGCCGAACGGGCGCTGGAAAAGATGTGCAAGCGCGCCAAGAGCCGCGTCGCTTTCGGCAAGCCGGTGGCGGAGCAGACCGTGACGCTGGAACGCATCGCCGATGCCCGCATCATGATCGACCAGGCCCGCTTCCTGACGTTGCATGCGGCCTGGAAGATGGACACCGTAGGTAACAAGGCGGCGCGCAAGGAGATCGCCATGATCAAGGTGGCGGCGCCGGTGATGGCCTGCCAGGTGATCGACTGGGCCATGCAGGTGCATGGTGCGGCCGGCGTGTCGGAAGATTTTGGCCTGGCGGCGGCTTATGCACAGGCCCGCACCTTGCGTTTCGCCGACGGTCCGGATGAAGTGCACCGCAACCAGATCGGCCGGCTTGAACTCGACCGCTGGAACTAATCTGCAAACATAAGAAGAAACCCGAGCCTCCCCATGACTGTCGAATCGTACTTTTCCGCCACCTACGCCGAGGCTCGGGACAAGTTCCGGGCCGAGGCCAAGGCGGCGGGCGCCACGCTCACTGCTTACGAGAATCCCAATGCCAAGGGACCGGACGGCGAGCTGCTGACCACCGACGTGGCCTGCCTGGGCCCGGCCGATGCCGAGCGCGTCTACCTGACCATCTCTGGTACCCATGGTGCAGAAGGCTTCTGCGGCTCCGGCGCGCAGGTCGGCCATTTCCGCGACAACCTGTTCAGCGCGATGCCGGCCAAGACCAAGGCGGTGATGATCCATGCGATCAATCCCTATGGTTTTGCGCATATCCGCCGCGTGACGGAAGACAATGTCGACCTGAACCGCAATTTCCAGGATTTCAGCAAGCCGCTGCCGGTGAATGCGGGATACGAGCAGGTACATGACCTGCTGCTGCCGGCCCATTGGGAAGGGCAGGGCCGCGCCGCCGCCGACCAGGGCATCCTTGATTTCCAGAGGGCCCATGGCGCCTTCGCTTTCCAGTCGGCGATGTCGGGCGGCCAATATTCGCGCCCTGACGGCCTGTTCTTCGGCGGCCAGAAGCCGACATGGTCGAACCAGACCTTCCGTCGCATTCTGAAAGAGCATGTGCCTTCCAGTGCGAAACGCCTGGTCAGCATCGACTTCCATACCGGCCTTGGCCCGATGGGCTATGGCGAACCGATCTATGTCGGTCCGGAGGAGGCTGCCTATTACGAGCGCGCCAAGACCATGTTCGGCCCGGAAGTGACCAATCCGAATGACGGCAGCTCGACCTCGGCGCGCGTCACCGGCACCGTGCCGGAAGCCTTCCTCGATCTGCCGAAGTCGGTTGAAGTGACGGCCATCGCTCTGGAATACGGCACGGTGCCGATGCCGATGGTGACCGAAGCGCTGCGTGGCGACCACTGGCTGCATGCGCGTGGCGACAAGACCAGCCCGCTCGCACCGCAGCTCAAGCAGAAAATCCGCGACGCCTTCTACGTCGATACCGCGCCCTGGAAAGCCGCCGTCTTTGGTCGGGCTGCCGACTTTGCCTTGCGGGCCTTCCGCGGCCTGGAGGCATGAGCGCCGCGCTGCGCAGCGCAGAACGTCCCGTCAAGACGCCGGTCTGGCCATGGCAGTGGGGCATCGCCGCCCTGCTGGCCGTCGGCCTGCGCGTCGGTCTGTGGTGGGAATACGGCATTCTGCAATGGCCCGATAGCGCGGATTACATCCTCTATGCCGAGCGGTTGCTGCAGACCCCCGGGTTGGCGGCGCTGCTGTCCGATCGCTTCGATCTCTATAACTTCCGCACGATCGGCTATCCCGCCTATCTGGCGGCCGCCATGGCGATTGGTGAAGAAGGTTGGCTGGGCGTTGTCGTTGCCGGACAGATTCTGCTGTCGCTTGGCATGCTCTGGTGGCTGTACCGTCTCGGCACGGCCCTAGGCCTCGGTCGCGGCGCTGCCGCTGTCGCCGCCGGCATTTTCGCCTGCTCGCATGGGGCGATCTATGACGGAAGCGTTTTGACCGATGCGGTGTTCAACCATCTCTTCATCATGGCTACCTGCGCAATGCTGGTGCCGGTTCTGGAAGAGGGCGGGATCGGCATCGGCAGGGCTGCCCTGTGCGGATTTGGCATGGCATTTGCCATCCTTGTCCGCGACGCGACGCTGTATATGGTGCCGGTCATTGTGCTCAGCCTGATTGTCGTCATGCGGGAGCGTGCAATGTCCGCCTCGCGGATCATTCGCAGTATCGCCGTTTTCCTGTTGCCCGTTGTCGTTGTCTGGCAGGGGTACACGGCTTGGAATGCGGCACGGTTTGACAGACCTTTCGTGACGACTGTCGGGCAGAGCGTCTATCTGTTGCACCCGATCGAGATCGAGTTGCGCGGCAGGGCTGTTCTGCATGAGCCACGCCTGCGCGAGGCCTATAACGCCGTAAAATCAAGCTACACATACGGCGTGGCCGTTGAGATGAACAGGTATCTTGCCGAGCGCTACGGCATGAATGCGGGGCAGCGAGCCGAGCTTTCACAGGACGCGTACTGGGCGGCCTGGCGTAACGCGCCGGGTGCGATGTTTATGGAGGTGGTGCGCGAGCTGCGCCTGAAATTCATCGTCCAGGTCGCTGATCTCAGCATGGCCTTCCGGGATTATCCCGTCATGGGCGGAATCGAGGAGCGCGTCCCGGATTATGCCCGCGGCATTGTGTTTGTCATCGCGGAAGCCCTGTTGCGCGCTTTCTCCGCGCTCATTGTCGTGGCGTGTATCCTGGGCGTTCCGCTCTTAGCCTCTGTTCCTGCATGGCGGCAGGCGATCGGCGGGCGACCCGCAGGTCTGCTCTTCTGCTGGCTTGTCTTCGGTGGCATGGCCGGCATGTATGCCATGGTCCATATGGAATTCCGCTATACGCTGCCGGCGCAGGCTCTGGTCATTGTCTCCGGCATTGCGGTGCTGCGGCATGCATTGCTGCTCTGGCGACGGCCGAAAGCGGTAACGCTGCGGATATGAAAAATGGCGGCAGGAAAAATCCTGCCGCCATTTTCGTTTTCGGGCCTGTGCCGATCAGTGGTGCAGTTCGGCCACGCGTTCTTCGCGGGTGGTCCCGCTGCGGCGCTCGTCCGGTTCATCGCCGGTCATCAGGCGCTCCAGCTCCTGGCGGGCGCGGGCCAGACGGCTGCGGATGGTGCCGATCGGGCAGCCGCAGACCTGGGCGGCTTCCTCGTAGGACAGGCCGTTGCCGACCACCAGGACCAGCGTCTCGCGCTGGGCTTTGTTCAGCTTGCCGATGGCGGTCATCAGCTCGCCCAGCACCAGGCTGTCTTCCT
>Ga0102594_1001815_pt1 | contig 12197 bp, 10 predicted proteins | sample AraplaCol_mLB_r2_2_FD_76863 | JGI IMG/M metagenome (GOLD analysis project Ga0102594, IMG submission 76863) | Arabidopsis root microbial communities from North Carolina, USA - plate scrape MF_Col_mLB_r2 (SPADES assembly) (version 2) | ecosystem: Host-associated > Plants > Roots > Endosphere...
AATCCTGAATGGCAATGTCCTGCTTGCGGTGTTTGCTACGCGAAGGTGAAGACCACCGCGGAACCCGCGCCCGCGGCGCGCACCAGGGCGGCGCCAGAACCGGTGAGCAAGCATGGCTGGAACCTGGACCTCGTCGCCAAAATCGTGGTTGTGGTGGCGCTGGGATGGGGGCTGGCTACAGCGATCAACCATCGGCAGCAACCTGCCGGGTTGGCGGAGGTTGAAGTGGCCGAAACCGAACAGAAGCCTGACTCCGGATCGGCGGCTGCGGATGCTGTGCTGCAGGTTTCCGGTGCGGACGCCAGCATGCTGAGGGATGTGGGCGGCAAAATAGAAAAGTCCTGTGCGCGCAATAAATACGGGCTGTCCGAAGCGGAATGCATCGACCGCATCCGCAAGCGCGGCGACCTTTGCGCGAACCGGACGGCTGCACGTTTTCCAGGGCAGATCGGCAACACCGATCGCATGCAGGCTGTCGTGCAGGACTACGTCGGCTGCATCTTCGAGCGCTGACCGCGCAAGCTGCGTCGTCAGACTTTCAGGAACTCTTCGCGGCCGCCCAGCCAGCGTTCCAGGTGAGCTTCCACCGTAGCCTTGTTGGCAGGCGTCGCTTCATGCAGCAGGGCGTGCGCTACATCGCGGGCCTGGTCGACCAGCCATGCATCCGTCTCCAGGTCGGCGAAGCGCAGCATGGCCTGGCCCGACTGGCGCGATCCAAGGAATTCGCCGGGACCGCGAATCTCCAGGTCACGGCGCGCGATCTCGAAACCATCGGTCGTCTCGCGCATCGTCATCAGGCGCTGCTTGGCGACAGGGCCGAGCGGGCTTTGGTACAGCAGCAGACAGACCGACGCCGCCGAACCGCGCCCCACGCGGCCACGCAGCTGGTGCAGCTGCGACAGGCCGAATCGTTCGGCATGCTCGATCACCATCAGGGAGGAATTCGGCACGTCGACGCCGACCTCGATCACGGTGGTCGCGACCAATACGTGGATGTCGCCGGCGGCGAAAGCGTCCATCACTTCTGCCTTTTCGGCCGGCTTGAGGCGGCCGTGCACCAGGCCGACGCGCAAGTCGGGCAGGGCAGCTGCCAATGTTTCGTATGTCTCGGTGGCCGTCTGCAGCTGCAGCGCTTCCGATTCCTCGATCAGCGGGCAGACCCAGTAAGCCTGGCGCCCTTCCAGTGCCGCAGCGTGCACGCGGGAGATCACCTCGTCGCGCCGGTTCTGGTCCACCACGGCTGTGACAATTGGCGTGCGGCCGGGCGGCAACTCGTCGATCACCGACACTTCCAGGTCGGCGTAGTAGGTCATGGCCAGCGTGCGCGGGATCGGCGTGGCGGACATCATCAACTGGTGCGGCACGTTGTCGCCGTTGCCCTTGTTGCGCAGGGTCAGGCGCTGGCCGACGCCGAAGCGGTGCTGCTCGTCGACGATGACGAGGCCGAGTTTCGCGAACTGCACGGTGTCCTGGATGATGGCGTGGGTGCCGATCACCAATTGTGCCTCGCCGGATTCCACCAGCGCGTAAGCGGCTTCTTTCTCTTTCTTTTTCAGGCTGCCGGTCAGCCACGCCACCTTCACGCCCAGCGGTTCCAGCCAGGCCGCGATCTTGCGGAAATGCTGGTCGGCCAGGATCTCGGTCGGCGCCATCAGCGCGGCCTGGTAGCCGCTGTCGATCGCCTGTGCGGCCGACAGCGCGGCCACGATGGTCTTGCCGCTGCCGACGTCGCCCTGCAACAGGCGCTGCATCGGATACGGTTGCTTGATGTCGGCGCGAATTTCCTTCAGCACGCGCTGCTGGGCCTTGGTCAGCTTGAACGGCAGCGAGGCCTCAAAGGCGGAGGACAGCGAGCCGACCTTGCCCAGCACGGCCGCGCCCTTGGCACGGCGCGCACGCTGCGCCCGTTTCAGCGAAAGCTGCTGCGCCAGCAGTTCGTCGAACTTGACGCGGGTCCAGGCCGGGTGGGTGCGGTCGATCAGGGCGTTCTCGTCGATTTCCGCCGGCGGGTAATGCAGGGTACGCACGGCGGATTCGAGCGGATGCAGCCGCATGGCCTTGAGGATTTCCGGCGGCAGCGTATCGGTCCAGTCCACGCGCTTCATCGCATCGGCAATCGCGCGGCGCAGCACCAGTTGCGACAAGCCTTCGCCGGAAGGATAGACCGGCGTGAGCGACGTTGGCAGCGGCGCGCCTTCGTTGACGATCTTGTAGGCCGGGTGCACCATCTCGGCGCCGAAGAAGCCATGGCGCACTTCGCCGCGCGCCCGCACGCGGGTGCCTTCTGCCAGCTGCTTGACCTGGCTGCCGTAGAAATTCATGAAGCGCAGCTGGATGTCGCCCGTTTCGTCGGCGATATGCACCAGCAGCTGGCGGCGCGGCTTGTAGGCGATTTCGTTCGACGTGACTACGCCTTCCACCTGCGATACCTCGCCGCCGCGCATGCAGGCTTCGCGGATCGTCAGGACTTCCGTTTCATCCTCATAGCGCATGGGCAGATGCAGCACCAGGTCCATGTCCGTGCGCAGGCCAAGCTTGGCAAGCTTGCTCTCGGCGGTGGCGGCTGGTTTTTTGGCTGCGGCAGGCTTTTTTTGCTTCGTTTCCGGCATGTTGGGCATGGTATAAACACCAGGCTTGGATTCTAACTGAAAGAAGATGAGACCTGACCTGCGCTCGCCTCGCTTATATGGTGCATTTGTTGCTGTCGCCGCAGTCGTGCTGGGCTTCTATTTCCATGGCGGGCCGAAGCCGTCTGCATCTGGCGAAGCGGTATCGCCAGCATTATTGGACGATATTCCATCGAATGAAGTTGCGGCGCTGGAGACCCAGGCAGTACAGGGAGACTGCGCTGCAGCCAGTCGTTTGGCGCGATTCCACCGTAATGTCACGTTGAACTATGACGCTTCCGTTAAATGGACGCATATCGCCGCGAAATGCCCAGATCTATTCCAAAAGGAGATGATGCTGGGCATGATCGTTTATGAGGGACAGGCGCCAGCCGAGGCCGGGGAGGCCGAACGGCTGCTCGCGGAAATCGAGGCGCTCGATCCGGCGCGGGCTGCGCATTGGCGGCGCGAAGTGCCTGCCCCGGCGGCAGAATAGACGGACTTTGCGTGAAATTTGGGCAAATGACGTAAAATAGAGGGTTGCCCAACAGTTTTAGTAGTCCGTCAATGTACTCGCTATCCGATTTCGATTTCCATCTGCCGCCAGAGCGTATTGCGCAGTTTCCGCTGCCGGACCGCAGTGCGTCGCGCCTCCTTCATGTGGACGGCAAGACCCTGCACGACCGTCAGTTCACCGACATCGTCGACCAGCTCCAGGCTGGCGACCTGCTGGTGATGAACAATACCCGCGTGCTGAAGGCCCGCTTCTTCGGCGTCAAGGACAGCGGCGGCAAGGTGGAAGCGCTGGTTGAGCGCGTGCTGGACACCCGCACCGTGCTGGCCCAGGTGCGCGCCTCGAAGTCGCCCGGCCCCGGCGTGAAGATCCGCCTGGCCGATGCCTTCGATGTCACCGTCGGCGAGCGCGCCGGCGAGTTCTATACCCTGCATTTTGAAGCCGACGTGTTCGACCTGATCGAGCAATATGGCCGCCTGCCGCTGCCGCCCTATATCGAACACGCGCCAGGTGAAGTGGACGAAACCCGCTACCAGACCGTCTTCAACAAGGTGCCGGGTGCCGTCGCCGCGCCAACTGCCGGCCTGCACTTCGATGAAGCGCTGCTGCAGAAGCTGAAGGACAAAGGCGTGAAATTCGCCTACGTCACCCTGCACGTTGGCGCCGGCACCTTCCAGCCGGTGCGCACCGAGAACCTGGCCGAGCACAAGATGCACACCGAGTGGTACACCATGCCGCAGGAAACCGTGGATGCCGTGCGCGAAGCGCGCGCCGCCGGCCGCGACGTGGTCGCGGTGGGCACGACCTCGCTGCGGGCGCTGGAATCAGCCTCGCAAGGCGGCAGCCTGGAAGCCGGCAGCGGCGACACCAACCTGTTCATCACCCCGGGCTATAAATTCAAGACGGTGACACGACTGATCACCAACTTCCACCTGCCGAAATCGACCCTGCTGATGCTGGTCAGCGCTTTCGCAGGCTTTACCGAGATCCGCCACGCCTACCAGCACGCGATCGCGAACGAATACCGCTTCTTCAGCTATGGCGACGCCATGCTGCTGACGACGCACAACAGAGCATAAGGAATACCGATGCTGGAATTTAAACTCATCAAAAAAGACACCACCGGCAAGACCCACGCCCGCCGCGGCACGGTCAAGCTCAATCATGGCGAGGTGCAGACCCCGATCTTCATGCCGGTCGGTACCTACGGCTCCGTCAAGGCCATGTCGCCGCTGGAACTGAAGGAAATCGGCGCCCAGATCATCCTCGGCAACACCTTCCACCTGTGGCTGCGCCCCGGCAACGACGTGATGTCCAAGTTCGGCGGCCTGCACGGCTTCATGGGCTGGGACAAGCCGATCCTGACCGACTCCGGCGGCTTCCAGGTGTTCTCCCTGGGCGAAATGCGCAAGATCACGGAAGAGGGCGTGACCTTCAACTCGCCGATCAATGGCGACAAGCTGTTCCTGTCCCCTGAAATCTCGATGCAGATCCAGCGCGTGCTGAATTCCGACATCGTGATGCAGTTCGATGAATGCACGCCCTATGAAATCGACGGCCGCCCGGCAACCCTGGAAGAAGCCGCCAAGTCGATGCGCATGTCCCTGCGCTGGGCCCAGCGCTCGATGAACGAGTTCAAGGCGGGCGAGAACCCGAACGCGCTGTTCGGCATTGTCCAGGGCGGCATGTACGAAAACCTGCGCGACGAATCGCTGGAAGGACTGGAGAAGATCGACTTCCCGGGCCTGGCCATCGGCGGCCTGTCCGTCGGCGAGCCGAAGGAAGACATGATGCGCATCCTGCAGCACGTCGGCCCGCGCCTGCCGGAAAACAAGCCGCACTACCTGATGGGCGTCGGCACCCCGGAAGACCTGGTGAACGGCGTGGCCAACGGCGTCGACATGTTCGACTGCGTCATGCCGACCCGGAATGCCCGCAACGGCTGGATCTTCACCCGCTTTGGCGACGTCAAGATCAAGAACGCGCGTTATAAGGATGACAAGGAACCGCTGGACCCGACCTGCTCCTGCTACACCTGCCGCAACTTCAGCCGCGCCTACCTGCACCACCTGCACCGTGCGCAGGAGATTCTGGGGGCACGCCTGAACACCATCCACAACCTGCATTATTACCTGGACATCATGCAGCAGATGCGCGATGCCCTGGATGCAGACCGTTTCCCGGACTGGGTGCAGCAATTCCACGCGGATCGCGCGCGTGGTATTTAAAAAACGGCAACCCGCCTATATATAGGTGGGCAGCGTGGCGGGTGCTAGAATACACCGCTTAATTTTTACCTAACTAGAACTTGGAGTCACCGTGTTCATTTCCAACGCATACGCCCAAACCGCAGCCGACGCCGGCGCCATGGGCAGCCTGACCACCTTCGCACCACTGATCCTGATGTTTGTGGTGATGTACTTCCTGATGATTCGCCCGCAGCAAAAGCGCGCGAAAGAGCAGAAAGCCATGATGGAAGCCCTGGCCAAGGGCGACGAAGTCGTGACCATCGGCGGCATCATGGGCAAAGTGACCAAGGTGAACGACCAGAACGTCGCCATCGAAGTGTCCCAGGGCACCGAAGTCTGGGTGCAAAAGCACGCCATCTCCTCCCAGCTGCCGAAGGGCACCCTGAAGAGCCTGTGATAACCGGCGCGGGCGGCGAACATGCCGCCCGTTTTGTTATTGCCTGAACGCTGAAGACTATGAATCGTTATCCAATCTGGAAATACATCCTTATCGTCGTGGTGGTGCTGCTGGGTGCCCTGTACACGGCGCCTAACTACTTCGGCCAGACACCTGCACTGCAGATCACCAGCGCCAAGTCCACCGTCAAGGTCACGAATGCCCTGGCAACCCAGGTGGACACGCTCCTGAAACAAGCCAACGTCAAGAATGACGGCGTAGCGCTGGACGGCGCAGGCCTGCACACCTATGTGCGCGCCCGCTTTGCCGATACCGACGCGCAGTTCAAGGGCCGCCTGGCGCTTGAAAAAGGCCTGAACCCGGACCCGAACGACCCAACCTATATCGTCACCGTCAACCTGGTGTCGAATACGCCTGACTGGATGCGTGCCGTAGGCGCGCTGCCAATGTACCTGGGCCTGGACCTGCGCGGCGGCGTGCACTTCCTGATGCAGGTGGACACCAAAGCTGCGGTGACCAAGCGTATCCAGGGCACCCAGGCAGCCATCAAGAACCAGCTGCGCGAAAAGAACGTGCGCCATGCCGGCATCGACCGCGCAGGCGATACCATCATCGTCAAGTTCCGTGAAGATGCACTGCGTCAGCAAGCCAAGGGCATCATCCAGGACCAGCAACCGGACATGAACGTGGTTGACGCCACCGAAGGCGATGAACTGCGCCTGGTCGTCACCCTGAAGCCGGCTGCCCTGAAAGCTACCCTGGACAATGGCGTGCAGCAGAACATCGCCACCCTGGGCAAGCGCGTGAACGAACTGGGCGTGTCCGAACCGGTGATCCAGCAGCAAGGCCCTGACCGCATCGTGGTGCAGCTGCCAGGCGTGCAGGATGCCGCGCACGCAAAGGACATCATCGGCCGTACCGCCACCCTGGAAGTGCGCATGGTCGACGAGACCGTCACCCCGGGCACTGAGTTGAATGCTGCCATTCCGTACAACTCGGAACTGTTCACCGTCGGCAAAGGCGTGCCAGTCGTGCTGTCCAAGGACGTGGTGCTGACCGGCGACTACATCTCCAGCGCAACCGCCACCTTCGACCAGAACCAGCAGCCTGCGGTCAGCATTGACCTGAACGGCGACGGCGGCCGCAAGATGCGCGACGCCACCCGCGACCGCGTGGGCAAGAAGATGGCCATCGTGCTGTTCGAGAAGAAGAAGGCCGAAGTGCTGTCGGTGGCAACTATCCAGAGCGAACTGGGTAGCCGCTTCCAGATCACCGGCATGGGCAACGCGGAAAACTCGGCCGAACTGGCGCTGCTGCTGCGCGCCGGCGCGCTGTACGCCCCGATGGAAGTGATCGAGCAGCGTACCGTGGGTCCTGCACTGGGCGCAGAAAACATCGCCAAGGGCTTCCACTCCACGATGTACGGCTTTGCCGCCATCGCGATCTTCATGATCGTCTACTACATGATGTTCGGCGCCTTCAGCGTTCTGGCGCTGGCCGTCAACCTGCTGCTGCTGATCGCTGTGCTGTCGCGCCTGCAGGCCACCCTGACCCTGCCGGGTATTGCGGCTATCGCGCTGGCGCTGGGTATGGCAATTGACGCCAACGTGCTGATTAACGAGCGTATCCGTGAAGAGCTGCGTAACGGCGCCAATCCGCAATCGGCGATTGCAGCCGGCTTCGAACACGCCTGGCATACCATCCTGGACTCCAACGTGACCACCCTGATCGTGGGTATTGCGCTGCTGGTGTTCGGTTCCGGTGCGGTGCGCGGCTTCGCCGTGGTGCACAGCCTGGGCATCCTGACCTCGATGTTCTCCGCAGTCTTCGTTTCGCGCGGCGTGGTGAACCTGTGGTACGGCCGTAAGAAGAAACTGCAGTCGCTGTCGATCGGCACCGTCTGGAAACCAGCGAATTAAAGAACTGAGGAATAGAGATGGAATTTTTCCGCATCCGTAAAGACATCCCGTTCATGCGCCACGCGTTGGTCTTCAACGTGATTTCGGCGCTGACCTTCGTGGCGGCAGTGTTCTTCCTCGCCACCAAGGGCCTGCACTTCTCGGTGGAGTTCACCGGCGGCACCGTGATGGAAGTGAAGTACGCACAGGCAGCCAACCTGGAAAAGGTGCGCGACACCTTGACCGGCCTGGGCTACCACCCTGAGGTGTCGAGCATCGACACCGCGCGCGACGCCTTGATCCGCCTGCCGAACGTGGCCGGCACCACCGCAGCCGATACCGCTGCCAAAGTGTTCGGCGAGCTGTGCAAGGCCGAGCAGGGCAGCGTCAAATCGGTCGACAAGGTGACCGACAAGGGCGCCCACGAAATGAAGAGCGCCTGTATCCATGCCGACGGATCCGAAGGCGTGTCGCTGCAGAAGGTTGAATTCGTCGGCCCGCAGGTCGGCGATGAACTGGCGCAGAACGGCCTGAACGCCCTGATCATGGTGGTGGTCGGCGTGATGATCTACCTGGCTATCCGCTTCGAATGGAAATTCGCAGTGGCAGCGATCGTCGCGAACTTGCACGACGTGGTGATCATCCTGGGCTTCTTCGCCTTCTTCCAGTGGGAATTCTCGCTGACCGTGCTGGCCGCCGTTCTGGCAGTGCTGGGTTACTCGGTCAACGAATCGGTGGTTATCTTTGACCGGATCCGCGAGAACTTCCGCAAGCAGCGCAAGATGAGCGTGCATGAAGTGATCGACAACGCGATCACCTCCACCATCTCGCGTACCATCATCACCCACGGTTGCACCCAGATGATGGTGCTGTCGATGCTGTTCCTGGGCGGCCCGACCCTGCACTACTTCGCGATCGCGCTGACCATTGGTATCTGCTTCGGTATCTACTCTTCGGTGTTCGTTGCTGCTGCCGTGGCCATGTGGCTGGGCGTCAAGCGCGAAGACCTGATCAAGCCGATCAAGGAAAAGGACGAAACCGACGGCGCTGTGGTTTAAACAACCGCCGCTCTAAAAAAAAGCAGCCGTGAGGCTGCTTTTTCTATTTGCACTGATGACGTTATGCGCTCTCGCGCGCCATCAGCGTGAAGCCAAGGTCGATGCGGCGCGCCGGCACGTCGTTGCCGCGAATGGTCGCGAGCAGCAGGTTGGCCGCTTCGAAGCCGGTCTGGTAGCGCGGCGTTCCGACCGTAGTCACCGATGGCTTCATCCAGGCCGAAGCCGGCAGGTCGTTGAAGCCGCAGATCGCCAGCTGCTCCGGCACTTTGATGCCGCGCCGCTGGCATTGGAAGATGGCGCCATGCGCCAGGTCGTCGTTGCAGCAGAAGATCGCATCCAGGCCCGGCATATTGGCCAGCATCCGGCCCAGCAGTTCGGCGCCGAGCGCGATGGTGGATGGATCGGGGCACATCAGCTCCAGCATCGGATCGGCCAGGCCCGCTTCCTCCATGGCCTTGCGGTAGCCATCGCCGCGTTTCAGGGTACGCTCATCGAGCTGGGCGGCCATGTAGCCGATGCGCTTGCGGCCCTTGTCGATCAGGTAGCGCGTGATGGTGTAGCCGGCGTCCTCCTGCGAGAAGCCGACCGACAGCGCGCCCGGTTCCGAGGACAGGTCCATCATCGATACCACCGGCACGCGCGAAGTGGCCAGCATCTGCTGCACGCGCGGGCTGTGCGTCAGGCCGCATAGCAGGATGCCGTCCGGATTCGACTGCATGTACGTCGCCAGCAGCTTTTCTTCTTCCGCATCCGAATAGCGCGTGTTGCCGATCAGGATCTGGTAGTTGCACGGATCGAGAGCGTCCTGCACGCCTGCCAGCACGGCGGTAAACACCGTATTTGCCAGCGACGGCACCAACACGACGATGACCTTCGATTGCGCCGAGGCCAGGGCGCGTGCGGCGCGGTTCGGCACATAGCCGAGGTCCTGCACCGCCTTCTCCACGCGTTCGCGCAGGATGGCCGATACCAGCTCCGGCTGGTTGATGGCACGTGACGCCGTCATGGGCGCGACGCCGGCGCGGGCGGCTACATCGGACAGGGTGACTTTGCCGAGCGCGCGGCTCTTGGTGGAGGGGCTCTTGGTTGGGGGATTCTTGGTCATATTCCGATTATAACTATGTTAAGCTGCACGCCTCTTAAAATGGGGAGCAGCAATGAGCCGTACCGGCCGCCTGTTCCAGCTCATGGATGCCATGCGCGGCAGCCGCCGTCCGGTGACTGCGGCGGCGCTGGCGGAAAAGCTGGGTGTATCCGAACGCACGATTTACCGCGACATGCAAACCCTGGCCGAACTCGGTGCACCGGTGGAAGGCTCGGCCGGTCTTGGCTACCTGCTGCGCAGCGGCTTCTTCCTGCCGCCGCTGATGTTCGACACCGATGAACTGGAAGCGCTGGTGCTCGGCGCGCGCTGGGTGCGCCGCCAGGGCGACCCGGCGCTGGCGCAGGCCGCGGCCAATGCGCTGGCCAAGATCGCCACCGCGACCCCGAAAGACCTGCGCGACGACATGGCCGACACCAGCCTGTGGGTGCCGCTGGTGCGCGACACGCCGGAGCATGATGAATTCGTGCAGCCCGCGCGTGAAGCGATCCGCCGCCATCACAAGATGCGCATCCACTACAAGGACGAAAACGGTTCTTCGTCCGAGCGCACGGTATGGCCCTTCGCGCTGGCCTTCTTCGAAGGACGCCGCATCCTGGCCGCCTGGTGCGAGATGCGCAAGGCGAACCGCCACTTCCGCATCGACCGTATCGCGCACGCCGAGCCACTTGCAGAACGCTACCCGGCGGCGCGCCACGAACTGCTCAAAGTCTGGCGCGAGGAAAACGCGATCAGCGAAGACTCCTGACAGGAACTGTCAGGAGGCCTTGGTTACGATAGGCGCATTCGATCAACCCACCAAGGAGTTTAACGATGCGCCTCTATCACAACCCACTGTCCTCCAACGCCCGCCGTGTATTGCTGACTGCAAGCCAGCTTGGCATCAAGCTCGATCAAGTGATCATCGACTTTGCCAGCGAAGGCGACCGCAAGCGCCTGGAAGAGGTGAACATCTGCGGCAAGGTGCCGGTACTGGAAGACGACGGCCTGCAACTGTGGGAATCCTGCGCCATCATGCAGTACCTGGCCGACAAGCACGGCGCAAGCGACCTGTACCCGACCGGCCTGAAAGAGCGCGCCGATATCAACCGCTGGATGTTCTTCGGCGCCCAGCACTTTGCACCGGCGATCGGCATCCTGACCTGGGAATACCTGTGGAAGAAACTGGTGACCGGCGAAGGCCCTGATCCGGTTGAGATTGCAAAAGGCGAACGGTTTGTGCATGAACATGCGGCCGTGCTCAACAAACACTTGGCCACGCGCCAATGGCTGAGCGGCGACAAGCTGACGCTGGCAGACTTTGCCGTGGCGGCCCCACTGATGTACGTCAGCCGCGCCAAAGTTCCCGTAGATCAATACCCGCATCTGCTAGCCTGGGCCGAACGCGTGCAGCAATTGCCGGCATGGCAGCAAACCGAGACCCCTTGGCCTTTTTAAGGTTTGTGTGAGTTGACGCACAGAGTGTGGCCAGTCCGGAACATAAGATGGAATCGTCTCTTTCAGGACATCCCTAGTTTTGGACTTGGCCCACTCCCCGGAGTGGGCATTTTTTTGAGAGAGACGTCATGCATTCCATCCCCGTACTGAATTCCACCATCGCTTACCGCGAACTCGGCGAGCGCAGCTCGCGTGCTGTCATCTTCTTGCATGGCAATCCTACGCATTCCTTTATCTGGCGCGACATCATGCCGCATGTGGCTGCCAAAGCCTGGTGCCTGGCGCCGGACCTGATCGGCTTCGGCGCTTCCGGCAAGCCCGACATCGCCTACAGCTTCCTCGAACATGCCGCTTATCTCGAAGCCTTCCTGCAGCAGATGGAGATCGAGGAGTTCACGCTGGTTGGCCAGGACTGGGGCGGAGCCCTGGCCATTCACCTGGCCGCGCGCTATCCCACCAAGGTGCGCGGCGTCGCGCTGATGGAATTCGTGCGCCCGAGCCCAACGTGGGAAGACTTCCACCCGCTCGAACAGGCACGCGAACGTTTCAAGCTGATGCGCGCACCGGGCAGCGGCGAAGAATTCGTGCTGCAGCAGAATTTCTTCATCGAGCAGATGCTGCCGAAAGGTTCGTTGCGCCCGCTGACCGAGGAAGAGATGGACGCTTACCGCGCACCATTCCCAACGCCCGAATCGCGCAAGCCGATGCTGGCTTTCCCGCGCATGATGCCGATTGCCGGTGAACCGGCCGATGTGTACCAGTTGATCGAACACAATGAAGCGATCATGGCGACGGCCCAATATCCAAAACTGATCCTGTTCAGCCCGAATGGCGTGCTGACCCCGCGCGCAGTCGCCGAACGATATGCTGCGAAGTTTGCAAACTGCAAGCTTGTCGAACTCGGCGAAGGCACGCACAACATCCAGGAAGACCACC
>Ga0102594_1001817_pt1 | contig 12183 bp, 9 predicted proteins | sample AraplaCol_mLB_r2_2_FD_76863 | JGI IMG/M metagenome (GOLD analysis project Ga0102594, IMG submission 76863) | Arabidopsis root microbial communities from North Carolina, USA - plate scrape MF_Col_mLB_r2 (SPADES assembly) (version 2) | ecosystem: Host-associated > Plants > Roots > Endosphere...
GATCGCATCGGTGATGAGCCCCAGCCGCTGGCCGTCTCGCGCGGGGCCGGTGACGACCACCACGTGCACCTTCAGGCCCGGGTGCAGCGCCTGCAGCTCGCGCAGTTCGGCCAGGCCGTAGACATCGGCGTCCGAGCGCACACCCAGGTAGAGATGGATGGGCTGTGCGAGCCCGGCCGCGATGGCGCCGCGCACGATCGAGAGGATCGGCGCGAGCCCCGTCCCGCCCGCCGCGCACAGCATCGGCCCGCGGTGTTTGGTGCGCAGGTAGGCAGTGCCCAGCGGCCCGCTCACCCGCACCGCATCGCCGACCTTGAGCTGCTCGAAGATGTGCGCGGTGACGCGCCCGCCGGGCACGCGGCGCACATGGAACTCGAGCTCGGCGTCACGGCTCAGCCCGGCCATCGAGTACGGCCGCGCCAGGTCGGGCGCGAACTGCAGCTGTGCGTACTGGCCCGGAGAGAACTCCAGCGGCTTGTTGGGCTTCAGGCGCAGGCGCCGGATGTCGTGGGTCAGCTCGTCGATGCCCGTCACGGTCGCCTTCAGGATGCGCGCCGGATGCACCACCACTTCGTCCGGCTCCGGGATCTCGATGGCGCAGCTCTCGGTGAGCGTGCTCTGGCATGCGAGCACGTAGCGCTCGCCCTGGCCGTCGGGGCGGATGGCGTCCTGCCCGGCGTCGAGCACCTGGCCCGACACCACCTTGCAGCGGCAGGTGCCGCAGCGGCCCGACATGCAGCTGTACGACACCGGCACGTGGTGCGCGCGCAGCACTTCGAGCAGGTTCGCGCCGGGGCGGACCTCGAGGGTGCGGGCAATGGGATGTATGTGCAAGTCCATCGTGGGCTCTCTTGCGCCGGTGGGGTGTCCGGCTTGTCTCTTGGGCTGGATGATGCGCGGCCGCTGCCGATTGACCAATAGAATTTGATGAATCCTTCTCATCACTGCGCTGAATAAAGGTGCGCCATGCAACTCAAGGACATCGACCTCAACCTGCTGCTGGTATTCGACCGCATGCTGGCCGAGAAGCGCGTGTCGGCCGTGGCCGATTCGCTGGGGCTGTCGCAGCCGGCCATCAGCAATGCGCTGGCGCGGCTGCGCAAGCTGCTGGGCGACGAACTCTTCCTGCGCACCGCGCGCGGCATGGAGCCCACGCCCTTCGCGCTGCAACTGGCCGAGCCGGTGGCGTACGCCATGGGTGCGCTGCACACCGCGCTCAACCAGCAGGTCGTGTTCGACCCCGCCACCAGCACGCGCGGCTTCACGCTCGCGATGACCGACATCGGCGAGATCTACTTCACGCCGCGGCTCATGGAGGCGCTGTCGGCAGCCGCACCCGGCGTGACCATCAGCACGCTGCGCAACAACACCGCCACCAACCTGCGCGAGGAGCTGGAGGCCGGCCATGTCGACATCGCCATCGGCCTGCTGCCGCAGCTGAAGGCGGGCGTGTTCCAGCGGCGGCTGTTCCTGCAGCGCTACGTGTGCATCTTCTCGAAGGAGCATCCGCTGGCGCGCAAGCGCAGCGTGTCGCTGAAGGACTTCGGCGCCGCCGACCACGTGCAGGTGCAGGCCGCCGGCACCGGACACGGCAAGGCCGACGACGTGATGGCCGCGCAGGGCATCCAGCGGCGCATCCGGCTCAAGGTGCCGCACTTCGTGGCCATCGGCCACATCCTGCGGTCGAGCGGCATGATCGCGACCGTGCCCGAGCGGCTGGCGCAGAGCATCGCCGAGCCCTTCGGGCTGGTGTGGCGGCCGCACCCGGTGGCGCTGCCGCAGATCGCCATCAACCTGTTCTGGCACGCGAAGGTGCATCGCGACCCGGGCAACCAGTGGCTGCGCGGGCTGCTGTTCGACAACTTCGCCGACGGCGGCTGAGCGCCGGACCTTTTCAGCCAGGCGAACCGACGGGCCGGATCTGCCCCGGCACCGCGTGGCGCGCGAGCTGGTCGACGGCGCGCAGCAATGCCGGCACGCGGTACGGGCCGTGCATGCGTCGCACTTGCTGCGCCGCCAGCGCGGTGTCGATGCCGATGGCGGTCACGAACAGCGGCGCGCCGCTCTGGCCGCGACGCACCTCGATGGCTTCGGTCGCGCTGCGGTATGCGGTCTTCGCGACGCCGACCACCGGCACCTTCCGATCGAGCGCCTCGTGCAGGTGGGCGCCCAGGCCCGGGTGCCCCTCGCCAAGCGACACGTAGCCATCGACGATGACGATGTCCGCCGGCGGGCCTTCGCGCAGCACACCGAGCAGGCAGGGCAGCTCGCGGCGATAGAACTCGCCCGGCTCGTAGCCGGCCACGCCGCTGAAGCCGGCGACCGCCTGCGCCTCGTGCTGCGCCACGGCCCAGCCGCGGAACCAGATGCCCGCGGCCACGGCCATGTCGGCGCGATAGTCCACGTCGAGGCAGGCCAGCAGCGGCTCGTGCATGTCAGGCGTCCCAGCGGGCCAGCACGTCGTGCACATGCTCGCCGACATGGCTGTCGATGAGCACCAGCGAGGCCGCGCGCCATTGCACCGGCGCCTCGAGCGCGTGCTTCTCGAGCTTGCGCCGCGCGTAGGCCACGGTCATGTGCGGCGTGAACGAGCGCGAGGGCTTCAGCCCGGCGTCGGCCAGCGCCTCGCCGAGGCGCTGCCTGAACGCCTTGAGCGACGCGATGTTCCGTGCGTCGTCGGCGCAGAGCACCAGCGCGCCTTTCGGGTAGCTCATGGCCTTCTCGAAGACGACGTCGAACGCCGGCGCGGCCACCGAGGCGGCGGCGTGCGACGCCTGCGCGACGCGGTCGGCCGGGAGCTGCACATGTCCGCCGAGGTCGAACAGCGTGACATGCAGCCGCGGGGCATCGACCAGCGTGCCCTTCAACGCGTGCTGCGAGTTCATGCGATCGCCCAGCGCGGCGATGGCTGCTGCGTCGTGCGCGGAAGGAACCAGCGCGAGAAAGAGCGAATGAGGCAGCGGCTGCTTGCGCTGGACCTTGCTGCGGGGCCGCGGCAGAGGCCGCGGCGGGGGATCGATTCCGGGAAGAAAAAGCTGTTCTGGCATTGCCCCCGATCATCGCCCATCGACAGGCGCTTCACGGGGCGTCAGCATCGTTTCGCCTGCGGTTTGGGACGCCCTGTGAGCGCCAACACACCTGCACCAGCCCCGGCACGATGCGCCCGCGCAGCCAGCCGATGCGCGACAGCAGCGCGAATGCCTTCATGTGCTCCGGGCAGGGCTGCGCGCAGGTCAGGGCCTGCCCGCTACGCATGCCGGCCTCGGCCAGCCGCACCGCGACCGGTCGCCGGGCACGGCCTGCGGACCCGCGGCAAAGCTCGCACGGTTCCACAGCGCGAGCAAGGTGGTCTCGGGCACGCCGCTCAATGCAGGCGAGATGCGGACGAGATGCGGGCTGCGGGAGCGTCCGGCATCGGCGCCTGCAGCACGTCGCGTGCGTTCATCGCGCGGCGTCCGCGTCGGCGATGTCGCGCGCGGCCTGCTCGCCGGTCCACTCGCGCACGAACGACGGCGGTGCATGCCGGTCGGGTGCGCGCGTCGCTTCCTTCGGCGTTCCGACGTAGAGAAAGCCGAGCAACCTGTCCGCCGGCAACAGGCCCAGCGCCTGCTGCACATGGCGGTCATGGCTGTTGGCGCCCGTGGCCCAGAAACCGCCGTAGCCCAGCAGGTGCAGCGCGTTGAGCATGTTCATCGCGGCGGCGCCCACCGCGAGCACCTGCTCCGACTCGGGCACCTTGTGCGGCGCGGTGACGCGCGCGCAGATCGCGATGAGCACCGGCGCCGCCATCGCCTTGCCGCGGAAGCGCTCGCCGTCGTCCAGCGGATCGCGCAGGCGCGCGGCCTGCGCGAACACGTTGCCGAGCGCCACGCGCGCGTCGCCGCGGATCACGACGAATCGCCAGGGTTGCAGCTGTCCGTGGTCGGGAGCCCGCAGCGCGGCCTCGAACACCACGTCGAGCTCCTGCGCGGACGGCGCGGGCTCTGCCAGCGGCCAGGGCGAATGCCGCTCCAGCAGCAAATCGAGCGCGCGGCGCCGGTCGGCGGCGATGGAGGAAGAGGAAGAAGAATCCAGTTGCACAACACATCCTTTGAAACAGGAAAAGCCATCCGCGCGCCGCGGCAGGCGGCGGACAAGTTCATTGGCGGGCTGGCTCGCAAGCGCGACGGCATTCATGCGTGACGAACACCATCGGCGACCTGCAAGGTGGCTGGCATGCGGCTCGCGCGCATCGCGCACAGGGCGATGACGTCGCAACCGCTGCACCATCGTTCGACAGGGCGACGAACAGAAAGAGAGCCGCCATCGTAGCGACAGCGCATTGCCCCCGACTGCGGCGCGTGTAAGTAGCGCAGGCGGGCGGGCGCCCTCCGGCCGCGCACCTGCCGGACCGCAGATCACGAAAGTTATAGGACAGCGCCGCGGCATCCCACTTTCGAGGGATATCGCGCACCCACGACGCGCCGCATCATGTCGGCCCGAGCCAGCGCGTCGCACGCGCTGCCACTTCGCTTCATGAAGGGCACCCATGGCCAAGTCACTCGATCTGAGCAAGGAGCAGTTCAAGGCACTGGTCAAGGCGATCGGGGACAGCTTCGATCAGGCCGAGTTCGAAAGCCTGCTGCTGCTGGAATGCGGCCGGAAGCTCGCGAACCTGGTGGCGCTGCCCATGCTGTGGGAGCCGCTGGTCGCGAATGTCGTGAAGAAGGCTGAGATGCAGGCCTTCACCGACGAACTGCTGCTGGCCGTGACCGCCTGGCGCCCGCACAACGTGACGATGGCAGGCGTGCTCCGCGATCTGGTCGCCACGCCCGGCCAGGGCGCGATGCTGGCGGTCAGCGGCAGCCTGCGCAACGGGCAGCCGGCCGGCGCGGTGCTCGAAGGGCTGGTGCGCGGGCGCGCCGTCTACGACGACATCGACCAGTTCCTGGCCGACCTTGCCGCGATCGCCGGGCGGGTCTGCCGCATCGAGGAAACCGCCGCGCCCGGCGCGCAGCCGGAAGCGCTGGGCACGGGCTTCCTGGTGGGCGACGACCTCGTGCTCACGAACCAGCATGTGCGCGAAGCACTGGCCACCGACCCGGTGCGATTTGCCTGCCGCTTCGACTACCGCGCGCTGGCCGGTTCCGTCGCGACCCGCGCCGGCACGGTCGAGAAGCCTGCCGGCACGAAATGGCTGGTGGCCGAGCGCGACCATGCACCGGGCGACGTGCAGGCCGGCGCGGCGCCGCCTACGCCCGAGCAACTCGACTACGCCCTGCTGCGCCTGGGCGCGCCGGTCGGGCGCTACCCGCCCGGGCAGTCCGACGACATGAGCGGTATCGGCAAGCCGCGCGGACATCTGGTGCTGGGCGCCGACGCACCTGCGCTGCAGCCGGGCGACGACATCTTCGTGCTGCAGCACCCCGGCGGCGCGCCGATGAAGCTGGCGGTGGGCCGCGTGTTGCCGGGCGCGCCGGCGCGCCGCATCTGGCACGATGCGCCGACCGAAGCCGGCACCTCGGGCTCGCCCTGCTTCAACCATGCGCTGCAGCTGGTGGCGCTGCACCACGCCACGGACGCGGCGCAGCCCGAACGGCCGGCCTACAACCAGGCCGTGCCCATCGGGCTCATCGCAGCCGATCTCCTGTCCCTGAACGCGCTGGACTGACTGACATGGCCACCCGCGTCGCGTTTCCGAACGAGGAATTCCAGAGACTGCTGTTGCCGTGGGGGCAGCGGCTCGACCCCGAAGGCATGCGCGCGCTGTGCCTGCTGTGCGGCCATCCCGCGCACACCCTGACGGCCGAGGCGCTGTGGCCCGCGATGGCGATCGCCATCCTCGAGCGCGCGGCGCTGGACCTGTGGCTCGGCGAGCTGCTCAATGCCGTCATCCAGTCCCCGGACTACGGCGCGCCGCTGATCGATGCGTGCAAGACCGCCCTGCTCGCCTGGGAGAAGGCCGAAGCCCAGGCCGCGCCCTACGCGCCGACCGATCCCAAGTCCGCGCTCATCCTGTTCAACGACGCGCCTTTCGTGGACCGCGTCGACCAGCGCCCGCACGTGCAGGGACTGGTGCAGCGCCTCGGCCGCCGCGTGCTCATCGTGCGGGGCGACCCGGCGACCGGCAAGACGCACACGGCGCTGTTCGTGCGCCATCTGGTCGAGCAGAACCCCGGCGCGGTGCAGATGGCGCCGATCCGCCTGCAGGAGGTCATTGCGGAGGACGGCGAACGCGTCACCGCCACCGACCTGATGCGCGCGATCGCCAACCGCCTGCATCTTTCCACCGAGGACGCGCGATGGGACACGATGGCGCAGGACGCGCGCAAGGCCGAGAAACTCACGCTCTGGCTCGAGGAGCAGACCGCCCTGCTGCGCACCCGCAACGAATCGTGGCTGCTGGTGATGGACAGCCTGAACCATCCGCGCGTGGGCAGCGGCGCACTGGAACTGGTGGACCGGCTCATCATTTCCGGCTCGCGCGGCGACCTCGTCAACGTGGGGCTGATCCTGCTGGCCCTGCCGACGCCGCCGCCGGCGCACGTGGCCAACGACGTGATCGACATCACCCTGCCGCCGCTGACCGAGACCGACTTCCGCACGCACGTGACCGAGCTGGCGCGCCTCATGCAGCGCGAGCTGGCACCGCCCGGCGCTGCCGTGATGCTCGACTACGTGCTCAAGGGCCTGAGCTTTCCGCTGGGCCACGACGACATGGACCTGGCCGGCCAGCGCCTGCGCGAACTGCCGGCGCTGATCGCGAGGGCCTGAGCATGATGATGCCCGCGCCCTTCGAGTCGTTGCCCGACGAACCGCCGCGCACGCCGATCACGCTCGAGTCGCTGCAGCGCCAGGTGGCCGAGCTGGAGCAGCGCGACGCCGCGCAGCGCGAGGGCGAGCGCGACCTCGCGCAACCGCTGGCCTGCGCCGCCACGCTGGTCGAATTCGACCCGCGGCGACTGCTCGCGGTGTTCGACGTGGCCGTCGACGACGCCAACCTCGAGCGCCTGATCGGCCATACCGAAGACCCGTACGGCAGCAGCGCCGGCGATCCCGCGTCGCCTGTCTCGTGGCGGCTGACGCAGGCCGCGCGCCGCCGCGCGCTGGCCGCCATCGGCGAGCCCGAATCGTTGCGAACGCTGCGCCGGCGCCTGAGCGTCGCGGCGCCCGGCACGCTGCAGCGCATGGCCGATCTGCTGCTGTACGGCGAGCCGCTGCCTGCAACGCTCGCCATCAGCGAACTGGCGGCGCTGGTCGAGGCGCACGACTGGTACCAGGGCCTGCTGCCATGGCTGCCGCCGGCCGAAACGCTGCGCCGCCGCCTCGCGATGGCGCAGCTGCTCGAACCGATGCAGCGCCTCATCGGCGACCAGTTCGTCGGGCGCACGCACGAGCTGGAGCGGCTGGCCGACTACGTGGGCATCCTGAAGGCGGACGGCCTGCTGACGTCGGTGGGCGTGTCGGCGCGGCGCTTCGTGCGGCGCACGCGGCGTTCGCTGATGGCCGACCCTCCGCTCTTCGTGCTGGGGCCGGGCGGCGTCGGCAAGTCTTCGCTCATGGCCCGCTTCATCCTCGACCATGTGGGTCTGGCGGGCGGCACGCCGATTCCCTTCGTGCTGGTGGACTTCGACCGCGCGCAGGTCGAGCCCACGCTGCCGCTGAGCCTGCTGCTGGCGGCGCTGCAGCAGCTGCGCGCGCAGTTTCCCCTGCACGACGCCGCGATGGCGCGGATGTCCGAGAGCCTGGCGCAGCGCATGCGTGTACGGGATGCGGCGGAGTTCACCAAGTCGTACAGCCTGCAGGAAACCGTGGTCATGGACTTCGCCCGCCAGGTGGACATGGTGCTCGGCGGCCACGACGACCCGACGCCGCTGCTGTGGGTGCTCGACACCTTCGAGGAACCGCAGCGCATGGGCGACAGCACCGTGGGGCCGCTGTGGGAACTGATGAACACGCTGCAGCGGCATCTGCCGCGCCTGCGCCTCGTGGTGTGCGGCCGCGTCGCGCCGCCGGGCTTCCGCTGGGACACGGTGCCGCTGGAGGAGTTCGACGCGCTCTCTGCCGTGGCCTACCTGCGGCAACGGCTGGCGCAGATCGGCGCTGCGAACCGGGCGGACGAAGCGACGCTCACGCGCGTGATCGCGCTGGTGGGCCGGTCGCCGCTGGTGCTGCGCCTCGCGGCCCGGCTGATCGCGGAGGCGGACCCGAAGCTGCTGATGCTCAAGGTGCGGCGGGAGCGCATCCTGGTGGTGCTGTTCCACCGCGTGCTCGAGCACATCCGCGTGCACGGGCAGCTCGACGCGCAGCAGCAGGTGGATGCCGCCGAACGCGCCAGACTGCAACAGGAACTCGGCCTGCTGGTGTTTCCGGGGCTGGCCGTGCGGCGGATCACGGCGGGCGTGATCCGGCACGTGCTGGCCAAGCCCTGCGGCGTGGCCATGCGCGACCCCCAGCATGCGGAGCGGCTGTTCAAGGCGCTGCGCCAGCAGGTGGACATCGTGGATGCCGGCGACGACGAAGGCGGCGAGCCCAGCCTGCTGCACCGCAGCGACCTGCGCCGGATGATGCTGCGCGACCTGGAGGCCAAGGCCGGCTCGCGCACCGTGGAGCGCATCGCCCGGCGCGCGGTGCGCTACCACCAGAGCCTCTCCACGCCGAGCCACCGCGCGGAAGAGATCTACCACCGCCTGCGCCTGGAGCAGTCGGAGGCCACGATCCGCGCGCGCTGGATGCCCGAGGTGCAGCCCTACCTGCAGAACGCGCTGGAGGAAATGGAAGGCCCGGCCATGCGCGTGCTGCTGGCCGACCTGCTGGGCGTGACGCTGGACGCCGAGACGCTGCGCGACGCCGCACAGGAGGACTGGGAACGCCAGGCCGAGCGCCGCGCCACCGAGTACCTGCGCAACGCCAGCCCCGAGCGCGCGATGCGGATCCTGAACGAGCGCAGGCAACGGCTGCATGCCAGTCCGCTGCTCGGCCTGGAAGCGCAGGCGCTGCACCTGCTCGGCGAATTCGGGCGGGCCGCGGCGATGGCCTTGCGTGCGCACGACGAGTGCGCCGAGTCGGGGGACATGCCTGCGGCCTGCGATGCCGCCCTGCTACTTGCCGTGGCGCAGGAGGCCAACGACGACCCCTCCCACGCGCACGCGCGCGCGGACGAGGCACTCGAGCTGGCGCGCCAGCTCGGCGACCAGATCCTGCTGCTGCGCGCCGGCGTCACCCTGCTGCGGCTGGAGCGCCGCCAGGGCCTGCCCGAAGAGGAACTCGTGCCGCGGGTGCAGGAGCTGAACTCGCTGCTCGACACCGAGACCCTGCGCGACCTGCGGCGCCGCCCCGTGCTGCTGCGTGAACTGCTGGCCGAACTGGCGGCGCTCAACCCGCGGCTGCTGCGTGCCGGCATCGACGTGCTGGGCGTCGAACTGCCGTCGCTCGAGGAAGCCTCCGAGCTGGCGGCCACGCTGCAGCTCTGGGCCGCGCAGGCGCCGGAGCTGGCGAGCGACAGCGCGCGCGCCTTCGGTGTCGCGACCGAGGGAAACAAACCGCTGCCGACGCAGGACGAATGGATGTCTTGGCTGTGGCAAAGCGGCTCGGACCGCACCCGCCAGTTGCTGCTGGCGCTGCTGCGCACGATGCCGCCGCACAGCGACGTGCTGGCGCGGCTGGCCGACCTGTACCGGCGCGAAGTGCAGCGCCGCATCGTGCGCGCCGAGGCGGCGCGTGCCGCCTGAGCCGGCGCGCCCCGTCTTCTTCCGCTTTCGACTTTCAACCCAACGAGGAGTGCGTCATGCCCGATGTCGGAAATTTCTTCGCCAGCCTCTTCGAGCGCCTGCGCCGCGATCCCAGCGTCGAGTACACGCACCAGCGGCTGGAGGGCCCGCCGGCCGACGCGCCCGCGATCCAGCCGGGCACGCAGTACCTGCGCGTGTGGCTTCGCTCGGCGCGCATCACCGACGTGCGCCGCTGGACCGCCAAGTTCCATGCGAGCGTGCACGCCCGCTTCGAGCTGAACGACCCGGTGCAGGGGCGGCGCGAAGTGGTCTGCGTCGTGGCGCCGGACAAGACCTTCTCCGAACTCGACCCGGCGCACCTCGACCGGCTGATCGTGGTGAACCAGCCGCTGCTGGGCCCCGTGCCCTACCGCGGCGAACTGGACGCCGACGTCGGGCTCTTCTCCATCGCCGCCACCGACCTCGCCAAGCCCTACCTCGAACTGCTGGCCAGCCTCACCGATGCGGCGGGCGTCGGCTTCCTGGCCAAAGCCGTGCCGTGGGCGGAGCCGATACGGCGCGGCGCCGAGATGCTGTTCTCCGAAGCCGGCCGCGCGCAGCTGGAGATCGGGCTGGCGCGCACCGACACACGGCTGTCGCCCGGGCACTGGGTGGTGGCGCGCGTGCCCAAGGGCCAGTTGCCCCAGGGGCTGAAGCTGGACCCGCACGACAACGGACTCGTCGATGCGCAGGGCAACGCCGTCGCCGGCTTTCCCTACATGGTGATCGGCGTGGAAGCGCTCGACCAGCGCGACGACTACGCGGCCATCCCGGAGCTGCGCGCGGGTTGGGAAGCCGTGCGAAGCGCCGTCACCGAGCTGAGGCCCGACACGGAGGTGCGCCAGCGCTTCGACCAGCTGCGCCGCGTGATCGCGGTGTCGCAAGACCTCGTGCCGGCGGACAAGCGGCGCGTGCTGCAGATCTTCGCGAGCGAACTCGGCGAGGCCGGCTACGCCATGGACACGCCGGCGCCCTCGCCCTTACCCGCCGCCGCGCCGCGCAGCCTGGAATCCCGGCCCGCCACCGCCAGCCCGGCAGCCGCTGCAGCGCACAAGCGCCACGCGCTGCCGGCGGCCGACGCCCTCCTCACGCTTCAACGAATGCGGGAGGCGCCGGCCGAAGAATCAGCTCATCCAGGACATGCGGACTGCGATGCCGAAGATGCGGAAGACCCGCCGGCACCCATGCCCGCCGCCTCGCCGCGCGGCGCAGGCGCGGCGCCGCTGGAAGCCGCAGTGCGCCCATGGCGCCTGGCGGCCGGCCTGCAGAGGCTGCGCGACAACGTCGATGCGCTGGCGCCGCTGCGCAGCAAGGCCAGCGACGGCAGCATCGGCGACGCCGCGCACGCCAGCCGCAGTTCCGATCACAACCCGTGGGTGGTGGCCGACGGCAAGGGAGTCGTCACCGCGATCGACGTCACCCACGACCCGGCCGGCGGCTGCGACGCCGAGCGGCTGGCCGAATCGCTGCGCGCGGCGCGCGATCCGCGCGTGAAGTACGTGATCTGGAACCGCCGCATCTTCAGCGCCACCGTGCAGCCCTGGCAATGGCGACCCTACGCCGGCGCCAATCCGCACGACCACCACATGCACATCTCGGTGCAGCCCGAACCCGGGCGCTTCGACGACGCCAGCGATTGGCAGGTGTCCGTCTGAGGGCCAGACGCGTTGCGGCCTGCGTCGAAGACCCCGAACGGCCGCCGGCAGGACAAGGAGAACACGATGAGCGACGACGAACGAAGGAACTGGATCTGCACCACCCTGGACGTGGAAGGCGGCACGCGGCCTGCCGGCGATCCCATGCAACTGCTGACCCTCGGCGTGGCCGCGAAGGACAAGCTGTGGAAGAAGGGAACCGAACTCAAGGTGCGGTTCCTGCAGGGCACGCCCGAACTGCACGAGCGCACGCTGAACACGGCAAGATCCTGGCTGGTGAGCGGCGTGCAGCTCGCGATGCGGCAGGCCCAGCCGGGCGAGGCGGCGGACATCCGCATCGCCTTCGATGCGACCAAAGGCTCGTGGTCGTACGTGGGCACCGACAGCCGCACCATCCACCCTTCCCAGCCCACGATGAACCTGGGCTGGGCCACGCTCGAAACGCCGGAGAAGGATTTTTCGAGCGTGGTGATCCACGAGTTCGGCCATGCCATGGGCCTGCTGCACGAGCACAACCACCCCGGCGCGAAGATCGAATGGGACAAGCCCGCGGTCTACGCCGACCTGGGCGGCGACCCGAACTGGTGGGACAAGGCCACCATCGACAGCAATGTCTTCGCCAGGTTCGACACCGGCAAGGTGATCACCACCGACTTCGACAGCGTGTCCGTGATGATCTACACCGTGCCGCCGAACTGGACCACCAACGGCAAGAGCTTCATGCCGTCGTGGAAGCTTTCGGACGGCGACACGGCCACCATCCGCAAGCTGTACGCCTG
>Ga0102594_1001819_pt1 | contig 12176 bp, 9 predicted proteins | sample AraplaCol_mLB_r2_2_FD_76863 | JGI IMG/M metagenome (GOLD analysis project Ga0102594, IMG submission 76863) | Arabidopsis root microbial communities from North Carolina, USA - plate scrape MF_Col_mLB_r2 (SPADES assembly) (version 2) | ecosystem: Host-associated > Plants > Roots > Endosphere...
AGGAACGCGCTCTGCAGGTTGAACCGGGTCCAGTACTTCGCATACGGCTCGGTGGCCGGACGCGGCGCATAGGCGTTCACGCTGGGGTGCCCGGTCTCGCGGCCGGCATGGCCGTTGTCGAAGATCTTGCGGGTCTTCTCGTAGAACGGCTGCGAGGGGTGGTACGAGAACATGATGCACAGCGTGTGGTGGTCGTCCAGCGGCACCCAGGCGTGGCCGCTGAGCTCCGGGTACTGCGACTGCGGCGGCACCAGGGTGTAGAACGGCAACAGGAACTGGTTCACGCGCCAGTAGTGCGTGCGCTCGTCGAGCACGCGCTTGGACGCCACGCTCATGCCGAAGTCCTGGCGCTTGCATTCGAAGGTGGGGCGCAGGTCCTTCTTGGCGGTCCAGTCGCTGATGGCGCCCTGCTGGTCGATGCGGCCGTGCAGGATGGGCGCATGCGCGGAGTCGATCTCGCCTTCGACCGCCTGCAGCCAGTTGCACTCCTGCACGCGGAAGCTCACGTACACGTTCTCCTCGGGCACGAGGTTCCATTCGAGGTTGGGCAGCGGCGGCAGGTTGTCGCGGTCGGGGCCCATGTAGGTCCACGCGATGCCGTTGCGTTCGCGGCAGGGGTAGTTCTTGATCTGTACCGTGTCCTTCAGCCGGCTCTGCGCAGGTTCGGCCGGCGTGTCGAGCACATGGCCATCGACGCCGAACTTCCAGCCGTGATAGATGCAGCGCACGCCGCAGTCCTCGTTGCGGCCGAACACCAGCGGTGCGCCGCGGTGCGGGCAGGCGTGGTCGATCAGGCCGATGCGGCCTTCGGTGTCGCGAAAGGCGAGCAGGTCCTCGCCGAGCAGGCGCACGCGTTGCGGCTGGCCGTCGGCCTGCAGGTCGCGGCTCGGCAGGAAGGGAATCCAGTAGAGGCGCATCAGCTGCCCCATGGGGGTGTCGGGGCCGACGCGGACCAGGGTTTCGTTGTCTTCGTGGGAGAGCATGGGGCGCGTTTTCCTTGATGGGGCGTGAGGGGTCGCGGACACAGAATGTGGTGTGTCCAATTTGGACAACCAGATTGGTAGGACCAATGCTAGTGCCGCGCCCTGCGCGCTGTAAAGCGATCTGCCCAATAACCTTTAGAATGGATCAACCATAGATGTCCATCACGACGACCACGACGACCACGCCGATGAACCAAGGAATGAAGATGCCGGCCGCAGCCGGCGTGCGGCCCGTTCGCACGGCTGCTTCGCTCATCGTGCTGCGAGACAACGCGGCGAGTGGCAGAGGGCTCGAGGTGCTCATGCTGCGCAGGGCCGAGAAGGAAGCCGACCAGAACAGCGGTGCGAGCGTGTTCCCCGGCGGCACGGTCGATGCGCACGACCCGGCCATGCACGCCTCGTGCTGCGGCCTCGACGACACGGCCGCGAGCCTGCGCCTGGCGGTGCCCGCCAACGGGCTCGACTACTACGTGGCCGCGGTGCGCGAGTGCTTCGAGGAATCGGGCCTGCTGTTCGCCTCCGATCCATCGGGCGCGCTGGTGGCGCTCGATGCCTTGTCCGCGACCGAACGCAGTGCGTTGCGGCATTCGGCCGAGCTGGGTTCCGACGCGCTGCTGCACATGTGCCGCGAGCGCGGCTGGCAGCTGGCCGTCGACCGCCTGCGCTACTTCAGCCATTGGCTCACGCCGCCCGGCATGCCGCGGCGCTTCGACACGCGCTTCTTCGTGGCTGTCGCGCCGCAGGACCAGACCCCGAGCGCCGACACGCGCGAGACGGTCGAATGCATGTGGCTCACGCCGGCCGAGGCACTGAGCGAGACGCGTGCGCTGAAGCTGATGAACGTGACTCGCCGCATCCTCGAGCAGCTGCAGTCCTTCGGCTCGGCGCAGGCCTGCATGGACCATGCACAGGCGCTGAGCGCGGTGCCGATGATCATGCCGCGGGTGGCCACCGTCAAGGGCGGGCGCCATCCGGTGAACCCGTGGGAGCCGGCGTACGAGGAACTCGGGCGCATCGACCCCGACGGCCACGGGCAGGGCCATCATGAGCTGGAAGACGGGCTGGTGGTGCGGCTGTCCGCGCACGTCGTGCGCGTCACGACGGGTGCGCCGGCTGTGCGCAACAGCTACCTGGTGGGCGGTGGCGCGGGCAACGAGTGGGCCCTGATCGATCCCCCGCAGGACGACGGCGCGTTGGCCGTGGTGCGCGCGGCGGCGCCCGGCGAGATCCGCTGGACGCTCGTCACCGGCGCAAGCGACCCGGGTCAAGGTGCTGGCGACGTGCTCGACATTGGCGGACTGACGCTGAAGACCGTGCAGCTTGCAGGCGCGCGTTGTTTCCTGTTCGAACAGGAGCACACGCTCTTCAGCGGCAACGCGACGCGGGCGGACGTGGCCGCGCTTGCCGGCACCCTCGACTGGATCGCGCCTGCGCAAGGCTTCCTGCAGACGCGCGCCGAACCCATGCAACCCTTGCTCGAACCGACATGAACTCCTTTTCTCCGGACAGCGCGCTGGCCGCCGCTTTCGACTCGGTGCTTGATGCGCGCTACAGCTGCCGTGGCTATCTGCCGCAGGCCGTGCCGCGCGAAACGATCGACGCCATCCTGCGCGCGGCGCAGCGCACCGCCTCGTGGTGCAACTCGCAACCGTGGCAGGTGGCGGTGACCAGCCTGGAGGCCACCGAGCGGCTGCGCCAGGCCATGGCCACGCCCGAGGCCTCGGCCGACCCGTCGTTCGACATCGCACCGCCGGCCGAGTACCGCGGCGTGTACCGCGAGCGGCGGCGCGAATGCGGGTTCCAGCTGTATGACAGCGTGGGCATCGCGCATGGCGATCGCGAGGCCTCGGCGCGGCAGGCGCAGCTCAACTTCGGCTTCTTCGGTGCGCCGCACATGGCGCTCGTCACCACCGAGGCGGTGCTGGGCACCTACGGCGTGCTCGACTGCGGGGCTTATGTCAGCAACTTCATGCTGGCCGCAAGGGCACGTGGCGTTGCCAGCATCGCGCAGGCGGCCATCGCGTCGCGCGCGAAATTCCTGCACCGATGGTTCGACATTCCGGACGACCGCCAGGTGGTATGCGGCATCTCGTTCGGCTACGAGGACCCTGCGCACCCCGCGAACCGTTTCCGCACCACGCGCGCCGCCGTGGGCGAGGCGAGCCGCTGGGTTGACTGAGTGGAAGGCTCCCGCGAGTTCAGGGACTCAGTTCGGCCAGGTAGTGCCGCGTGACCACCGGCACGCCGGCCACCTGGAAGCTGCGCGCATTCGCCTCGAGCTCGTTGCTGGCCACCGTGGCGCGCGAACGCTGGCGCAGGTAGTCGGCCCATGAGGTGACGATGAAACGCTCGACATACCGGCTCGGGTCGCCCAGGTCGCGGTACACGCGCCAGAAGGTTGCGCCGTCGCGCCGGCGCGGCACGGCCAGCTGCTGGACCGCGTCGAGAAAGCGCCGCGCATCGGCCTCGCGGATGCAATACACGACCTCGACCGCCACCGGGCCGGCCTCGAACTCCGGCTCGGCGGGCAACGAGAGCTCGTCGCGGTGGTCGGCCAGCGTCACCTCGTCGTCGGCGCCCATGCGCAGCGGATAGGGCCGCGCCAGCGCGACGCTCGCCACCATGCATGCGGCGGACAGGCACAGCGCCGCGGGCAGCCCGATCAGGCTTGAGACCGCGCCCCACAGCGCCGAACCCAGCGCGAACGCGCCAAGCGAGCACAGCGTGTGCAGCGATGCCGCGCGCGCCCGCACCCACGGCGGGGCGCTGGTCTGCGTGGCGGCGTTGAAGGTCGACATCATCGTCATCCAGGCCGCGCCGCCGAGCACGAAGCTCAGATACACCAGCGGGCGCCAGGTCGACAGCGCGCCCACCAGCATCGCGCTCGCGAACACCAGGCAGCAGCAGGCGGCCAGGGTGTCGAGACCGAAGCGCGAGCGGATGCGGCCGACGAAGAAGCCCGCCGACACCGCGCCGGTGCCCAGGCAGGCCATCAGCAGGCCGTAGCCCGCAGCGCCCAGGTCGAGCCGCTGCTGCGCAATGACCGGCAGCAGCGCCCACAGCGCCGAACCCAGCCCGCTGAAGCCGGCCGTGCGCACGAGCTGCGCGAAGATGGCCGGGGAGTGGCGCGCATAGCGCAACGCGCTCAGCATGCCGCCCCACAGCCGTTCGACGGGCAGCTTGCCCGGCAGCGGCGGGCGCGGCGGCCAGCGGCGCGTGGCATGGCTCATGCCGATGGCGGTGAGCACCGCGATCACGAACACCGCGCTGGCACCCGTCAGTGCGAACACCAGGCCGGCCAGCGCGGGGCCGACGGCACGCGCGCCGTTGAAGGCCATGGACACCAGCGTGATGGCCTGGGGCAATTCCTTGCGATCGACCGTGTCGCTCACGGCCGAATTCCACGAGGGTGATTGCAGCGCGGTGCAGACGCCCAGCAGGAAGGTGAAGAACAGCAGCGTGCCCGGCCCGACCCAGCCGGCCAGCGCCAGCCCGGTGAGGACGAGCGCCGCGGTGGCATACACGCCCTGGATGCGCAGCATCAGCGTGCGGCGGTCGGTGGTGTCGGCCAGCACGCCGGCGGGCAGCGACAGCAGGAACATCGGCAGGAACGACGCGGTCTGCACCAGGGCCGCGAGAAACGAAGAGGCCGTGAGCTCGATCATCAGCCACGACGCCGCCATGTTCTGCATGGCGTTGCCCACGAAGAACAGGCTGCCGGCCGTCCACAGGCCGCGGAACGAGCGTTGCTCGAGCGGCCGCCAGATGGAGGGCGCACGGGCAGGAGCGGCTGGGGCAGCGGGATCGTGGTGGTTCAAGCGCGGGAGGTCCGTCGGCAGGCTGCGCGAATCATATCGACGCAGTGCGCCAAGCGCTTGTCGCGCCCGCGCCTCGCCTGCGTCCGGCGCTCAGACCTTGATGCGCCCCGTGGCCACCAGCTTCTGCGTGAGCGCGAGCTGCTCGGCCAGGAAGGCAGAGAGCCTGTCGGGGCCCCAGCCCGCCGGCTCGAAGCCCAGTTCGAGCAGCTTGGGGGCCACGTCGGGCAGCTTGACGATGCGTGCCATCTCGGCCGTGAGCTTGTCGATGATCGGCTTGGGCGTGCCCGCCGGCGCGAACAGTGCGCCGAAGCCCGGCATGTTCACCTCGGGAAAACCGGCCTCGGCGAAGGTGGGCACGTCGGGGTAGAGCGGAAAGCGCGTCGGGCTGGCTACCGCCAGCGCCCGGATCTTGCCGGGGTAGCGCGACACGCCGCCCAGCGAGACCACAGCCGTGTCGATCTGTCCGCCGATCAGGTCCTGCAGTGCCGGCGCCTCGCCCTTGTAGGGCACGTGCACGGTGTCGATGCCCGCCGCCATGTTGAGCAGCTCGCCCACGAAGTTGCCGCCCGAGCCGGGACCGTAGGACCCGTAGGAGATCTTGCCGGGCCTGCTTTTCGCCAGGTCGACGAGCTGCTTGAGCGTCTTCACGTTCAGCGACTCGCGCACGCCGATGGCGATGGGCGTGAGCGCCAGCATGCTGATGGGCGCCAGCTCCGACAGCTTGTAGGTCTGCGTGGGCTGCAGCACCAGGTTGCTGATCAGCGCGCTGTAGTTCACCAGCAGCGTGTAGCCGTCGGGCGGCGCCTTGGCCACCGTGGCCGCCGCGATGGCGCCGCTCGCGCCCGCCTTCGACTCGACGATGGCCGGCTGGCCCCAGGCCTCGGTGAGCTTCTGGCCGATGACCCGCATCATCGTGTCGTGCCCGCCGCCGGCGGGCGTGGGAATGACGAACTTGATGATGTTGCCGGGATATGCAGCGTCGGCCCAGGCGAACCGGGGCAGGGCGGCGGTGCCCGCCAGCGCGAGGCCGGTGGCAAGGGTGTGGCGGCGGGTCGGGTTCATCGGTTGTCTCCTGGGGTGTCTCAAATTATCATTGGTTGAACCATAACGAATGCATGGAGAATGGTCAATCAGCGCCGGCCCCGGGCCGGGCACACTAGCCGGTCCTGCGCATGTCCGTGAACCGAGGAAGAAAGAAGCCATGTCCGATACCACTCCTGTTTTCGCGCCCGTGCGCATGCGCCGCGCCTTCGAGGCCATCTGCGACCAGATCCGCCAGCAGGTGGCCGACGGGCTGCTGGCCGCGGGCGACCGGCTGCCCAGCGAGAAGGACCTGTCGGAGCAGTTCGGAGTGAGCCGCAGCGGCGTGCGCGAGGCGCTGCGCAGCCTCGAGATGGCGGGCATGGTCGAAGCGCTGACCGGCATCAACGGCGGCTTCTACATCAAGCAGTCGCACCCCGAAGGCATCACGCAGGCGGTGCGCGACATGGTGGCGCTCAAGCAGGTGCCGGTGTCGGACGTGACCGAGGCGCGCATCCTGCTGTGCGGCCTGGCCATCAAGCTGGCCTGCGAACGCGGCACCAACGAAGACTTTGCCGCCATCGAGGCCGACATCGACCGCTTCGCCGAACTGGTGAGGCAGGGCAAGCCGGTGCGCGACAGCGGGCTCATCACCGAGTTCTACCGGCTCATCGGCCGCGCGACCCACAACGAGGTGATCGTGATGCTGATCGATGCGCTCTCCGAAATCCTGCGCGGGCTCATCGCGCAACTGCAGACGCCGCACAGCAATGTGGTGCAGGTGCGGCGCAAGGTGCTGCGGCTGATGCGCGAGCGCGATGCGGAGAAGGCCAGCGCCGCGCTGGCCAAGCACCTGACTGCGCTGCACACGCTGCTGGAGGACATGGAACGCAAGAAGCCGGCGCGCTGAGCGCCCGCTTTCCGGTGGCCACGGCCTGCCGCGCCGCTCAGCGCGGCAGGCCGAGCCCGCGCTGGGCGATCAGCGTGCGCTGGATCTCGTTGGTGCCGATGCTGATCACCCACATCAGCGAATGCCGGAGGTTCTGCTCGATGCGCCCGCGCAGCAACGCGCCAGGGCTGCCTTCGGACAGCGTGCCCTGCATGCCGAGGATGTCGAGGGCCGTCTCGCCGAAGCGCTCCATCAATTCCCCCGAATAGACCTTGCTGGCGGCCGCGTCGTGCAGCGGCGTCTCACCCGCGTCCACGCGCTCGGCGCAGTGCATCATCATCTGGCGGCCGGCCTCGATCTGCGCGGCGAGCCCGGCGATGCGCTCGCGCACCAGCGCGTCGCGCCGCATCGGCTGGCCATTGAGGTCCGCATGGCGGATATGCTCGCACAGCAGTTCGAACGCATGCGCCACTTTCAGCACGATGCCGCCGCCGATGAATCCTCGTTCGGTGGCCAGTGCGCCCACCAGCACCTTCCAGCCGCCGTTGAGTTCGCCCACCATCGCTTCGGCCGGCACGCGTACGTTGTCGTAGAACACGTTGGCGAAACTGCCGCCGTACATCGTGGTCGAGGTCTTCACGGTGATGCCCGGCGTGTCCATCGGCACGATGAACAGGCTAAGCCCCGCATGCGGCGGGCTGGCGTCGGGATCGGTGCGCGTGGCCAGCAGCATGTACTCGCCCCAGTAGGTGGTGGTCCAGATCTTCTGGCCGTCGATCACGTAGTGGTCGCCGTCCCGCACGGCCCGCGTTCGCATCGAGGCGAGGTCGGAGCCGGCGTCGGGCTCGCTGTATCCCATGCCGTAGATGGCCTCGCCGCGCAGGATCTCCGGCAGGTAGCGGTCCTGCTGCGCTGGGGTGCCGTGCACCTGCAGCATGGCGGCTTGTACAGGTGCGCCCGCACGCGGCGCCTCGGCGCGCTCCATTTCCTCGATGAAGGCCAGTTGCTCGAAGGCGCCGCGCGCCTGGCCGCCGAAGCGCTTCGGCCAGCCCAGGCCGATCCAGCCGGTCTGGCCGAGCGCACGCGCGAAGTCGCGGTCGTACTCGCGCTGTGCGAAGTCCAGGCGCTCGTGCGCGGCCTTGCGCTCGCCCAGCCAGTTGGCCTGCAGCCAGGCGCGCACTTCCTCGCGGAATGCATTGCCCTGCGGGCCCAGGTCGTAGCGCGGCAGCGCCTTGGGCTCGTCGCCAAGGAAGTGGTCGGCCAGTTCTTCGTTCGCGCGCCGCACACCGCCATGACGCAGCACGTCGAGGTGCACCCGCTTGAAATGCCTCGGTGCCTCGTGCTCCTCGCTGTAGCCGATCGCGCCGAAAGTGTGCTGCGTTTCCAGCGCCACCTGCCGCAGCGTGGAGCCTGCCAATGAACAGGCCGCTGCGGCGAACACGCGCCAGTCGGCGGCACCGATGTCGTGTTGCCTCGCGGCGTTCGCCTGGGTGAGGCGCGCCCCCATCAGCGCGATCTGGTTGTCGGCCAGCTTGTGCTGGATCGCCTGGAAGCTGCCGATGAAGCGTCCGAACTGCTTGCGCTCGCCGGCATAGGCGACCGCCATCTCGAAGGCGCGCCCCGCAGCGCCGGTGGCGCGTGCGCACAGCGCGAGCTGCGCCAGCGTGCGCAGGTCCTGCAACGCCGCTTCGGATGTGCCCACCGCCGTGGCCGCGACGGCTGACAGCCCGACGCGGTACAGGCCCTCCGTGCCCATGGCCGGTGCCGCCTCGATGCGCACGCCGGGCGCGGCCATGTCGATCCATGCCAGCGCAGGACCGTCGGGCGTCGTCACTGCCACCGCCAGGTGCGTGGCGCTGCCCGCGCATTCGATGAACGCCAGCTCGCCATCGACCCGGCTGTCCGCGAAGGTGGCACTGCCTGCGCCGGGGTCGGCGTCGAATGCGCCGAGCGCGAGCACCACGCGTGAATCGGCTTCGGGCGCATGCCGGGCTGCGAGGTTCAGCAGGGCGACGTGGTGCACCGGCACCGGGCAGGCCGCGCGGCCCAGTTCCTCGGCCACGATGAGGATCTCGCGCAAACCGCCTTCGCCCGGATCGCTGCCCAAGGCCGTCAGCCCTTGCCCGGCCAGTTGCTGCCACGCGGCCTGCACGCGTCCGGGCTCGCGCGCCCATGCGACGGCGGTGGCCGCCGGCCAATGCCGGGCGAGGAACCCTCTCACCGAATCACGCAGCATGGCGCGCTCCTCGTCGCTGGGCAGGGGCTGCTGGGTCATGCGGTCTCCGTTCAGGGTATTTCAATGGTCCAACCATTTTAGTGTCGCCGGTGAATGAAAAGAAAGCCCCGGTGCCTGCGGATGCCGGGATTTATCATTGGCTCAAAGGTCCAACTTTTCATGTTTCGCAGGGAGATCCTCATGACCGCCAAAGACCATCAACCCACCGAGCCCGAGGCATCCGCTGCGCCGGTCGCCAAGTTCCAGGCCATCCGCTCCGCGCGCGCCTTCGAGGAAATCGCCCAGCAGATCCGCACCGAGCTCGCGCAGGGCCGGCTCAAGGTGGGCACGCGCCTGCCGTCGGAGCGTGCGCTGTCCGAGCAGTTCGGCGTGTCGCGCAACACGCTGCGCGAGGCGCTTCGCTCGCTGGAGCACGCCGGGCTCATCCGCCTGCAGAAGGGCGCCACCGGCGGTGCGTTCATCAGTGGGCGCAGCGGCGACGCCATCGCAACGGGCCTCATGGACATGTACCACATGGGTGCCATCCAGCCGGCGCACCTGACCGAGGCGCGCATCTGGCTCGAGTCGATCCTGGTGCGCGAAGCCTGCACGCGCGCCACGCCGGCCGACATCGAGGCCTTGAGCAACAACATCGACGCGGCCGAGGAGGCCATGCGCAAGGACGACTTTCCCGCGCGCGCCGCCACCAACCTGGAGTTCCACCGCATCCTCGCGCGCATGACGGGCAATCCGATCATGGTGATCGTGATGAACGGCGTGCTCAACGTGCTGGCCGAGTTCATCGGGCAGGTGGGCCACTACGACAACAACTACGTGCTGCCGTCGCGGCGCCGCTTCCTGAAGCACCTGGTGGCGCGCGATTCGGACGCGGCCGTGGCCGAGATGGAGTCGATCCTCAAGCGGCTGCAGCGCAGCTACCTGTCGAAGGTGGAAGGCGGCGCGGCCGACGAGGCGCCGGCGGCGCCCGCCTCTGCGAAGCCGCGCAGCAAGCCTGCCGCGAAGACGCCTGCCAAACCCGCAGCCAAGGCGACAGGCAAGACCTCGCGCTGACCTTTTCGCCGCCGCCCGCACACCGACCGCTCGCCGCAAGGCGCGCGGTCTTTTTTTGTCCGCCCCGAGGCGAACCCCGCTTGACAGTGCCGTGGTTGATTCCTAGCATTTAGCAATGGTTCAACCAAAAACAACCCTACCCGAGGCAAGCCGGACGATGCACGACGACGACAAGCCCTCCACCGGCGAGCTGCTCGCGGTGCTGCTGGCACGCGATTTCGAGGATGGCGAAAAAGTCATCATCGGCACCAACTCCGACATCCAGCTCGCCGCCTGCAACCTGGCGCGCGAGATGCAGGCCCCGCGCCTGTGGTGGATATCCGGCCCCGGCGGCATGGTCAATCCGCGCCGCGACCACCTGCTATCCACAGCCGACTCGGACAACATCGAGTCGGCCGAGGCGTGGATGGACCTGCCGAACATGATCGACTTCATCGACTGGAAGATCCACTTCTTCGATTTCGCGATCCTTTCCGCGTTGCAGGTCGACCGGTTCGGCAACATCAACACGGTGGTGGTCGGCAACCATGCGCGGCCCAAGGTCCGCGGGCCCGGAACGGTCGGCATCAGCGCGCTGTGCGGACTGGCGAAGCGCTTCTACGTGGCCCTCACCCGGCACGACAGGAGCGCCTTCGTGCCGCGTGTCGACTTTCTCTGCGGGCCGGGTCACATGGAAGGCGGCAACTCGCGCGAGGAAGCCGGCCTGCCTGCGGGTGGCCCGAAGCTCGTGGTGTCGCCGCTGGGCGTCTTCGACTTCGAGCCGGTCAGCAAGGCCATGCGCGTGCGCTCGGTGCACCCTGGCGTGACGCTCGATCAGATCCACGCGGCCACCGGCTTCGAGATGCGCGTGGACGGAACGCCGCCGGTCACCGCCATGCCCACCGCCGAGGAAATGCGGCTCCTGCGCACGCGCGTCGATACCCGCGGCACCCTTCGCCGCAAGTTCCCCTGACGAGATCTCCCCATGACCCAAAAAAGCAAGCTGGTCTCGCTCGACGAGGCCGTGTCCGTGGTGAAAGACGGCGACAGGATCGGCCTCGGCGGCTGGATCTTCAACGCCCAGCCGATGGCGCTCGTGCGCGCGCTGATCCGCAAGGGCGCGCGCAACCTCGATCTGGTGCCTGCACCCGGCTCCATCGCGCCCGACATGCTGATCGGCGCGGGCTGCGCGCGCAGCACCGCCTGCGTGTTCATCAGCTTCGAGCAGTTCGGGCTCGCGCCGCACTTCCGCCGCCGGGCCGAAGACGGCACGCTGAAGGTGTACGAGCTCGACGGCCCCGGCATCGCGGGCGGACTGCGCGCCGGCATCTGCGACATGCCGTGGACCGCGATTCCCGACCTGGGCACCGACCTCCCGCGCCACACACCCGAGCACTACTGGCCGCTTCCGTCGAAGCCCGGCGAGCGCAAGATGCTCGCGGCCGCAGCCATCAAGCCTGATGTGTGCCTGCTGCACGCACAGCAGGCGGACGAGCAAGGCAACGTGCAGTTCCTGTCCACGCCGTTCTTCGACGCGATGCTTGCGCAGGCGTCGCGGCACGTGATCGTGTCGGTCGACCGCATCGTGTCGAGCGACACCATCCGCCGATCGAACCATCTCACCAAGCTGCCGGGCGTGATGGTCGACGCGGTGGTGGAGGCGCCCTACGGCGCGCACCCGACCTCGTCGCCGTCGCTCTACCGCGCGGACGAGCGGCACCTGAAGGAGTACGTGAAGGCCAGCGCCAGCGAGGAATCCTTCGCGGCCTACCTGAAGCGCTACACGAGCGAGGCGGCTGCGCATGCCGACTACCTCGACGCGCTGGGCGGCGCGCGGCTGGCCGGGCTGGCCGTGTCCGAATCGAACCTCGCCTGAGGGGCGCACGATGACCAGCAGCAAGAACACCACGCCGGGAAGGCCCGGCATCCTCGACGGCGTCCGCGTTCTCGACTTCACCGCCATGATGTCGGGCCCCTATTGCACGCGCCTCATGGCGGACCTCGGCGCGGAAGTGATCAAGGTCGAGCCGCCCGAGGGCGACCATATCCGCATGCGGCCGCCGCGCCGCGACGGGCGCAGCACCTACTTCGCCCAGCTCAACGCGGGCAAGAAGAGCCTGTCGCTCGACCTGAAGAAGGCCGAGGCCATCGCGCTGGTGCGCGAGATGGTCGCGCAGTGCGACGTGCTGGTCGAGAACTAC
>Ga0102594_1001823_pt1 | contig 12172 bp, 11 predicted proteins | sample AraplaCol_mLB_r2_2_FD_76863 | JGI IMG/M metagenome (GOLD analysis project Ga0102594, IMG submission 76863) | Arabidopsis root microbial communities from North Carolina, USA - plate scrape MF_Col_mLB_r2 (SPADES assembly) (version 2) | ecosystem: Host-associated > Plants > Roots > Endosphere...
ATCGCAGTTGGTGTGACCTTCATCAGCGCACCTCATCCGTCAGCAGCTGGTTCAAATACTTGCCATAGCCGCTTTTCTCCAACGGCTTCGCCAACACCTCAAGCTGCTCTGAAGTGATGAAGCCGTTGCGCCACGCTATCTCTTCCGGGCAGGCGATCTTGAGTCCCTGTCGATGCTCCAGCGTCGCAATGAACTGCCCTGCCTCCAACAGGCTCTCGTGCGTTCCAGTATCTAGCCACGCAAAGCCGCGCTGCATGATCTGCACGCTGAGCTCATCGCGCTCCAGATAGGCCTGGTTGACCGCCGTGATCTCGAGTTCGCCGCGCGCGCTCGGCTTCACCGCCTTGGCGATGTCGACCACCTGCTTGTCGTAGAAGTAGAGGCCCGTAACCGCGTAGCTGCTCTTGGGCTTGACCGGCTTTTCCTCGATGCTGCTCGCCCTTCCGTTGGCATCGAAAGCCACGACACCATAGCGCTCGGGATCATGCACGTGGTACGCAAAAACAGTGGCCCCCTTGGCCTTCGCATCGGCATCGGAAAGCAGGGGCTCAAAATCATGCCCATAGAAGATATTGTCCCCTAACACCAGCGCACTCGGCGCATTGCCGATGAAGGTGTCGCCGATGATGAAGGCCTGCGCGAGCCCGTCCGGCCTCGGCTGCACGGCGTACTGCAGGTTGATCCCCCACTGGCTGCCATCCCCCAGCAGTTGCTGGAAGCGCGGCGTATCCTGCGGCGTGCTGATGACCAGGATGTCGCGCATGCCGCCGAGCATCAGCGTGCTCAACGGGTAGTAGATCATCGGCTTGTCGTAGACCGGTAGCAGCTGCTTGCTGATCGCCAGCGTGGCTGGGTGCAGGCGCGTGCCGGAACCGCCGGCGAGGATGATGCCTTTACGTTGTGTCATGTCGCCTCTAGTTGTAAGTCAGAGCGTCTCTTTGAACATGCGCGCAACGCCGAGCCGCCAGTCCGGCAGCGCGAGTCCGAACGCGGCCCGTAGCTTGCTGGTGTCCAGGCGCGAGTTGTGAGGCCGGCGGGCCGGCGTCGGGAATGCGCTGGTCGGCACTGGCTCGACGGCCGCGGGTGGCGTCTTGAGTTCGACGCCCGCGGCCTGCGCCTGTTCCAGGACGAAGCGCGCGTAGCCGTGCCAGGTGGTATCGCCGCTGGCCACCAGGTGATAGAGCCCGTGCTTGGACCTATCGCGCAGCGCCTCACGGATCACATGCGCGGTGACATCCGCCAGCAATTCGGCGCCGGTCGGCGCACCGAACTGGTCGTCGATCACTGTGAGCCGGTCACGCTCCTTCGCCAGGCGAAGCATCGTCTTGGCGAAGTTGGCGCCGCGGGCCGCATATACCCAACTAGTACGGAAGATCAGGTGCCGCTCACAGTTCGCGGCTACCAACTGCTCGCCCTCGAGCTTGGTGCGTCCGTAGACACTGAGCGGACCGGTGGGATCGTCTTCGCGCCACGGCCGGATGCCGCTGCCGTCGAAGACGTAGTCGGTCGAGTAATGCACCATCAGTGCGCCCAGGCGATCGGCCGCTTGGGCGATGACCGCGGGCGCCAGGGCATTGAGCTTGCGCGCGAGCTCGGGCTCGCTCTCCGCCTTATCGACCGCCGTGTGCGCCGCGGCGTTTACGATGACATCGGGGCGCACCTGTATGACCGTTTCCGCGAGCAATTCGGGGCGGCTGAAATCGGCGTGGTATTCGGTGCTGTCGTGGTCGAGCGCGACAAGCTCACCCAGCGGTGCCAGGCTACGCTGCAACTCCCATCCGACCTGCCCCCCCGCACCGAGCAGCAGCAACTTCATGCGCCGGCTCCGGCGTAGTGCTCTTGAACCCATTTGCGGTAGGCGCCGCTTTGCACGTTGCGAACCCACTCGTCATTGGCCAGGTACCACTCGACCGTCTTTCGGATGCCGGTGTCGAAGGTGTCGGCAGGTTTCCATCCGAGCTCGCGCTCTAGCTTGCGGGCATCGATGGCGTAGCGCCGGTCGTGGCCGGGGCGATCGGTGACGTAGGTGATCTGCTCCGCGTAAGACTTGCCGTCGGCGCGCGGCTTCAACTCGTCGAGCAGCGCGCAGACCGTCTTCACGATCTCAATGTTCGGCTTCTCGTTCCATCCGCCCACGTTGTAGGTCTCGCCCAGCTTGCCTGCCTCCAGCACGCGGCGGATGGCGCTGCAGTGGTCCTTCACATAGAGCCAGTCGCGCACCTGCATACCGTCGCCGTACACCGGCAGTGGCTTGCCGGCCAGCGCATTCACGATCATCAGCGGAATTAGTTTCTCGGGGAAATGAAAGGGCCCGTAGTTGTTCGAGCAATTCGTGGTCAGCACCGGCAACCCATAGGTGTGGTGCCAGGCGCGCACCAAGTGGTCGCTGGCGGCCTTGCTGGCCGAATAGGGGCTGTTGGGCTCGTACTTGTTTTCTTCGGTGAAGGCCGGGTCGGAAGGCTTGAGCGATCCGTAGACCTCGTCCGTCGAGACATGCAGGAAACGGAAAGCATCCTTCTTGTCGGCCGGCAGTGCGCCCCAGTAGCCACGAACGCTCTCAAGCAGACGGAAGGTACCCACGACGTTGGTCTGCACGAAGTCTTCCGGGCCGTGGATGGACCGATCCACATGCGACTCGGCCGCGAAGTTGATGACGGCGCGGGGCTGGTGCTCTGCCAGCAGTCGGTCGACGACTGCGCTATCGCCGATGTCGCCCTGCACGAAGATATGGGCCTTGCTGTCCTTCAGCGACGCCAGCGTCTCGAGGTTGCCGGCGTAGGTCAGCTTGTCGAGGTTGACCACGCCCTCCTGCTGCGCAGCCAGCCAGTCCAGCACGAAGTTGGCGCCGATGAAGCCCGCACCGCCAGTCACCAGAATCATGAGACCTCTCTTGTCTTACTCGCTTGAACCTGCCGACAAGGCAGGAAGCGCAGAATTATCACATCGAGGAAAACGTACCAAGATGTAGTCAAAGGAGGTAGACGACTACAGTAGCAGCATCCCCTCGTTCACTGGAGACCGTCCATGCCCACCGACAAGGAAAAGGACAACCCCACCGACCGCATCAAGGACTCCGCCCAGCAGATCTGGCTCGCCGGCCTGGGCGCCTTCGCCAAGATGCAGGAAGAAGGCAGCAAGGCCTTCGAGGCCCTGGTGAAGGACGGCGCCACCGTCCAGAAGAAGACGCAGCAGGCGGCCGGCGAGACGCTGGCCCAGGCCCAGGCCCGCATGTCCAGCTTCGCCACCGACTTCGGCACCAAGGCCGCGGGCGGCTGGGGCAAGCTGGAGAACATCTTCGAGGAGCGGGTAGCGCGCGCACTCGAAAAGCTGGGCGTGCCCACCGCACAGGACGTCGCCGCGCTGAAGGCACGCATCGCGCAGCTCGAGGCGCAGCTGCAGTCGTCGCCGAAGGCGGCCGAAGCACCCCGCCGCACCCCGGCGCGCAAGGCCACGGCGCACAAGACGAGCTCGGCAGCCGAGAGCACGGCCGTGGTCAAGAAGCCCTCGCGGCGCGCCGGCGCGCCTTCGTCTGCCGGCACGAAGAAGTAAGCGCCCGCCTGCGGGCAAGCCACATACCTGCTGCGACTGGGAATACTCCCTGCCTCCCCTTTGGGCGCCCTTTGCGCTAGAGTGCTTCGCAGGAGACGAAAAGGACGAGCTCCCTTACGACGACGTGCCGACCAACAATGGCCACCAAGAAAGCGCCACGCCGCACTGCGCAACGCATACTTGAAGCCTCGCTGGACCTGTTCAACCGGTTCGGGGAACCGAACGTCCCTACCACCCTCATCGCCGGCGAACTGGGCATCAGTCCCGGCAACCTCTACTACCACTACCCCGCCAAGGACGAGCTGGTCAACCGGCTCTATGCGGACTACGAGCGCGAGCTCGAGCAGCTGCTGCACGCCGCCGGCGGCGTGCAGGACGTGGAGGACGCCTGGTTCTTCATGCACAGCCTGTTCGAGCTGATCTGGCGCTACCGCTTCCTCTATCGCGACCTGACCGACCTGCTGACCAAGAACCGGCACATCGAGACCCAGTTGCAGCAAGTGCTCGTCGAGAAGACGCATGCCATCCACGCGCTGGTGGACGGCATGCGGCAGGCCGGCCACCTGGTCATCGATCCGCGCGAAATCGACGCACTGGCGCAGAGCATGGTAGTGGTGCTCACCTACTGGCTCAGCTACGAGTACGTCCGCAACCCGCGCGAGGCGCTGGAACCGGCCCAGGCCCAGGGCGCGCTCCTGCGCGGCGCCTGGCACACCCTGCGGCTGCTGGCGCCCTACCTGGCGCCGCAGCAGCGCCAGCACCTGCTGGCGCTGAGCGACGCCTATGCGGGCGACCAGGCGGCCCAGGGCGACGACCCGCCGTCGTCGCCAAGGCCGCCCTCGCCCTCCGCTTCCCCCTCCTCCACCTCCCCGGCCCTGGCGCCCACCTGATCGGAACCACCGAGCACCATGACCGAACCCAAGATCGGCCCCCTGTCGCTCCTCCACCCCACCGGCAGCCCGAGCGCCAAGGGCGACCCGTGGACGCGCATGAGCTTCACCGACCTGCCGCAGTTCGACGCCAGCACCGTGCTGGCCCGATGGCGCCGGCTTCATGCCGGCCAGGGCGACTTCGACCCGCCCCCGACCACCGGACTGGTCGACGGCTGGGCGCACTACCACCGGGGCGACTTCGAGCAGGCCGCCGCCATCGGCCTGCAGCACGGCGGCCGCGACGGCCTGGCCCTGGCCAATCGCAGCACCGCCATCTACGCCAACTACCTGGAGCCGCGCGAGGCGGTGCGGCTGACCCTGTTCCGGCTGGTGGCCGACCGTGCCGCCGAACAGGCCGAGCAGGAGCCGGACGACTGCCAGGCCCACTACTGGCATGCCTATGCCCTGGGCCGCTACAGCCAGGGGGTGAGCGTGGCCAAGTCGATGGCGCTGGGCCTGGGCGGGAAGATCAAGGGCGCGCTGGAACGCGTGGTCGATCTGCAGCCCATGCACGCCGACGCCCACCTGGCGCTGGGCGTCTTCCACGCCGAAGTGATCGACAAGGTCGGCGCGCTGGTGGGCCGCATGACCTACGGCGTGCGGCCCGAGGCGGCCATCGAGTTCTTCGACCGCGGCCTGGCGCTCAACCCGCACTCGGTCAGCGGCCTGATGGAATACGCCCACGGCCTGCAGATGCTGCACGGCGAATCGCACGAGGCGCAGGCCACGCGCCTGTTCGAGCAGGCCGCGGCCTGCACGCCGGCCGACGCGCGCGAGCGCCTGGACGTGGAGCTCGCCCGGGCGAGCCTGGCGGACTGACGCACAATCGGCGCTTTTCGCCCCCAAGGAAAGCGACCGTGTCCGATCTCCAAGCCCAGTTCGAAGCCGCCGAAGCCAACTCCAAGCTGCTGTCCGAGAAGCCCGACAACCCCACCCTGCTGAAGATCTACGGCCTCTACAAGCAGGCCACGCTGGGTGACAACGCCGAGAAGAAGCCCAGCTTCAGCGACTTCGTGGCCCGCGCCAAGTGGGATGCCTGGACCGCCAACAAGGGCGTGAGCCAGGACGAGGCCAAGCAGAAGTACATCGACCTGATCGAGTCCCTTCGAGCCTGAATCGCTCAGGCCACCACGCCGCGCGCCCTCAGCGCGGCGATCTGTTCCTCGCTGATTCCCACTTCCCGCAGCACTGCCTCGGTGTCCTGCCCCAGCGCCGGGGCGTCGCGCCGGTGGCTGGCCGGCGTGGCCGAGAGCTTGGGCACGAAACCCGGTAGCAGCAACCTGCTGCCGTCGGGGCGCCGCACCTCCTGCAGCATGCCGCGCGCCGCGTAGTGCGGGTCGGCGGCGATGTCGGCCACGGTGTAGATGCGGCCGGCCGGCACGTCGGCGGCAGCCAGTGCGTCCAGCACATCGGCCACCGTGCGCGCCGCCGTCCAATCGCCGATGGCTCGATCGATCATGTCCACCTGCGCCACGCGGCCCGTGTTGTTGCCCAGCGCCGGATCGTCCGCCAGGTCCGCGCGGCCAATGCATATCATCAGCCGCTTGAAGATGCTGTCGCCGTTGCCGGCCACCAGCGCATAGCCGTCGGCGCAGCGGTAGGCGTTGCTCGGCGCGATGCCCGGCAGCGCGCTTCCGGCGGCCTCGCGCACCACGCCGAAGGCGCCGTACTCGGGCAGCAGGCTCTCCATGCAGTTGAACACCGCCTCGTACAGCGCCACGTCGATCACCTGGCCGCGACCCTTCGGCGCGTCGTCGCCCACGGTGGCGTGCCGGTGGTGCAGCGCCATCAGGATGCCGATCACCCCGTGCAGCGAGGCCAGCGTGTCGCCGATGGACACGCCCACCCGCACCGGCACCCGGCCCGGCTCGGCCGTCAGGTGGCGTAGCCCGCCCATGGCCTCGGCCACCACGCCGAAGCCCGGCCGGTCGCGGTAGGGGCCGCTCTGCCCGTAGCCGCTGATGCGCAGCATGATCAGCCCCGGGTTCGACGCCTGCAGCACCTCGGGCCCCAGGCCCCAGCCCTCCAGCGCGCCCGGGCGGAAGTTCTCGACGATCACGTCGGCCTCCCGCGCCAGGCGGCGCACGATGTCCTGCGCCTCGGGCTCGCGCAGGTCCAGCGCCAGCGAGCGCTTGTTGCGCGACTGCGCCTGCCACCACACCGAGGTGCCCTCTGCATCCAGCAGCCGCCACTTGCGCAGGGGGTCGCCGGCCCCGGGCGGCTCGATCTTGATGACTTCGGCGCCGAAGTCCGCCAGCGTGCGGGCCGCGAAGGGGCCGGCGATGAGCTGGCCCATCTCGATCACGCGAAGGCCGGCCAGCGGGCCGTTCGTGGCTTGCTTGTCTTCCATGGTGGGCTTCCGTCTTGCGAAGCCCGGATTCTCACTCGCTCGTCTCGCCCGGCTTGCGGGCCTTGGGCGAATCGGCCGGCCCGCCCCCCTGCGCGCGCGGCGGCTCGCTGCCCAACGCCTGGTCGCGCTCGGCCTTTGGCAGCTGCGCCAGCTTCTTCACCTCGGCAAAGAAGCGCGGCCAGGGGTCGCCGCCGGCCGCGGACTGCGCCTTGAACAGGGCCTCGAAGCCGGGCACCTGCCCGTCGTAGGCCGCCTGCGCGCCGAAGAGCGCGTTGTTGGCGCGCGCCACCCAGGCGTCGTAGGCGCCCTGGCGCGGGCCGCTCCAGCCGGCGCGCAGCTGGGCGTAGCGGGCGCGGAACTCGTCCATCACCGCGGCCTTGCGTGCCTCCACGTCCGCCCAGTCCTGCGCGGCCGCCTCCTTGGAGGCGTACACGGCCTGCAGTCGCGCGCGGGTGTCCAGCGCCAGCGCGCGGAAGGCGCGGCGCTGCGCGTCGAAGCGGGCGTACTCCTCGCGCGCCGGCGCGCCGGCCTGGGTGGCCAGCCAGCGCTCGCCGCCCAGGCGCTCCACCGCGGTGGCGAAGGACTCGTTGAAGGTGGTGTCGTCGGGCACGTACACCACCTGGTGCGCCAGCTCGTGGAAGAGCAGCCGCGCCAGCTCGCCCTCCGGGTAGCCGATGAAGGACGAGAGCAGCGGATCGCCCCCCGCCCAGTTGAGCCAGCCCAGCGTCGAGTAGGCCGGCACCGGGTACACCGCCACCTCCAGGCCTTCGGCCTTCATGCGCGCCGCCTCGGCCTGCGCCTCGTCCAGCGCGTAGTAGCCGCGGTAACCCACGCAGCCCGCGACCGGGAAGCACCAGGTGTGCAGCTGCAGTGAATAGGGCGGCGCCGCCACCACGTTCCACAAGGCCGCCGGGCGCTTGAGGTCGGCGTAGGCGGTGTAGCTCTTGTTGTCCGGCAGGCCCAGGTCGGCGCTGGCGTAGCGGCGGATGCGCTGGGCCAGCAGCAGCCGGTCCTTGAGGGGCTGGGACGCTTTCGGGTCGTCCAGCCACTCGGGCACCGGTCGGGCGGCGCGCATGAGTTCCACGTGGCCCGTGGCGGCCTGCCAGTAGTAGCCGAGGTTGGTGCAGCCGGTGCAGCCCACCAGGGCGGCGGCCAGCGCCGCCGCGGCGACCGGGCGCGGCCAGCCCGGGGTCATGGGCGGCTTTCTTCCACCCCGCGCGGCTGCGCCTCCACCTGCACCAGGCAGTCGTAGAAGGTCGGGCCGCGGCCGATGTCGGTCAGGCGCTGGCTGGTGAGCTCGTTGACGTTGCTGCCGTCCAGCCCGAGCTTGCGCCACCAGATGCCCAGGCCGTGCACCACGCCGGGCCGCGCGCGGCGCGACACGTCGGCCCGGCAGCGGTGCTCGCCGCGGGCGTTGAAGACGCGCACCACTTGGCCGTCCTCGATCCCGCGCTCGGCGGCATCCTGTGCATGGATCTCCAGGCGCGGCTCGCCCTCGATGTCGCGCAGGCTGGTCACGTTGACGAAGCTGGAATTGAGGAAGTTGCGCGCCGGCGGCGAGATCATGGCCAGCGGATAGGCGGCCGAACTGCCGGCCGGCTCGTGGTTGGGCACGTGGCCGGGCAGGCCATCCTGGCCCATCGCCGCCAGCCGCGCGCTGAAGAACTCGCACTTGCCCGAGGGCGTGGGGAAGTTGCCCTCGGCAAAGGGCGCATCGGGCAGCGGCAGACGGGCGAAGCCCTGCGAGTGCAGCGCCTCGAGGTCGATGCTGCCGGGCGGGAAGGCGCTGGCCACCAGCGCCTCGTCGTCCTCGGCGAAGCAGGGCTCGTCGAAGCCCATCCGCCGCGCCAGCTCGCGGAACACCCAGGTGTTGCTGCGCGCCTGGCCGCGCGGCGCCAGCGCCGGCGTGTTGAGCATCACGTCGGTGTGGCCGTAGCTGTAGTGGATGTCCCAGTGCTCCAGCTGCGTGGTGGCGGGCAGCAGGTAGTCGGCGTAGTCGGCGGTGTCGGTCTGGAACTGCTCCATCACCACGGTGAAGAGATCCTCGCGCGCGAAGCCCTGCACCACCTTGCCCGACTCCGGCGCCACCGCCACCGGGTTGCTGTTGTAGACCACCACCGCCTTGATGGGGTTCGCATCGTCCAGCAGCGCGTCGCCGATGGTGACCATGTTGATGGTGCGTGGCGTGCGGCCGGCCAGCAGGTCGGGTCGCTGCAGCGCGGCGCGGTCGATCGGGTACAGGCCCGAAGTGCTCAGCAGCACGCCGCCGGCGCGGTGCCGCCAGGCGCCGGTGAGCGCCGGCAGGCAGGCCACCGCCCGCGCCGCGTTGCCGCCGCCGTGCACGCGCTGCATGCCGTAGTTCAGGCGGATCGCGGCCGGCTTCGTGGTGCCGTAGGCGCGCGCCAGCTCGACGATCTGCGATTCCGGGATGCCGCACACCTGGGCCGCGCGCGCGGGCGGCCATTGCAACGCGCGCTCGCGCAGCTGCTCCCAGCCCAGCGTGTGCTTCTCGATGTAGTCGTGGTCCAGCCAGTCGTGCACGATCAGCTCGTGCATCAGCGCCAGGGCCAGCGCCGCATCGGTGCCGGGCAGCAGGGCGACGTGCTCGCCGCACTTGTCGGCCGTCTCGGTCTTTCGCGGGTCGATGCACACCAGCTTCGCGCCCGCGCGCCTGGCCGCCTGCGCATGCCGCCAGAAGTGCAGGTTGCTCGCGATGGAGTTGCTGCCCCAGATCAGGATCAGCTTGGCTTCGCCGAAGAATTCGACCCGCATCCCCACTTTTCCGCCCAAAGTAAAACCGAAGGCCTCACCCCCGGCGGTGGAGCAGATGGTGCGGTCCAGCAGGGACGCACCGAGCTTGTGGAAAAAGCGACGGTCCATCGATTCGCCCTGCACCAAACCCATGGTCCCTGCATAGCTGTACGGCACAATCGTCTCAGGATTGATACCAGCTAGGCCTCTCAACCGCGCCGCAATGTCGTCCAGCGCCTCTTCCCAGCTCACTGGCTCGAAGCGGCCGCTGCCCTTGGGGCCGCTGCGCCTCATCGGCTGCAGCAGGCGGCCTTCGTGGTCGTTGCGCTCGATGTAGCGCGAGACCTTGGTGCACAGGACCCCCGCCGTGTGCGAATGCTCCGGATTGCCCTGCAGCTTGATCGCCACGCCGTCTTGCACGGTGGTGACCAGCGCGCAGGTGTCCGGGCAATCGTGCGGGCAGGCGCCGCGCACGGTGTGCGTCGTCGGCGTCGCGGTGGAAGGCACAGCGGTATTCATGGGCAACAATTTTTTCTATGGGTAGCGCGCCGGCGGCGCGCCGAGGGAGTTTTACGATGACGCTGAATCGCAGGCAATTTTCCATCGCCGCGGGCGCCGCTGCACTTGCGGGGTTTCAGGGCGTGGCACGCGCCCAGGGCGACGGTCCGGTGATCCTGGGCCAGTCCGCGCCCTTCACCGGGCCGGCCGCCCAACTGGGCATCCAGTTCTACCAGGGCGCCAAGCTCATGTTCGACCAGAACAACGCGCAGCCGGGCGCGCGCCGCGTCGAGATCAAGTTCCTGGACGACGGCTACGAGCCCGACCGCTGCGCGGCCAACACGAAGAAGCTGATCGAGGAAGACGTGTTCGCCCTCTTCGGCTACATCGGCACGCCCACCAGCCTGGCCGCGCTGCCGCTGGCGGTGAAGGACAAGGTGCCCTTCATCGCGCCCTTCACCGGCGCCATGTCGCTGCGCGAGCCCTTCCAGCGCAACGTGTTCCACCTGCGCGCCTCCTACAACGACGAGACGGCGCTGATCGTCAAGCAACTCACCCACCTGGGCCTGTCCAAGATCGCCGTGTTCCACCAGAACGACGCCTACGGCAAGGCCGGCCTGGACGGCGTCACGCTGGCGCTGGCCCAGCAGAACCTCAAGCCGGTGGCACAGGCCACCGTGGAGCGCAACTCGGTGGACGTGGCCGCGGCGGTGAAGTCGCTGGTGGCCGCGCGTCCCGACGCGGTGGTGCAGATCGGCGCCTACAAGGCCTGCGCCGCCTTCATCCGCGAGGCCCGCAAGGCCGGCTACGGCGGCACCTTCTACAACGTGTCCTTCGTGGGCACGCAGGCGCTGGCCGACGAGCTGGGCAAGGACGGCGCGGGCGTGGTGGTGTCGCAGGTGGTGCCCTCGCCGTACAACACGGCCAACGCCATCACGCGCGAGTTTGCCGAGGCGGTGCGCAAGGCCGGCGCCGGCAACGTCAACTACTCGAGCCTGGAAGGCTACCTGGCCGCCAGGCTGGTGGTGGAAGGCCTGCGCCGCGCCCCCGGCCGCGGTGCATCGCGCGACGGCTTGATCGCGGGCCTGGAAGGCATCGAGCGCTCGCAGTTCGGCGGCTTCGACGTGTCCTTCTCGCAGAAGAACCACGTGGCTTCCAAGTTCGTGGAACTCTCGATGATTACGGGTGACGGGCGCATTCGGGTGTAGCCAGCTCTAGTTTGCTGCGCAACCCTTTTGAAAGAGAGAATTGCGCGATCGCATGTCCAGCTCCCTGTTGGAAGGTCGCTCATTCTGCGTCGACCATCTTGTGGGGGACCAGGAGTTCTTCGTTCGTCCGGGAGATCCAAGGACGGCTACGCGGAAAGTGAAGTTGGAGCGCGCATATAGCTCGGCAAAGGCGGGCGGCCCGAACATACTGGATATAAAATCAGTATTGTGCGCTCAACAGCTCCAGGCCCGGCGAGCGCCGCAGGTCGGTCAATAGAAAGCTGAGGGCTGACCCGAATTACTGCCGTTGACAGCCACATATCTCTAGCAATCGACTTGCAAAATAATCTAGCAACCGATTTTCATTAATCTCTAGCAATGGAGTCACAATATAACCTAGCAACGAACCAGCGCAGAAGCATGGCCACGAGTTCGACCACCCCCGCCAAGCCCACCCCGGCACAGCGCCGCCTGGCGCTCGCCTTACAGGCTCTGCGCGAGCTTCAAGTAGGCGGTGCCCATGTCTTCCACACGGGCCGGATCTCTCGCCCGGACCGTGAGGCGTTGCGTCAAGCTGGCTTTCTGCAACCGGTGATCCAAGGCTGGTACATGTCGTCCAGCCCCAATGCCAAGGCCGGAGATACGACACCTTGGATCGCCGCGATGAAGGACTTCATCGTCGCGTACTGCGAAGCACGCTTTGGAACCGAGTGGTGCGTATCGGCCGACTACTCGTTGCGCTTGCATGCCGGAACCACGGTGCTGCCTAAACAGATCGTCGTTCATGCCCTCGAGGGCAAGAATGGGGTGCTCGCCTTGCCAGATGGTTTCTCGCTCATGGACTATCAAGCGAGGGACTTTCCATCTGCAGAAAGGCGTGACAG
>Ga0102594_1001824_pt1 | contig 12171 bp, 10 predicted proteins | sample AraplaCol_mLB_r2_2_FD_76863 | JGI IMG/M metagenome (GOLD analysis project Ga0102594, IMG submission 76863) | Arabidopsis root microbial communities from North Carolina, USA - plate scrape MF_Col_mLB_r2 (SPADES assembly) (version 2) | ecosystem: Host-associated > Plants > Roots > Endosphere...
GAACCAGGCGTCGCCCAGCAGGTACGCACGCAGCATCGCGAGGCCGTCGAAGCCCCAGAAGAGGCGGCCATCGACCACGTACGCCGGCGTGCCGAACACGCCGAGCTGCAGCGCCTCGTCGGTGTTGCGCTTGAGCAGGGCCTTGCTCTCGTCGCTGCCGGCGTCGCGCTTCGGCTTGAGCTGCGCGGCGAGCGCCGCGAGCCGCGCGGGATCGCCAGCGTTCTCGCCGCCGTTCCATACATGGCGGAAGACGGTCTCGGCCACGAGCCGGCTGATGCTGCCGTCGTCGCTCGTCGACAGCGCCAGGCGCAGGTGCGCCAGCGGGTTGTAGGGATGCGAGGCCGGCATCTCGATGCGGATGCCGTGCGTATGGCCCAGCCACAGCACGTGCCGGTAGGTCCAGCTGCGCTTCGACGGGATCTCCGCCGGGCCGAGCTGGCCGTGCTGCTTGAGCAGCGCGCCCAGCAGCACCGGCTTGTAGGCCACGCTGAAGCTCAGGCCTTCGAGCGCCTCGGGCAGGTGCTCGAACGCGAGGTGCGCGTAGGGCGAGATGAAGTCGAGATAGAAGTCGATGTGCTTCATGGGGCGTTGTCTCCTGGCGCGCGCCAGATGCCGGCCCGCGCGCGCAACTCTATCGCGCGCCACACGTGGCGCCGCGTCTCGTCTTCCATCCTGCTCCAGCCGGCGATCTCGGGGATGGTGCGCAGGCAGCCTTCGCAGAAGCCGCTCAGGCGGTCCATGCGGCAGACCGAGGAACACGGCGACGGCACCGCGTCGGCCCCGGCCTGCACGGCCACGGCGCGCCCGGCCAGCGTCTCAGCCGCGTCGAAGTTCACACCACGTCGGCCACCGGCGCGCCGGTGAGCTTCTCGAGATCGTGCGGACGCAGCTGGAACACCGCATGCGGATGGCCCGCAGCTGCCCAGATCTCCTCGAAGCGGAACAGCTCGCGGTCGATCAGGACCACCGGCTTGGTCACATGCCCCACCGGCGACACGCCGCCGATGGTGAAGCCGGTGCGCGACTTCACGAAGTCGGCGTCGGCGCGGCCGGTCTTGCCGACCAGTGCATCGACCTTCTTCTCGTCGACGCGCTTGTCGCCCGAGGTGATGACCAGCACCGCCGCCTCGTCGCTCTTGCGCCTGAAGATGATGCTCTTGGCGATCTGCCCCACGGAGATGCCGAGTGCATCGGCGGCCTGCTGCGCGGTGCGGCATGCGTCATCGAGCATGCGCGGCGAGTGGGGATGGCCGGCATCCTGGAGCACGCGGGAAACGCGCTGGACGCCGTCGGGAAGGGAATGGAGTTCGGAACCGCACATGCCCCGAGCATACGAAAAGGCTTCGTCTACCGCTGCCGGATGCTGCCGCCACCCTTGCGGCAGCGCACCAATTCGGCGAATCCGGCGACCGGCCGGCGCACGAGACCCGTGCGCCGGCCCATGACGCCGGTACCTGCGCGGTGCGGAACCGGTCGCAGGCCCCGGATTCCCGGAATTCAGATTGCGGCACGGATATTGCTGCACCCAAGGCGTGGGCACGCTGACCTGATGGCGCGTCCACAGTGCCTCCGCTAACGACGGCGGGGTTCGAGCGAGCCGAGGGCCCACCAGCCAGCGGCTCGTCTGCTCCAACCCAACTTCGCATCCGTTCCTTCGCGGGGGTCCCACTGCAGCCGTCCATCCACCGGGCGGCCGCAGGCGGGCCGCAGCTTCCCGGGGCGGTTGCGTGCAGGACCCGCAATGAAGATCGCAGTCATCGGCCACGGCATGGTCGGCCACAAATTCCTCGAGCAGCTCCACGAGCTCGGCATCGCCGACGCGCAGGTCACCGTGCTGTGCGAAGAGCCACGTCCGGCGTACGACCGGGTGCACCTGTCCGAATTCTTCGCTGGCAAGACGGCCGAGGACCTGTCGCTCGTCGAGCCCGGCTTCTTCGAGCGCAGCGGCTTCACGCTGCGGCTGGCCGCGCGCGCGGCCGCGATCGAACGCCGCAACAACACCGTGACCACCGCCGACGGCGAGGTGATCGCGTACGACAAGCTGGTGCTGGCCACCGGCTCCTTCCCCTTCGTGCCCGCGGTGCCCGGCCGCGACCGGCCGAACTGCTTCGTCTACCGCACCATCGAGGACCTCGAGGCCATGAAGGCCTGCGGCGCGAGATCGCGCAGCGGCGTCGTCGTGGGCGGCGGCCTGCTGGGACTCGAATGCGCCAAGGCGCTGCGCGACATGGGCCTGGAAACCCACGTCGTGGAGTTCGCGCCGCGCCTGATGGCGGTGCAGGTCGACGAAGGCGGCGGCCGTGCCCTGCGCAACAGCATCGAGGACCTGGGCCTGCACGTGCACACCGGCCGCAACACGGTGGAGATCACCGACGGCGCCACCGCGCGCCACCGCATGGTGTTCGCCGACGGCACGCACATCGAGACCGACATGATCGTGTTCTCCGCCGGCATCCGCCCGCGCGACGAACTGGCGCGGCAGAGCGCGCTGGCGGTCGGCCCGCGCGGCGGCGTGGCGGTGGACAGCCACTGCCGCACCAGCGACCGCGACATCTACGCGATCGGCGAATGCGCCTCGTGGAACGAGCAGACCTTCGGCCTCGTCGCACCCGGCTACGACATGGCCCGCGTGGCTGCGAGACACATCGCGGGCGAGGCCGACGCGGCTTTCACCGGCGCCGACATGAGCACCAAGCTCAAGCTGATGGGCGTGGACGTGGCCAGCATCGGCGACGCGCACGGCAGGACGCCGAAGTCGCGCGCCTACCAGTACATCGACGAGCGCAAGCAGATCTACAAGAAGATCGTCGTCAGCGAGGACGGCAAGCAGCTGCTGGGCGCGGTGCTCGTGGGCGACGCCTCCGAATACGGCACGCTGCTGCAGATGGCGCTCAACGGCATCGCGCTGCCGGCCGACCCCGAGTTCCTGATCCTGCCGTCGAGCGACGGCAAGGCCAGGCCCGGCCTGGGCGTCGACGCGTTGCCCGACACCGCGCAGATCTGCTCGTGCAACAACGTCACCAAGGGCCGGATCTGCGAGGCCGTGGGCCAGGGCGTGTGCACCAGCGCCGAAATGAAGGCCTGCACCAAGGCCGGCGCCACGTGCGGCGGCTGCGTGCCGCTCGTCACGCAGGTGATGAAGATGGAGATGGCCCGGCGCGGCATGGCCGTCGACAACCACCTGTGCGAGCACTTCCCCTACTCGCGCCAGGAGCTGTACCACCTGGTGCGCGTGGGCGAGATCCGCAGCTTCGCCGACCTGCTGGCGAAGCACGGCAAGGGCCTGGGCTGCGACATCTGCAAGCCGACCGTCGCGAGCATCTTCGCGTCGTGCTGGAACGAGTTCGTGCTCAAGAAGGACCTGGCCGCGCTGCAGGACAGCAACGACTACTTCCTCGGCAACATCCAGAAGGACGGCACCTATTCGGTGGTGCCGCGCATGCCGGGCGGCGAGGTCACGCCCGACGGGCTGATCGCGGTGGGCCAGGTGGCGAAGAAGTACGGCCTGTACACCAAGATCACCGGCGGTGCGCGCGTGGACATGTTCGGTGCGCGCGTCGAGCAGCTCCCCGCCATCTGGGAAGAGCTGATCGCGGCGGGCTTCGAGTCGGGCCATGCCTACGGCAAGTCGCTGCGCACCGTGAAGAGCTGCGTCGGCTCGACCTGGTGCCGCTACGGCGTGGACGACAGCGTGGGCCTGGCCGTGGAGCTGGAGAACCGCTACAAGGGCCTGCGCGCGCCGCACAAGATCAAGTTCGGCGTCTCGGGCTGCACCCGCGAATGCGCCGAGGCACAGGGCAAGGACGTCGGCATCATCGCCACCGACAAGGGCTGGAACCTGTACGTGTGCGGCAACGGCGGCATGAAGCCGCGCCATGCCGAGCTGCTGGCCAGCGACCTCACCAAGGCCGAGCTGATTCGCCTGATCGACCGCTTCCTGATGTTCTACGTGCGCACCGCCGACCGGCTGCAGCGCACCAGCACCTGGCGCGAGAACCTCGAGGGCGGCCTCGACTACCTCAAGGGCGTGCTGCTGCAGGACACGCTGGGCCTGGGCGGCGAGCTCGAGACCCAGATGCAGCGCGTGGTCGACACCTACCAGTGCGAATGGAAGACCGCGGTGAACGACCCTGCCACACGCCAGCGCTTCCGCTCCTTCGTCAACAGCGAGAAGCCCGACGAGCACATCGTGTTCGTGCAGGAACGCGGGCAGATCCGGCCGGCGCGCGCGGAAGAGCGCGAACGCGGCGAAGCGGCCGACGTGTCGATGGCCTGAATACCGCAACCACACCCCGAGGAAAGCCTCCATGACCCAAGCCAATCTCCGATGGACCCCGGTGTGCGCCGCCACCGACATCCTCCCCGACACCGGCGTGTGCGCGCTGGTCGACGGCGTGCACGTGGCGATCTTCAGCGTCGGCCAGGAACAGGCGCTGTTCGCCATCGACAACGTCGATCCGAAGGCCAAGGCCAGCGTGCTCTCGCGCGGACTGGTCGGCAGCCTCGGCGACCGCATCGTGGTCGCGTCGCCGCTCTACAAGAACCATTTCGACCTGCGCAACGGCGAATGCATCGAGGCGCCCGAGCACTCGGTGCGCGCGCATGCGGTGCGCGTCCAGGAAGGCCGCGTGCTCGTCGCGCTGGCCTGAACCGCGCCCTTCGCCACTCTTCTCGTCCTCCGCGCTCTTCTCCGCTTTTTTTCGCTTCTCTCAAGGATCCCCATGGCCTATCTAGCCCCCGCCGAGTTCGTCACCAAGATGGTCGATGCCGGCGAATCCAAGCTGCTCATGTCCACCCGCGACACGCTCATCCGCTCGTACATGGCGGGCGCCATCCTCGCGCTGGCCGCCGCGTTCGCGGTGAGCATCACCGTGAACACCGGCAATGCGCTGGTGGGCGCGATGCTGTTCCCGGTCGGCTTCATCATGCTGTACCTGCTGGGCTTCGACCTGCTGACCGGCGTGTTCACGCTGGCACCGCTGGCCGTGTTCGACAAGCGTCCCGGCGCCACCTGGGGCGGCGTCATGCGCAACTGGAGCCTGGTGTTCGTCGGCAACTTCGCCGGCGCGCTGACGGTGGCGGTGTTCATGGCCGTCATCTTCACCTTCGGCTTCAGCGAGGCGCCCAACGCCATCGGCGAGCGGCTCGGCCACATCGGCGAAGGCCGCACGCTGGGCTACTCGGCGCACGGCGCGGCGGGCATGCTCACGCTGTTCATCCGCGGCGTGATGTGCAACTGGATGGTCTCGACCGGCGTGGTGGCCGCCATGATGTCGACCACCGTGTCGGGCAAGGCCATCGGCATGTGGATGCCAGTGATGATCTTCTTCTACATGGGCTTCGAACACTCGATCGTCAACATGTTCCTGTTCCCCACCGGCCTGATGCTCGGCGGCAAGTTCACGCTGATGGACTACCTGATCTGGAACGAACTCCCCACGGTGCTGGGCAACCTGGTGGGCGGGCTGACCTTCGTGGGCCTCACGCTCTACTCGACGCACTACAAGACGGCGCCCAAGCGCGTCCTCGGCTGATCCGCGCGCGCATGCCCGCCTCGCCCCGGAAGGCGCTGCGCGTCACGCTCGGCCAGCATTCGCTGGCCGGCGCCGGATCGCAGGTCAACCAGGACTTCCACGGCGCGATGCTGCCCGAGGGTGCGCTGCGCGCATCGAAGGGCATCGTGCTGGCCATCGCCGACGGTATCGGCTCCAGCCGCGTGAGCCAGGTCGCAAGCGCGGCGGCGGTGCGCGGCTTTCTCGACGACTACTGCGCAACCTCCGATGCATGGTCGGTACGGCGCTCGGCGCAGCGCGTGCTCGACGCCACCAACTCCTGGCTGCATGCGCAGACGATGCGCAGCGACGCGCGCTTCGACAAGGACAGCGGCTACGTCTGCACCTTCAGCGCGCTGATCGTGAAGGGCCGCGACGCCCACCTCCTGCACGTCGGCGACGCGCGCATCTACCGCCTGCACGCCCATGCGCTCGAACAGCTCACCGAAGACCACCGCGTGCACGTGTCGCCGGCCGAGTCGTACCTCGGCCGGGCGCTCGGCGCGGGCGCGCACGTGGAGATCGACTACCGCTGCTGGCAAGCCGAGGTGGGCGACGTCTACCTGCTGGCCACCGACGGTGCCCATGCGCAGCTCGACGTCGCCGCGGTGAACGAAGCGCTGGCGCGCTGCGGCGACGATCTCGACGCCGCAGCGCGCATGCTGGCGGAAGGCGCACAGGCCAGGGGCAGCGACGACGACAGCACCGTCCAGCTGTTGCGCATCGACGAACTGCCCGAGCCCGATGCGCCGCACGCGCAGCTGCAGCGGGAAGGCCTCGCGATGCCGCCGCAGCTCGCGCCGCGCGCCCGGTTCGAGGGCTTCACCCTGGTGCGCGAGATCCACATGAGCGCGCGCAGCCATGTGCACCTGGCCACCGACGATGCCACCGGCCGGCCAGTGGTGCTGAAGCTGCCGTCGGTCGACCTGCGCGACGACGCCGACTACCTCGACCGCTTCGTGCTCGAAGAATGGGTGGCGCGGCGCATCGACAGCCCGCACGTGCTGAAGGCCGCGCCCATCGAGCGTGCGCGCGGCCACCTCTACGTGGCGATGGAGTACGTGGAAGGCCACACGCTGGCGCAGTGGATGGTCGACAACCCGCGCCCGGCACTCGACAGCGTGCGGGCCATCGTCGCGCAGCTGGCGCGCGGGCTGCAGGCGATGCACGGCAAGGAGATGCTGCACCAGGACCTGCGGCCCGAGAACGTGATGATCGACCGCGCGGGCACGGTGAAGCTCATCGACCTGGCGGCCGCGCATGTGGCGGGGCTTTCCGACGGCACCGGCGAGCGCCGGGCGCTGGCCATCGAGGGCACGCTGCAGTACACCGCGCCGGAGTACTTCACGGGCCAGGGCGGCACGGCGCGCTCCGACCTCTTCTCGCTCGCGGTGATCGCCTACCGGATGCTGGCCGGGCAGTTGCCCTATGGCCTGCAGGCATCGCGCATCCGTTCCGCTGCGGACGCCGGCCGGCTGCGCTACGTGCCGGTGCGCCACTTCCGCCCCGACCTGCCGTCCTGGGTCGATGCGGTGCTGCAGAAGGCGCTGCATCCGCAGGCCGCGAAGCGGCAGGAGGCGGTGTCGGAGTTCGTGCACGACCTCAAGTCGCCGGGCCCGGAATTTCTTCGCGCAAGGCCACCCGCGCTGATCGAGCGCCGGCCGGTGCTGTTCTGGCAATGCACCACCGTGCTGCTGGCCGCGGCCGTGGTGGTGCTGCTGGGGCTGCGCGCCTTCGGTCGCTGAAGACGCCGCCCCGCGCGTGGCTTCAGCCGGCCCGCTTGGTGCGGATGGCCTTCGACGCACGCGAGTTCGGCTCGCGGCCCAGCGCCTCGCTGATGTACGCGCCCGCGTCGATCAGCCTGTCGAGGTCGATGCCGGTTTCGATGCCCATGCCGTGCAGCATGTAGACCACGTCCTCGGTCGCGACATTGCCCGTCGCGCCCTTGGCGTAGGGGCAGCCGCCGAGGCCGGCCGAGGACGACTGGAAGTTCCACACACCCAGCTCGAGCGCCGCCAGCGTATTGACCAGCGCCTGCCCGTAAGTGTCGTGGAAGTGGCCGGAAATGGCGTCGATGCCGAAGTGCGCCAGCGTGGCTTCCATGGCGGCCTGCACCTTGCGCGGCGTGCCCACGCCGATCGTGTCGGCCACGTCCACGCGCTGCACGCCGATGCCCTTCATCAGTTGCGCAAGGTAGCCGACCTTCTCCGGCGCGATCTCGCCTTCGTAGGGGCAGCCGACCGTGCACGACATCGCGCCGCGCACGGCGATGCCCTTGTCGAGCGCCGCGGCCACCACGGGCGCGAAGCGCTCGATGCTCTCGGCAATGGAGCAGTTGATGTTCTTCTGGCTGAAGGCCTCGCTCGCGGCGCCGAACACCACGATCTCGTCGGGCCACTCCTCGCGCGGTGCGGCGATGGCGGCCTCGAAGCCCTTCATGTTGGGCGTGAGCACCGAATAAAGGACGCCGGCCTTGCGCCGGATGCCGTGCATCACCTCGGCGTTGTCGGCCATCTGCGGCACCCACTTGGGCGACACGAAGCTTGTGACCTCGATTTCCTTCAGGCCCGCGTCCTGCAGGCGGTGCACGAGGCCGATCTTCACTTCGGCGGACACGGGCTGCTTTTCGTTCTGCAGGCCGTCGCGCGGACCGACGTCGATGAGTCTGACTTGGGTGGGGAGTTTCATGGGACGTCTCTTGTATCGCTGGAGGATGAAGACTGCTCCGGATTGTCGGCCACATGGCAATCCCTTGCCTGGTACAGAACCCGGGGAAGGTAGCAATGCGCGCCTGCGAGGTTGCAAATGGCGCCAGCCTCCAGGTTCGGGCCGGCAGCAGGCCGGGGCCGGGGCCGCTAGGCTGTGTCGCGCTGCTCGAAGCCATCGGGCAGCGCCTGCGCCGCGATGGCGCCGGCCGGCTCGCCGGCATCGACCGTGTCCACGCGCGCGCCCTCCGGTCCGCGGCGCGCCCAGCGGACCAGTTCGTCCACCGCGAGTGCCTCGCCGGCCACCAGCGCTTCCACGCTGCCGTCACGCCGGTTGCGCACCCAGCCGCGCAGGCCGAGCCGCTTCGCGGCCTGCACCATCGACCAGCGATAGCCCACGCCCTGCACGAGGCCGCGGATGGCGAGATGGCGGACGACGGTGTTCATGGCTCGGCAGGAACTCAGTAAGACTTGGGCAGCCCGAGCGCTTTCTCGGCGATGAAGTTCAGGATCATCTGCGGGCTGACGGGTGCGATGCGCGGAATGTAGCTCTCGCGCAGCAGCCGCTCCACATGGTATTCCTTCGCGTAGCCCATGCCACCCAGCGTGAGCACCGCGTTCTGGCAGGCGTCGTGCGCGGCCTCGGCCGCGAGGTACTTGGCGGCGTTGGCCTCGGTGCCGCAAGGCTCGCCCGCGTCGTACAGCGTGGCGGCCTTGAGCATCATCAGGTCGGCGGCCTCGAGGTTGGCCCAGGCGCGCGCGAGCGGGTGCGCCACGCCCTGGTTCTGTCCGATCGGCCGGCCGAACACCACGCGCTCCTGGGCGTATTGCGATGCGATGCGCAACGCCGCGCGGCCGATGCCGATCGCTTCCGCCGCGATCAGTATGCGCTCGGGGTTCAGCCCGTGCAGGATGTACTCGAAGCCTCGCCCTTCCTCGCCGATGCGGTCTTCTTCCGGCACCTCGAGCCCGTCGATGAAGAGCATGTTGGAGTCGACCGCCGCGCGCCCGAGCTTGTGGATCTCGCGCACCTCGACCTTGCTGCGGTCCAGCGCCGTGTAGAACAGCGTGAGGCCCTGCGTGGGCTTCTTCGCCTGCTCGAGCGGCGTGGTGCGCGTGAGGATCAGCATGCGGTCGGCCACCTGCGCGGTCGAGATCCATATCTTGCGGCCGTGCAGCAGGTAGCTGCCGTTCGGCTGGCGCACCGCCTGGGTCTTGAGGCTCGTGGTGTCCAGCCCCGCGTCTGGCTCGGTCACCGCGAAGCAGGCCTTCTCGGTGCCCGCGATGAGCGGCGGCAGGAAGCGCTGGCGCTGTTCCTCGCTGCCGAACACCACCACCGGGTTGAGCCCGAAGATGTTCATGTGCACCGACGACGCGCCCGACATGCCCGCGCCCGACGCGCTGATGGCACGCATCATCAGCGCCGCCTCGGTGATGCCGAGCCCCGCGCCGCCCTGCGCTTCGGGCATGGCGATGCCGAGCCAGCCGCTCTCGGCCACGGCGCGATGGAACGCGTGCGGGAACACGGCACGGTCGTCGTGGTCGCGCCAGTACTCGGCCGGGAAGTCCTCGCACAGCCGTTCGATGGCAGCGACCAGCGAGCGCTGGTCTTCATTCAGGGAGAAATTCATGGGTCGCGGTCTTTCGTTGGATCGGGTTGCAGCGTGACGCCGCGCGCGAGCATCCGTTCGATGGCTTCGTCGGCGTAGCCGGCTTCGCGCAGCAGTTCCACGCTCTGCTCGCCGATGCGCGGCGTGGGCCGGCGGATGGCCGTGGGCGTGGCGCTGTAGCGACCGACCGGCGCCAGGGTGCGGATGCGGCCTTCGCTCGGATGCTCGAACTCGGGATAGAAATCGACGGCGCGCAGGTGCGGGTCGTCGAGCAGGCTCTCGGTGCTGTGCAGGCGCGCGACGGGAATGTCGGCGGCATCGAGCGCGGCGAACCATTCGTCGCTCGTGCGCGTGGCCATCACCTCGGCGACGAAGGCGTACACCGCGCCGATGTTCGCGGCGCGCGCGGTGTGCGTGCCGAACATCGGCGATCCGCGCAGATCGGGCCGGCCGATCACGTCGAAGAAGGCCTGCCAGTGCTTGTCGTTGTAGATCAGCACGCTGAGGTGGCCGTCGGATGTCGCATAGGGCTTGCGGTGCGGCGCGAGCAGGCGCGCGTAGCCGGTGGGGCCGATGGGCGGCTCGAAGCTGTGGCCGCCGAGATGGTCGCCCATCACGAACTGCGAGAGCGCCTCGAACATCGGCACCTCCACCGCCTGGCCCCGACCGGTGCGCTGCGCGTGCAGCACGGCCGCGAGCAGCGCGATGGCCGCCTGCAGGCCCACGGCGCGGTCGGCGAGCGTGACCGGCGCGTAGCGCGGGTCGCCGCCGCTTTGCTGCGCGAACAGCGAGGCCACGCCCGCCGCGCCCTGGATGAGGTCGTCGTACGCGGGCTTGCCGGCGTAGGGGCCCTGCTCGCCGTAGCCGAAGGCGCCGAGATAGACGATCTTCGGGTTCGCCGCGGACACCGCGTCGTAGCCCAGCCCCAGCCGCGCCATCGCCTGGGGCCGCGTGTTGTAGATCAGCGCATCGCAGCCGGCAGCAAGCTTCAGGCAGGCCTCGCGGCCTTCGGGCTGCTTGAGGTCGAGCACGATCGACCGCTTGTTGCGGTTGAGGTGCATCGCCATCGCCCCCATGCCGGCGTTGCGCATCGGTCCGACCGCCCGCAGGTTGTCGCCGGCCGGCGGCTCGACCTTGATGACGTCGGCACCGAGGTCGCCGAGGGTTTGCGTGGCATAGGGGCCCATCACCACAGCGGTGAGGTCGAGGATGCGGATGCCCTGGAGAGGTCCGGAGGCGTTCATGTCTTCGCTCCTTCCCCCGCTGGCGGAAGGTTGGGATGGGGGAAGGCAGGGCGCCCGATGGAGACGCCGCGTGCCCCCACCCCTGCCCTCCCCCAAAGGGGGAGGGAGAAAGACAGCGGGACCACACACGAGCGGCGCATCTGCATTGCTCCTTCCCCCGCTGGGGGAAGGTTGGGATGGGGGCAGGCAGAGCGCCCGATGGAGACGCCGCGTGCCCCCACCCCTGCCCTCCCCCAAAGGGGGAGGGAGCAAGACAACGGGACCACGCACGAGCGACGCATCTGCATTGCGCCTTCCCCCGCTGGGGGAAGGTTGGGATGGGGGCAGGCAGAGCGTTCGATAAAGGCGCCGCGTGCCCCCACCCCAGCCCTCCCCCAAAGGGGGAGGGAGAAAGACAGCGGGCAAACGCACGAGCGACGCATCTGAATCGCTCCTTCCCCCGCTGGGGGAAGGCTGGGATGGGGGCTGGCAGAGCGTTCGATAAAGGCGCCGCGTGGCCCCACCCCTGCCCTCCGCCAGAGGCGAAGAAAGAAAGTCGGTTCGCTCATTCCGGCTGGATTCCCGCAGCCTGGATCAGCTTCTTCCACTTCGCCAGTTCCGACACCGTGAACGCGCCAAGCTCCTCCGGCGTGCTGCCGAATGCATCGAAGCCGAGCTTGCTCACGCGCTCTCGGAACACCGTGCCGTTGGCCATGTCCGACAGCGCCTTGTTGAGCTTGCGCACGATGTCCTTCGGCGTACCGGCCGGTGCGAACACGCCGTTCCACGAGGTGATGTCGAAGCCCTTGAGCTCGGGCGTGTCGGCCAGTGGCGGCAGTTCGGGAAAGAGCTTGGTGCGCTCCTGCGTGGTCACCGCGATCGCGCGCATCTTGCCGGCCTTCACCGTGGCCAGCCCCGCAGCGAGGTCGACCACCATCATCGACACCTGTCCACCGATCAGGTCGGCGATGGCGGGCGGCGTGCTCTTGTACGGCACGTGCAGCATCGGCACGCCGCTCATGCGCGACAGCGTCGCGCCGCTCACGATGCCGGTGCTGTTGCCGCTCGCGTAGGTCAGCTT